>Ga0256914_1000491_pt1 | contig 39164 bp, 22 predicted proteins | sample HulkmetaG_FD_191571 | JGI IMG/M metagenome (GOLD analysis project Ga0256914, IMG submission 191571) | Hydrothermal chimney microbial communities from Main Endeavour vent field at the Juan de Fuca Ridge, Pacific Ocean - Hulk | ecosystem: Environmental > Aquatic > Marine > Hydrothermal vents ... | reverse complement strand
TCACCCCCACTCCCACGCCGACCTTCACCCCCACACCCACCCGTACACCGACACCCACACCCACCCTAACGCCGACGCCCACACCCACCCCGACCCCCGTCCCCGCCGATCAAAGCGCATCGGGCAAATGGATAGAGGTAGACCTTTCGGAGCAACGCCTTTACGCCCACGAAGGCCGGAAAACGGTATTCAGCACCCTCGTTTCCACCGGAACCCGCTGGTACCCGACCGTCACCGGTCGCTTCAAAATCTACCGCAAGTACCGCTCAACCAGGATGCGCGGGCCGGGATACGATCTGCCCAACGTACCCTGGACCATGTACTTTTACCGTGGCTACGCCATCCATGGGACCTACTGGCACAACAACTTTGGAAGGCCCATGAGCCACGGATGCGTCAACATGCGTACCCATGAGGCCAAATGGCTCTACAACTGGGCACCCCTGGGAACCCTCGTCGTCATCCACCATTAGCCGATACCGCCCTCCGGAAACGCATACCTTCGCGGGTCGGGGAGGATTCGTTTGCCACCCTCACCCTTTTCGGGTATAATAGCCTGCGAAAGGGGAATGTAATGGAACAAGTGGCTGTCCATCATAGAATGCTGCGACCGTCGAGGCCCTCGGCTCTGCCGGAGCGCAGCAGGGTTCGGGTGTGGACCGAAGCGAACACACCGACGGCACGTGCCCCGGCACACATTTCGGATCTAAGCATCGCCCAACCATTCGGGCAGCACGAGCGGTGACCGGCGGCGGATCTATGCAATTCATCCTCTTCCATACCGACGCCGCGGGGCAGGCCCGTTTGGGGCGCATCATCACCCCCCATGGCGAAATCGCCACACCTGCCTTTGCCCCCGTGGGAACCCAAGCCACCGTCAAAGCCCTGGACCCCCGCGACCTGCACGAGCTCGGCGCAGAATTGATCCTGAGCAACACCTACCACCTCTACCTGCGGCCTGGCGCCGACGTGGTGGAGGAGATGGGCGGGTTGCACCGTTTCATGGGGTGGGATGGCCCCATCCTGACCGATTCGGGCGGCTTTCAGGTGTTCAGCCTGGCCGAACGACGCAAGGTCGGCGACGAGGGCGTTGAGTTCCGCTCCCATATTGACGGCTCTCGCCACTTTTTCACCCCGGAGATGGTTATCCGCGTCCAGGAGCAGTTGGGAGCCGACATCATCATGGTCCTGGACGAATGCGCCGTGCCCGACGACCGAGCCTACAACGAGCAGGCATTGGCCCGCACCCACGCCTGGGCGGAGCGTTGCCGCGCCGCCCAGAGCCGCGACGACCAGGCGTTGTTCGGCATCGTCCAAGGAGGCATCTTTCCCGACCTGCGCCGTCGGAGTGCAAAGTTTCTGGTGGACCTTGACTTCCCCGGCTATGCCATCGGCGGGCTGAGCGTGGGAGAAAGCAAGGAGCAGATGTACGCTACGCTTGACGTCACCGTACCGCTGCTGCCCGCCGACAAGCCCCGTTACCTGATGGGCGTCGGCGCACCGGAAGACCTGCTGGAAGGGGTGGCACGGGGTGTGGACCTGTTTGACTGCGTCCTACCCACCCGCCTGGCCCGCAACGCCGCACTGCTCACCCACACCGGACGGATCAATATCCGCAACGCCCGCTTTGAACGGGACCCCGCCCCCATTGAGGAGGGTTGCAGCTGCTACACCTGTCGCCACTTCTCACGGGCCTATCTGCGCCATCTGTTCAAAGCAGGGGAGATCCTGGCCGCACGCCTGGCGACCATCCACAACGTCCACTTTTTGCTGCAGCTGATGCGCGACATCCGCGCCGCCATCGCCGCCGACCGCTTCTCCGCTTTCAAAAAAGCCTTCCTGGCCGACTATTTTCATTCCTCCCAACGATGAGGTGCCCATGAATATCGTTCAAGCCGTCATCCTCGGCCTTTTGCAAGGGGCCACCGAGTTCATCCCCGTTTCCAGTTCCGGCCATCTGGTCCTGGTTCCCTGGCTGCTGGGCTGGGACGAGCCGGGCCTGGTGTTTGACACGGTTGTCCACTGGGGCACGCTGGTTGCCGTGGTCGCCTACTTCCGGCACGATTGGCCGACCCTCATCGGCGCGTGGCTACGGGGATCGGTCCGCCGGGAGTGGGATGACCCCGACGCCCGGCTAATGTGGCTGCTTATCGTGGGTAGCCTGCCGGCGGCGATCATCGGCTTTTTGCTGGAGGATTTTTTTGAATCGCTATTCGGCCGGCCGCTCTGGGTGAGCGTCTTTTTGCTGGTCACGGCGGCACTGCTGGCCCTCAGTGAGCGGTTAGGCCACCGGACACGGGCGATGGAGGACCTGAACCGGACCGACGCGGTCATCATCGGGCTGGGGCAAGCAGCGGCCATCGCGCCGGGTATCTCCCGCTCCGGTTCGACCCTGGCCGCCGGATTGCTCCGCGGCCTGGAGCGGGCGGCAGCAGCCCGGTTCAGCTTCTTGCTGAGCACGCCCATCATCTTGGGCGCGGGCCTCTTCAAAATGCTGGACCTCTTGGACACCCCCGACCCACTGGCCCAAGCCCCCATGCTGTTGGCGGGCTTTCTGGCAGCGGCGGTCGGCGGTTACCTCTGCATCCGTTTCCTGTTGCGCTATTTGCAGCGGGGAAGACTGTACCCCTTTGCCCTCTACTGCGCCGCCTTCGGTTCCTTCTGTCTGCTCGTAGCGATAGCGCGTTGAGCAACCATCACAACTACCGCCCCCTAGGACCGATCCAACACAGACTTCAGGTCGTCATAGGTCTGCAGCCAGGTCTGCGGCACAACGCGCATATCACCGATGACGGGCATAAAATTGGTATCACCTATCCAGCGGGGCACGGCGTGAAGGTGCACATGCTCCTCAATCCCGGCCCCCGCCGCTTGGCCCAAATTGGCCCCGATGTTGAACCCCTGGGGATGCATGACCTCCCGCAATGCGGCCAGCCCCCGCTGGAGCATCAACATCATCTCCGTCAGCGTCGGCGCATCCAAATCCTCCAGGCTCGGCACATGCACGTAGGGCACAACCATAAAATGGCCGTTGTTGTACGGAAAGCGATTGAGGATGAGGAACACCCGCTCCCCCCGTAAAAGAACCAGGTTCTCCCGGTCCTGATCGCTGGCCGCAGCATGACAAAACACGCAACCTTCCACTTTGGGCGCGGTCAAGTACTCCAACCGCCAAGGCGACCACAGGTGCTTCATCGCTTCTCTCCCGATCAGTTTTTATGTCTTCTCAATTATAGCACAAGCACCCACCCAGGTCAACGCCCGGCGCGCCAACCCAGAGCAGGTGCATCACCGTTCCCACTGCCGGTCCCGATGGCATGTGCCCCCTCAACGCCGTTCGTGTCCTGCGGCGCGGTAGACCGCCAGCAACCGCCGTGCTGCATCCTCCCAGCGGAACTTGGCCGCCTGCTCCCGCCCGGCGGCAATCAGACGCGCCCGCAACTCCGCATCGCCCAAAATCCGCTCCAACGCCTCAGCTACGGCCTCGGCATCGGCAGCATCCACCAGCAGCCCCGCCTCCCCCACCACCTCCGGCAGAGATGAGTTGTCGGCGGCGACGACGGGTGTACCGCAAGCCATCGCCTCCAGCACGGGCAGGCCGAACCCTTCGTACCACGAAGGGAACGCAAAAACCCGGGCCAGGGTGTAAAGGGCCGGCAGGTCGGCATCGTCCACAAAGCCGGGGAAATGCACCCGGCCCACCAGATCGGGCTGCTCGGCCAGGGCCAGGGTGTCCTCAAACATCCAGCCCCGCCCCCCGGCGATGACCAGATGCAGGTCGGCTGCGGGCAGCCGACGAAATGCTTCCATGAGGGTTGCAAAGTTCTTGCGCGGCTGGAGCGTGCCCAGCCCCAAAACAAACCGTTCCGGTAGGGCATAGCGCGCGCGGACGCGGGCCAACTCCCGGCCATCTTCCACAGGGCGAAAGCGGCCCTCCACTCCCGGATAGAGAACACTCACCCGCTCCGGTTCAACGGACAAGAGGGCAATGAGATCGCGGCGGGTGCTTTGCGAATCGGCCAGAATGTGTCGCGCCCGTTTCACGGCGCGGGAGACGGCCCCCTCCAGGTAGGCGCGAAAGCCGGGGACAAAGAATTGGGGAAAGCGCAAGAAGGAAAGATCGTGGACGGTCAACACCGCCGGAGCACGGCCCGTCGGCGGCAACACAAAATCGGGCGAATGAAAGAGATCCAGCGGCCCGGTGACAACCTGGACCGGGACCGGCAACCGCAACCGCTGCCAAAAGATGTGCATCCAGCGGTCCGAAAAGGGCAAGGAACGGAGCCGGAAATTCTCCGGCCACGGCCCTAAACCGTCGTCGCCCCGCCCGGCGGTAAACAGGGTATAGCGATTTTCCCGGTCCAACGCCGCCAGGGCACGGATCAGGTTGCGGGTGTAACGGCCGATACCGCCCCCTTGCCGCACCGCCGCCGTGTAATCAATCCCGATCCTCAAAACGCGCTCCTCCACAACCCCCTATTCAATCCCGCGATAGGTCCAGATACGGTTGACGCCGAAATTCCAAAACAGGACAACGCCGATGGCAAAGGCTTTGGCCAGGTTGTAGCTCAACCGCTCGCCGACGAAATGTTGGAAAACGAACCGGTCCATGATGACCAAGATCACCGTGTTGATGATCAACCCCAACACGTTGACGGTGGCAAACTGGGCCAACTGGCTACCGATCGGTCGCTCCCGCGATTCGGGAAAGGTCCACAAACGATTCCAGGTGAAATTACTCAGAACCGCCGTACTGAACGAGATGATATTGGCCGCCACAAGCTGCACCTGATGCGGCGGCCAAGCCACCCCCCAGCCGACGCCCAAACCCAGCCCTTCAAAGACCACTTTCATCACGTTCAGCACAACGAAATCCACCACCGCGCCGATGGCGCCGACGATGGCAAATTTGACGAACCGTTCCAGCTCTTTGGGATTGGACAGAAGCTTGGTCCAAAGAGGCCCCAACAGCGGCAGGTTCCCGATCCAACCCGACCAACGACTCTTTTCTATGACTGCGACGATGCGAAACAAATCTTTGACCTCCTCATTTGTCCGCCGCTACGGCTGCGGCCCGGCTAGGGCAATCTGCGAGGCAGCATTCCCAGCAGGATCGCCAAATGCAAGTACATGCTATGGACATACAGATTGTCAAAGATGCTGTGGACACTCAGGTGAACCAGCACTCCCAGCACACCCAGGGCAAGCCCCCACTCCCAACCAGACGCCCGCCTTGCTGCCCGCCAGGCCAATAGCAAGGCCGCCCCCCACAAAAGAAGATAGGCCCCCAGCCCCAGCAGGCCCGCTTCGGCGGCGACGTTGAGGTAATAGTTGTGGGCGTGGCCCAGGGCGTGCGGCCACAAGGGGAGGGCATAGTCGCCGTAGACCGCCTCATAGTTGCCGATGCCCACCCCCAACCAGGGATGATCGGTCCACATGGCCAGGGCCGATTGCCAATGGGCCATCCGTTCCAGAACGGCGAAATTGGCGTCGGTCACTTCTACGCCGCGCACGTCGGCCAGGCCCAGGTAGGGCGTAAAATCGCCGAACCGTTGGACGATGGCCGGTGGGATCAGGGAGATGCCCCCCGCAAACAACAGATAGGCCGCCAACAAGACCAGCACCGCAATCAGGACCGCCCCCCGCCCGCTGCGGACCACCACGGCCAGAAGCATCACGCCGACCGCCGCCGCCAAGCCCAGCCATGCCCCCCGCGACCAGGACATGACCAGGGCCAAGAGCATCGGCCCGCCGCAGCCCACCGCCCACAGCAGCCAGCCCCACACCCCGACCTCGTGTGCTCCCCGAGTCTTCGCGGCGGAATCCCGGCGACGCCCGGCAGCGAGCTGCACCACCGACGCCACAAGGAAGCCCAGGGCCAGGGGCAAAGTCAGCCCCAGATACCCGGCGTAGGGGTTGGGTTGCTCAAAGGTGCCGTAAGCCCGCATGAAACGGCCAAAGAGGACAAACTCCTCCGGGCCGACCTGAAAGAGGAACTGGTAGATGCCGTGCAGGGCGGCCAACGCCCCCGTCCCCAGCATGACGAACACCACCGCCCGCCGCAGGCGTCCGGTGGTGGTCAGGTTGAAGGCCATGACGTAGAGGGCCAGCGTTTCGCTCCATTTGATGATCTCTTTGAGGCTGGCCCGCAGGGAGACGGCCCCCAACGACGACAGCAGGATGACGCCCCAAAAGAACAGCAGGGGCAGCGTCAGCGGCGGCCAGGCGATGCGCACCTTGCGGCGGGCAACCATGCCCATCAGCCAGGCGGCCAGCACCAGGGCCACCAGCACCTCCGTCACGCCGACGTTCATCCCGCCGACCCGCACCTGACGCACCGCGCCAAAGGGAACGGCAGGCACGAGGAGCAGCAGGCCGACCTGGGGGCGGATCAATGTGGCAACCAAGACAATGCCCCCCAAGACCAGCAGCACAGCCCAGGTCAGGGGCAGAAGGGCAACGGCAAGCCCTACCAACAGGATTGCCGGACCGACGACCCAGTTCGCGGAAAGGAAACGCGGCGGGAAAGGAAACGAATCCGTCATCGGAAACAGACCATTGTCAGAAAAGCTGCTCCCGGAACCATTCTACCGTCCGGCTTAATCCTTCTTCCAGAGAGACCCGGGGTTCCCAGCCCAGTACCTTCCGCGCCTTGCTGATATCCGGCTGGCGGACCATGGGGTCGTCCTGGGTGCGTTCATCACGGGGCCGGACGAACACGATCTCTGATTTGCTACCGGTCACTTCCAGCACCTTGTGGGCAAACTCCAAGATCGTCATTTCGCGGGGGTTGCCCAGATTTACCGGATAGACCTCGCTGGACCACAAAAGGCGCACCATGCCCTCCACCAAGTCGGAGACGTAGCAGAAGCTACGCGTCCGCGAACCGTCATCGTATACCGTCAACGGCTCGCCCAAAAGGGCCTGGCGGATGAAATTAGGCACCACCCGTCCGTCATCCAACCTCATGCGCGGGCCGTAGGTATTGAAAATGCGCACGATGCGCGTCTCCACGCCGTGGTAACGATGATAAGCCATGGTCAACGCTTCGGCAAACCGCTTGGATTCGTCATAGACGCCCCGTGGCCCCACCGGATTGACGTTGCCCCAATAGTCCTCCGGCTGGGGATGTACTTTGGGATCGCCGTACACTTCTGACGTTGAGGCCAGCAAAAAGCGTGCACCCTTTTCCTTCGCCAGCCCCAGGGCCTTGTGCGTACCCAACGCCCCCACTTTGAGGGTTTGGATGGGGAAATTCAAATAATCCACCGGGCTGGGTAGGGAAGCCAAATGCAACACCGCATCCAGCGGCCCGGCGATGAAAATGTATTCGGTCACATCGTACCGGATGAAATGAAACCTCTCATGCCCGGCCAAGTGGGCAATGTTGTCGGTCGAGCCGGTGCTGAGGTTATCCATCGCGATCACTTCGTGGCCTTGCTCCAACAGATAATCGCAAAGATGGGAACCGATAAACCCCGCCCCTCCGGTAATCAAAATACGCATTGCTCCTCCTCACACGTGTCGCCAATATTCTCCGCTTTGATTGTAAGGGGAAACCCCCTTGCTGTCAATTTCACCGGGGCAACGCGAATCCACCGGCAATCGGCCCTCCGGGATGACGACCTGCTCCGCACCGCAAAGGCAGCGTTCACCGAGAACGGCCGACCGCGCACCGTTCCCCTGCGCTCCCCGGCATCGCCGCATGGGATCGGTGCCGGGAACGACAAATCTTACTTTGCCGGATCCTTGACAAGCCCCTTGTTCCATGCTACTATCCCCCGCCGGGAGGTGAACATGCAGAGACTAGCAAAACTCGTGGACCGTTTCTTCGGCTCTCTGCCGGGTCTGCTCCTCGTCGTCGTAGCTTGGGATGCCTTTATCATCGCCAGCTTGTCCATGTTCTCCGGCCCGGTCCGGGGGCTGGGTCTGGCCGACCTGCTGGGTATAGACTTGAGCGACGCCAACCGCGTGGGCCGCATCATCATGCTCTACCACTCCCTGGCCATCCCCTTTATCGCCGCCCTGGTCTATCTGGTCCTTGACCGGCTCCCCTTTGGCTCCTCGCCGGAGGAGGAAAGGCGCATCCGCCGCTCCATCACCGCGCCGGTCACCATCGGCTACATGCTGACCAGCATCGGCGGCATGACCTTTGCTTACGCAGGGCGCAATTGGGTGATGCACGGCCTATTCCTGATCGGACTCTCGCTGGTGTTCTACGCCGGGGCGCTGCTGACCGTGGCCCTTTGGCCCTCGCGCCGTTGGGCCACCGATCCGGCCCAGGAATCGCACCTGGCCGACGTCCCCCTGGAGCGGGTAGCCTTTTTCCTCACCGCCCTTTTTACCCTCATCTCTGCGGCCATCGGCGGCGCGGCAGGGGCCTTTTTCGGCAACGGCTTTGTGGCCTTTTTGGCCGAAGACATCGTCCGGCACGATGTCCACACCCTGTTTGAGCTGATGATCATCGCCCACCTGCACATTATGTTGACTCTAATTGACGTGATGATCCTGCTCCTCGTCATCCGCACCTACCGCGTCCGGGGCCTCGTCCACAAAATCGTCGTACCGTTGACCATCCTCGGCACAATTGTCATCAGCTGGGCCACCTGGTCGGTCATGTTCTGGGAAGGGGCGCACAAGGTCATCAACATCGGGTCATCCCTCCTGCTGCCGGGGGCGATCATGGTGGCGATCTGGGGCTGGGCCAAGATGGCCCGCGAGGGCGGTTCCTGGCGGGCCATTCTGCGCGATCCGGTGCGCTTTGGCATCTTTTTTGAGCTGATTTTCGTCAACGTCGTCGTCACCGTGCCGGGGGTCTATACCGCCATCAACCTGGAAACCTTCCGCCAGGAAGCCTATCTGGCCGTGGAGCGCACCATCTTGGTCGGCCACTGGCACGTGCTGGCCACCCTGTCGGCGGTCATCGTCCTGTTCCTCATTGCCGACCGCCTGGGAACGCGGGGCCGGCTGCGCCAGGTCATCGGCTGGGGGATGCTGGTCGGTTCCTCGCTGGCCTTTGTCTTTGTCAACCTCTACATGTTCCGCCTGCCCGGCCAGGAGAAAGCCTGGACGGAGCCGTTCTTTGAACTGGGGATCGCCCTGAGCCTGCTGGCCCTGGGCATTTTCGTCGTGGCCCTTTTGCTGGGCAAAGGCAGCAAAGAACCTTGAGAAGAGTCGCGGCTCTGCCGATCCGCGGATCAACGGAAATTCGCGGATCGGTGGGAATTCGCGGATTTCGGTGCACGATGCCGTGTAGTCTGAGGCGAAGGGGCGCGGGTTTCGCTGCAACCTGCGTCTTGCCACAACCCGTGGTTCCGATCCCACCCGCGTCTTCCCACAAATCCCCGGTTCAACCTTGCCTATATTATGGCAACTTTCGCAGGCGAAATCCGCGTCCTTCCACAATCCGTGGTTCCAATCCCATCCGCGTCTTTGGTTTCAACCGTTTGAGAGAACCATGAAACAGTATTTCCCGGTGTTCGGCGCGTTGGCGGTCATCACCCTGGCTTTGGGCCTGGCCCTGCACCCCCTGGCCGTGGACGACGCCTTCATCACCTACCGCTACGCCTATAACCTGGCGCACGGGCAGGGCTTTGTCTACAACCCCGGTCGCCCGGTGCTGAGCACCACCGCCCCTCTGTGGGCCTTGATCCTGGCGGCGGGGGCATGGTTGGGCGCGGACCTGCCCGCCCTGGCCAACGCCCTCTCGGCGGTCGCCGTGGGCATGGCCGCCCTGTGCCTCTTTGCCCTGGGCCGCCGCGAAGGGACCCCCCGGCCGGGCGCATTGGCCGCCCTGTTCTACGCCCTCCATCCCCTCCTGTGGCTGACGCTGGGCCTGGAAACGGCGGCTTTCCTGGCCCTGGCCCTGGCCGCCGTCCTGGCCTACCGGAGCGGGCGGCTCTACCTGACCGCCGTGCTGCTGGCCCTGGCGACCCTCACCCGCGCCGACGGCCTGGTCCTGGCCGCCGTCCTGGTCGTTGATTTCTGCCGTGCGAACCTGCAACGTGCGCCCCTGCGGTTGAACCCCCAAGGCCCCAAGCGGGGGTTGGGCGCGGCGGCCCTCTATCTCGCCGTGATGCTGCCCTTGCTGGCCTGGCTGACCCGGCAGTTCGGCTCCCCTCTGCCCGCGACCCTCGCCGCCAAACGCGCCCAGGCCGCATTGGGCATCACCGGCTTTTACGCCCACACCACCTACCTGCAAGGGTTGGGCGTCCTGGGCCGCGCCCGCCTGGCCCAAACGCCCCTCTACTTCCTCATCCCGCCGACGCTGCTCCTGGGCCTGGTGGCCCTCCTGCGACGCGGCGCAGCGGGGGCGAAGGGGCGCACAGCCTCCCCCGGCCGCACCTCTGCGGGAGGGTACGGCTGGGTATGGCTCCTCCTCGCTTGGGGGGCGGCCCACCTGGTCGGCTATGCCATCCTCGGCGTGACGCCCTACTACTGGTACTATGCGCCGCTGCTGCCGGGGATCGTAGGGCTGTTGGCGGTGGGCGTGGGGACGTTGGGAACGGGAACCTGGGAGACGGGGAAAGCGGGGAGTTGGGTGCGAGTGGCCTGGACCGGGTTGTTGGTCGCCACCTTCCTCCGGTCCGATGGGATGATGGTGCGGGCGTTGACGGGGCCGGTCCCGCCGCCGGAGGAGCCGCTCAGCAAGGCGTTGCCGGAGGCCAAAGGGGATATTTACGAGCGGGCGGGCCGCTGGCTGCGCGAGAACACGCCCGCCGGGGCATTGGTCGGCGTGACCGAGGTGGGCATCCTGGGCTACTACAGCCAACGGCCCATGGTGGATTTCCTGGGGCTGCTGGAACCGGATGTGGCCGAGGCGTTGGCGCGGGGGGACCTGGTCTGGGCATTGCTCCACTACCAGCCCGACTATCTGGTCCTGACCGCCCTTTCCCCCCTCTATGCCTATGACCTGCGGGCCGACCCCTGGTTCCAGGCGGCCTATGCCCCGGTCCAAACTTTTGACGACCCGCGCTTTTGGGGATCGCCCCTGACGGTCTACCGACGGCAAGGGGAGCGCATCCCGCTGCCGGAAGGGGAAGGGGGGGAACTGCCCGACGAGGCGATCCCCCTGGAGGCCGAATTCGGCGACCAGATCCGCCTGCTGGGGGCCGTGACCGGTGCGGAAACGGCCCAACCGGGCGACATCCTGCCCCTGACCCTCTATTGGCAGGCGGAGGGGCCGGTAGAAGGCGATTACACCGTCTTTGTCCACCTGCTGGGCCGGTACGAACGGGTGATCGCCCAGCGCGACGCCCCGCCGGGCCTGGGCGCCCGCCCGACGAGCGGTTGGACGCCGGGCCGGTTGGTGGTGGACCCCTACCTGCTGACCTTGCCCCCGGCGGTCTACACCCCCGACGAGGCGGTCTGGGAAGTGGGCCTCTACGACGCGGAGACCGGCCAACGCCTACCCCTGGCCGACGGCAGCGACCGCGTGCGCTTTGGTGCAGTGACGATCCGACCCTCCGCCGAGCCGCTGCACCTGGACTTTGGTCCCGTGGCCCTAACCGGCTACGACGTGGACCGCCTGCTCCTGGCGCCCGGCGAGACGCTCCGTGTGACGCTGGATTGGGAGGGGACGGGACCGGCGGCGGTGGCCGTGCAGTTGGTGAGCGAGGAAGGGAAGGTCGTCGTCCGCGCCGAAAGCGATTCGCCCCGGCGGACTTTTGCGCTGCAACTGCTCTCCGGCGATCCCCCCGGCGCGTATGACCTGGAGGTGCAGGTCACCGACCCGGCCACGGGGGCGACGTTACCCCTTTTGGGGGCCGACGGCCAACCCCAGGGCGACCGGGCGCGGCTGACCAAGATTCGGTTGCTCCCCTAACCGCTCACACCAGCTCCACACCCGGCTCACCGGCCAACACCTCCCCCACCTCCCAAAAGGGTTGATCAAGGGCAGCACAGCGGGCGGCAAACCGCTCCATCTCCGATGCAGGAATGGCCGCCAGGATACCGCCGTTGGTTTGGGGATCGTGGCAGAGCATGACAAACTCATCGGAAAGGGCCGGATCCACCGTTACCCACCGGCCGAAGTACTTTTCGTTGGCCGCTGCACCGCCGGGGAAAAGCCATTGCTCCGCATAGATCCGCGCCGCCTCCTGGATCGGGATGCGCTCCGCATAAAAGCGCAAGCGCACCCGACCGGCACGGGCCATCTCTACGGCGTGGCCCAACAACCCAAACCCGGTAACATCCGTCACCCCACGACCGGAGGTGGCATGGACGGCGGCCACGGCATCACGGTTGAGGCGCAACATCCAGCGGGTCGCTTCCTCCAACGCTTCCGGCGAGCCTTGATCGGCGCGGCAAGCGGTAGTAATGACGCCGGAACCGAGGGGCTTGGTCAGCACCAAACGTTCGCCGGGACGTGCCCCCCCTTTGAGCAGCAACGTGGAGGTTGTAACGGTCCCCAGCACGACCAAGCCGTATTTCGGCTCTTTATCGTCCATTGTGTGCCCACCGGCAACCAGCACCCCGGCCTCACGCGCTTTATCCCGCCCGCCACGCAGGATGTCGCTGGCAATGTGGGAAGGCATATCGGCAGGGAAGGAAGAAAGGTTCAGGGCAAGGAAGGGCGTCCCGCCCATCGCATACACATCGCTGATTGAGTTGGCCGCGGCTATCGCGCCGTACGTGTAGCCATCATCCACCACCGGCGCAAAAAAGTCGGTGGTGACGACCAACATGGTATCATCGTTCAAGCGATAAACCACAGCATCATCCGGCTCATCCAGGCCGACGATAATGCGTTTATCGGCATGTACCTCTTTGAGCAAAGGGCGCAGCACCTGCGCCAGGGCCTCTGGGGCCAGTTTGCCTGCTCAACCCGCACAAGAGGCGATCTTGGTCAGGCGGGTGAAATCCCGTTTGGCCATCGCCGATCCTCCTTTCCGGTTCGGTCGTGGTAAATACAAAACCGCCGTCGGCCCACGCCGACGGCGGCAGGAGGACGCGCCCCAGAGCCTTAGGGAGCGGTTCCGTCACCGTTCTTTGGCGTGCGCCGACCGGTTCGCGGGCGCAACCCGGCGCCCCCGACCTCACCTCAAGTCTGACAACAATGCATCGCAAACATACGAACCTCTCCCCTCCATGCCTCTCACGAGCAGGCCCCAGTATACCAAAAGCGGAACGGTAGGGCAAGTCCAAACAGGCGAAAGGCCATTTGCCTTCTGGCGCAAAAAGGGCTATAATAACCTTGTAGATTCAGACCTGCCTCCACCAGGCAGGGATCGAAAGAGCAGTATGTGAACAGGAATCGCAGATCAACCAATGAGAAACCACCCCAGGACCGTTTGACGCCGGCCCTTATCGGTGTTGCCTTGATCCTGGCATGTATCGTCACCGCCCTGGGAATCGGCCTCTTGCGGGCCGAGGACGGACCGACAGACGACTTGGCCGCTCTGGCCACCGACCCGGCGCGGGCCATCGTCATCCCCACCGTCCCTACCCTGCCGGTGACGCCCACACCCCCACCCATCACCCCGCCACCTTGCACACCTCCGGCCGACTGGCAGACCCACACGGTCCAAGAAGGAGACACCCTCTTTGCCCTGGCCCAGACCTACGACTCCGACATAGAATCTCTGCAAAGGGCTAACTGCCTAGACAACGACATCATCCGCGTCGGCCAGGAACTGTTCGTCCCCGATCCTACCTACCGTCCTCCCCCGGCAGGGGCAACCGGCTCCGGCCCGACCTATACCACATCGGCCAACCGCTACCTCAACATCGCCCTGCTGGGTTCCGACAAGAGGCCGAATAGCCCAACCTGGAGGACAGACACTATCATCGTCGTCTCCCTGGACATGGACCGCAACCTGGTCCGCCTGCTTTCCATCCCCCGCGACCTATGGGTGAACATCCCCGGCCACGGGCCGGACCGGATCAACACCGCCGACCTGTGGGGCGAGATGGATCACAAGGGAGGCGGACCGGAGCTGGTCAAGCAAACCATCTACCAAAATCTGGGGATTCCCATCCACTACTGGGTCCGCGTAGATTTTGACGGCTTCAAGCGGATCATTGATGCAGTCGGTGGCGTAGATGTAGATGTGGAATGCCCTCTGCCCGACATCGGCCTGGAAACGGGGGTCCAACACATGGACGGCGAGATGGCATTGTGGTACGCCCGCTCGCGCATGACGACCAACGATTTTGACCGAAGCCGTCGCCAGCGCAAGCTCCTGATGGCCCTTTGGGAGCAAGCCCTCAACCCCGGCATCATCCCCCAAATCCCCACCCTGCTGGCGACGATGAACGATGCCGTCCAAACCGACCTACCGCCCGATCAGATCATCGCCTTGGCCATGCTGGGGCTGAAACTCCGGCCCAACCAAATCTTTAGCCAATCCATCGGCCCGTGGCAGGTCCAAAACTGGACGACACCGGGCGGCGCGGAGGTCCTGTTACCCCTCCACGACAAGATCAAAGAGCTGCTAGATAGCTTCTACGGACCGATAGATCTGGATTTCCTGGAGAGGGTGAGTCGGACGACGGTCGCCGTCCAAAACGGGACCTCGCGTCCGGAGGCAGGGCAACTGGCGATCAGCAACCTCCACTGGGCAGGCTTCCAAGTCCACGATGCCGGCCCGGCCCCCACCCCCACGGCCCTTTCCCAGGTCATCGTCTACAACGCCGAACAGGACATCGCCGAATTGGTCGCCATTTCTCTGGACTTGATGCCTTCCTCTTTGTCATACCGGCCCGATCCCAACGGCGAAACCGACATCTTGGTCGTGCTGGGCGAAGACTACGATCCCTGCCGCCGCTGACGCACCTGCGTCGGAGCCACAGGCCGTCCGGCGTGGAGCGCGAACACGGCAGGGGCGACTGCCGCTCAACTCCACAGATTACGCTCCGCTCCCACCCGGACCGTTTACGGCGATCCCTTCTCACGCAACATCAGGCGCGAAACGGCAGCAATCGTCTCCCGATTGAGGGCAGCAGCTTCCCGGCAAAGAGAAAAAGCCCTGGAGATCGCCTGAGCGACTCTCCTTTGCTCTTCAATGGGCGGAATAGGGACCAAAACCTGGGCCAGCAATTCGGTCGAGATGGCCGGAATAGCATGACCGGTCATCAACCGCCGCACCTGGCGCAGAAAAGGATCGGTCCGCATATACGCCAGCAGGAAAAGCGGCTCCACACCCCGAACATTCCGAATCACGGCAAAGCCGTTAGAACAGATCGCGCCTTCCTCCTCCTCGGTGATGAAAGCAACGGCATGTTTCGCCGTGCCCGTGCTCGCTCCAGAAATCGCGGTAATGATGTCCCCACGGCGCAACCGATAGCTCGCCCGCGATGGAGCATCATACGCCCGGAACTTTTGCTGAGAAACAACCTGCATCGTTCTGGCATCTACGTCTGAGATGGCAATATAGCGGATCTCTCGGTCCGGCTCGGTGCGAAAGTCGTCTTTGCGGGTAAGGATGTCGGCGATCTCGCCCAGAGGCTTGGCTCCATTGGCCCGGAGATCGGTAAGCAGTTGCAAATCATCAGGGCTATAGTGTTCAACATCTAGACGAGAGTTGAGATATTCCTGGGCAACGGTGAATACCTGCGCTGAATCGGCAACTGTGCCCTCCTTCACATAACGACGATATGCTTCGGCAATCTTGCCAATGTCCTCATCGAGGACCGGCCCAGACGGCCCCCGGAGGAGGTTGCCTTTCTCATCCCGCCTGTAAACCGGGCGACCCTTGACATCGTAACCGATCTTCTCGATCCGGGCCATAAACACAGGTCGTGCCGGATCAGCCGGGGGCAACTTTTGCAAAAACAGGAGAGAGGTTTTGATCCCCGTGCCGTAAGGCACGAATGCCTCCTGGGGGATCGAGACAACGGCCTGCACCACGGCTTGGTCCCGCAGCCAAGCCCGCAGGTAACCACTGGAAGCGTTCTGCAACAGGCCATCGGGCAACACAATGGCCAAGCGACCTCCCGGCTTTAGTAGACGCAAACACTTTTCCACAAAAAGGATCTCAGGCGATTGACGAGGAAGGAGAACAGGGGAAACCCGCCACGCACCAGAAGGAGATTTCTTCCATTTGTGGGCCAGCTCATAGGACCGAAGAATCCGTTGGTCGTGGATCTTCCCCCTGCTACCAAAAGGAGGATTAGTCAGTACAATATCAAATGTGCCATCCAGGTGATCAATGTCGGAGAGTGAATTGGCACAAAGGATTTCCCGTCCGGTCCCCCCCTCTAGGGCTAATCGCACGCTGGCAGATAAAGCTACATCGGGGTTGAATTCTACCCCCCGGATGCAATCCCGGATATACCGTTCCCGACGCCGAGGATCCATATTCTGGAATGCGATAGCCTGGATCAGGAATCCGCCACTGCCACAAGCCGGGTCGATGATCCGTTCGGTTGGTTGGGGAGCCACCATCTCTACGGCCAACCGGACCAGAGGATGGGGAGTAAAGAACTCACCTCGGTCTCCGCGCTGGTGGCGGTAGACAAATGCCTGAAACGCCTCACCCTTAATATCGCCGGGAGTGCGGCTCAAGTCCACATACTGCAACCGACCGACCACATAGGCCAGCGTTGGCAGTTGGAGCCGCAACGCAGCTTCGGCAAACATACCCTTGTATTCATCACAAACCATCGCAAACAAATGCCGAATGCGCTTCTCAAAAAGGGTGGGACGCCCGGCAAAGACGGACCGATACTCAGACGCCGTGATACCAAAACGCAAGCCCTTTGCTCGATTCACCCGCTCATCATACAATTTCATGGTCAACAATTTGACCATTTCGTGGAAAATCTGTTCTTTCAGCAAACCTTCATTTGCATAGATGTAGTTATGACAATCGTCGAAAATGGCTGCCAGGTTGCGCGCCGGTCGCAATTCATCGGGACGCGGCAGATGATCGGGGAGCAAATGGCGTTCGGTAAACAGAGGAAGCTGCTTTTGTAATTCTCTATCCGCCTTGATCAAGTCCATAGCTAAGCGTATACCGCCTATCGACCTGCATATCTCGCTCGTCCACGCAATCTTCCGCTTTGAGCGTGGCATAAACATCCAGAAACTCCTCGGCCCATTCGTCGCTCAGGCTCAAGATTGGCCGACCCGTCTCATCCGTGAACACAAACCCGATGACATAATTTTGCTGGAGATGGTTTGGATCGCTCCCTGACGATTCGAGGTGACGGGGATTGGCAAACAGGAATTTATGTTCAGGATAGCGCAGTACAATATCTACCGCTACAATGTTGAACTCATCCTTGCGGGGAGTAGCCTGCGTCCGCTCACTGCTGCCGGAGATGCCGGCTACAAAATGGGTCTCCAGAACTTTGACCTTGGTCATCACATAACGCAAGCGTTCATCAATCAACGCTCCGATCTGCTCCCGACTGTAACCCCGCAAAGCAGAAACGGCTCTGGATTTAGGCGTTTCGCGACGGGGTGGATTATGAAGGTAGGATTGCACTTCCTCATACTCGTACAAGGGCTGCCGATATTCATCGAGAAATTTGGGCAAATTTCCGCCAATCCAGGCCATGATCTGCGGTTCAACATCATGTGCCGGATCGAGCCAAAAAATCTTGTCTGCATGGGCAACGAGAAACCGCCTGAGGTTCCCAAGGTTGTAGAGCTTATGCCATTTCTCCGAATTGGATTTGATACCCTTTGACTCCAAAACAAACCAGTACGGTGTCCCTTTTTTGCGGAAATAAAAGTCTCCGTGGTGCCTGGGATGTTTTCGCCCTTCCCACTTCTCCCTGATCCTCCTAACCTCAAAGCCCATGCCCTCCAATTCCTTTTTAAGCAACAGCTCGGAAACCGATCCCAATACATAGCCCTGAGCATTGGGGCTGAGCTGCAACGCTTCCAAGAAAATTTCTACGCTAGTCTTGAATACCCGGCGCACAAACTGCGCCAAGCGGTCAAACACATCCGTCATGTTCTGCCTTCACTTAGATGCGAGAATGCGGAAAGAAATCGTGTAAAAGCAATCGTCTCTCCGGTCTCTGCGGCACGGAACCTCATCCCGGCAAATAGATCGCGTCTATCTTGAACACCCGGACACCTAGAGAAGTTGCTCAGCCGACAATGCGGCTGATAAGGGGCGGAGGGGTGACCGGCTCTTCGCTCCACGCATAGGCGGCCAGCAAGCGATGCCGTGCTTCGTCCAGCTGTGCTTGATCGTTGGCATGGATGGTGAACAAGGGTTGCCCTTTTTCCACCCGGTCGCCGATCTTGGCCTGGAGGACGATGCCCACGCCGTGATCCACCGGTTCGCCCTTTTTGCTCCTCCCCCCACCGAGAAGCATGGAAGTCAACCCCACCTCACGGGCGTTCAGGCGGGCGATATAGCCGGAGCGCGGGGCCAGGACTTGGCGGGTGAGGGGCGCAGCAGGCAACAGGGCGGGATTATCTACATGTTCTACGCTGCCTCCCTGGGCGGCGATCCATTCCCGGAATTTGGCCCACGCCTGTCCACCGTCCAGCAGGCCCTCCAGCATAGCCTGGGCTTCCTCCTCATCCGCGGCCCGACCGGCCAGAAGCAGCATCTGCCCGGCGATAACCAGGCAATGGCGACGAAAGTCGGTCGGGCCGCCGCCGTGGAGGGTGTCTATCGCCTCAATGAGTTCCAGGGCATTGCCCACGGCATAGCCCAACGGCTGATGCATGTCCGAAATGGCCGCCCGCACCCGGCGTCCCACCCCCTGGCCGATCTCAACCATCAGTTGTGCCAGGGCCAAAGCATCCTCTTGGGTCTTCATGAAGGCTCCATCACCCACCTTGACATCAAGGACGATGCCGTTGGCCCCGGCAGCGATCTTTTTGCTCATGATAGAACTGGCGATGAGGGGTAGGCTATCTACCGTGCCGGTCACATCACGCAAGGCGTAGAGCTTACCATCGGCGGGAGCCAACTCCGCCGTCTGGCCGGTGACGACGATGCCCACTCGGCGCAGCTGGGCGCGGAATTCCTCTACCGAAAGATCGGTGCGAAAGCCGGGGATTGATTCTAGCTTATCCAGCGTCCCGCCGGTGAAGCCCAGCCCCCGCCCCGACATCTTGCCCACGGCAACCCCGGCGGCGGCGACCAGAGGGGCGACGACCAGGGTTGTTTTATCCCCCACGCCGCCGGTGGAGTGCTTATCGGCCACAAAGTCGGCAATGTCGCTTAGGTCCATCTGCTCGCCCGAACGGACCATAGCCATCGTTAGGTCCACCGTCTCCCGGTGGCTCATACCGTTCAGCAAGACGGCCATCAGCCAAGCGGAAACCTGGTAATCGGGAATGGTCCCCTGGACGAGGCCCTGGATGAAAAAGTCAATCTCTTCGGCGGTCAGGGTGTATCCGTCGCGCTTGCGGATAATGATGTCTACAGCTCTCATGTTCAATCCCTCCTCCGGTGTAGTATAGCACAAAGCAGGGGATTGGAAAAGTCCCGCCGGTGTGGTATAATGCAGAAGGAGGAGATAGGATGCATCCCCGAATCTTGATCGTGGATGACGAAGAACCGCTGGCCAACCTATTGCGACAGTCGCTGCTGTTGGAGATACCGGAGTGCCACGTCGTCGTTGCCGGTTCGGGCGAAGCGGCATTGAGCCGCCTGGCCGTGGAAAATTACGATTTGATCATCGCCGACCTGCGGATGCCCGGCTTTGACGGCTTGGAGCTGATCAAAGGGGTGCGCTACCTGGACCCCCACGTTCCCATCGTGCTGATGACCGGCTTTGGCTCGGAAGAGGTCCGGCGCGAGGCCCACGCGCTAGGGGTGAGCCGTTATGTGGACAAACCGTTCGGCATGGCCGAATTTTTGGCCCTGGTGCGAGAGCTACTGCCTCAGTGATCCTTGAGGATCAGCGGCAGGTAGCGGCGGTACACTCCCGCTACGGCAACGGTCTGTGACACGGTATCCGTTACCCCCCAACAGTTGGTAGCCGTCAAGCGGACGGTGTAGCTCGCCGGTAGGGTGAAGGTGTGGGTGACGGTTGCGCCCTGGGCCGTCGCACCATCGCCAAAAGACCAGGTGTAGGTGATGGGCTGCGTGCCGCTCACCTCCGTACCGGTGAACGTCAGCGTGGTCTCTACGGTCGGATCCGGCGGGCTGTAGGTGAACGCCACGCCCTGAACCGGTGTGCACCCTGCTGCGATTTGAACCGTAGCCGAATAGGTATCGCTCCCGTAGGGGTTCGTCGCCGTCAAGGTGACGGTATAGGTGCCGGGGCGGGCGTAAGCATGGGTGGGATGTACATCGGAACGGGGTGGGGTCCCGTCGCCAAAGTCCCAGAGGTAGGTCATCCACGGCATCCCCCGTGAGGTATTGGTAAAGGCCGTCGTTTCCCTCCACACATCCGGGCTGCTGGAGATAAAGCCCGCTTGTGGCGGTTGCAGCGCCGCCGCATCGCATACCCCAAGATACTCCAAAGTGGTGCTCAACACCGCATCGCGGTCTGACCAACTGTTGATCGCCTCGTAGCCGAAGGCATAGTAAACGGTACGGTAGGTATCCGAAAAGGCTACGCCGCCGTAAAGATGAGGGGCAGCGTAGTCATAGATCGCCGTCCCGCCGTTGACGGCTTCAACGTCGTCGGGTGAAGTCTGATTGTCGGCTCCATCACCGCCCTGGATGGAGACATCCAAACCGGTCATAAAGTCCAGGCCGGTCAGATCGTAGGAATCGGTATCATCCGAGTTAAAAGCGGCGTGCAAGTAGGAGCCGTAAAAATCGGTGTCTCCAATGTCCGCACCGATATTCTGTCCGGAGAGGAAAAGCCGCCCCCCACCGTCCAGATAGGCCGCCAGATTGGACCGGTCGGCAGCGGTCAGGGTATCACCGATCCGGTTTCCCGTCAGCCAGATGACGCCCTGGTAAGGGATCAACCAATCCAGGGTTGCGGAGGTTGTCAAGTTGTAGGAAAGGCCCAAACGGTCCAGGGCGTCGGTATAGTAGGTTTCAAAGCCATCTCCGCCATCGTCGGCCACCACCAGCAGGCAATAAGGCTCCAGGGCAAAGTTCTCGCTGCGGTCACCGTCCAGGGTGATGGGGCGGCTCTGGGGGACGTAATGGAGGGTCTCGGCCCGCAGGGTATAGTTGCCGCCGGGGGCGATCAGCCGATAGAAGCCTGTTTTCGGATCGGTGCGCACGGAGGTAAGGGAAGAGCCGGATAGGACAACGGTTGCCGACAGAGGCCGGGAGGTTGTCGCATCCCGCACGTAGCCGGAGATGGTGTGCAATTCGGTCAGAGTGATGTTCAGGGTGGTTGTGCTTCCGGCCATGACCGTGATGCCGGTCGTCACATAGGACGTATAACCCGGCGCAGAGGCGGCGACGGTCAAAGTGCCGGAAAGGACGCTCAGGCTGTACCGACCGTCTCCACCGCTGGTCGTCGCCCACGACTGCCCCGGAGCCAGCGTGGCCTCCACCTTGGCCCCGGTAATGGCCCCTCCTTTTTCGTCGCGGATCGTTCCGGCCAACCCCCCGGAGAGGGCATGGAGGACGGCAGACTGCACATCCAGTCGCCCCCAGCCGTAAACGTTATTGGGCACGGTGTTGGCCGCATCCCCGCACTGGGTGCTGTAACGTTCCACCGCCGTCAGGTTGAGAATCTCTTCGGTCTCGGTGATCTGGTTGCGCAATGATGGGCGGGCCGACCAGAGCAAAGCCACCGCCCCGGCCACGTGAGGCCCGGCCATGGAGGTTCCCGACCAGCCGCCCTGATAGCCGCCACCGGGCACGCTGGAGCGGATATTCACACCCGGCGCACTGATGTCCGGCTTGAGACGGTTGGAGCCATCCACCGTCACGGGGCCGCGGCTGCTAAAAGAGGCGATCTCGTCGGCACTATCGGTCGCACCGACGGTATAGGCGGCATCGTAAATGGCCGGAGGGTCCTCCACAGTGCTACACCAAGAACCACTGTTGCCCGCCGAAACGACGGTCATGATGCCTGCTGCTCGCTGCGCCTCCACGGCGGCCTGAAGGGTGCTCCAGGAGCAGCCCTCCGAAGGCGGACAACCCCAAGAATTGTTGGTCACATCGGGGGCCTTGTCCGGATCCCCCTGGCCAGGATCGCCGCCGACGGGATAGGGGGCCAAAAAGAACTCAAAGCATTCCAGGTAAGTGGCCGGTGTACCGTACCCCTGGTCCATGTTGCGGCAACCGATCCAGCGGGCGCCGGGAGCCATGCCGATCTGGTTCACGCCGCCGTCGTCGCCCAGAACGGTCCCCATGGTGTGTGTCCCATGGCCATAGTCATCACACGGTTCGGGGGAATCGGCCCCACAGACTCCACCGCCGCTGTGGATGGCATCGTGCCAGTTGTAGTCGTGATCGGCACCGCTGCCATCCCAACCCCGGTACTGCTTTTTCAAGGCCGGGTGATCCCAATCGTAGCCGGTATCTTGGCCGCCGACGACGATGCCCTGACCGGTATAGCCCATCGCCCAGACATCGGGTGCGCCGACATGGGCAATGTTCCACTCAATGCCGCCGGGGGCAGAGATGGCGGCGGTTTCCGGCGGCAAGGGCAAGGGGTTGTAGATGCGGGGGTTGGCCTCAATGCGGGCCACATCCGCGCGGGCGGAGAGGGCTGCAACCAGGGCAGGATCGCCCGATTGGACGTGGATCAGGTTGACAATGTAGTAGCTACGATAAGGCACACCGCGGGCATCCAGCCAAGCGCGGAGGGGAGCCTGGCTGCGTTGGGCCGTTTTCCACAGGGTTTCGTATACGAAACGGCCTTTGGCCTGCTTGGTGGGCAGGCGGTAGGCCGGGCTGAGGTCGGCCTGTTCGGTCAGGACGACCAAAAAGTCGCGCAGGGAGCCGTCTTCCAGGTCACGGAGGACCCAGGGGGACACTTTGTCCCGCTGCATGTCCTCCGGCAAGGTGACTTGCGGCTTGCGGGCGGTTGCGGTGAAACCCAATCCGGCTATCGCCGGCGTGCCGTTCCATCCGAGGGGGGCGGGAGGGTTCTCCCGGTGCGTCTCCGAGCCGCCGCGGTAGATCAACGGCAGGTAGATGTCATAGACGGGCGGTCTCGGTGTGGGTGTAGGCGTGAATGTGGGTGTTGGGGTTGGCGTTCGGGTAGGCGTAGGCGTCGGCGATCTATACACGGCGACGGAAAGAGGTGGACCGGAGACAGGCTCGCTCAGCTGATCGGCAGACGCGGCGTAATCGGCGTTGACGATTGTCCCGCTGGCGTTCTGGCTCACGGTGACGAGCCAGGTCAGCCGAAGCGTCGCTCGCGGATCCAGGGTAGGCGCGTGCCAGATGACGCTTCCACCGGTAAATTGCCCCCCGCCGGAGGACCAGGCAAAGGCGGTCTGGAGCGGCAGGACGTCGCTGATGATCAGGCCGGTAGCCGTGATAATGCTGTTGTTGTACAGGTTCAAGGTATAGGTCAGCGGCGAACCGGGGAACACAGGATCGGGTAAGGCAGTTTTGGTCAGTTGCAGATCAAGGGGACGGACGGTCAAGGTAATGTCCTGGGTTGTGGTCAGGCCCGATCGGGCTGCGATATGGGGTAGGGTAGCGGGGTAGTAACCAAAGGCAGCAGCGGTGAGGGTGTAGGTCCCCGAATAGACGAGGAAGGAAAAGGCTCCATCAGGGCCGGTCGTAGCGTTGTACTCGGACGATTCGTTAAACAGAGTGACACGGGCCTGGTTCACGGGCTTGTTTTGATCGGAATCGCGCACGACGCCGACGACCCGGCTATCGGGCGGAGCGGTAACGGTGATGAAAACGGCGGTGAACGGTCCCCAGTCGCCGTTGTCGTTCTGACCGTGGACCAGCAAGTAGTGACGGCCCAAAGACAGGCCGCTTGTATCCACCGTAGCCAGGACCGTTTCGCTCAGCGCGCCCCAGGAACCGTCGGCCGGAGACATGGGAATCCCGGTTCCGTCCGCGCCGGGGGCATCCACAAAATACTCGGCTGCGGCTATAGGACGGTTTGTATCGCCGCAGCAGCGGTGATCGGCCACAACGGCTTGGAGCTGCACCGAGCCTCCCGGCATCACTTGACCGGGGGTGACGGACAGGTCGGTGGCATCCGGGCCGTAGGCGGTTTTGTAAGGTGTGCGGGCGATCTTGTGAGCGTAGAGAAAGGCAGGACGGTTCTCGTCCCAGAAGCTGCGGGGACGACCATCTATGCCGTCCAGGCAGCCGTAAGCGGGAAAGAACCCCTGGCACCATTGGGCATTGTAGCCATATTCGCCGACCTCAAAGGTGAAGGAGGCAATGCCGAACTTGCCATAGGTCCAATCGTCGGTGGCTCCATCCACGGTGTAAATGTCGCCGGTGGGGTCGTAACCGTTGTAGTAGGCAAACTTTCGGCCGATGGTGCGCAGTTGGTCTTCGTTAGGGGCGGTGTGCGCAGCAAAGCCGTAGGGCCACAGGACCAGGTCGCTGTAGCTATGGAGGCTGATAAAGATGCCGGTAGTGGTGATGGGCGCAGCAGAGGGGAGCTCATCATCACCGTTGGGACCGTTTTGGTCCTTCATCACCTGGCTAAAGAAGGTCTGAAACGCCTGGGTTTCCGGTTCCGAAGCCCGGCCAGGACCACGATAGGTTTCGTCGCAAGGGCTACCGCTTGAACCGCCGCAACACCCCCATTTGAAACTGGAGTTGCGGTTCAGGTCCACCCCCCAGTAGTTGGGATCGGTGCATCCATCGTCATTGTCCATGTTTTTGCGGCGGTAATTTCCGGTGTTCTGTTCGTTCTTCCAATGGCCGTCGGGGTTCTGCATCACCTCCACATAGACGACGTTCCAGTCCACAAGCCAGGTGACGTCGGGGTCCTTGCCGTAACCGCCCTGCCCGTTGTAACCTTCGGTCAAGTACTTGATGTAGCGGATCGCCAACTCCGGCACGGCCACTTCGCGGGCATGGATCGTAGCAAAGAGGAAGAAGGCAGGTTTTTCGGCAATATCGCCAAAGGCAGGGTCTTCGTTGGTGATGCGCAGCACCCAAATGTCGCGGTCGTGTTCGCCTGCTTGCCCGGCCAACCAGGCGTCGCCGATGTCAAACAGCTCGGTCAGCGTGGGATAGGTCGCGGCAATATCCTGCAAAAAGTCCACAACGTAGCGACCGTTGGCGTTGGGGTAATAGTCGTCAAAGTAGTAGAAGCGAGGGTCCAGCGCCGCCGCAGGGGCAGTCATCTGAGAGGTTCTTGCCGCATCCACCTCCGGCCGATAGCCCAGATCCTGCAAGCGGACAAATTGCTCCGGGGAAACGGCAGCGATAGCATAGCCCCGGTCGTAATGGACTTCCCAAATGTCCAACTGCCCGGCGACGGCGTCCAAATGGGCGCGGTCCCGGATGTAGAAGCGCACGACGACCGGGCCTTCAGGCGGCGAGGCAGACTGGCCGCTGACAACCGTCCCCACCAGCCATGCGCTCCCAACCCACAAGATCAGCATCAACAACAACGCCCAATGACGATGACGTTTCATCATATTTCTCTCACAACGGGGGATATTGATTTGTAAGGGGACATGGGGTGCTCTCACCCCATGTCCCCTATATCTGTGTGCGTATAGACCGACTGCCGCCCCCTAATTAGGGGTTCCTGACAACCAGCGGCAGATAGATCTGATGCGCCGCACCGGTGACGACGGTCAGTTCAACCTCGTCATACCCACCGCTGCCGGTCGCCCGGATCACGGCCACATCCCGATCACCCTTCATCGCGCTGCCGGGAACGGTGATAAAGACCTGCAGCTGCCTGATGCCTCCACGGGCGATCATCAGCGAGGGGACGGAGAACGTTGTCGGCCAACCGGTATTGGTGCGGGTGAAGGTGATGGTATCCGCTGTATTGCTGGTGTTCGTAACGTATAGGGTGAAGGTCACCACTTCCCCGACCTGGGCCGTTTGGGTGACGACCGGGGCGCCCAGATCCACGCTGTAGAGCGACTTGGCTTCCGTCGTGAGCAGCACCGAGGCGGACGCGGCAGGGTTGCGGATGTCCGATGTAGAACGCACCATGACCAGGACGGTATCCTTGTCTCCACCATCGACGTTTGAGGGAATATCCACGGAGACTTGGATCGTCACTTGCTCACCGGGGTTCAGGGAGACTTGCCCGGTGGACAAGCGCGCCGCCCACTGGCTGCTCCCCAACGATACCTGGAACACATCGCTCAAGGTTCCGGTGTTGGTCAAGTACAGGGTATGGGTGACGGTCCGGCCGGGATCGCCCTGCAGGATGTCACTGCCGGCCTTTGCCATCACATCATAGTTTTCAACCGAGATCACCCGGCTGAACACATCGCTGGAGCAGACGTTACTGGCCGTCAGCACGACGGTGTATGTACCGACCGAGGTGTAGGTATGGACCGGATTGGCAACATCGGTTTTGGTCTTGTCCCCCAAGTCCCACTTGTAGGATGTAGCGTTATGGGACAGATTGGTGAAAGACACGGCCAAATCCTGCAGAGGAACCGGAGGAGTCACGTCAAAGTCCGCCATCACACCTTCGGCCCGGATGGTTGTGGTGACGGGCAAGCCGGTGGTCGGCGTCGGCCAGTCGGTCGCCGTGAGCCAGTAGTCGTCGTTGACGATCCGCGTGCCGGAAGGCGCACAAGTGACGGTCACTCCATAGGTAACCTCCAGGACGCCATAACCCGGGATCGAGAGACCTTTCCATACCACGGTATCCGTGACCAGGGAGCCTCCCGAATCGGCCCAGGCAAAGGTGGTATGCGCAGGCAGCGAATCGGTGATGGTCGCTCCTGTGGCCGGCCCGCCGAGGTTGGTGACGGTCAAGGTGTAAACCAAAGACAGCCCTGCTTCAACCTCCATCGCCGAGGCATCTTTGTCGATGGACAGGTCCGGCAGCGGCGGCAACACCGTCATCGTAACGGGGTAGTAGACATAGGGTTGGGCATCCGGATCGTTGGTGGCAAAGCGGAGGAAAGCGGTATAGACCCCCGTGTTGGTGATGGGCAGAGTGCTAAAGTGCACCGAGATCGGCAACGTATGACTGGCGGCCACCGTCCCGGTCATGGGGGTAACACCGAGCCAGGAAAGGTCTGCCGGATCGCAGGGCAGTGAGCCGGGATAGCGGAAGCAAATCGCCAAGCCGTCGGAAATCACCGGCTGGTTGTAAGAGTACTGGAGGTAATTGCTGCCGCTCCCCCGGATGCCCACCGTGGCACTGGCCCCATAGTCGTAGGTCGGGTTCCCAAAGTCCACATCCTGGTACTGGAACTTGATGTTGTTGGTGCCCTCGTAGAGGATCATCTCAAAGGTAGCGTCACCGATATTGTTATAACGCGGCCGATCGTACCACTCAATGACAAAGCGACGGTTCGGTGCAGAGCCAACGGTCTTGTAGTACACATCGCCCGTATCGCTGTCTATATCGTCCCAGAGGGGCACAATGAGATTGTCGGTCGACGCACTACCCAGGTCGGTGTTGGCAGTCGAGAGGTCACCGCTGGTAGCATTAAAGATCACACCGCCGTTGTTGCTGACACGAATGGCCGTCGCCGTGGTTCCGTAGAAGGTGAAGGGGAAGGGAAGGGTGACATTGGCTTCCCCATCATCGCTCAGGCCCAAGGGCGTGCCGTCGGTAGCATCTATCCATTCGTAGGTTGCACCCTGTTGGGGCACGGAGTTATCCTGGAAAGTATAGCCAAAGGGATCCGGCCCACCAAAGAATGTTGTATCTCCAATCTCCCGGATCGCAAAATCCAACCCACCGGAGCCGGTGTTGCTGATGACCAGAGTCTCCGTCGTCTGCTTGCCGATACGCAACGTGACACTGATCCCTTTCGGTGGCAGGAGGACCATGTGAGAGGTCGGCAAGGCGTAATCCCGACGCAAAAGGTTGCTCTGGGGGAGGATCACATTGCTCTCCGACACGGTACTGTACAGGTGAGCCGAAACGGTGACGGTGTAAGGAATGCCGGACGGCAACTGCATCTCATAGTAGCCATCGGCCAGGGATTGAGTTGCGGTCAGGCCGGGACTGACCTGGATGGTCGCCTCCTCTATGGGCTTCCCCGTAGCCAGGTTGGTGATATACCCCCACAGGAGGCCGTCGGTTGTGGTGGGGAGCAAGGCAAAGTTCTGCACCGTATCGGATGTCAGGTTCACAGAGGCTTCGGCGGGGGTGTGCAACCGGGCCTCTGCCGTCACGGTATATTGTCCACCGTACAAGGTCAGAGTGTAACACCCGGTGGCTTGCGTTTTTGTCTGGGTGACGGGATTGCCAAAGGGGCCGATGACCGAAACCGTGGCGGAAAGGGGAGCACTCGTGACCGAATCGGTGACGCAGCCGGTCAAGGTATAGGGAGATGTCCGGGTAAGGGTCAGGTTTACGGTTGTGACCGTATCGGTCACAACCGTCACACCGGTCCTTGTATCCTGGGTGTAGCCGTACTTCCACGCGGTAACGGTGTAGGTATCGGGGGCGACGGTCATGGTGTAGTAGCCGGACGCCGCCGTAGAATCGGTGTAGACCACCGTATTGGAGATCACTTGGACGATGGCCCCTTCCAACCCTCCGCCCATTGTACCGTCATACACCGTGCCATCCACATATCCTTGGGCCACACGGCAGTTGGGGAATTTGAAAGCAGCAATGCGCGTTTGCCAATCGGCAAAGCTGGTGACGGCCATGTATTCGGTGGTAAACCAGAAGGTGCAATCATCCACCGGGTCTACCGACATGGCGCTATAGTCTCCCCACCGCCCCCGTCCCCACCAGTCGGAGCCGGTCTGGGAGCCGGTGCCGACGATGATGATTTCCTCCGCCTGCGGCAGGGTGTTCAGAGGGTCATCCGCCAATCTGCCTGCATAGCGGATCGAAGGGTAGACGGTAGAGCTGGACACACTGTAACCCAAAGCCATATTGCCCATGTGGTCCATGGCGATACTGCCCATCCAGCGGTGCTCGGAATCGGCAGGAGCAAAAGTCCCTTGCTGGTAGATGGTTGCATCGGCCAAGGTTGTATTGACCGTTCCACCGCGGATCTCATACCACCGGATGCCGTGGCGGTCCCCACCGACATTCACGGTATGGTTGACCACCAGCGATTCGTGATCGCCAAAGTTGCGATACCACAGGTGCATCATCAGACGGTCGGCCAGGTTGTCCAATCCCTGGCTGGTATCCGGCTGGGGGACCTCGGCCCCGGAAGGAGCCGAAAAGTTCCAGTCAAAGGGGGCGACCACGAGGTCCTTGACCAGGGTAAAGGTAGAGTTGCTTGGGGTGTTCCAATCGGTATGAAACTCAAAGATGTGCAGGATGTCATCTGTACCGGACCAATCCATGTCCACAGACATAAAGTAGTTGGGCGCACCGACAGGCGGCGGTGTGAGGCCCTGCAAGTTGGAGGGCAACAATCCACCATAGTTGATGTTCATATTTGCCAAGTCAAAGTACTGGAAGGTAGCCGCCTGACCGTTGAGCATTTTGGCCCGGTCGAACACCCATACCCCGGCTCCGGCCCAGGTGGAGGTAAACTGGTTGGCCGACATGTAATAGCCGTCCGGCCAAACTCCCAGCTTGGGATAGTCGTTCATCTTTGTCTGATGAACCAGAAAACTATAGAGATACCAGTCGTTGGGGTTGTTGGTGGGAACGCCCGTCTTGGAGACGGCAAAGCATTCGTAATAGGGAGGATTGGGTAAGGCGAACTGGGTCAGCACCCAACGGTCGGCCAACTGATCGTAGAGCACCACCGGATCGCCGTAGCCGGCGGTGTTGCACGGGTCGCCATCAGGCCACATGTTGTTCATGCCAAAGTCATACAGCAGGTTGCCCGCCTTATCCCAAACCCGCACCTGGGTTCCAACAGAGGCCGCATTGACCACCTGCACATAGTGGTTGGGACCGACCACACCGTTGGTATCCGGCGGAAAGACACCGGTATGGGGAATGCCCTCAAAGTTGATGATGGGAGCCGGCATATTGACCGTGCCCTGCGTGCTTTGCACTACCGGATCCAAAGACGCCGGCGCGTTGGCCGTGCGTTCCGCTCCGGGAAGGGGAACGATGGGGCGCGCTTGCGGCTCCCCGCTGAAAGGCTCCAAGGGGGCCGCAGGGGGCAAACCCCGCGTATCCACCGGCAAGACCGGCTCACTCACATAAGGATTGGTGAGCACCGTCTTCGGAGATGCATCGGTTCCTCCTATAGTTCCATCCTGCGCTAATCCTACAGCTGCCGGCAAGCCAACCAGCAACATACCGACGAATAACAGAACGATGAGTCTTTTGCGTAACTGCACTTGGTCCCTCCATGTTTCTTGTCGAGAAAAATGCTATCCCAAAAGGGGGTAGGGCTTTTGGCCCTACCCCCTCCACTCCGGCACGAGTTGTGGGGTCTTATTTTTTGGTAACCAGGGGTAAGTAGATGCGGTTCGGGCCGGGCAGGATGTAGGTGCCGGCTTCAAGTGTCATCTTCTTGCCGTCCCAGGCGATCTGGGCGGTATTGGTGATGGTGGTCCACCACAGCGTGCCGTCGGCCGGGACGTTCATCTCGAAGGAGAAGATCCACTCATCACCGGGGGCGATGTTTCCGGCCCACAGGAGAGCGTGCAAGGTGTCGCTGTAGGTGAGCTGCTGATACGGCGGGTCGTTATCCAGGCTGCGGAGGGTGAGGCTGACGGGAAGCGTATCGGTGAAGGTGACGTAGGCCAACTTGTCGCCGCTGTTGATGACATGGACCTCGTAGGTGATGACGCCACCGGTCTCCATCTGCGGGGTGGCCGCCTTGTACGACGTAGCAAAGTCCTCCGCGCCGATGTGGGTGACGGCTTGGGCGGAAGCAGGCGGCTCGGACTGGATCTCTTGCGGCAAGAGGTGGGTGGCCGTCAGCATCGCCGTGTTGGTGATCCAGGAATCGGGTGCAGCGGTATCCGAGATGCGGACGGTGACGTTTACCTGGGCACTGGGGACGTAGATGGTGGTGGGTGTGAAGACGATGGCCAGATCATCATACAGGCTCTCCGTGTTGTAGGAGTACTGGACACCACTTGTGGAATTTTCTTGCAGCCCAACCGTAGCACTTCCACCCGCCGTGTAGCCGGAATCACCGACATCCTTGTAGAGGAACTTGACGATCCCGCTCTCGTACAAGATGGCTTCAAAGGTCAACGGCGTAGAGTAGCCATAACGGTTCACGCCCTTGAACTCTATCACCAGCCACCGGTTCGGAGCCGCACCACCTTCCAAGTAGTAGACCCCTCCAGAGCAAGTGCTCAGGTCATCCCAGAAAAGGGCCAAGAAGGTGTCCACCCCATAGGTATTGCTGCCGGGGATAGGCGTGTTGCTGAGACCGAGATAGACGTCCTCAAAGTAGATGGTCCCGTTCGAGCCTACGGCAAACTCGCTATAGGTAGCATTGTAGTACGTGAAGGGGAAAGTAACCGAGATGGGGTAGAGGTGGCCATCATCGCAATCCCAACCGGTGACTTGCGTCCCGCTGATGGAGGCTTCGATCCACTCGGCACTGGCCGTGGTAGAAGTGTCGTCCACCAAGTAAGTCTCATAGACGGACGCCAGCGGCAACGTGCCGGTGTACACCACCCGGTTGTTGGCAGCATCGTAAACGGGGGCGATGGGGCCGCTGCCGGTGACGGTGACAAAGTCGGTGTTCATCGGGATGGGGTCGCTGAACTCAAAGAAGGCAGCAGGATCGGAGAGGTTGTAGAGTGTAACGGTGTAGTCCAGTTCGTTGCCGGGGAAGGCGGTGGCATAGTTCACCGACTTTTCGACCATCGCGCTTTCGGGCAGCCGCGTGATGGTGACGGGGATCTCCTTCAAGGACGGAGCCTCCGGCGGACCGACCAGCACCACACCACCATAGGTCGTATTAGCCATCATCGGGTAGCTGTAGCTGACGGTGAAGGACACAGGCATACCGGCAGCAATGGTCCCTGTGGGCACGCCGCTGAAGGAGAGACCACCCACATTGATCCCGTAATCCAGGGTGAGGTCAAAGTGACCGGCCGGACCGGAGTAGTTGTTGATGCCGATCAGCCACTGACCGTCGGGCGGATCTTCCACACGCACGTGCTCCGCCGCCGTGGAGGTAAGAGAAGAAGCCATCAGCTGCCAGCCGGACCCATTCCACCAGTAGAGGTAGAGGTCAATATCGGAGATGTCCGCGCTATTGGTATCGGCCTGGATATAGACGCCGTTGGCGATGTTGAAGACGTAGACCCACTCGATGGAGCTGGACGACACAAAGGCAAGAGGCTCATTCACCCAGTCGGTGATGTGCGGTTCGATGAGGTAGCCGTCCACCTCCAAGCCGTTCAGGTCCAAACCGGGCTGGATGGTTGCCGTCCCCAGCACACCGCTGTTCTGGTATGTTGTGATGACAAAGGTGTGGGGATCCTCCTGCAACGTTCCGATGGTCTTGGTAAAGACGACGTCAAAGGTCGTGCCGTTGAAGAGGACGTTGTGCTGCAGGAATTCGTGCAACCCGTCCCGGTTCACCCGCCAATCGGGCAGAGGTGCAAGGACCCAGTCCTCGTTGGTTCCGCTGGAAGTGTTGAAGCGCCAAACGCCTCCACCGGCATTGGTATTGGGGCTGCTACCCACCGTGTCCAGGGTGTAAGGACCGTAGAAGGTGGGTTCGGCAAAGTCGTACCAGCCGCTGCCCAAAGAGGTGGGAGTAGGACCGAGCACGATGGTATCAATGTCGGTGTACGGCGCGGCATCATCCCACTGATCACGGACCAACAGTTTGGTACCGGCGGGGTAAGCACAAGAGACATCGGAAATGGTGACATCGTCGATATGCCAATACCAGGCACAACCATCATTGTTATCGGAGTAGCGCCAGCGCAGGATGATTGTCTGCCCGGCATAGGCAGAGAGATCCACCACTTCCTGGGTCGGGCCGTGGTCATCCGTCCAATAAGACAGATTGGTCCAGGTCATGCCGCCGTCGGTGGAAACATCCAACCACGCATCACCAGCACCGATATAGTCCTGGAAGTTGCTTTCATAGGTGAGCACAGGGGCCACAGCCGCAGTCAAGTCAAGGGATGGACTCCACAGCTCTGTATCCCAGCCCAACCAGTTGCACACGGCATCGGAATCCGCAGCGGCGGAGCGACCACTGCCGTTGGTATGGTTGACAGTGCTCTGGAACCAGATGTTACCAGTACCGGCGTTATCTACCACCTGCCAGCCGGCCGGCGGGAAGGTTCCCTCAAAGTCCTCCTGGAATACGACAGCACTGACGCAGTTCTCCAAGTCGCTGAAGAAGAACCGCCAATCGCCCGACTCGGCCCGCCAGAGCCAGTCAAAGAGACCACGCACGGCGGCATTGTTGTAGGGATGTCCGGCATTGTAGGCACTGTTGTAGGTGTCATAACCGCCCAGCTGCATCCCTTCGGTGAACGGCTCGGCCACGCTGAGGACAACGGGGATGACCGAAGTATGGGCCGTGTAGGTCATCCAGCCCGGATCCTCAACGTAGATCCCGGCCTCGTACTCACCGGCAGGCATATCCATCGGGACGGTAGCGGTGACGACGACCTGGGCCGTGTTATAGGGCGCGACCTGCACGGAGGACGCGCTCGTGATCAACCAAGGTACGTCCGTCTTTTTGTAGAACTCAATGCGGTATTGCAAAGTCGTGGTCATGGCGTAGGTAGAGCCGGGGTGGTGGCGCAGGCCGATGAAGATGCCGTCGATCATCCGATCCAGAGGATCGTGGACCCACATTTCGTTGCGGTTGCCGCCGGGCCGGTGGTAGCTAAAGCGGCCGAACTCCCAGCGGTCGATCTCGGTGCGCGGATCGTTCCAGTCCAGCTCCTCTCCGCCGTCAATCTGGCTGATGACGCCGGAGTTGATAAAGTTGACCACGCCGTTGCCGTCTTTGTCCTCCCAGACATTCCCGTCGCCGTTGACATCCTGCCAGTTGTAAACCACCAGGTAGAAGCGGTTGTCCCACTTGTAGTCGCCGTTGGCGTCGAACTGGTCATAGGGGAACATCTGGCGCACGATCATCAGGTCGGTATCGGGCGGGATGGCAATGTTGTACCACGACGGGTCCATGCCTGCCGTAGCGGTGATGGGGATAAAGTAGTTGAAAGCCTTGAAGAAGTTATCCCGGTTGTCATCGCCGTACGCGCTTTCCGCCGCTACCATATCGGGGGTCACGGTGAAGGAGAACTCTTCCTGGGCGATGAGGATCATTTCCGCATCGGCGATGGAAGCGGTGATGGTTTCCACACCGGTATTCATGATGTCAATCGTAGTCGTGAAGAGATCCCCCGGATAGGCGATATGGGCAAAGCCGGGATAATCCTCGCCGCGGTAGTCGCCGGGGTTCCACTCATCGGGGAAGACAACAAGGCCGTACTCGCCACCCGCCACGGCGGTCCCCCGGTCGGCATTCACCGATCCCGCGCCCTGTGTAAAGGTATCGTAATTCAGGTCGGTCGCCGAGGACTTGAGCAGAGCCTTGGCAATGTCAAACGTGGGCCACGCGCCGTTGGCATCGGCATAGGCCTGATAGAGCAGAGCCAACACACCCCCGGCCACCGGAGCCGAACGGCTGGTGCCACCCCAAGTGGCCCAAGAGAGATTGCCGTCGGGGGCACCCCACATGCTGGCGCTATAGTAGTTCAGCTCCTCGTCGCCGGCAGCAAAGGCCCCACCGGCCACCACATCCACGCCGTTGGTCCCCCGTGCGCCAGGCCCGCGGTTGGAGAAGGGAGTCACATCGTTGAACATGATCTGGGTGGTATCGGTGATGGAATCCCAACCGGTGGAGCCGAATTCGGTAGACGCACCTACACCGATACCCGTGGCCGGGCTGGGCGGCGCGACCGTACCATAGGCCGAGGCCCCGTTGCCGGTGGAGAAGAGGAACTGGAGGAAAGGAGCATAGTAACGCTGCACCTGCGAAACGACCTGGCCGTCATACTCCCAGCCGTCATTGTCCTCATCACTGGAGCCATAGGAGTTGGTCGTGATTTGGATGGCATCAGAGTCGGTACACACACCTCCCCCGAGCCAGTCAATCCCGGCCTGATCGCAGGCATCGTACCCCACGGCGGCAAAGATGTAAGCATCGATCTTGGAAGCGTCAAAGTTGTAATAGATGTCCGAGATGTTGACCACTTTGGCATCAGGGGCCATACCAAAGACCGCACCGGCCGGCTTGCCGCTGCCGGGCAGGTCACGGAACGAAGGAAGCATCCCGTCGACGCGCCCTTGACCGACGATGTTGGAAGCGCACTGGGTCCCGTGGCTGTAAGCCCGATCGAAGGTGCTACCGGTGATGGCCACCAGATCGCCGTTGGCAGGGGGAGGAGCAAGGCCAGGACCATACAGCCAATCCGAAGCGGGGATGGGCGTCACACCGTCGGCAATAAAGTACACGGCGCCACCGGAGATGTCGGGAATACCGTCGGCGTTCACATCGCGATAGGCGATCATGTCGTTGTAGGTCATGGGGTCGTGAACGTCGGCGCGGGTGAGGGGCTTTTCATCCCGGAAGTCATAGTCGTTATCCAGGTCCACATAAACGGTGTCATACACCCCGGCAGTGTTCGGGTCGGCTACCAGGATAGCAACCTTTTCGCCCCAGAGGAAATCACGCAGGTCGTTATCAGGGTGAGTACCCACGTGGACCACACCGCTCTTGGACATCGTGTTGGAGATAACATACGTGTGCTCGATTCCCGGCACGCCATAGTCGATCAAGGGGGTGTACTTGAAGCAAGAGATACCGGTTCCGCATGGGGTTATGGTCGGTGTGAAACTGGTATCCACATAGTGGGCACCGGGGAAACCATCGGCAATATAGGTGGTGCCGAAAAAGTTGTCCAGAGCGTACAGCAACATGGAGATCGGGCTAAAGACGTAAGGCCAGCCGTTATATTTCGGCCTGATGGTGCTGGAATAGATCTTCTGGGTACCCAGCAGGTCGGCATGGGCAAAATCCACACCGTCGTCCAGCACGGCCACGGTGACGCCCTCGCCGGTATAACCCCGATCCCAAGCCGCCTGGGCTTTGTGGGGGCCTTCCGGCATCACTTCAAACCAGTCGTAAGGCTTGATGTCCGGGCGACCGTCGCCAAAGGCTTTGGCCTGATTCCAGGGGAGCATCCCCTCGCGGATCTTGTCCGCATTGGCCCGCAGTTGCGCCCAATCTTCCGGTCCTTTCTGGGGGATCGGACGCGGATCATCCGGCGGGTAAGGGTCCGGCTCGCCGTTGCGTTCCAAAACAATGGGGATAACCGCCTCCACCTGGCTCAGAGACGCGATCTTGAGCAGATCGGCAGCGTTCACCTGCCCGATCAAGATCTGCTTCTTCGCACCCTCTTTGCCAAAGACGGGCCGAGCGAGCACCTTGCCGTCCACAAAGTAGGAGTCCAGCGTAAAGTCCTTCCCCTCCCGCTTCAGCATTGGCCGGGCGATAACCTCCACCAGGAGAGGTGCTTGCGGCCGAGTCGCTTGTGGCCCTACTTCCGTGGGGAGAGCCGGACCAACCTCCTGCACCAGGTCACGCAGATCGGGGTGGAGTTTGCGGATCGCCTCCTCCACAGGGACGGTGGCAGGCTTCATCTGCCGGCTCGGCCGGACAGGCGTAACGGACTTGGCCTCTTTCGGCACAGGTTGTCCGGGCGTCTCTACTCCCTGTGTCTGGGCTGCCGCAGGTACGGCCGCTGCGGGCAAGAGCAAAGCTACCACAACCAGGATACTGAAAATTTGGTACAAATGACGTTGCATCTCTTTCTTGCCTCCTGATACTTGTCTCGTGGACCTCTAACTACCAACCCATCTTTGCATGGAATTACAACCAGATTCCGCTATACGCATCACCTCCTTTCCGGTGAACATCTCGTAGACACAAACACACGGCAGAAAGCCCTTTCATCTCTCTGCCTTATCGTTCATGTCCTGGTTATCTTGGCAAAGTGGATAATAGTCGGTCAGATTTCCCATACCCCCACCGTGCATCAGGCACAGCTACATCATGCATTATCCAACGAAATCGGTTTTGCAGGAGGGTCGCAACAGCAAGCAATAGTGTACCTCAATTTCTGGTATTTGTCAAATCTCCCCAACGCGTTTCAATGATGCAATGATGCCAAGACGCACCCATCCACCTACACAGCACCCATCGGGGTTCTAGGCTTCCCAACAACGTGCCGCTTTTGACAGAACCCCCTCTTGGCGGTATGATGAATTGTCTTCAGGAAGGAGGAGGTGAGATGGGAACTGCCCGTGAACCGCAACCGGTGAAGCTGATCGTCAGCCTTTTCGCCGGAGATGAGGAATTGCTGGAGCTGGCCATTGCCGCCCTGAACCAAATGTTCGGCCCTCTCGATTTCGAGAGCGATCTGCTACCCTTTGATCACACCGATTATTACACCCCCGAATTCGGCCCCGGCCTGCAACGGCGCATTGTGGCCTTTGAGCGCCTCATCCCTCCGGCCAACTTGCCGACTATCAAACGTCAAACCAACGATCTGGAATGGTCTCTGGCAAAGGAGGGGAAACGGCAGGTCAACATTGATCCCGGCTATGTTTCCCTGGGCAAGATGGTGCTGGCCACAACCAAAGACCATGCCCACCGCCTCTACCTGGGCCAGGGCATCTACGGCGAGGTGACACTGACTTACCAACGCGGGAGATTCCGCCCCTGGCCCTGGACCTATCCGGATTACGCCAGCGACGAATACTGCACCCTGTTCGGCCAGATCCGAGAGAGATACAAAGAGCAGCTACGCCAAACGGCGGGATAAAGGCGAGATCTGCCTCCCCCCGGATTTGACATTTTCCCCATTCTGTCTATACTCTAGTTGCAAATATTTGCAACTAGAGTGGCAATGGACGAACTTCAGGCGGTAATGGACCGGGCGCGGCGCAAGGGCTTGCGGATGACGCGGCAGCGGGTCATCATCTTGCAGGCCCTGTGCGAGTTGGGCCGCCACGCCAGCGCGGAGGAGGTCTATGCCCGTGCCACCCTGCACCGGCGCGATGTGGACCTTTCGACCGTCTATCGCACCCTGGAGCGGCTGCGCGACCTGCGCATCGTCAGTCAGACCGATCTGGGCCACGGCCACGCCGAGTACGAAATCGTGGAGGAGCCGCCCCACCATCACCTGATCTGCCAAAAATGTGGCCGGGTCATGGAACTGGATCATCGCTACCTGGCAGGCGTCGCCGAGGCCATCCGCCGCGATTTTGACTTTGAGCCGGTTTTTGACCACTTTGCCATCTTTGGCCTGTGCAAAGAATGTACCGATTCCTGATGCCACGGCCGATTTTATATACTCTCTGCATCCTCGACGCCTCTGCGGTGAGGTGTCGGCAATGGGAAAAAAGACAGATTTGAAAGGAGGGAACATGCACATTCCAGATGGGTTTGTCAACACCGGGACGGCTGCGGCAACGTGGCTGGCGTCGGCGGGGAGCATCGGCTATGCGGTGCGCCGCGTCAACCGGGAGCTGGACGAAAAGCAAGTGCCCCTGATGGGGGTTGCGGCGGCGTTCATCTTTGCCGCCCAGATGATGAACTTCCCCGTAGCCGGAGGCACGTCGGGCCACCTGCTGGGGGGCGCGTTGGCCGCCATCCTGCTGGGTCCCTGGGCCGGGATGCTGGTCCTGACCAGTGTGCTGGTCGTCCAGGCGCTGCTCTTCCAGGACGGCGGATTGGTGGCTTTGGGGGCCAATGTGTTCAACATGGCCGTCGTCGGCGTGCTGGTCGGATGGGTGGTCTATACCCTGCTGCGCCGTCGGCTGGGGGAAAAGCCCTGGGCGACGATGGTGAGCGGCTTTGCGGCAGCCTGGCTGTCGGTGGTGATCGCTTCCCTGGTTGCAGCGGCGGAGTTGGCCCTTTCGGGCACGTCGCCGTGGGCCGTGGCCCTGCCGGCCATGGGCAGCGTCCACATGCTCATCGGCATCGGCGAAGGGTTGATCACCGTCGGCGTGCTGGCCTTCTTGCAGGTCGCCCGGCCAGACCTGTTGGCCCTGCACCGGCCCGTTCGGATTTGATGAACCGCGAAGGCGCAAAGAACGCAAAGGAAGGAAGCGGACCGATCCCCGGCTCACCGCCAAGGATGAAAATCCCCGGCGGCTCGCGCCGGGGGCGGTGGCGACTCAAGTCGCTCCTTTCGGGCCTGTGGCCGGGCGTCCGCCTACGCGGACGCTCCCGCTTCCGCCCGCGCAGGCGGGCGGTCGGCCAACGGCCCGCCAGGGGCGGTTTCAACCGCTATTTT
>Ga0256914_1000490_pt1 | contig 39247 bp, 33 predicted proteins | sample HulkmetaG_FD_191571 | JGI IMG/M metagenome (GOLD analysis project Ga0256914, IMG submission 191571) | Hydrothermal chimney microbial communities from Main Endeavour vent field at the Juan de Fuca Ridge, Pacific Ocean - Hulk | ecosystem: Environmental > Aquatic > Marine > Hydrothermal vents ... | reverse complement strand
GCACTACCCATAATTACGTGGGTCTTCATTAACTTCGGTGGCTGGGCCCTAAGCATGAGGGGTAGCACGGTTAGTGTGCTTGGTGAGGACTACATAGCGTATGCCCAAGCACGTGGTCTACCTTCAAGAAGGATCATCGTCACCTACGTGGGCAAGAACGCGATACTACCCATATTCACGCAGTTCATGCTTAGCCTAGGTTTCATGTTCGGTGGCTCGATATTCATAGAGTACATCTTCGGCTACCCGGGCGTTGGTTACATGCTATACCAAGCGATTACTAAGAGGGACTGGTTCCTGATGCTTGGTGCCTTTGACATTATAGTGATCGCCGTAGCTATAGGGACTTTCCTTGCCGACATGCTTTACGGGTTCCTAGATCCAAGGGTAAGGAGAGGTGGGGAGGTAGGTAGGTAATGAGTAAGGAAGTAGCCCCGCCACTGACGGTGAGGGAAATAATTAAGTCGTTCCTAGAGGACTGGGTAGTCATACCGGCGAAGATCCTGGCTAGGAACAAGAAAGCACTGGCAGGCTTCATAATAACGTTGGGCTACATACTAATGGCTGTGGTGGGCCCGCACGTAGTTCCTTACCCGAAGAACTACACCTGCCCCATATACCTTCCGCCAACGATCTTTAAGTGGCCGCCCTCCTTAGCGCACCCACTCGGCTGTGACTATTTCGGTGCGGACATATGGTCTGAGATAGTTTGGGGCGCCCCATCAATTCTCCAGATAGCGTTTACCGCGGGCTTCATAACGACGATAGTGGGGATAACGGTGGGCATGATTGCCGGTTTCCTCGGAGGTAAGGTTGACGCTGGGCTAATGACTGTGACCGATATAGTCATGGTGATTCCTGGCCTACCCCTACTCATCGTACTAAGCACCGTGATAAAGTCCACAAACCCCCTCGTCATCGGAGCTATACTCAGCGTCACGGCATGGGCAGGGCTTGCTAGGAGCATTAGGTCGCAGGTGCTGTCGCTGAGGAACCGTGAATTTATTGAGGCGGCGAAGGCGTTGGGTCTCCCGACAAGACACATCGTGTTTCGGGAGATAATGCCCAACATAATGAGTTACATAGCGATTAACTTCATATTCGCAACGACGGGCGCGATATACTCGTCGGTAGGTCTCTACTTCCTAGGCATGCTACCCTTCAGCACCGTGAACTGGGGAATAATGCTGAACTGGGCCTACACGCAGGGAGCGTTAAGCAGCTTAAGCACGATCCACTACCTGCTAGCCCCGATAATAGCGATCGTGGGCTTCCAGACGGGCCTAATACTGTTCTCTTACGCGATCGACGAGATGTTCAACCCGAGGCTGAGGACCGAGGTTTAAAGTCCAAAGCTAAGTTTTCCAAGTTTTCCACATCGGTAACTAGCCACCACGATGTTGCCTCTTATACTCAATCGTTATCCCGACGATGAATATGAGGAGTAAGATGACACCTAAGGTGTTAGCTATGAAGGGCGCGCTACCAGGCCTTATGAAGGGATAAGCTATGAAAGCAAGAACCAGGAAGCTCATGGCGACCGCAAGCAAACTCCTGTAAAGCATGGGGTGCATTAGCTCTCCCCTCCTAAGGTAATGAAGGATTAGCGTTGATTAAAAACTGGCGTTGTTTACGAGGTGTAGAGCCAGCACGCAGCCCAGTGTTTCTTCTTAACTTCAACAAGTGGTGGTTCCTCTTTCTCGCACCTAGGCTTGGAGAAGGGGCACCTAGTGTTGAACCTGCATCCGGGCGGTGGGTTCATGGGGCTCGGTATGTCGAGGCTCTTCAGCTTGAGCAACTTTTTCTTCCTCGACAACTCAGGATCAGGGACGGGCACGGCGGACATTAGCACCTTAGTGTAGGGGTGGAGAGGATCGTGGATAACGTCCTCGGCTGGCCCAACCTCAACTATCTTGCCTAAGTACATCACCGCTATGAGCCCCCCGCCCTTAGCGGCGAAGTACCTTGCGGCGCCGAAGTCGTGAGTTATGAATAGGTAGGCTGTGTTGAATTTCTTCTGCAGGTCTAGGAGGAGGTCCAGGATACCTATCCTTAGGGAGACGTCGATCATGGTTATGGGCTCATCAGCCATTATGAGTTCGGGGTTAACGCTTATCGCCCTAGCAACAACCACCCTTTGCCTCTGCCCTCCCGAGAGCTGGTGCGGGTACTTGAAGAGGAAGTCCTCAGGGGGTTTGAGGCCTACTAGGCTGAGGAGTTCCGAGACCTTCTCGATCAAGTCCCGCCTGCTCCTAGCTATACCCCACCTCTTCAGCGGGAAGGAGAGTGTCTGGAACACGGTCTTTGTTGGGTTAAGGGATGAGAACGGGTCCTGATGAATTATCTGCACGTTCCTCCGGTACTCTAGGTACTCATGCTTGCTCAGCTTCAAAATGTTCTTACCTTTATAGAGTATCTCGCCACCAGTAGGCTTCACTAACCCCACGATGGTCTTACCTAAGGTGGTCTTACCGCAGCCTGACTCGCCGACGAGGGTGAATATGTCGCCCTTATTGAGCACGAGATTCACACCGTCCACGGCCTTAACGTAAGCTACGCCGCCGAACATCCCCTTCCTAACAGGGTAGTACACCTTGAGGTTCCTGACTTCCATGAGGGGTGGTTCGGAAGACATCGCAATCACCTCCTAGCATGTAACCAGCAAGAAACTAGGTGACCGGGCTTGAGCTCTATTATGGGTGGTTCCTCCTTCTTACATATGTCCATGGCGTGCGGGCACCTGGGCCAGAACCTACACCCAGGCGGCGGATTAATAAGGTCGGGCAAGGTTCCAGGGATGGACTTCATCTCCTCAACACTGCCGGTCAGGCTTGGGATGGACTTCATGAGGGCTATCGAGTATGGGTGCTTCGGCTCCTTAAACACGGTGTAAACGTCCCCGACCTCCATGACCTTACCGGCGTACATGACCGCCATCCTATCCGCTATATCGGCTATCACGGCGATGTCGTGCGTTATGAACATCATAGTTATGTTCGTCTTCGCGTGGAGGTCCTTGAGGAGGTCGAGGATAAACCTCTGTGTCAGGACGTCTAGGGCGGTGGTCGGCTCGTCCAGTATTAGCATCGTCGGCTCGAGTAGCATAGCTAAGGCTATCAACACCCTTTGCTTCATCCCGCCACTGAGCTCATGCGGGTACGACTTAAGTACCCTGTCAGGCTCTAGGCGGAGGAGGCTGAGAAGTTTGCTTGCCTTCTCAATAACCCATTTCCTGTCGTGGACGCCATGCGCTCTGGCCGTCTCAAGGAAGTGGTCTAGGATCTTGAGTGTTGGGTTTAAGGCGTTGAGGGCTGCTTGAGGTATTAGTGAGATCTCCTTCCACCTAACCTCCTTCAGCTTACTCTCAGGGCTGTGTGCTAGGTCAACCTCACCCTTGTAGTATATGTGGCCATCAGCGATGCGGGCCGTCTTAGGGAGTAACCGAAGGATAGCGAGTGCGAGGGTCGACTTACCGCTTCCTGACTCCCCAACAACACCGAGGATCTCACCCTCCCTCACGCTTAGGTCGACATTATCAACGGCCTTCACGTCACCCCTGTGAACCTTGTACAGAACCCTCAGCGACTTCACTTCCAGTAGGTTACGCGGCATAAGCATCACCATCGGAATTAAGTATGGGGCTCTTACATAGTAATCTGCTGGGAAGTATTAAAGGTGAGTCCACAGGAGTTAGGGATCCCCGCACTACGGACATACTATTGCGGGTAGTACACATCAGCACCACAATATTTCCTTGGACGCTGGATTATATCTGTTATCAGGTTAGTGGAACAACTAATTAATTGGGCAAATGTAATGATTTCCTTAGGTGCGAGGAGGTCAACGCTAATACTAACACTCCTGGGTGAGCGTGCTGCGCGACGCAGGCGAGAAGGAATGGTTCGTGGAGACCAGTGTCGAGAAATTCATAAAATTCATTAAAGGCCTAGAGCGAAGACCTGAAGTACTCAGGTTCATGGACGTGCTTAGGAGAACCTCACCACCGCTAGACATAACCACCATAGCAAGCAATGCCGGGGTTCCAGAAAAGAGAGGCATGAGCTACTTTAAGTGGCTCTGCAACCTCGGCGTGAGGTTCAAGGCGGACTACAGCCACTCAGCGCTGGGTCTATCACTTCTGCTCGTTAAGCACGGACGGTACGTGGACAGCCCGCCCAAGAGGGAGTGGGTATTCAGGCACGTACACACGGGTGCGGGGTCAGTAACGATCTACAGATACCCGAGGGTGCTGGGTCCCGACTTCATAGTGGAGGAGGTACGTAGGGTCTCAACCAACGCAACGATCTATACCTTTGAGGAACTCTTCTTTGCGCGCCCAAGCTACGAGTACTACTGGGTAGGCGACTTTCCCTCACCTAGGTTGGCCCTCAAGATGCTTCACGATCATCCGAGATTCTACGTGCTAGACTACCCAGTTAACGACAGACCACCGAGTCACGCAGCCCTCTTCATACTCTCAGTCCTCGAAAGGGACGCCCTAATAAAGGACACTGAGCTGGCCAGACTCAGGTGGCGGACGAAGCACCCCCGCAGGAAGATAGCCAAGCACCTGCAGGCACTAAAGGAAGCCAGCGTGCTCAGAGGGACTGTCTTAGATGTACCTCAACCAACGAGCACTAGGGTGATCCTAGTGATTAGGGCGGGAACCCATAGTAGGGCAATGCGGGTAGTGGAGGAGTACATGAAGTACCTCTACTCTGTCGAGGTTGGTGTAGGGTACGACACGGTCTTCGTTACGTTAGCTGTGAGGGAGAGGTACGCACCACTGATAAGGAAGTACGTGGAGCTGAGGCAAGAGTCCACCTGCATAGACTACATAGTCTACGATCTAACGAACGTTACGGAGGAGTACCCGCTCCCCTACTGGAACTACGACCCCTTAGAGAGGGCATGGTCGAAGGAGGCTCTTGAGGAACTTAGCGAGAAGTTAACGTCAGAAGGGTTTTAGGCCTCCAAGTCACTTTCTCCTCTGGCCAGTTGGTGAGCTCCGATGAAGAAAGGTGACGCGGTATTCCTTGCAATAGTGGCGGCAGTAGTTATAGCTCTTGTTTACCTCTACTTCGCATACGTAGCCCCAACCTCAGGAAGGTACTGCATGCCCTCAACCAGCAACGCGGCTTTCGGCGTGAAGACCCTCAAGTGTGAGGGCAATGAAGTAACGCTCCTAGCAGTAAACACCGCTAAGGAGCCTGTGCGCGCAATAACGCCGAACATAAGCGTGTGTATTGAGACTTCCGCAGGGCGTGTCTCATGCGTTGTCAAGAAGTACCGCTTAACGCAGGATAACATAAGCACCGCGATGTTGCTAAAACCGGGTGAGGGCGTGAAAATCAGCATAACCTACAGGCTGAACGAGAATGGCATAATCGCCGACGTAAGCGTGCCTTGGATGAAGGACGTCATACACTTAGCTAAGGGAGTTAAGGAGCCGGCATACTGGGTGTCGGTGTACTGGTATTGGTACGGCGAGGACGGCAAGCCCATACCTAGGTACCTCTCCATAGTGTGCAAGAACTGGGTTGGCGCAGGGAACCCCAACATAGGTGGGGGCGGACCAGGTGCGTGAGGTTATCGCAGGGCATGACCAAGCATGGAGGCAAGCTCCTCAAGAGATGAGACCTTAATGCTCCACTCCTCTCCGTACCCCCTATCAACTAGAACAGTTCTTATCCCTAGCTCAGATGCTGGTAATAGGTCGTAATACGTATAGGCGGACACATGCACCACCTCATCTGTCCTAACACCAAGCCGCTCGAGAGCCCTAAGGAACGCCTCCTTGTCGGGCTTGTACTTACCAGTGTCCTCAGCAGTAACGACCTCATCAACAAGCTCATTAACACCGCTTAAGGTTACCTCGATCAAGCGCCGCTCAGTGTTTGAGATTATGGCCACGCCATAACCAGCTAGCCTAAGGGCCTTAAGGCCCGGGATCAGGTCCGGAAAGGGTGGGGATCTAGCGAACCCCACCACCAGTGCATCCCCGTACACCTCCCTGTACTGTAGGCCCTTGCTACGCATGAGCTCCTGAAGCACCTCCTTAAGTATGTCGGAGTACCTTCTGAATCCTGGACGCATGATTATGGACTGCTCAACCTTGAAGAACTCCCTCAGAGCAACGTCCTTAGATTCCTGCAGGACGTACTCGAGGACAGACCCGATACCATGCCTCCAGTCGAAGAGGGTTCCATAGCAGTCGAAGGTTACGTACTTAATCATCGCCGTTAACCCACCCTAACCTCTCATTCAGCACCTGAATTAACTTCACGAACTGATGTTTAGGTACCCTAGCCCCAGCGGCGCTCGGGTGGCCGCCACCGCTCCCGCCCAAGTATGGCGTAACCTCCCTCAGAACCCTATCCAAGTTTATTTCCTTGGGGTTAGCCCTCAAGCTCATCACGTACGTACCGCCCCTTTCCTCCACCGCGATCCCCACGGGCAACCTAGTAACGCCTTTCGCGTAGGTTGCAGCAACGCTAATACTTCCGGGCGGGTTGATCACGTAAGCTACCCTACCCACTACCTTAACGTTCTTCTCGACCCACGCATGTAACTCTTCATTATTTACTGCCTGTATGAGTGCCCTCACGAGCAACTCGCTGAGTTGGGATGGACGACGATTCTTTGAGAGATGCTCAACAATATGCCTTTTGAAGTCATGCATTCCTCTAGAGCCTTCAAGACCCTGAACGAGTATGCCTGCCTCGAAGTACACCTGCCTCTTATCCCACCTCTCCAGCGCCTCCTTAACCCATGGCGACTGGTCAGCGTAGTCCCCTATGGCGCCGTAGAGTGCCACCCTATCGTAATCTGGGTGGAGGAGCTCACCATACTTCCTGTACGTTAGCTCGGAGGACGAGACATCCTCATCACCCTTAGGCCTCACTAGCTCGGCGCTGAGTTCCTCTAGGCTTAAGCCTACCGGTGGCGGGTGGTGATCTATGTATGTTATGTGGAAGGGGTATCTCGAGAATTCCCGCGCTATGGCGGCGGCGTGGGTCTCGCTTAACGCGACGTCGACTACTACGATGTCGCCCCTCGCGAATTCCCTGAAGTCACTTAAGAGACCAACGGGGTGTGTGAACCTCACGTTAACAGTACTGTATCTCCTGCCTAACGCGGCAACCACTAGCGCGGCAGACGCGACCCCGTCGGAGTCACCGTGAGCCAACACCGTTAATGTCCTAGTCATTTAGCCCCAACCCCGTAGTGCCCAGCATTAAGCAGAGTGCTGAGCACTTTCCTAACATCTTCGTGGGATGGAACGTTGAAGCGGGCTTCCGTCGCCTCTATACCTACCTTAATTGAGTACGCGTAGTCCGGCAACACCTTAAACATGTCCTCATCCGTCCAGTCATCCCCTGCGGCGAGTATGAAGTCCCAGCCACCCTCGTCGAGCCACCTCCTCACAGCAACACCCTTGTTGACGTCGGCGTGCCTAACCTCAATGACCTTGCTCCCCTGTAGTACGGCGAGCTTGGACCCCTGAATGATTCCTGAGAGTGTGTCCTTGAGTTCATTCGCTCTAAGTTCAGCTAATTCAGGGTCGACGTTCCTGTAGTGCCACACAATCGAGAACTCCTTCTCCTCAATGAAGGAACCGGGGGTCCTGTCGACATAGTACTCCAGCACCTGCCTAACCGCGTCCTTCCATGATAGATCCTGAGGGACGGTCACTTCCCAATCCCCTCCCCTACGCTTCACTAGGGCACCGTGCTCAGCCACTAAACCCACGGGTAGGTTGCCGAACCACTCCTCCAAGGTGTTCTTGTCCCTACCGCTCACGATCACCACCTCGTTGCCCTCTACGCTCGCTAACCTCGATAGTAGCTCGATGATTTCCTCATCCGGTACAGCCTCTTCTGGCCTGGAGGCGAAGGGCACTAGCGTGCCGTCGTAGTCTAGGAGGAAGAGGCGCTTCCCAGCACTCGAGTAGCGCTCAACCATCTCCTCAAGGTTCTTGGGTTTAAGCACGTTCATCCTGAGCCTTATCTGCTCCTTCTTAGCCTCAGCCAGACCCTCTAGGAAGTCGTTAGCCCACCTCATTAGGTTGTACCTGCGCACCCTCTCCTGCATGCTCCTCAACCTCCTCTCCTGCTCCTTAGGGTGCATCGTGACTGCCCTCCTAAGCGCCTCAGCAACCTCCTCCTTACTGTTCGGGTTAACTATCAAGGCCTCAACGAGCTCGGCAGCCGCCCCAGCGGTCTCACTCAGGATGAGGGCTCCCTTACCGTCGGTTTTGCTCGCCACGAATTCCTTAGCAACTAAGTTCATGCCGTCCCTTAGGGGGAGTATGAACGCCACGTCAGCCGCTAAGTAGTAGGCTAGGAGTTCCTCGAAGCTAATGTACCTGTACAGGTAGTAGATGGGGTTCCACCCCACCTCCCCGTACTTGCCGTTGATCATGCCGACGAGCTCATCTATCCTGCGCTTGAGTTCCGTGTAGTGCTTGACCCTTGTTCTAGAGGGCGACACTGCCAGCACGTACACTACCTTACCCCTGAACTCAGGGTGCTTCTCGAGGAAGTAGTCGTAAGCCTCAAGCCTCTGAACGATCCCCTTAGTATAGTCTAGCCTGTCGATCGAGAATATCACCTTAGCCTTACCTAGCCTCCTCCTAATCCTCGCAGCCCTCCTCCTAACCTTCGGGTCCTGAACAGCCTTCCTGAATCTCTCATAATCTATGCCGAGCGGGAAGGCGTCAACCCTAATGAGCCTGCCATCATAGTTTATCGTGTTTAGAACGACGTTAATGCTCAATCCCCGCTTAACGCTACTCATGAAGTGCCTCATATAGTCGTAGTTATGGAAGCCTATTAGGTCAGCGCCGAGCACACCCTCCAGCAACTCTCTCCTCCACGGAAGTGTCCTGAAGAGTTCGAACGACGGGAAGGGTATGTGAAGGAAGAACCCTATGGTGGCGTCGGGTATTTCCTTCCGGATCATCTTAGGGAGGAGCATTAAGTGGTAGTCGTGAACCCAGATTATGTCGGTCGGCTTAGCGATCGAGAGCACCTCCTCCTTAAACAACTCATTAACCTTCACGTACGCCCTCCAGAAGGACTCATCAAACACAGCATACTGAGGGAAGTAGTGGAAGAGAGGCCATAACGTCCTGTTAGCGAAGCCATTATAGTACCCGTCAAGAAGGGACTCACTAATGAGTACAGGGACTAAGCCCTCACGCCTCAACTCCTCCTCAACTCTCCTCCAGTTACTCCCCTCAACTCTATCACTCGTTATCCCTGGCCACCCAACCCAAGCCCCACCGAACACCTTATGAAGGCTTGCGAGGGCCGTAGCTAAACCTCCAGTGCTCTGCTGAAGCCTAAGCCTGTCACCCTTCCTAACCACGGTAACGGGCAGGCGGTTGGAAACAAGAATTAACTTACCCGCACCACTCACTGAGGAGCACCAAGATCTAATACGGTGCGTCCATAATAACGGTGCTTGAAGCATGAAACTCAAGAAGGGGGTGAGGGAGGAGCTGGCGATTCTCCCCCCTCACCCTCACCGCCTTCCCTCCCGATCTCATACTTTATCAGGGCGGCGAGCGCTATGACTAGCGCAACAAGCACGATGAACGTAATTGTATAGATGATCACGGTTTCTCCTGAGAATCCATTACCTAGGCTACCTATCCACACACCGTCCAACGCCACGGAAGGTAATGAAGCGTGACTTAACGGCGTGTGTGCATCTGCGTTAGTTAGTGCTAAAGCACCAGCCACTATCAAACACCGTTACTCCTTCATGTGGGGTACGCCTTCAAGCTCCCTCTATTATTATTGCGGGAAGTGTTTAAAAGAATATCTTAACAACAGTTTCTTACCTTAGCACTAGTAAACACATACACTCCCTTCAATTCACGTCACGAATCATGCCTATCAAGCAAATTTAACCTTAAGACGAAACTACACCCGGCGAGGAACGTGAGCGGAGAGGCGATAGTAATCCTCAGGGACGTGAAGAAGGCCTACAAGGTGGGAGAGATAATTACGTGGGGTCTGCGCGGGGTTAACATGGTCGTTAGGAAGGGAGAGTACGTATCGATAATGGGGCCCTCAGGATCCGGCAAGTCAACACTGCTCAACATGATCGGCTTGCTCGATAGGCCTACATCAGGTGAAATCATAATTGATGGAATACCCGCAATGAAGCTAAAGGGAAAGCAACTAGCTATAGTCAGGAACAGGAAAATTGGGTTCGTATTCCAGCAATTTAACCTAATAGCTAGGCTGAGCGTATACGAAAACATCGAGTTGCCGCTAATACCGCGTGGAGTGCCGAGGAAGCTAAGGAGGAAAATGATTATTGAAGCCCTAAGGATGGCTGGAGGGGATGTTTCCTGGCTTAGGAAGAAACCCACGCAACTCTCCGGAGGGCAGCAGCAGAGGGTAGCGATTGCTAGGGCGTTAGTCAACAGGCCAGCAATAATACTGGCCGACGAGCCTACTGGCGCTCTAGATAGGAGGGCATCGAAGGTAGTGGTGCAGACCTTCAAGAAAGTTAACGAATCCGGTCAGACCGTAATAGTTGTCACCCACGACCCGGAGATCGGGCATTGCGCTGAAAGAATTCTCCTTTTACGTGATGGTAGGATAGTGGGTGAGGAGGAGCCAGATCCCAATAAATGCATACTTAATACGCTTAAGGAATGACTGCCACCAACAGGTCGGTAACCAAGGTGTCGTATTCAGACATATTTCCGAAAAACATATTCACCCCCCGGCACTCTTCACATAGGTGTTGAAGTATGGACAGGAGCGGGAGGTTCGTTAAGGCAGGCACGCTGATACTCGCTTCATTAATAATAACGCAGTTATTTCTCTCAACACTAAGTGTGGTTTACGTTTACGCCGCAGGGAACCTCACGCTAGTGGAGGAAAGTGTCTACTCATCAGCAGGGACTAAGAAAGTCTACCCTGGGAGTAAAGGAGTAACTATAGTACTCGACATAAGGAATGACGAGGCCTACAACATAAGCTATGTGCAAGGATGCTTCACGTTCCCTAACGGCATAACCCCAACACAGAACTACGGATACTGCGTCGAGGCAACCGACCTTAACGGCAAGTACGAGACAACGTACGTAAGCGGGGAAACCTTCAGGCTCGAAACGAAGGTCAACATAAATGACTCGGTGAGCCCCGGAACATACCCAATCACGGTTAACGTATCCTACACGCTCGACGCCCCCACAGGACCCGTGAGGAAATACGCGATAATAGACGCAAACATAACCGTGTACAATTACCCGCCAGTGGATTTGAGAGTGGTTGACGAGTGGTGGGGCTCAACGGACGTGTACCCTGGAACCTCGGGAGCCACTCTGTACGTAAAGATAAGGAACTACGGCGACACGGACGTTAGGGGCGGCACAGCCACGTTAGTTTTGCCATCGCCGTTCAAGCCTTCTGAAATTAAGGTGAACCTCCCCACGATAAATTCTGGTGATGAGGCGACACTAACGTTCAATAACATAGATATACCGGTACTAACCAAGCCAGGAACGTACAACGCCCCGCTTGACTTAGATGTGAACGCCGCGACCGAGGATGGGGTGGCGTACAGGTACGGTACAGCGCTACTAGTGAGGCTAGAGGTCTCCTCACCGCCAAAGCCCTACGTGAGCGTTGTTGACGCTGGTTGGGTGTCAGGCGCAGCGTACCCTAATTCGCGGGGCGTTACGGTCTATGTGACGCTCCAGAACTTGGACCAGTCAACTATACAGGACGTCGTCGCAACGCTCTACCTCCCGAAGGGTTTAATGACTAGGGACGGGAGGAGCTACGTGAAGACAACGTACACTACGCCAGTATCATTCGGGGGAGTATTCACGCTGAGGTTCAGCGATATTAACATGACGTTGAAGAATCCCTCAACCCTTAGTTTCAAGCTGGTCCTAAACATTGTGGCCACGTATAGGGGGGCCGAGTATGTATCTAATGTTGAGCTAGAGGCATATGCCAAGCCAGTAACGGAGGACGTCCTCAAACTCGTTAGTCAGCGCTGGGTATGGAGGGGGACTGACGCGGAAGCCCTCCCAACGGCTAGAGGGTTAACGCTTGAGTTGAGGCTAGCTAACCTAGGCCAGAACACGGTAACAACAATAATACCGAACATAACGGTTCCGGATGGCTTTAACTTAACATCCTACGGAGGAACGTGCCTTAACGGCGTCACGCCCGGAAGCACTTGCACCCTGGACCTCACGTTCAACATAGGGGACGACGTCAAGCCAGGCACGTACGGTGCAGTGCTCCGCACCACTTACGTAGTGAGTGCCGGGGGCGCGTACCTCTACGCCAGCAAGTCCTTCAACATCACACTAGCGATTAAGTCGCCGAGCGAGTTCGAACCCAACCTAACCTTAAGCAAGGCTTGGTGGGGCACCACAACGCCAGCAACCACTTACGGGGGCGAGCGCCTCGCACCAATACACGTAGAGCTAACGAACCTTGGAAGGTACGCTGCATCCGATGTCTTCGTCAGGGTGATCACCCCCAATACATCGGTGAAACTGCTCGATAACGCGGGAGTCTGCTCCGCGAACCTAGGTGCTGGGGTTGCTTGTCGCCTAACCACTTACGCCGACCTAGGGAGCGTGGTGAGCGGGAAGCTCGCCCTTGAAATTAACGTTAGGTACGTCATCAGTGACTACGGTGCATTCATAGTGAGGAGGAAGTCGTTCCACGCGTACCTAGACATCTCGGTTTACGCTGCCCAGCACTTAGGCAACGTTGAACTAGTGAGTGCTGACTGGAGTAACTCGCAGCCAGTCTACCCCGATACTGAGGGGGCAACGTACGACGTAACGATAGCGAATCACTACCCATTCAACATCGTGTCGCTTGACGCATACCTAACGAACCTGCCTTCAGGGATAACACCGCACAGGGGCCTTAACAAAGTGTACGTGCCGGGCCCTGTGCCGAGCAACCAGGACACCACGCTAACATTCACGCTGGACGTAGGTAAGGATGTCGCCCCTGGAACCTACGACGCAACGTTAGTGCTTCGGTACGTTGTCTCCACAGGCGGTGCTTCGATATTCAAGCAGGAGAACTTCACGGTGACGCTAAGGATTGATCAAGTGAAGCACGGGATCGAGGTAATCACAACTGGCTGGGCAGGAGCGCCAGCGCAACCCGGCACGTACGGTAACGTGATGTACGTGGCGTTAAGGAATGTTGACTACTCAACCGTTAAGGGCTTAGTGGCGGACATTCAGCTACCTCCGGGCTTCACCTCAACGACTAACAATAGATCTAGGGTTAAGGTTGTGGCGACCACGTCACCACAACTAGCGTCGCTAGCCTCATCCAGCCCGACCTCACTAATGCAGGCGCTGAGCAACCCAAGGCAGGTACAGTCGCTCCTCTCATCAATGCAGCCCGCAGGACAGCTGGGGAAGGGTGACTTCGCGTTCCTCGTCATAGGGCTTAACGTCCTGAACGTCAAGCCAGGTACCTACTGGGCCAACGCCACCTTAACGTTCATCGACCAATGGGGTAACTTAAGGAGGCAGCTTGTGAGGATACCCATACACGTACTAGGCACGGCACTCTACATTAAGGTGTGGTCGAACACCGTCCTTAACTTCAACGTGTCGAGGTCAGCCACCCTAACCGTTAACGTGCTGAATAACGGGTCAGCACCAATATATAACGTGTACGTCGCAGTGTACTCACCCACGTCCTACCTCCTAGTGAAGGAGACACCACTATACCTAGGCACGCTAAAGCCCGGCGAGGTCAGGCATGTGAACCTAACGGTGTTCTTCAACCCCATGCCCTCAGCTCAGTCACCAGTACCTGTAACCTACGGGAACATGCCCTTCATGGCTACCCTAATGTACACCGACGTTATCGGGACTAGGCACACGTACAACGCGTCATTCACGGTCAGTGTGTCCCCGTTCATAAAGCTGGAGCTCGAGGATCTTAAGGTCGTCAGGAAGGGCAGTATCGTGAAAGTATCTGGTACAATAACCAACTTAGGCAACGCTCAAGCCCAGCGCGTGGTTGTGGCGATACGCATAGGTAACTACGAGAGCCCAGAGTCCTTCGTTGGCGACATAGACCCATCATCGCAGACATCCTTCGCCGCCACAGCAACGTACAGTGGCAACGTGAGTAAGGTGTACATAGTCATAAGGTACCGTAACCCGTTCAACGAGCCTCGCGAGATGGTGGTGCCGGCAGCGGTGACGGAGTACGTGTCTGCGACGACAACCACTACCCCTGCCCCGCAAGGTGTGATAGGGGGGTTCGACATATATAAGATCGGGACGGCCGTGGCTGTGGTGATATTCTTGGCCCTCGTGGGCCTCCTCATCAGACGGTACCTAAAGCAGCATGAGGTTCCGTCGGAAATACCTGTGTGAGGGCGTGTTGAGCGATGGTAGTAATCACCGATATACTAAGGTACTCCTACAAGGTCCTCACGGAGAAGAGGTTCAGGGCCGTACTAACGATCGTTGGCATAGCTATAGGGCCGTTAGCACTTGTGATGATGACGTCTGTCGTAAGGGGGTACGCGTCCTACGTTGAGAGCCAGCTACTCGCCCTAGGCCAGAACACCATAGTAGTTACGGCGTCCTCAGGCTACACCCTTACGGATAAGGATCTTGACTTCATTCGAGGCATCAAGGGGGTTGCGGACGCCCAGCCATTCTACATGACACAAGCAATAATTCAAACCGTGGAGGGGCAGGAGAGGGTGTGGGTTTACGCTATAGACACCTCCATACTGCTCAAGGCCATAGGTAACTTGCAGCTTGAGGCAGGGGCTTTCCCAGCACCTAACGAGGTGACTATGGCAACGATAGGGCACTTCGTCGCCTACTCCGAGGGGACCGGGAGGAAGCTCTTCGACCTAGGTGACGCGATAACCCTACTAATACCTCAGGTGGAACACGGAGGTAAAACGAGCATAACTAGAGTAGTCGTTAGGGTTGAGGGCATACTGAAGGAGTACGGCGGCGCGATGTTCGTGTCACCAGACCAGGGTGTTTTCCTACCTTTCGAGGCAGGCAAAAGGCTCTTACACATGAAGCAGTGGACAGGGATATTCATCGTCGCTGAGAACCCGAACTACGTTGCAGGGATAGTCAGCAAGATAAGGAACACCTACGCCGAGAAAGTAAGCGTCATAGCCTTCCAGCAAATAGCTAAGGTAGTTTCATCGATCTCCGCCGCCATGGACTTCATAGCGTTCTCAACGTCCCTATCGGCGTTCGCAGTGGCGGTTGCGGGCACCGCAGCCACGATGATAACGTCGGTGATAGAGCGCACTAGGGAGATAGGCGTGCTGAAGGCACTGGGCTTCACGGACGGACAGGTTACCGCCATGATCTTGGGCGAGGCGATAATCATGACCCTCATAGGTGCGTCCATAGGGATAACACTGGGTGTGGCGGGCGCATATGCCCTAGCGTCTAAGGGACTAGTGATTAGCTCAGGCGTCAGTAAGATCGTGATTAAAGCGCCTCCTCAGATAACGCCGGAGAACATATCCATGACCTTAGCGATAACGATGGTCGTAGGCATCATAGGCGGTGTCTTCCCGGCATACAGAGCAGCCAAGATACCGCCGGCAGTGGCGCTGAGGTACGAGTAACTCTTATTTGAAATCCCCTACTACTGCAGGGGAAAGCATTACAACGATTCAGTAAAACATCCACCTAAACCCTCGGGTGGCGTTACTAAATTTTTTGCTCTGTAATAATTCTACAGAGGATGAGGAGAGGAATCCTTTTATGAGCTAGGGTATAGAGACACACAAGTGATAACCTTGAGTGCCCGGACGGTGAAGGCAGAGGTGAAGCCAAAGAGGCTGGTAGTCGTTAACCCTGACCTATGTGTGGGTTGCATGTCATGCATGTTCGCCTGCGCTAGGAGATTCCCCAACGGTGGGTTAGCGAAGGCGGCGATACACGTTAGGAGCGTCGGCGGTTTCGAGAGGGGCTTCACTGTCATAGTGTGTAGGGCGTGCCCTAACCCGCCATGCGCTAAGGTATGCCCAACAGGCGCGTTAACACCGAGGAAGGGAGGGGGCGTCACGCTCAACCCAAGCAAGTGCATAGGGTGCGGGATGTGCAGGGAGGCCTGTCCGTTCGGCGCGATACAGTGGGACACGGAGCTAAACAAGCCCGTAATATGCGTGCACTGCGGTTACTGTGTCAACTACTGCCCACATGGTGTCCTATCCCTTGAGGAGGTGAGGTGGTGATCATGCTCGTGGATAAGGCATGTACTCGAGTCCTGTACGTGGATCTAAGCAGGAAGACCTACTGGGTTAAGGAGAGGCCCGACCTCTTCGAGAAGTACTTAGGCGGTACCGGCGTGGCTGTCAAGCTCCTCAGGGAGGAGATGAACCTCTCAGCGGACCCATTAGGGCCAGGAAACGTCGTGGTGTTCGCGGTAGGCGCGTTCACGGCCGCCTACCCCACAGCATCGAAGACCGTAGCCATGTTTAAGTCACCCTTAACAGGCAACCTAGGCGAATCACACGCGGGCGGAAGGAGCGCAGTAGCTATAAAGATGTCGGGATTCGGCGCCATCGTGATTAAGGGTGAGAGCGACATCCCGGTCTACCTCTCAATACACGACGGTAAAGTGTACTTCAGAGACGCGTCCGCGCTCTGGGGAGTGAGGAGCACGTACACCGTTGGCCGCGTGCTCAGGGAGCGTGAGTCGTGGCCAGGGTTAAGAGCGATCATGAGGATAGGGAGGGCTGGCGAGAGGTTAATTAAATACGCTGGCGTAGTAACGGAAACCTACAGGCACTTCGGCAGGTTAGGTCTTGGAGCTGTGTGGGGCTCCAAGAAGCTCAAAGCCCTAGTGATCGGCGGTAGGAGAGCAATACCGGTGGCTGACCCAAGGAAGTACAGGGAAGTGTACGACAAGATCTACGACAAGGTGGTTAAGTCAGACTCCATGAAGAAGTACCACGACCTAGGAACGCCCGTCAACATAATACCGCTGAACAAGATCGGCGCCCTACCGACGAGGAACCTAACCTCAGCAAGGTTCGAGGGTGCGGAGAACATAAGCGGTGAGGCAATAGCTGAGACAATGCTTGCTAGGAGGGTAGCCTGCAGCCACTGCCCCGTAGCATGCATCCACATCGCCGCGATCAGGGAGGAGTACCCGCACGAGAAGTACTTCTACACCACTAAGTACGTGTCCTACGACTACGAGCCACTTTACTCCCTCGGCACAATGCTGGGCATATCAGACAGGGAGGGCGTACTGAGGTTAATTGAGGAGGTGGAGGTCGAGGGTCTAGACGCGATGAGCACTGGCGTAGCGCTAGCGTGGGCAACCGAGGCCTTCCAGCGCGGAATAATCACGGAGAAAGAAACAATAGTTAAGCCTTCATGGGGCGACTGGAAGACATACATACAGATGGTTAAGTACATTGTTGAGCAACCCAACGAATTCTACAGGAAGCTAGGCGAGGGCACTGAGGAGGCAGCAAAGACTTACGGTGGTATAGAATTCGCCATGACGTTCGGTAAGAACGAGATGCCCGGCTACCACGCAGGCCCAGCAACGCACCTAGGCTACGTAATCGGTGCGAGGCACAGCCACCTCGACAACGCTGGCTACAGCTACGACCAGAAACTTATAGGTAAGGAGTATCCGCCGCCGGAGAAGGTCATTGACGACCTAATGAAGGAGGAAGCGTGGAGGCAGATACTGTCGTCACTGGTGGTGTGCTTCTTCGCCAGGAAGGTCTACACGCCCGAACTAGTGGCTGAAGGTCTGGAGGCCCTAGGAATAAAGATCGATGCTGAGGGGCTCAAGAAGCTCGGATGGGAGATCTACGCCGAGAAGTATAAGCTGAAGTTAGACATGGGCTTCGACCTAGAGAAGGACCTTAAGCTACCGAAGAGGATCTTCGAGACGCCGAGCCCGCACGGCAAGATAAGCGAGGAATTCATGCAGAAAGCCCTAGACTACTTCAGGAAACGCATCAAGGAGCTAACAGGAAAGTAATTTTTAACGCTAATTCCTCAACCGAGGATTACTAGACCCCGATTAGAACTTGAAACCAAGCTCCTCAAGCAATCTCTTAGCTTTCTCAAGCTCCTTAAGCGCCTCGTAACCCCTCCCAGTTAAACGATACATCACCTTACCGTTAACCCTCACATCCTCCAGCAGCCCCCGACTCACTAGGCTCTTCACGATCTCCTTCGTCCTATCGAACGGCAGGTTAGCACCATACATTATGTGGGTCATGCTAACCTCACCGTACTCCATGACGGTCCTCAGCACATCGTAAATAATCCCCGCCTGACTCCTGTACTTCTTCCTACCCATGCCTCCCCCTCGCCCCCACCCCCGCACCAATCACCAGCAAAGCCACTGGCCTTAACCCCTCAGCAATGAGCATTAAGTCAGCCGATAGGTACTGAATGGCCAGCACCTCAACTACGTGTGACACTGCAAGCAGGACGTACCCGACCCCAGCGGAAGGTATGCCTTTCCCTTCAGAAACCACTAAGGCAGCGGCGACCAGAAGCACGGCTGCGCTAGCAATGTTTAGGCCGAGCCCCACTACAATACCGAGTCCTAGCCCTACGAACCCTAGTACGGTGTTAGTGCGTGTAGCTATGCCTGATTCCCCTACCTCAACCCTCCCGGTTAGAACTGAGGCCAGTATGAGCACGTAGGAGATCAGCAGTAATGCTTCAATACCCACCCAGAAAGGCGACACACCGCGACCGCTGGCACCGTATGCCCAATGCGGGGGAACCCCGTAGCCCCATTCCATTGTCTCGTGATGCCATGAGGGCCCATGAGGGTGGGTGCCTGGGGTGTGCCAGAACTCCTCGGATGTTGCTATACCGTACGATATGGCAGACGCTACCAACGCTATGGCTAGTAACGCGTAACCAGCTACTAGGAAGCTCAGCCATGATTCCCTAATACTGGCGTAGAGCTTCCCGATCCTGAACACTACGTAGCACGCTATAAACGCGGCAACTACGTCGAGTAGCGCTAGGAACATGTAATAGGGCGCTAACCAGTAGCCCACAGCATCACACCGTCCTCAACGATTTACGCTTGCTTCACATCTTTATTTATTACCCTGGTACCGCCATGGTTGCGGCGCGGGAGTGGGTACTCCATCCCGAACCGGGATTACCAAGTAATTAACGCGGGGGTAGGGTTATGGAAAAATATGTTAGTTTTTTAGTTAAACATCAGCTGCCGTTATGGCATTCGCCACAACCGCATTGACCGTGGTGCCCCTGTATGTGCGCGTTCCAACCGCCGTGGCCGTGGGGCCCGTGAGCTAGAGGTCCCTGAAGCAGTGTGTATGTAATGCCGCCTATGTTGATCTCTGTTGCCCTAACGTCACCGTCGCAAGCTATGAATGCTTTAACAGTCACATGTTCCCCTACGCTTAATTTGTTTGCAAGCTCCGGAGGCGTGAGGAGCGTATTGTTTGGGCCTAACCACCTACCCCCTACGAGTACCGTGCTGATTTCACCATTACCCTCATCCACGGTTACCGTAGCTCTCCCGCCAGTACCTATGCTCACGTTAACTATGGTTCCCTCTATGCTCACTGTGCTTACGTTTTCGCAGTGCTCCCTAATCATTTGCCTGTCCTGCACCCCGTAACTCGTTAGTGGCGTGGGTAGCGCAGTGCTTTGGGGAGTGTCCACGGCAGTGCTCCCCAGAGCTAGGGGATTCATGGCAGTGTACGCTATTCCACCGAGGACTAGAGGGATTACTAGGAGGGCTATCGCGACGTTGCTTACGCCGGAACTTAATTTTGTCCTGCTCATGGACGTCACCTCAATAGCTTTTCTGCTGAAGATGCTTTTAAGATGGTCGCACAATTTTTATAGACAAATCGTCTATGAGTGAATGAATTTTGGGGGTGGTGAACCTAAGCTTCAGCCTTATAGGTGGTGATGCCTCAACTAATTAGGTTGGCTGGGAGGCGCGCACGATCACGTAGTGATGACGGTGTACCCTAGGCTGAGCCCCGGGGGTGATGATGTCATGGGCGGCGTCGCTGAGCGGGTGGCGTTAGCCTGCATAGTGGCTGGCGCGTCGGCAGTGATATCGATCGCTAACTTAGCCGGATCCATACGCGTCCTTGACCTAACGGGCTCAGCATTCATGCTCTCGCTCTCCGTCCTCCTGTATAACGTGGCGTTCACCATCATGAGTTGGGTGTGGCCCGCAGTATTCTTAGGGAGGGTAAGCAGGAGGGGGATGCTGGCCTTCGCGTTAGGTGGTATGTCCTCAGGGCTAGCGTTAATGGGCATCCCGCCAGTTCCTGCCTTAGTGATCGCGGGTTCCGGGATCGTAGGGGCGTCCTCAGCCCTGATCTCGCCAGTAATGATGACCATAATGACGGACTACTACGGCAAGGACTCACTCGCAGTCACTAAGTACAACACGTATTCAAGCACGGGCCTCGTCCTTGGGTATGTTGCGGCAGCGTTAGCTAGGGTGCGTGTGGGGACGCCGGAACTACTCCTTGGTTCGGCCGCAACATCAGCGGCTCTCGTAATCCTGACGGCCTTAGTACCTCAGAAGTACGTTGTCGTGGAGCCAAGGCGCGTTACGTTCATTTCGCTAATACCCCAGCTTACCGGCAGGCTAAGGCCCCTGCCCTCGGCACTCTTCTCGCCGCGCATAGCTTACAATATGCACAGGTTAATTCAGGACTTCATGAGAGCCGTTAGGAGGAATATTCAAAGGAGGTTGCCCCTAACCCTAACAGGTACTGCGGTGCTCTTCACAGCCATATCCCTGTTCTTCACGCCAATGCCTGCCTTCATGAGGAGCGTTGGGCTAAGTGACGTTGAGGTTTACGCCACGTACTTAACTTCCTCTATAGTGTCAACGATATCGTACAGGGTTGTTTACCCCATAATAAGTGACTACCGTAAGGCATGGAAGCTACTAATAACAGCAGCGGCCGCTAGGGCCCCTATATTCCTGCTACCGATATACGTACTGCTACTTAAGGGAAGCGTGGGTGCATTACCAATAATTGTCACGTGCTTCATCGCCATCGGGTTAACATGGACAGCAATAAGCTCCTCACTCACAACGGTGGTGCTGGCCATGTCGGAAAAGGAGAGGAAGGGAGAGAGGTTGGGGCACCTCAACGCGATGGTGGGGTTAGGAACGATAATAGGTTCACTCCTTGCAGGATTAATCGTAAGGTCGTACGGCTACGCCGCCCTCTCGGCACTGGCATCGGCCCTAGTGCTAACGGCTACGTCCCTCTACTACAGAGCTAAGAATGCCCTAGTGACGTAGCCTTGACGCAAACAACGCGAGTGAGGCAATGCCCAGGAAGAACAGCGCCGTCACCGCGGCAACGTACAGGCTACTGAAGGCGGGCGTGAGGGCGGCCATAAGTACTAGCAGGCCAGCTAAGGAGTACGCAGTATTAACGACACCGGCGGCAAGGCCCTGCAGGCAACCCGGGAGGGAGCGTGATATGAGCATAACCATCGACTGATCAAGGAAAGGCCAGAGGGGAAGGATCCAGAACATAACGGCCACTGGCCCGGACGTAACGGCCATCAAGGGAAGCACCACCGCGTACGAGGCAACCACGCAAAAGAATGACCTTAGCGCCCCAAGCCTTTCGGTCACAACGCCGGCAGCAGGCCTAGCAAAGACCCCCACGAGTGCAGGGAGCGTAGTGTATAGTAGCCCGAAGACCTCCGATGAGCCCGCGATGTCCCGGAGCTTTAATGAGAACACACCGTAAAAGCCGTCGGCAGCCGCTATGGACGTTGCCGCAGCAAGCAACGGAAGCAACACAAGCTTCGCCCCAGCAAGCACATCACGGGCCGAAACCCCGCCCCCACCACCCGGGTGGGTAGCGTAGGCGAACATGAGGCTAGTGCCGAGGAGTGCAGCAGCAACAACGAACACGATTCTATCGCCGAAGGCCCCAGCAAGGAAACCAGCTAGGACCCCGCTTAAACCCCACCCCACGGATCCGAACATCGCGTATATTGAGTAATGCATGCTGGAGGACCTAGTCCTGTCGAGCAACGTACCCATAACTGAGGGTATTGAGATAGTCCAGAACGTCACATACGTCCCAGCAAGCACCGGGAGAACATCAATAGGTGCGACGTACATCAAAGCTAAGGCTGGCACGCCCGCAAGACCCAGCAGGATCAAGCCCTTACGTCCTAAAACATCGCTCAGACCGCCAGCAACAACGGAAAATATTGCTGGCATGTTCTCAGCGGCAATCAAGAAACTAATGAAGCTGTAGTCATTACCTAAAACCTGCTTAACTAAATCCCTACTAGCGACGATGTACATCCCGAAAACCATGTTGGACAGCAAGGCGTAAGCATAGAAGCCAAGCCTCCACGACTCAGCACCGCTGAGTAACTCCTGCTGTCTAGGCCAGCCCCTCACTCAGCATGGACCTCAGATAAGGTAAGGCAGGGAACACATATTAAGAATGAGGAAACCAAACCGATTAAATCGCGAACGCCTTCAGATTCAACAACAAGCTAAGAGGGTGAAAAAGCCATGGCCCCGAGGGTCAAGACCTACTAGATCTTGACCCCCGCGACCATGGCTCTCACCCCCGTAATTAGGGGTGTTTTCGCGGCTTATAATCTTTTGTATAATTGAGTGATTTACGGTTGCAATAGCTTTATTATTCTTAGACTAATCTGAAATGATGTAAACAGTATACGGTGATGGGCCTTGATGGCGGTGGCGGTAACGGGCGGCAAGGGCGGCACGGGTAAGTCCACGGTGGCGGTGAACCTTGCGGTGGCGCTAGCGTCTAGCGGGTATAGGGTTGTGCTCGCGGATCTAGATGTTGAGGGCTGTGTTGATCACCTCCTTCTGGGGGTGGAGCTTAAGGTTGTGGAGCCAATTAAGGTTTCGATTCCCTTCATAGATTACGGTAAGTGTGTTGCGTGCGGGGCGTGTACGAGCGTCTGTGATACGGGGGCATTGATTAGTGTTAGGGGTGGTAAGCCATTCCTGATACCAAGGCTGTGTAGCGGGTGCGGGGCCTGTTTCCACGCATGTAGGTTCGGCGCCATCCGTAGGGGGTGGAGGGTGATAGGTGAGGTGAGTGTGGGTAAGGCACGTTTTGGTAATATCACCTTAACACTTGTTTCTGGGAGGCTGAGGGAAGGTGAGGAGCACGTCGCTCCAGCAGTGATAGTTGCTAGGGAGGAAGCCATTAACTTAGCTAGTGAGGAGAACGCAGACTTCCTTGTGATCGACACGGCGGCTGGGACCGGGATAGCGGTGTCCCAAGCTTTAAGCACGGCTGACTTAGTGCTCGCGGTAACTGAGCCAACACCGCTAGGTGCTCACGACCTAGACGCGATACTTGAGCTGACGTCCAAGCTAGGTGTGCGGACGTGGGTGGTCGTGAATAAGCATGGGTTAGCGCCTGAAAATATCGTTGCCGGGGTTGTGAGTAGGTACGGGGTACCGGTCGTTGCTAGGATCCCTTACAGTGATGAGGTGGTTCATGCGTATGTGAGTGGAGAGCCGCTGGTGTTAAGGGAGGGGAGTGCGGCAGGGCAGGAGTTAAGGTCTCTCGCAAGCGCTGTCGCCTTAATAGCTTCCGTGCGGGGTGCGTGATGCTTGATCGAGTTGGTAATAGCTTCGGGGAAGGGAGGCGTCGGTAAGACCCTAATTTCAGCAGAATTAGCTCTGAGGCTTAAGGAATTAGGCGTTAAGGTGACCGCGGTTGATGCGGATGCTGATGCGCCGAACCTCCATTTAGTGTTGGGAGGTGCTGAATGGCGTGTTGAGGAGGACTACTATGAGGGGTGGGTAGCGAGGATAAACGACGTTAAGTGCGTGGGGTGCGGGGCATGCGCGGAGGCCTGCCTGTACAAGGCAATACTTAAGGATAAGGGAACCGGCAAGTACAGGGTAAACGAACTCCTCTGCGAGGGGTGCGCAACCTGCTCACTCGTGTGCCCGGTGAAGGCAATAACTAGGGTTAAGGTATCCTCAGGAAGGATACGTGCGGGAACCACCCGCGTGGGCGGGGTACGCATAGCCGGGGCCAAGCTCGCCCCTGGACGCCCAAACTCCGGCAAGCTGGTGACGGAGGTTAAGACCCTAGCAAGGAAGCTCTGGGGTAACGACACGGAAGTATACGTTGTTGATGCGGCGGCAGGCATAGGTTGCCAGGTGGTGGCATCACTAGCAGGCGCATCGGCAGCGATCCTAGTTGCTGAGCCGACACCTGCGTCGCTGGAAGATCTCATGAGGGTTCATAGGGTGGTCAAGCACTTCAGCCTTCCTGCTGCCCTAGTGATTAACAAGTCAGGACTTAGCGAGACCATGGAGGCTAAGATAATCGAGTACGCTGTCAAGGAGAACATTGACTTCCTAGGAAGTATACCCTACGACGACGTCGTGCCTAAGGCTATAGCTAGGCTCTCCCCCGTAACTCGGGCGTACCCTGACTCCCTAGCGGCGGCCGCGGTGAGGAGCGTCGTGGATAAGATCATAGGGCGCGTGATTAGGGGCTGGAGTTCATGGCAGCTTAAGTACGTGCCGGTCAACCCGCAACCCTACGTGCCGGAGATTATACCGCCTCCCCAATAAATCAACCGTGCATATGAACGTCAAGCTAATAAGGCTTCTTCGGTAGAGATAATTAAGACTAGTCGAAAAGTCAAGGTGTCCGGCAATGGTTCGGGTAGGTATAGCCGTGGATCAGGGTGAGGGCCTAGACGCGGTAACTGCCTCGCGTTTCGGTAGGGCACCAGCCTTCGTAATCGTGGACATAAGCGAGTCAGGCGAGGTAAGACACGTTAAGACGATCAAGAACAGTGCCTTAACCTACGGCGGAGGCGTCGGTGTCCGCGTAACCAAGATGCTGGCCGAGGAGGGGTGTGAGGTTGTGGCGGGGCCGGCGTTCGGCCCCAATGCCTCAGCAATGATCTCGACCCTCGGCATGAAGTCTGCGATAGTCCCGCCAGGGATGAGGGTTCGGGACGCCGTGAAACTCATACTTGACCAACTTACGGGTAAGGTTCCCCCAATGAGTCCCTACGGCCCTCCACCAAGACACCGCCACAGGCACGGTCAGCAAGTATTTTAAGGCGTCCCTAATCCATTAGTCGTGCGTGGTGGTGTGATGTCACGCCAAACAAGATAATTAACCTGGACATAACCCTCCTCGCCAGGGCCGCGCTACTGCTGCAGAAAGCGGTTAACGACGAACTCGGTGACCTCCTAAAGCCCCTAGGATGCGGCGTGGATGACAGGGGCTTTAAATGCGACTTCGAACCCCTCAAGGGGAGGTGGCCCAGCGAGGAGGAAGTGAGGAGGCTAGAGGAGAGGATACTGGCCATAGAGGGGAAGGGCGCCCGAATACGTGCGTTAGGGGAAGAGAACATTCAGGGCGACAACCTCCTGCAGCTCCTAGGGTATTCAAGCATTTACGCGGTAAACAGTTTCAAAGCACACCTAGAGCCGGGAGTTAAACCATCAGAAACTAGGGTAGGTGCCGTGAGGATCCTTAATGTCTCAGCACATAACCCGGCGACGAACGTGAGCCTCGTGAGGCTCATTGGTGTGGCGTTTAAGGATGAGGCAGGGCTTAAGGAATGGCTTGAGTGGTTCGAGGAAGCCTCGAGAAGAGATCACAGGGTCATCGGTCAGAAGTTAGGGCTATTCTCCTTCCACGAGGAAGTGGGTCCTGGCCTAGTAATTTATCACCCCAAAGGCCAGATCATTAGGGAGGAGCTGATTAAGTTCATAAGGGAAGTCAACGCGAAGCTAGGGTACGAGGAGGTATACACCCCCCACGTCTTCAGGTCAACCATATGGAAGGTCAGCGGTCACTACTACCTATACAGGGACAAGATGGTTCTAGCTAAGGTTGAGGGGGAGGAATACGGTATAAAGCCCATGAACTGCCCCGGCCACATACTGGTGTATAAGTCAGCGCCACGGTCATACAGAGACTTACCCGTGAGGCTATCAGAGTTCGGCACGGTGTACAGGTGGGAGAAGCGCGGCGAACTCTACGGACTACTTAGGGTAAGGGGCTTCACGCAGGACGACGGCCACGTGTTCCTAAGGGAGGACCAGGTGAAGGACGAGATAAAGGCGATCCTCAAGGAAATACTCCACGTACTAGAGACCTTCGGCTTTAAGGGCGAGGACGTCCGCATGAACCTCTCAACCATGCCTGAGGAACACATAGGGACTGAGGAAATGTGGGAGAAAGCAACCAACGCGTTAAAGGCAGCTATGGATGAGCTGGGACTGCCCTACGAGATCAAGGAGGGTGAGGGTGCGTTCTACGGCCCCAAGATAGACGTGCACTTCCGGGACAGCCTAGGGAGGTGGTGGCAGTGCAGCACCATACAGGTAGACTTCGCCTTACCCGAGAGGTTTGGGCTGGAGTACGTGGATAAGGATGGAAGCAAGAAGAGGCCCGTCATGATCCATAGGGCGGTATTGGGCAGCGTCGAGCGATTCATGGCGATAATAATAGAGGAATTCGCTGGCCGCCTACCCACGTGGCTAAGCCCAATCCAGGTCAGAGTCATACCGGTTAGGAGCGCGGCGAAGGAATACGCAGTAACAGTTGCTGAGGAACTCAAGGCCCAAGGAGTAAGGGTGGACGTCGACTTAGGCGATGAGACCCCCTCAAAGAAGATAAGGAGGGCCTACGACGAGGCGATACCCTACCTGATACTAGTAGGTCCTAGGGAAGCCAAGCAAGGAACCGTGACTGTGAGGGCAAGAGGCAACAAGCAAGCGAGCAACGTACCGTTAAGGGAGTTCATAGAGCTGCTCAAAAAGGAGATCAAGGAAAGAACCATAGACCAACTGGCCATCAATGAACTTATGAAGAAAAAAGCTCAAGCATAAGCACGATGATTAACGCCTTCAAACACACCTAACCTTAATTTCTGCTTATTAGCCCGTACACCCAAGAACAGTACATGAGGTAGGGGAGCTTGCTAGGAAAGCAGTGCTTAGCCGTAGTAACGCTGATCGCATTAGTAGTGTCGCTTACTGCAGGCGTCGGTATTAACGCCCAAAGTAGCGATACTGAGAAGGTCGTTAATGCGGCATCCGCCCTAATTAAGGCATCCTTTCCTGAGATCTGGGGATTAATAAGTAATACAACGCCTAAGACGCAGCCTGCGCAGGCAGGCGAGTACGGTGAGGCCCTGTCAGGGTTCCCAACATACGTAGTGGAGTGGTCCACCAGTGGCGCTGACGTGAGCGTGCTGGTAGCGGTAGTAGATGGCGTAGCTATCCCCGTAGGTATTGAAGCAACTATCAACGGGCAAGCATCGAAGGAGTCCGGCAAGCTAGTCTATGGGCTCGGCGATAAGGTACTGTCTGAGGTGAAGGCACTTTACAGTGAACTCGCTCGAGAAGCGGTAAGCGACGGTAACGTCGAGATAATAGGGTTCCAAATACACATTAACGGAACGCCCGCTGCCTTCATCGAGCCAACGAAACCATCCATAATCCCGGCGATGCTCTCGTGGAACACTTACTTCGTTAAACCCGTCCTAGCATTCAACGTGATCAACGACTACCCCCTAGTTAAGGCGGCGATAACGCACGCCGGAAAGAACGCTCTCACATTTAAGGTGAGCGTGGATGAGGCGAGAACCATACTCAGTAAGCACAAGGAGCTAGGAAACGTTAGCAGGGTCAGTAAGTACGTGCTCATAGCTAACGGAACCGCCCGACCAGCCTACGTGATTAACCTAGGTCCTTGGAATATGGCTGTGATATATGCAGATAACGGCGAGTTCCTCTCAAGTGAGGCACACACTACACGGACAACTTCCTCAACAACATTAACACTTAAGCCTTCAGCGGAAGGTAAATGGAACCTGCCGATACCGCCGCAGTACTTCCCTTACTTCCTCTCCGGGGTTGCCATGTCGATAACAGCGCTAATTGGTGTTATAGTGATACGAGCAGTAACACGTAGGGAGAGGAGGAACAGGTAGTCCTCAATAGCCCCGCGCAGCGTCTGCTTGGAAAAGCACGCACACGGACTTAATCTCAAAGGGCTTAAACGTTAGGTTAACACCGCACGCCCGGATCCGCATTCTGCGCACCTTATCCTCAAGGATGTTACACTCCCATACATCATCAACAGGGATCCCGAAACGGAGTACGGCCCTAACGGGACTATTCATTGGGTTATACACCCTCAGCACCAAGCATTTATCCAAGTCACTACACTTCTTCACGTTCTCGACGATCACGCCACCGTCAACCCTCAGTACGTAGCCAGTCAAACCATCACCCTTACCCTCACGAGGGCTTGACACGGTCACAACATGTACGGGGTTACTCACCTCGTACGCTATTCGAGTTAGGAGTAGTTTGCCGTTACTAGGTAGGGCCGTAATGGCGTAGTAGGTGCTTAACTCACCACTATCAACAACGGGGTCCGGCAGGGTAGGCGACTTAAGCAGTGTTAAGCCCACCTTACTGAATCTCACCGTAACGCCGTTCCTTTCATGGGATATCACCGCGAAGAGCGCTTGGTCGTCCTCCAGCGCGACCCACTTATGCTTGAATACCTCGTACTTAGCGCGCTCCCAACTAGTGTTGGTGTGGGTAGCCCTCTCCAAGTACCCGGCACCCACATCGAAGAGCGCACGGCTCGCGTTGACGTCAGCATCAAACCAAGCCTTAAGCATGATGTTGCGTTCACGCCACCTAAACGTAATGTTGAACAAGAGCTCCCTCCTCCCACCGTAGGCGACAACGTCTTCAACAATTTCCGAGGACCTGAAGCGCCACCTGAAGCGGACACGCGCCCTTAAAGGTCCCGCCTCAAGCACCTCGGGAGAATTAACTACCCCGTCATTAACGATCCATGAGAGCCTGTCGTAGTCCTCATCAATCTCCCACGCATCCCACTCCCTAGGCTTATCATCGTACGCGACAATCACGTTACTAGGCGCCCTAAGCATCTCCCTCCCCAACTCCTTACTGAAGAAGCTAACTAGACGACCATCTGCCCTCAGAACAGCTCTGAAGAACTCGTTCTCGATGACGACGCCCTCACTATTCACGCCCACGCTGACCTCCCCCACGCCCACGCACTCACTTAAGTCAATGATGCCCAAAGGCGGGACATTCACAGCCACAAGCACTTTACCGTTACCGAGTGGCTGAGCCTCCCTACAGGCCCTCACAGCGCCCTCGGAAACCTCAACAAACGACGTCCTGCCCCAAGACAATGGGTTGAAGGCTACTACCCCGCCCTCGCCCATAATCTCAGCTAACCTGCGGACACCCTCAGCCAGTAGTGCGCGGGCCCTCCTCAAAGCCTCCTCAAGCTCCGCATAAGCCTCCTCATGAGCTCCAGTAGTGCACGTGCCGCATAGAACATCATGGAACTCATTCCTAAGCAGGATCATCCATAAGTTGTCTAGAAGCTCCCCAGGGTACTCAGCCCCGAGGGCATGTGCTAGTGACCACGCGGTCTCCGCATGACGCAGTGCTGCCTCAAGAGCAAACACGAGCTTCTTCAACCTCAAGTTAGTGGTGAATACCCCCCTATGCGCTTCCAGGTAAAGCTCGCCGAACCACACCGGTAGGGAGTCATAGAGCTTCTCAGCCTCCCTGAAGTACTCCTCAGTACTGCCGAACCCAACCTCAGGGAACACGGGCGCCTCCCCCAGGGTCTTGAGCTTCAGCACCTGCTCCTCGTTAGGGCCGCCCCCACCATCACTGTACCCGAAAATCACTAAGGCCTTAGGAAGGATGTCCTTGGCACTATGCTCCCTCCAAGCACTAAGCAGGCGCTCGGCGGTGACGGTCTCAACGAACGCTCGCCCTAGCTGAGCGGTCAGCACTTCGCTCCCGTCTATCCCGCGCCACCTGAAGAGCGTGTGCGGGAACCTGTTGTAGGTGCTCCACTCGAGCTTATGCGTCAGGAAGTACTTGATGCCGGCCTGCCTCATTATTTGAGGGAGTATGGGGTTAAAGCCGAAGGAGTCCTGCAACCACGCAATAGATGCTCTAATACTTAGTTCCCGCTCAAACCACTTCTGACCGTAGTAGAACTGCCTAACCATGGACTCCAGCCCAGGCAGGACGGCGTCACTCTCAACCCACATGCCCCCAACGGCTTCCCACGCACCCCTCTTAACGGCCTCACGCACTCTCTCCAGTAGGTCGGGCTCCGCCTCCCTAACCCACTCGTAGTACTGCGGTGAGCTCTGCGCGTACGTTAAGTCCTTGAACTCGCTGATAAGCCTCAACGCATTAATGAACGTGTGGATAGCCTTTAACCTGCCCTCAGAGTAAGGCCAGAGCCAAGCCGCATCCAAGTGTGATATGGCGACCGCATGAACCCTCCCTTCCTTCCACCACTTCCTCCTTAACTCCTTAAGCCCATCGGCCAGTACCTGCAGGCCTTCCCTAACGCCCCTCAACAACTCTCCCTCATCAACGCCCCTGAAGCCCGCCTCAACTAAGTCACTAGGTCTCTCCCTCATCATTACACGTAACTCGTCCGTTGAGGGAGGGAATGAGGCTAGGGAGGGATCCACTACCTCCATGACGAAGCTTAACCCGTGAAGCGGTGGTGCCTCAACATACGCTTTATCCAAGGCATCCCTAACTAAGTTCAGTAACTCCTCACTAACCTCCGGCTTAACACCACGTATCGCTTCCGCCGCCTCAATGAGGTGTAGTGCCTTAAGCCCTAGGATCCACCCATCCTTAAGTACGATGGCGTGGGTCAAGCCCTCCAGCCTAGGCGGGTCGGCATGGGAGCCTAAGAATCCTGTTCTGAAGAACCTAAGCTTGAGCTCCAGTGCGGAGGATTCCTTCCCTAACCATATGAGCTCGTGGTGCTTGCCGAACCCTTGAAGAAGCCTTCCATTAAGGTAAGCTAAGCCGACTCTGTTGGTGGAGACGTAAATAACGCGTTCAGAGTCTCCACGTATGTTGGCTTGAGGAATTATGGTAACGACCTCGGCATAATCCCGAGGAAGCTGGGTGGGGAGTCTAACATTACCGTAACCAGGTATTAACACTTCCTCAATCTTGCTAGCGTTAATTGCGGAGGACGCCATTAGGTAGAGGGCTCTCTTAGCCAGTGACTTGGGGTGCGGGTACACCTGATTTACCCTAACAGAGTATGATGGAGAGGCTTAATCAAGGAATCGGCGAGTTTCAGGGAGATGAAGTGTCAAGCTTAACAAACCTTATAGGCGTGAACTGTAAACTAACCACAAGACCTTTGACGGCAGTAATGGGGCTTGCACGAGGGGCTGAGCGTGTACGGTGACAGCGTCAATCACTGGGTGAATTACCATAAGCTCGCGTTACTGGGGTTCACACTCGCAGCTTTCCTTGAGGTTCTGACTTACTTCTCAATCCACGCCACCTATATGCTAGCTTACATTCTTCACCCTGAATACCTCCCTTTGACATTGTTTCTCGCGGGGCTCCTAGGGCTTGTGTCGGACTTAATGCAGCTTTACGCGATAGCCCTCATAACGCCCTACGCACTGGAGGGCAGGGTTCCGAGCCTACGAGGGCTTAAGGAAGAGTCACGCATCATCGCGGCATGCCATGTCCTTCTCATCACGTTACTCGTGCGTGGCATAGTGTCGGCCCTCGTGCTGAACGTTGCGGTGGGCGTTCTTGAAATCATAGGTGCCGCAGCGACGTACGTGACGCTAGAGCACGTGAGGAGGGGAGGCACACCCTACCTAATAGTACTGACGACCGGGTCACTGTGCTTGCTGATCGCCGGGTTTGCTGGCGCCTCACCACTGATGAACGCTCACCTAGGGATAGTGGGGATCGCGTTGCTGGCGCCGCTCCTGCTAAAGCTGGTAAACCCGAAGGGTGAACTATTCCGTAACGTTAGGGCTTGGGGATACGCAGTACTGTTAATGGGCTCGCTGGCGGTAATTGCCGGGGGTGCTTCACGTCTGATTGGGGCTGTACACGTGCTTCAGATGTTCGGTATGCCGAGCTTGGGTGGCTTAGTAAACTTAGTTGCTGGCCTAGGGTTCCTAACTGGCGTGTCGGCAGGCATTATAGCGTTGCTCGTAGGCGTCTACGGATTAATAGTTTCGTTGATGGGTATTGAGAGATCGACCTTCAGGACCTGCAGAAGCCCCTCAAAAACAGGGTTAACGTAGCGAGTGACGCCGCCTCAACAAGCGCTATGAAAGCCAGCAACGCGTAGGTCGAGACAGGGTAGAGCGCCCCCATTAACGCGTTACCTACAGCCCACGAGATGCCGAATATCATTCCGTACATGCCGTAAGCATATGCGCGTAGCTCAGGCCGCACCGCGTCCGCCACAGTCACCCTCATGTTAGTCTCGTAAAGCCCCATTAACACGCCCCAAACCACCGCAGCAACAAGCACGACGCTCACTCCGTCAAAGCCGGGCCACAGAAGCGTTACTGGTGCCGCGAGGGCCAGGAAGGGCGCGATGATTAAGGTTTTCGGGCCGAGCTTATCGTAAAGGTAACCGGCAGGGAAGGCCACGGCGGCATCGGCGAGCATCGCGACCACGTACATATATGCTATCTCGTAATCCTTCATGACGCCGCTTGCCCTAAGGTGGAAGGCTACTAGGGACCAGTGCATGAAGCCTAGCGCCAGCAGGGACATGGACGCAGTATAGAGCCAGAAGCTCCTCCCGAGAGAGGCTTTACGTCCCTTACCCTCCTCCACACCACTTACTCCCTTAAGGGAGGGGTAGTTGACGCACGCTACGCTAAGCATGAGTAGCGCGGCGAGCGCCGGTATGAAGAGCATCTTGAAGGCCTCAGAGTACGTGCCGCCAGACGTGAAGAGCGCGTACCCGACGAAGGCAGGTCCTGCCACGGCCCCCGTCTGATCCATGACTTCATGCAAGCCAAATCCCTTACCCTTACCCATTCCTTCAGTGACCTCAGCCAGTATCGTGTCCCTAGCTGGGGTGCGTAGGCCCTTACCGATACGCTCAATAAGTATGAGGGTTAACGCAACCTCCCAGTTGCCAGCGAAGGCTAGGGCGGGCACAGCAAACAAGTTTATCGCGTACCCTAGGAACACTAACGCCCAGTAAGCCTTACTGGATCTCAGACCATGAGCTAACATCCCGCCAGCACCCCTAGCAACGTACCCCAGGAAGTCCCCAACAGCCACTAAGCCAGCAACCACGGCTCCAGCCCCCAGCACGTCGAGGTAAGCACCTAGAACGGACCTAGCCCCCTCATACGTCATATCGGCGAATAACGACACAAGACCTAAAGCAACAAACGCCACTAACTCGCGCCTACCTAACCTCACGCGTTAAGCACCCCCGCACCCCTACACAGAAAACATGCGTTTCGCTCGCCACCCGAAAAGAGCGGTGTAAGGTAATTAAGTATGACCCACTCAAGGAAGGAATGAAATCCCCAAGAACCTAGTCGACACCATGTTCAGTGCGAAGAACAGCAGGATAGCGGCCATGACGCCCAAGAACACCCTATAGCCCCTACTACCTATCAACGCCGCGCCCCTCCCACCTATCTCACCCATGGCCCCTAGCCAAGCGTAATCAAGCCACACATGACTAACGTACATCACGGCAACACCAACGACACCCAGAGAGGAGGCGGTTACTATTAGCGTGAGGCCCGCCGACACCCACCAAAGCAGGAAGTACGCATTCAGCGCGGTCAGAAGGAAGCCCGTAAGCACAGGATTCAAACCACCTGAAACTACGGAACGGCTACTACTCGACTCGGCCTGAGAAGGAGCTTCGTCACCCGGCTTAAGCGCGTCCCTAATCAGAAGCACGGCAAAGTACGTTATGAATACAGCAGCGGCAACAACCAAGGCAGCGCCAGCAGGCCCCTGAAGCACCGAACCAACGTACCTAAACGCGATACAGAGCAAGGTCACGTAAGGTAACTCAGCCAATGTATGCCCTAAAGCAACCAAGACACCCGCCCTCCAACCCCCGCTACGCCCCCCTAAAACTATGGTTGAGGCGGTCAGGGGGCCAGGACTCATCGCGCCAGAAGGCGACACAGCCACAGTCATCATAACCAACGCGGCTAAGGAAGTCAGCGACGGTATCACTCAGCAACACCTGAAAGGTTTATTGATCAGCGCCCGATTAAATACTTACTTCCAGGAGTGAGAAGCCTATGAAAATTATGTGATATTGCTCTAATCGCTATAAAATTTTATGAAAGCCTCAATATAGCCGAACAAAATTTTCGGTTGATATCCATCAAATGTAATTTCGTAAGAATAATGCATATCTTTACATATCTGCAATATTATATCGGTGCTATAACATTATGCGGCTCCACGAACTCATAGCAGAACTCGGGGTCAGGGGTAAGTGCGGCCCTGACCTCAAAGCCATCTACGAGGGTGTCAAGGACGTTGAGTTAGAAGTACCTGATGAGGAAGTAATAAGTAAGGCTGTTCAGATGCTCTCAGCAACAGCGAATAATGTAAGGCTGTCCATACTCGCCCTCATAAGGGATGTTCCACTCCCAGTGTGCGCCATATCTAAGATACTGGGCATAGAGCAGACCCTCGTCTCCCACCACCTAAGAGCGTTGAAAGAAGCTGGCTTAGTGGAGGTCCAGGTGAGAGGAAGGTACAGGATCTACAGCATAAGCAGGGAAGGCGTGAGAGAGCTATTCAGCATGCTTGAGGATCTAATAGGTCACCACGGCAAGTAGGGATGAAGGGCAATTAAGCCCTCTTAACGAGCTAAGGAACGGGTGTCGACTCTTTAAGGTAGCTGTAGTGGACTGCCTGGCTCGGGGGGCTAAGGTAAGGAAGCACTCGACCCTCGACGCCATAGGTGCAGGGCCCCGCTTAGTTGCGGGAATACTCGAAAGCGAGGGCTGTGAGGTCGGCGTAATCCAGTGTGAGGAGGCCGTCAGAAGGGCAGGGGCCCTCAGTGGGTACGAAGCACTTTTTGTCTCCGGAATGGTCACTGACATACCATCTATGGTTAGGGTACTCAGTAGGTGGCGGGGAGGACCCGCCGTCGCTGGGGGCCCCTCCTTTGTTGATTACGAGTACCTCCTCAGATCAGGCTTTGATTACGTCGTGTGGGGCGAGGGAGAGATATCAATACCGAGGCTCGTTGATGTTCTTAAAGGTATTGATGAACCAACTGTCGTTCCCAACTTAGCGTACATCTCGAGGGGTAAGGTGGTGAGGAATTCAGGACCCCTTTGGGCGCCTACGCCACCTTTATGGAGTTACATGCCGTCCGTGAACGCCGTTACTAGCTACCCAGGATGGTGGGGTGCCAGGGTATATGTTGAGGTAGTGCGTGGTTGCAGCAATTACCACAGACCCACAATCCCCCTGCCGAACAAGAAGCCCTGCATAGGGTGCGGTAAGTGCTGGGGAGGGCCCCTAAGGGAGAGGCTAACCTGCCCTTCAAACATCCCGCCCGGTTGCGGGTACTGTTCAGTCCCAGCAATCTTCGGACCCGCAAGATCAAGGCCTGAGGACAGCATAGTGAGGGAGGTTGAGGAACTCATTAAGCTAGGTGTGAGGAGAGTAGTACTAAGCGCTCCTGACTTCTTGGACTACGGGCGGGACTGGCTCGTTGCCCCGGAACCCCTTACGGATCCTAGGAACCCGCTCCCTAACTTAGCCGCGATAGAGTCCCTGCTCCGTAAAGTCACGTCAATACCTGAGGTGATCGAGGGGAAGGCTTACGTAATGATTGAGAACGTAAAGCCGAACCTAATCAATGAGGAGGTTGCGGAAATCCTTGGAAAGTACCTTAGAGGCACGCCAGTGCATATAGGGCTTGAGTCCGGGCACCCGCGCCACCATGTCGCGCTAGGGAGGCCATCTAGGGTGGAGGAGGTCATCAGGGCAGTTAAGTTACTTAGGAAAGCCGGGCTCAAGCCGTACATATACGTAATACATGGGTTGCCTGGCGAGAACCAGCAAGTCATTAAAGCCACGGTCAAGGTCGTGAGGAAGCTCTGGCGTGTCGGCGTTGAGAAGGTAACTCTTTATAGGTTCACGCCAATCAAGGGCACGGCATTTGAAGGATTCCCTAAGCCACCACCAGCTGTTAAGTCAGTGGCGCGCCCGCTCTATAATCTAGTTAGGAGGCTTAACTACGTCGCTAAGAGAAGGCTCATTGGTAAGGAAGTCAAGGTGATTGGCGTGAGCTACGACTCCGTGAGGAGGGAAGTGACGGCATATATGTTGCCTCACGGGCCGGTCACGCGCGTTGTTGGGGATGGTGTGGGGCCGGACCTCGTAGGGAGGGTGTTCGCGGTTGTCGTGAAGAAAGCTGTGAGTGATAGGGTGGTTGAAGCCGCGTTGCCTAGGCGGTTAAATTAGGAGCATTTAACCGTAGTTGTTTAACCTCACCTTTATAAGTGAATTACTACACTACTGTTCATAGGTGTTCAACAGTATGGCATCACCTACTCCATCACCATCGCAACCAGCGGCAGGCCCTAGAAGCGGGACTCAGATCTCTGCAGGACAACTACTCAGGTACGGCTTGCTGCTCTTCGTGGGCGCGGCATTCCTAGATGGTTTGCTAAGAATAATAATGGGTGCGGCAGTGATTTCATTCCTACAGCAATACGCTGCTTGGGGTGCCCGAATAAACTTAGCTGGCCCAGCACTAACGATCTTCTCGGGAATAATAGTTCTAGGAGCGGCGGTCGTGATACTGCCCCTAGCCGGTATCCCGATATCAATAATACCGGGTCCCTCAATCGACCTGAGTAACCCGAACCTAAGGTCGTTAGCCACGGATAAGCGTGTGGTTCTAGCGTCCATGATGATAGTCTTCACGCTATTCATCGACTCAGTCAGCCTACTCGTGCTTAGAGCCACCGTTGCAGGAGTGACCGAGTTAGTTGCTGCGATACTTCTTGGAGCCGCTTACTTCGCCTTAATGAGGAGCGAGGTGCTCAGGATTCCGCCCCTAATATTAAGTCTCATAGTGCTTGTCGGCGGGATATTCCTAACGATAGCGGGATTCACGGGTGCTGGCACGCTAATGTCGGTACACCTTGGCGTGGCTGGAATAGGGTTAATAATCGCGGCCATACCGATGCTGTTATCGTCCATAAATCCTCAGACGGTATCATCAGTCAACAAGTTATTCATTGTGGTTGCCCTGGTACTCACAATAGCGCTCATAGTTGGTGGCGCTGTAAACATATGGAACAGCGTAGGCTACTTCAGGTATGGCGGCATACTAGCGGCTTCAGGCGCCATTGGCGTCCTAACGGGGTTGTTAGGGTTAATCGCTGGCTTACTACTGATGATAGTGGCGCTGATTAAGGTGGGTAAGGCCCTGCAGGCGACCCCAACACAGCCACAGCAACCTAGCACGCCGGCAGCTCCTTCGGAAGGTGCGGGAGGTCCTCCGGTGCCGCCGCCACCGCCGCCGGAGTGACTAAAGCAGTCACAGGGGAAGCAACTCTAAAACCCCTACGCTAGGGTCAGGGAAAGGCATGGTTTTTCGTTCCACTAACCCGTGGGTTACTACAGCTATCACGAGATGAGTTAAGTAGAAGAAAGCGTCCCATGCAAAAACCCTAGAGCCGTGGCTTACAGCAATTTCCTCGGAGAGCCCCGATAACTCATCGTAACTGTTCCTAAACCATGCGCTAATCAAGGAACCCAACTTATCCATAGCGCTCGTAATGGGTTTAAGGATGACGGCGCCAAGCACAGGTATAGGGGAACTATCCTCGCCGGGCGTTAAGTAATCTCTCTTCCTAAGCTCCCCCACCAACTTGAGTAACTTCTTCTTTTCCGGAATTACTTCGGGTTTCACGTCGCTTCCGTCGGGGAGGGAACCGTGTAGGATCACTAGTGTGTGACTGCTGGTGAGGTTCACTATGTTAGTGCCTAAGCCAACGCCTCCCTTCTCAAGCATGTAGGCTGGGAGTAAGCGTTGCTTGAGTGACGGCTTAACACGCTTCAGGAGCTTACGCGATAGCGCGAAGGCCTCCTGAAGCGCGGGTCTCTCTATGCCTAACGGGATCACTGGCAGGTACAGGTACCTCCACGCCACCTCATGAAGCCGAGGTTTGAGACCGGCAATGACCTCGGAAGCCTCGTCCATCACGTCACTCAGCAGGGGCTTCAGAACCTCAGCGTGGCTTAGGGACTCTTCCTTAGTTATTCTGAGGAGGTTAGCGCTCTCTAGGTCGCCATGCCTAAGTATGTGTCCTAATACTCGCTTAATCCCTGAGGCGGGCCCGTATCCCTGCACTAAGTATACCCCGTACCTCCTAGGCACTAACGCCTCACCGTTCGCTATACCTTCAGCATCTTGGATACTGTGGTGAGCACCTTTAACCCTGACCCGGTCAAGGGGATTAGGACGTCGCTACCCTCATCGATAACGCCTTCCTCAATGAGTAACTTTAACGCGGCGAAGGGGGCGGCAGACGTCGGCTCGACTATGAAGCCCATGCCGTACAGTTCCTTCAAGGCTTCCTTCAGCTCCTTAAGGTTCACTGCGACTGAGGAACCCTTACTAACCACGGTGGCGTCAGCAACTTCCTTGATTCTGGGGGGCTCCGGAACCAGTAAGGCGTCAGCTCCGCCACCCTCCTCACCCCTACCCCAACCGATCTTCACGGGGGCGTCCACACGCGTTAGTGACGAGTCCTCAACCACGTGGAGACGCGGCAATGAATTAAGGAGACCCCACTTAACTAACTCCCTGAAGCCCTTGAACGTCCCGAGAGCCAACCCGCCGGAACCGACTGGCGTGATCACCTCGTTTCCTCTGAATCCCTGCTCGTAGGCCTCGTAAGCCAGGGTCTTCGCACCCTCAATGTACAGGGGGTTAACGGTGTGCCCCACATGCAGCCCCCTCACCTCCCCAGCAATCCTCGGTGCCACGCGCGCGGCGTCACCCCTGGAGGGGGCCTCAATGACGTCGACGCCGAGGGTTCTCAGTAACTCTTTCTTCCCCTCCGGAGCGGTGCGCGGCACCACGATCACGGCCTTGATTCCGTAGGCAGCGGCGTAGGTGGCGACGGAAATCCCTGTATTGCCTGACGTATCCTCCACAACCTTCGAGGCGCCGACCTCGACAGCGTGCGTCAGCGCTAACGCGGTTCCCCGGTCCTTGAACGAGCCGCTTGGGTTGAGGTACTCGAGCTTAAAGTACACGTTAACCCCGTGAACCCGCCTAAGAACTAACGGGGTTGAGCCCTCGCCCAGCGAGATCTTAG
>Ga0256914_1000489_pt1 | contig 39254 bp, 34 predicted proteins | sample HulkmetaG_FD_191571 | JGI IMG/M metagenome (GOLD analysis project Ga0256914, IMG submission 191571) | Hydrothermal chimney microbial communities from Main Endeavour vent field at the Juan de Fuca Ridge, Pacific Ocean - Hulk | ecosystem: Environmental > Aquatic > Marine > Hydrothermal vents ... | reverse complement strand
ACGATTTTGCTGAATTTGCTAGCGGGTTGCGGGCCGCCCTGCGCCAGGCACCCAAGGTCATCCTGGTGGGCGAGATCCGCGACCGCGAGACCATGGAAACCGTTCTCACCGCCGCCGAGACCGGACATCTGGTCTTCAGCACCCTGCACACCATTGACGCCGGCCAGACGATCAACCGTATCCTCGGTATGTTCGAGATCGAGGAACAACCGCATATCCGCAGCCGGCTGGTGGACTCGATCCGCTGGATCGTCAGTCAGCGGCTGCTTCCCAAAATCGGTGGCGGCAGGGTGGCTGCCATGGAGATCCTCTGCACCAATCTCCAGGTCAAGGCGTTGATTCTCGACGGTGAAACTGAGGAACGAACCTTCTACCAGGTGCTGAAGTCCGGTACGGCCTACGATATGAGGACCTTTGATCAGCATTTGCTGCAGCTTTTTGAACAGGGGTTGATCACGGAAAAATCGGCTGTTGCCTATGCCTCCCACCGCAGCGAAATCAACCGCGGTCTTGACGCCGTCAAGGCGGCGCGGGGTGAAAGAACCTCCGATATCGACGAGTTGTCCATGGACCGGGAAAGCGAAGAGCCGGATTTTTTCTGAAAAGTGCGGAGAGACACCCGGTAATCGACCGTGTCGGGATATGGTCCCGCTATCCGAGAAAAGAACAGAGAGCACGATATGCAAATGAACTGTCCCCACTGCCGCGAGGAAGTTGTTCTGACCGGCAAGCAGACCGAAAAAATCCGTAAAGCGCTTGGCGCTTTGCCGCCGGGCAAGAAACTTACCCTGACCTGCCGGCATTGCCGCCGGCGCATGGCCCTTGATCGCAATGGCAAGATCGATAGCAGTGCCCTGAAAACCGACCCGGACGGGCAAGATGGAAAAGCGGCCGTCAAACCGCCGGCGCCCCCGGATACGGACTGGATCAACGATGACTCCTTTACCGAGGAGGAAAAGATGGAGGAAGTGCCCATGGCCCTCATCCTCCATCCCTCACCGCCGCACCGGCAGAACCTGGTGCGGGTTCTGGAACAGATGGGCTACCGGGTGTTTTCTTCTGCGGGTGTCGAGGATGCCCTGGAAAAACTGAATTTTATCAATTTCGCCTGTATCGTCCTGCACAGCAGGTTTGCGGGCAAGGGGCTCAGGGATAACGGATTCCACCAGGCCATGCGGCGCATGCCCATGTCCCGGCGGCGATATATCTTCTATATCCTCCTGGGACCGGAACTTCATACCCTCTATGATTTGCAGGCCCTGGCATACAGTGCGAATCTGACGGTCAACGACCGAGATTTCGACCAGTTCGGCCTGGTGATGCGCAAGGCAATACCCGCCTATGAAGAGCTGTTTGCCCCCATCATGGAAGAGCTTGGTGTTCACGGCAGAAAATAGTTTTTTGCTGAGGAAAATGTTGTCTTTCCAATCTGATTCTGGTAACACTTAATAATTTAAGGTGCTTTCTCGTTCAGGTCCCGGCGTTGAGCGGGAAAAGCGTATGATTAACCATAGATAGAAAGTGGCCGGTTGCAGGCCGACCGGAGCCGTAAGGAACACAAACCCATGACAGAAAATGGAAGCCAGCCCATGCAGACGGGTAAAGAAAGTGAAGATCTGAGTTTTGCCGAACTTTTTGAGCAGGAGGAAGCCAGCAAGGTCTACAAGGTAGGAGATGTCGCCGTCGGCACGGTCGTCGGTGTCAACAAGGATTACGTGCTTGTGGATATCGGCGATAAGGCCGAGAGTTATATTCCGATTTCCGAATTCAGCCCCGAAGATCAGGAAAACGGCATCAACATCGGCGACACCTTCGAGGTGTATATCGTCAGGAGAATCGAGGACGGCGGCCTCCAGCTTTCCCGTGAAAAGGTGATTGCCATTAAAGTCTGGGAAAAAATTGCCAGGGTCCAGGAGGAAGATGGAACCATTGAGGGCCGGATTGAAACCCGGGTCAAGGGCGGCATGTCGGTCAATCTGGGAGTGGCCGCTTTTCTGCCCTATTCGCAGATCGATCTGCGACCGGTCAAGGATCTCGACAGCCTGATAGGGCAGACGTTTGAGTTCAAGATTTTGAAATTCAACCGCAAGCGCAACAACGTGGTCATTTCGCGGCGGGCGATCCTTGAGGAGGCCCGGGCCGAACTCAGAGCCAAGATGCGGGAAACCCTCCAGGAAGGCCAGGTGGTCAAGGGAGCGGTTACCAATATCACCGATTACGGCCTGTTCGTCGATCTGGGCGGCATGGACGGCCTCTGTCACATCACCGATCTTTCCTGGGGACGGGTTTCCCATCCCTCCAAGCTCTACAAGGTAGGGGACGAGATCGAGGTGAAGATTCTCAAGTATGACCGTGAAAACGACCGGGTCTCCCTCGGCGTCAAGCAACTGAAAGCGGATCCCTGGGAGTCGGTGCCGGAAAATTATCCGGTGGGCGAAAAGGTGTCCGGCAAGGTGGTCAGTATCACCGATTACGGTGTCTTTGTCGAGCTGGAAGAGGGTGTCGAGGGGCTGGTGCACATCTCCGAGATGAGCTGGTCCAAAAAGCCGCGGCATCCCTCCAAACTTGTCACCGTCGGTGACCGGATCGAGGTGCAGGTGCTCAAGGTCGAGCCGGAAACCAAGCGGATCTCCCTCGGCATGAAGCAGCTGCAGCCCAACCCGTGGGATCTGGTGGAAGAGAGTTATCCCATCGGGTCGATCATTGAAGGCAAGATCAAAAACATTACCGACTTCGGTATATTTATCGGTATTGAAGAGGGCATCGACGGCCTCATTCACGTCTCCGACCTCTCATGGACGGAGAGAATCAAACATCCCTCGGAGAAGTTTTCCAAGGGTGAGACCATCCAGGCCGTTGTTCTCAAGATCGACAAGGAGAACGAACGTTTCTCCCTTGGCGTCAAACAGCTGCAACCGGATCCCTGGCAGGCGGCGAAGACCAACTATCCCACCGGTTCCGTGGTCGAGGGGACCATAACCAACGTCACCGATTTCGGTGTTTTTGTTCAGTTGGAGGAGGGAATCGAGGGGCTTGTCCACGTTTCGGAGATCAGTCAGGAGAAAATTCAGACTCCGGTGGGCATGTTCAAGGTTGGTGATACGCTGAAGGCGATGATCATCAATGTCTCCGCCGGAGACCGTAAGATCGGGCTTTCCGTCAAGGCACTGGATGAAGATCGGGAAGAGCAGGGATCGGCCGAAAAGGCTGAACAGAAGAAAGCCGCCAAGCCGTCTACCTTCGGCGACCTGCTGAAGGCAGCTGCAGACGGCCAGGGCAACAGCGCCGCACACGAGAAAAAGGTGGATGACTAATGCTGAAACGTGACCTCGTCAATGAGATATCAAAGCGTCTGGATGGCCATTATTACAAGCAGGATATCGCCCTTGCCGTGGATACGATCCTCGAGGAGATGGCCGGCGCCCTGGCGGCCGGGCGTCGGGTGGAGATCAGGGGATTCGGCAGTTTTTCCATCCGGGACCGCAAACCGCGAACCACCAAAAATCCGAAAACCGGAAAGGTGATGAATATTCCGGCCCGCAAGGCCCTGCACTTCACCATGAGTAAATCTCTCAAGGAAGCGCTCATCGCCAAATAAACGGTCCGTGACCGGCCGGGGGCCGCTTGGGGCGGAGCATGCCGCAATCATAAATCCGACAGCGGAACCGCATGGAGATGTGGCCGGCCAGGGGGACCGGGGGATCAGAGAAAGGGAGTGGTGTCGCCCTTTCCCTCCCGGAGAATTTCCGGATAATCGCCGATCAGCGAAATGACCGTGGAAGGATCCGGATAGACTGTTTCGCCGTCAATAATCAGGTCCAGTTGCCTGCCGTACAGTTCCTCCACCTCATAGGCTTCACTGAGGGGGGCATGGTCTCCGGTATCGGTGGTGGCACTGGTGTTGAGGATGGGATTGCCCAGGGCCTTGACCAGTGCCAGACAGATGGGATTATCCGGCACCCTGATTCCCACGGTCTTCTGCCGTGTCAGCATGATTTTCGGAACCAGCTTGGTGCCGGGCAGCACAAAGGTATAGGCGCCGGGAAGGTTCTTTTTCATCAGCCGGTAGGCGATATTGGAAACATGGCTGTAACGGGCGATATTTTTCAGGTCTGAGCACATGAAGGAAAAGGGCTTGTGCTTCGGCCTTTTTTTTATCTGATAGACCCGTTTGACCGCCCTGGAATTATAGATGTCGCAGCCGATACCGTACATGGTATCGGTGGGATAGCAGACCACGCCGCCGTTTCTCAGAATTTCCACCGCCTGCCCGATCTTACGCGGCTCGGGATTTTCCGGATTGATGGACAGAAACAGGGGTTTTGCCGTTTTCTGGATTTTTTTTCTCTTTGCCATACTTTGCCTGGTGTCCCGATGGAGGTTTTAAAAAAAACGACTAGAGCATGGATTGGCAGGAAAATCCATGAAAATATAGCGGAAATGTTTCTGTGACCGCAAGAAAAGGTTGCAGGATGCGTGCCGGTTCAGGAGCATGCCTCCGGTTTCGGCCAACCGTTCTTCCCCGGGGATTCGAAGTTTTCTTTTTTCCGTGAAGATGATACGCTGCGGCATCCTTCAATGCCGTCCGGATCATCATGACCAATTACAGTTAGGAAGTATGATATACCGCATGATTACATACCCTGTGATTGGTTACCATTAAAGCACGATACGTCATCGGCCGGCAACTCCTGTGGCTGGTCGGATTCTCCGCGCCATGATCACCGGCCCCGATTTGGCGGTCCGGTGAGGTTTTCATCAAATCCTGAGAGGTGATTTCATGTTTTCCGATGATATTCCCCCGGCATATACCTTTGACGACGTTCTTCTGGTGCCGGCTGCTTCGGAAGTATTGCCCTCCGAGGCCTCCCTGGTCACCCGGCTTACCGATTCCATCACCCTCAATGCGCCGCTGGTCAGCGCGGCTATGGATTCGGTCACCGAGCATCGTACCGCAATTACCATGGCCCAGGAAGGGGCCATCGGTATCATTCACAAAAATATGAGCGTGGCCATGCAGGCGCGTGAGGTTGAACGGGTGAAGAAGTCCGAATCCGGTATGATCGTAGATCCGGAAACCGTCACCGAGGATATGAGCGTTGCCGAGGTGCAGGCGATTATGAAGCACTTCAAGATCTCGGGGCTGCCGGTTCTGCGGGAGGAAAAACTGGTGGGGATCGTCACCAACCGCGATCTGCGTTTTGTTTCCGACGATGAGTTGCGGGTCCGGGATGTGATGACCAGCAAGAACCTGGTCACCGCCCCGGTGGGTATCGACCTGGAACACTCCAAGGCGCTCCTGCACGAACATCGTATCGAAAAGTTGCTGGTGGTTGACGACGAGGGCAACCTCAAGGGACTGATCACCATCAAGGATATTGAAAAGATAAAAAAATATCCCCTGGCAGCCAAGGATTCCATGGGCAGGCTCCTGGTCGGGGCCGCCATCGGCGTCGGCGGGGATATGATGAAACGCACCGAGGCCCTGGTCACGGCCGGTGTCGATGTCGTGGTCCTTGATTCCGCCCACGGCCACTCCGCCGGCGTCATCAACAGCCTGCGCGAGGTCAAGGCCGCCTTCCCGGATCTGCCGGTCATTGCCGGTAATGTTGCCACGGCCGAGGGCACCGAGGCCCTGATCAAGGCAGGGGCCGGGGCCATCAAGGTGGGGGTGGGACCGGGTTCCATCTGCACAACCCGCATCGTTGCCGGGGTCGGCGTGCCACAGCTCACCGCACTGCGCGACTGCTGCCGCATGGCGGCCCGATATTCCATTCCGGTGATTGCCGACGGCGGCATCAAGTTCTCAGGAGATATCGCCAAGGCCATCGGTATCGGAGCGGATACGGTGATGATCGGTTCCCTGTTTGCCGGAACCGACGAGACTCCGGGCGAGACCTTTCTCTATCAGGGCCGCAAGTACAAGGGCTATCGCGGCATGGGTTCCATCGGTGCCATGAAGAAGGGCAGCGGTGATCGCTATTTCCAGGAAAACACCAGTTCCAAGCTGGTTCCCGAGGGCATCGAGGGCAAGGTGCCCTATCGGGGACAGCTCGCGGAAATCATCTTCCAGCTTCTGGGTGGCCTCCGTTCCAGCATGGGCTATATCGGTGCGGCAACCATTGGAGAACTGCACGCCAAGGCCCGCTTTGTCCGCATTTCCCCGGCCGGTCTGCGCGAGTCCCATGTACACGATGTCATCATCACAAGAGAGGCGCCCAACTACCGAACGGAAAGCCTGTAGTTTTCACTTCCGGTCAACACCGCGTATCGGTCGTCAACCCAACCCGACACGGAGACGAACCCCATGGATATTCATACCGAGAAAATCGTCATTCTTGATTTCGGCTCCCAGACCACCCAGCTCATTGCCCGTCGCATCCGCGAACAGAAGGTCTACAGCGAGATCCATCCCTATACCATCGATCTTTCCCGCCTGCGGGAGATGAAACCCGCAGGCATCGTTATGTCCGGCGGCCCGGCCAGTGTCTATGACGAAGACGCGCCGGTGAGCGATGCCGGTATCTATGATCTCGGCATCCCGATTCTGGGGATCTGCTATGGAGCCCAGCTGATGATGCATCAACTGGGGGGACGGGTCGCCCGGGCCGATAAACGGGAATTCGGCAAGGCCGATCTCCATATCGTCGATCGCAAGGGGCTCTTTGCCGGTCTGGCCGCTGATGAAACCGCTTACCAGGTGTGGATGAGCCACGGCGACAGGATAGAAAAGACAGCTCCCGGATTCATCGCCACCGCCACCAGTGAACATTCTCCCTTCGCCGCCCTGCGACATGAGCGGAAATCCTTTGTCGCTGTTCAGTTCCACCCTGAAGTCGCCCATACGCTCATCGGCGTCGATGTGCTGCGCAACTTTGTTTTCGGCATCTGCGGCTGCCGGCCCACCTGGACCATGCACTCCTTCATCGATACCACGGTGCAAACCATCCGTGAAAAGGTGGGACGGGATCAGGTGATCTGCGCCCTTTCCGGCGGGGTCGACTCTTCGGTGACCGCTGCTCTGGTCCACCGGGCCATTGGCGACCAGCTCACCTGTATCTACGTGAACAACGGCCTTATGCGTACCGGAGAGACCGAGGGGATTCTCAACTTTTTCAGGGAAAAGACCGAACTGAACCTCATCGATGTCGATGCCTCCGACTATTTTCTGGATCGTTTGCAGGGCGTCATCGATCCCGAGGAGAAGAGAAAGCGCATCGGGATAGGCTTTATCAGGATCTTTGAGGAAGAGGCCCGGAAGCTTGGCGATGTGCAATACCTGGCCCAGGGAACGCTCTACCCGGACGTGATCGAATCCGTGGTCTTCCGCGGCAAGGCTCCCATCAAGTCCCATCATAATGTCGGCGGTCTGCCCGAACGCATGCAGCTTGACCTGATTGAACCCCTGCGTGAACTGTTCAAGGATGAGGTGCGTGAGCTTGGTCTGGAGCTGGGGTTACCCGAGGAAGCCGTTTTCCGGCAGCCCTTTCCCGGTCCGGGGCTGGGAATCAGAATCATGGGCGAGGTGACGGCGGAACGGTTGCGGGTTCTTCGCCGGGCGGACGTTATCGTTCTTGAGGAGATGAAGAACTCGGGCTGGTACCGCAAGGTATGGCAGTCGTTTGCCGTGCTGTTGCCCATCCAGACCGTGGGTGTCATGGGGGATGGCCGCACCTATGACAACGTGATTGCCCTGCGGGCCGTGGACAGCCGCGACGCCATGACCGCGGACTGGTCGAAACTGCCCTATGAGCTGCTGGGAAGGATCTCCAGCCGGATTATCAACGAGGTGAGGGGGGTCAACCGGGTCGTCTACGATATCTCCTCCAAACCACCCAGCACCATTGAATGGGAATGAGAGCGAGACAGGCGGATCTTATATGTTGAAGACGGGAATATATGTCGATGCCGAGAACATCAAGATGAGCGGCGGTTATGGCATGCGTTACGATGTGCTGGTGGAGCTGGCCAACCGGGAAGGCTCCGTATTGTTGCGGGCCAACAGTTATCTGGCCGAAGACCGCGACCGCACCAAACGGGATGCCGAATATCGGCAGAAAGTCTACTCCTATCATGACATCCTGCGCCAGTGCGGCTTTAAAATCATCAAGAAATATGTCAAACGGTTCCGCGATGATGAGGGTAATGTCACCACCAAGGCCAACGCCGATATGGATCTGGCCATCGATGCCCTGCTGCAGGCCAGAAATCTGGACCGCATTATCCTGCTCACCGGCGACGGCGACTTTATCCGCCTGGTGATCGCCCTGCAGAACATGGGATGCCGGGTCGAGGTGATCGGCTTTCACAACGTCAGCAATGAGCTCAAGGAGGTGGCTGACTCCTATCTTTCCGGCTTCCTCGTACCCGGCCTGCTGCCCATTCAGGGAGACGATGAGGGCGTCTGGCAGCGGGGAACGGTGATCAACTACAATGCGGATCGCGGTTTCGGATTTTTCCGCTACTATCAACTGGACCAGGGCGTCCTTTCCCATGAAACCGTCTTTTTTCACTGCTCCAAATCACTCCTGGATTCGGATCACTATTTTCTGGACACCGCGCGGATCTTCGAGTTCCGCATCGTCGAGGATGTCTCCCACGATAATCGGCCCGAGGCTTTCGACATCCGCCTCGTTCAGGAATCATAAAAAGGGAACCGGAGAATATGTGGAAAATTACCGTTGATGGCGAAAAGTGCAACGGTTGCGGAGAATGTGCCGAAAGCTGTCCGGGCGAGGTGTACGAAATAGTGGAAGGCAGGGCAGTGCCCGAACATACCGACGAGTGCCATGGCTGCCGTACCTGTGAAGCTGTCTGTCCGGAGGAGGCCTGTCTGGTTGAAGAGGAGCAGCTCTAGGCTCTGCCGCCTTTTGTCGGGGCTATTTTTTTACAGAGAGGTGCGGCGTTGCTGCACCGTTACCCGATCTCCCACCCGGCAGGCGAGCAGTTTGGCGGCATTTCCGCGGTTGACGGCGATTTCGAGATAGTCGCGGCTGTCAAAGAGGGCGACGGCCTGCCCCTGGTCCTGCTCACTGTATGAATTGCTGATTTCATAGATGGTGTAATCGCCGATGGTGATGGACGGCTCCCGGGATTGCAGGTGAGAGAGCAGGGCGTTACGGGAAATGGAGGTGCGTATATTTCCGAAATGATCCACGTGGATTACCTCGCCGATGAGCTGGCGACCGTCGCCGCTCACCTCGACTCCGGGCTGGGCCATCTTGACGCTGTCCTCCACCGAAATCGCCGGTCCCACAAAGGAGATATCCATACCGTCGGCCAGGGCTGCGGCAATGGGAGTCATGATGTCACGACCGTGAAAGGTGGAGCTTATGCGGTCGGTAAAGAGATCGAGATTGGTGACGTGATGGACGCGGTGTGCCCTGTCACCGGCGAGAATGGTGCTGAGGGTGCCGTTGTCCGGGGCGATGAAAAAGTGATCGTCACTCTCCACCGCCAGGATATTCCTGCCGCTGCCCACTCCCGGGTCCACCACCACCAGGTGAACGGTTCCCGCCGGGAAGTAGCCGTAGGCGGATTCGATGATAATGGAGGCATCCCGGATATCATGGGGCTGGATGTTGTGGGTCAGATCAATGATGGTTGCCTGGGGAAATCGGCTGAGGATGACACCTTTCATGACACCGACATACTCATCCTGGAGGCCGAAATCCGTGGTCAGGGTAATGATTCCCGATGGCTTCATGCTATTTTTGGTTTCTGGCAGATTTGCGGCAATCCCGAACGGGTTTTCAGCACTGCGGTTTATCGTCTGAAGATGCGTTCTTCCGGTCAATATGACCCGCTGGGCGTGATTGGTAAAATTTTTCCGCTACTATTACACTAAAGCCCGACTTTTCGTCAAGGCCGGGTCGCGGTTTTTCCCGGTTTTTTAGATCATTTGGTTGCTGGTAAAGTGTCGACCAGCCGCCTGCCGTGGAAAAGCCGCTTTTGTTCAGCAGAGAGGTTGCCGCTTCGACGGTGAGCAGACGGGCAAAGCGGTAATAGGGGTGCCCGGCCTTCCCCTTGGCCGTGAGCAGCTTGCCCCAGACGGAATCGGCAGGAATGATACCGAGAATAAGGGTGCCATGGGGCCGCAGCACCCGGAAACACTCCCGTACCACGGCTTCGGGATCTGCCGTGAAGCAGAGGGTGAGAATCAGGTAGATGGTGCCGATACTGTTGTCCGCCAGCGGCAGATTTTCCCCCAGGGCCATGACCGGTCTCACCCCCCGGCCGGCGGCCTTGAGCAGCGGCGCCCCGGCCGGATCAATGCCGGTCTCTATGCCGAGAGCGGCGGCGAATCTACCCGGTCCGCTTCCCACTTCCACTCCGGGCCCGGTGCAATTCCCCCGGGCGGCTCGCAGGGCGGCCAGTTCAATTTCAAAGAGCAGGCTGTCGTCATACCAGGAATCATATTCATCCGCTCGTTCATGAAAGACCGCCGCGGTCTGTCGCCAATGTCTATCCTCTTGTTGTTTCATTTTTTTTCACCAACAGGTAAAATTTCCCCGCTTCCTTCATGGCACCGGCCCGCTGTTCGGCACCGGCATCATTACCCTGGAAAAGATCGATGCGGCCGGCTCCGGTGATGGCGGAACCCTTGTCCTGGATGAGGACAAAGCGTTGCACGGGCTGCCGGCCGGTGATGCGACCCTCTCTGTCCACCCGTGGCTGCCGGGTGATGAGAAATCCCAGGCCGCCGGCGGGAAATACACTCTGATCGGCGGCCACCGACCGGCCCGGAGTCAGGACTTCTCCCAGATTACCCACCGCCCCCGGCGCCTCGCTCCAGTGGAAGAAGACGAACTTCTCGTTGTGATGAAGAATCTCGTTGCGTTCATCGGGATGCCGGACGATGTATCGGCGAATGGTCTGCAGGCTAGCCTCCTGCAGCGATATGCGACCGGTTTCAACCATGTATTTGCCGATGCTGCTATAGGGGAGGCCGTTGGATATTCGGTAATGGACACCGCGGATGGAGCCGTCCCGCAGGCGGATGCGTCCGGAACCCTGAACCTGCAGGAAAAAACAGTCCAGTGGATCCCGCAACCAGACCAGCTCGGCGCCGCTGCATCTGCCTTGGGTCTCGATTTCCCGCCGATTCCAGTAAGGGACGAACCTGCCTGTTTTGTCGAACCTGCCGATATTTCCGATTTTTCCATCGTTTTCATCGCTGGATTCGGAACGGATTACCAGATCGGAAGGGATGGTGTAAAGGGGATGGAGAAAGGGTGGTTGCCGCGTGAGACTTCCATCAAAGAGCGGTTCATAATAGCCGGTAACCAGCATCTTTCGGAAAGGATTGAAGCCGCCGACCCCCCGGGCCCGGTAGAGACGGAATTGTCGGCGCACCTGGTGGGCGAGCTCTGCGGGAGAGGGGTCGGTGTCCAGAAGGCGCTGAAAGGCAAGCAGGGTTTCCCGGAGAATCTGTCCGGTGATCGGGGAAGCGCCGGAGGTGACGGTTGCAGATGGCGGCTGTTTCTCCAGGTAACTGAGACTTCGTGCCACCGCCTCTTTGAGGCTGTCCAGATCCAGATCGTCTTCCAGCCCTGGGGTGAGGAGGGCCGGCACCGGGGAGAGCGGGTCCCGGGAACAACCGGTGACCAGCAGGGTCAGCAGCAGGAAAAGAGTGAAAAACGGTTTCAGGGACATCTCGGGGGAGCGGCCGGCCCGGCAAAGGGAGCGACCCGGCCTATTTGAGAAAAGCTTCGGCCAGCTCGGCGACGGCCATGGCATAGTGGTTGGAGTGATTCCAGGCGGTGATGGCCTGGAAGTTGGGATATCCCGCGATGTAGCGAACCCCGCCCCCCTTTTTCGGATCCAGTTTCAGCGCCACGATGGAGAGTTTGCGGTTTTCAGGTGACGGCGGCAGCGGCTTTTTCAGGATATCCTGTACCAGTTGCCGTGATATCCGGCCCTTACGACCTTTCTTGAGTACGGCGGTGAGGCGTTCATCAACGAGTCTGTCACCCAGTTCGGCATAGACCGTTGCATCCAGCTGCCAGTGATAACGGCGCAGGTAGTTGGCGATACTGGCCAGGATATCGGGAACGGAATTCCAGACGTCACGTTTCTTGTCTCCATCGAAACTGACGGCATACTCCCGGAAGCTGGAAGGAATGAATTGCGGTTGGCCAAAGGCGCCGGCATAGGAACCGTAGATCGAATGGGGGTCAACGTTGTTCTCCCTGCAGAGCAGGAGCAGGTGGATGAGCTGTTTGCGGAAGAATTGGCTGCGACGCGGATAGGCGGCAAAGAGGGTGTTGAGCACCTGGAAGACATTGAATTTGCCCTGGCTGACACCGTAGCGTGATTCGATTCCCCAGATGGCTATGATGATCTCCCGGTCAACCCCCAGGGATTGTTCAATTCTGTCCAGCAGCTCCCGGTATTGTGCCAGTTTCTTTTTTCCTGTTTCGATATTTGCGGCAGTGAGGAACAGAGGGGCGTATTGATAATAGGGTTTGGCTTCCCACGGGCGATCCATGAGTTCAAGGACGCGCCGCTTGATGGTGACCCCTGCAAAAAGGTCTTGCAGTTCAGCCGCGCTGAAATGGTGTTTTTCCTCCAGCTCGCGGTACAGTTTGCGGTAACGGGGATGGGTAAGGTCGATTTGCTGCCCGTCGGTGACCTGCTCGGCCGCAGTTTTTTCCGCTGCCGGCGCAGTGAAGGGGAGCAGGAGAAAAAAGAGAGAAAGGAATGTATACAAGAAAGAAAGCATGACGGAATCGATTGTAAGAGGGGGTTTCACACGATATTGAAGTTGTAAGCGACGGGATAACGGTTTTTGCCCATATTAGCTGTCGTTATGGTTTTTGAGAAGGCCCTTGATTTCTTGTAACTCCTGGATGAGTTTGGTGGACATCACATCATTTTTATAGGCCATGATGATGAGTTTGACAGAAACTAAAAAAACGCCTGCTTCCAGCAAAAGGTCATGTGTAATTCCTTTGAAAAACAATGCGAGTGCAAACAGGGCAAAGGTAACGGTTATGACAATAATTGTTCCTGTATCAAAATGTTTCATTTGAAATGGATTCTTGTGGACGGATCAGAAAATCGGCACTTCGTCGTTTCAAGAGGATTTTAGCAGGTTCTAAATCGGTGCTGCCAGCAGATAAATCGGCTTCTCATCATATTGTGTGGATTTTATTATGATGGATCAAATTCCGACAATATGACGAGGAGCCCGATTATTTTGCAACCGGTCGGGGCCGGGAGAAAGTGGCGGTGAATTCCCGAACAAATTCATCATACATTTCAGGTGGCAGAGAATTGATGCCGGCTGCCGCCGCCCTGCCGCCGCCGTCGGGGAAACGACGGCAGAGTTCGTCCGCCCCCCGGCGGTTGTCAAGGGGCGCGCGGACGCTGATGCGCAGGCTCCGGTCACTGTTTTCCACTACCAGGGCATGGGCCAGGGCAGGTTTTTCCCTGGCGAGTTTGTTGCTGAACACGCCGCTTACCCGTCGGGCCCATGGCGCGGCCGGCAATCGGAAGATGCGGCCGCTGTTGTTTTCAAAAACCGCCTTTTGTCCGGCCGCCCGCTGCATATCGTCCTCGTAGCCGCTGCGCAGTTCTGCAAGCACGGGACTGTGAGTGAAAAAATCCATGGCCCGATGAAAGCGGTGCACCTCGCGGTACAGGGCGACCGGTGAAAAATGCAGATCATCCACCTGGACGCCGTAGCCGTTGTAATTGAGTAAGGTTCCCAGCTCCCGCAGGGAATCGACGGTTTCCGGCGGCAGGTTTGCTTTCCCGGCCGCGGCCATGGCGCTTTGGTGCAGATTGTCGCCGAAGGCGGCGGCTATGGCCCAGTCGCGGTATTTCCCCCCCAGCAGCCTGTCGATGATCAGTGAGGTGCAGATCAGCGGATCCGGATCAATATGGGCCTCAAGCAGCGGCGAGCGGGGGATATCTCCGGCATAATGGTGATCGGCATAAAAGATGCGGTTGTTATCGGCAAGCAGCCGGACAAGCGCCTCACGATTACGGTCCAGCGAGATATCTAGCACCGTGATATGGCTGTTTCCGGTATCGCCTAGCCGATCCAGCAGCTTGATATCCCGCTTGACGCCGGAGACCAGGCGGGCATCGGCTGCGGGGGTATGCATCCGCAGTTGATGGAGAGCGCAGATTCCGTCGGCATCACCATTGAAAACGTCGATGGGGGGCATGCGAGCACGATTTTCCGGGGAATGCGGAAATCAGAATCCCGGCAGGTGAATATTGAGGGGATCGCCGATATTGGCAAGCCTGAAGATCAGCATCACATTGCGGTTGCCCGGAGTGTAGTGCGAGGAGAGCTCGGCGGACCAGCAGGATGGCTGATAGATGAGACTGATATATTCCTCGATGGTCTTGTCATGTTCCAGAGAGCGCTCAATGCTGTAGCCGGCGGAGACGGTGGGCAAAAGTTGCACCCGGGCCTTGGCCTTGATGGACTGGAGATTGCCGGCGTCGTCGTTGCGATAGTCCAGGGAGAGGAAATCACCCCGGCTGTTGCGGTAATCAGCCTCGACACTGTGGGAGATGAAGCCGTCGTCATAGACGTCGAGATCGGTTTTATAGACAAAGCGCAGGTTGGTGAGCGGAGAATACCAGAGCCTGAAGTTGATGGGCAGGAACGGCTCATCGCTTTTTTCGCTGCGCAGATCATAACTTTGTTGAATCTTCAGCGTCAGATAATCGCGTTCCCTGAATTTGTTCTTGTTGATTCCGGTGAGGCGAAAGAAGTTGTTGACCCCGTAGGTGATGGCATTGCGTTCACCGATCCGGTCCACCGAATCGAAGGAGGGCAGGTCGTCCTGGTCCACATCGGGGATGAAATCATAGGCGATGAAGGGGCGCAGGGTGTGGGTGATCCCGGTTCCCTCGGCGATATTGACGGAAAAATCCCTCATCAGGGTGGTGCCCAGTTCGGTGTTGAAATCAAAGAGCAATCGGTTTTCCGTGTCGTTGCCGTCCCAGGAAGCGGCGCCATATTCCCTGACCAGGTAGGAGGTTGCCCGGATACCGCCGCCGGCGGTCGCCTCCAGATAGGGACCCACTGGAATACTGGTGCTCACCCTGGGATGGATATCAAGGCGGTGGCCGCCGATGCCGTCATCGCGCCAGTAGTTGACATAGTCGGCATTCCAGGAGAAATCCATTCCGGTATCTGCAATGGGCATCAGGCCGGTGAAGGAGAGCGACGGCATCTTCCAGAGGGGTGATGGATTCTCGCTGTATCCCGGATGGTCGGGATCGGTGGAGCCCGGATCGGGAACCAGGAACCTCTTTTCGGCACGGACATCGTTGACCGCCAGCAGGCCCCCCTGCAGGGAGATGCCCTGCCAGGACTTGAGTATATTGAAACTGTTGAGACGCTGATCTTCCTTGCTGTTTTGCAGACTGCGGCCGAAGATGCGGAGAAAGCGCTTGTTCCCGGTGGTAAATCCGGTGATTCCCGAGGAAAATTCGGTAAGGTAGTCACGGTCGGAGACGATATCGATATCCAGCCGGGAAATCCAGCCGGTGCCGAATTCCTGGTCCGCCTTGCCGCGGATCCAGTAGCGATCCCTGTTGGTGTGGGTATACTTGCCGTCGGCATAGTATTCCACCTCGGATGGATCGGAGAGATCGTCGTTGAGATAGGTTGCCATGAAATTGCCCTTGTCGCGTTCATTAAGCATGTAGCGGAATTCGACGCCGGGCATGAAGCCGCGGTTGGCATGATAGGCCGGGTAGAAGGTGAGATCGGCGCTGGGCGAGAGGTTGACGAAAAAGGGCAGGTTGACGCCGAAGCCGTCACGGTCGGAAAGGGAGAGCTCCGGCAGCAGAAAGCCAGTCTGGCGGCTGCGTTTGGCCGGCAGAATCATCAGCGGCGTGTACAGAACCGGTACGTTTTTGATGCGAAAGGTGGCATGCTTGAGGAAGGCGTAGCCCCCGTCGGTAATCTTGGTGTCCACACTGTTGAAACTCCAGGGCGGGGTCTCGTTATCCTTGAGCTTGCAGGTGATGAGCCAGCCATCCTCGATATGGTAGGTGAGGTCTCCGATTTTCTCTATGACCCGTCCTTCGAGGTGCATCTGTTTGTACTGCCTGATGATGACGGCATTTTTGAATGTCCCTGTTTCGCGCTGAAGGTCGATTTTGCCCTCGTCCGCGGTCAGCTCGTCCGGGCCGATTTTGATGCGAAGGTTGCCGCGGGCCTTGACCGTGGCCAGATCCATGTCATAGGCGATCCAGTCGGCCATGATGGTGGTCATTGTTCTGGATTCGGTTACTGTTTCCTCGGCTCCGGCTGCGGCGGGAATTTTTTCGCTCTCCTCCAGAATTTCGTTCCATCCGGAGGTGGAGGTTTTTTTCTTCTTGATCCGGGTGGTCTTTCTGATTTTTTCCAGAACCACATTTCCCTCGGCGATGATGCTCAGGGGATCCTCGAAGCGGGTGACCTTGTCGGCGGTAATCTCCCATTCCTCGGCCGAGAGGGCGGCAGCCCGGGCCTGGCCGCTCACCAAAACAGGAATCGTGGCAAAAACAGCGATGAAAAGGGGAAAAATGATACGGGAAAGAGGGGAAAGACGTCCGGGATGTTCCACTGTCTGCTCCTGTTTCTTGGATATCGCTGTCTCTCCTTTGAACAAACGGTTGAACCCGCCCCCACCTGTTTCTCCGGCATGAGCCGGCATCATCGGGCGGTATGGTCGTCAGGAGCTACAGACGCGAGAGAATCGGTGAAAAAGTCTCGTATCAGGCAATAAAATGTACGCTTACGGGAAAAATGTGTCAAGATAAAAGTACAACATTTACCTTGATAATGCTCGGTAATTGTTTTACTTTCTTATGCCATTGAAAACAGATGAATATTCTTCGAGTCCATCCCGTCTAACATTATGGGATTTAAGTCTAATTTTGCAATCCAAATCTGTGTACTGTCAGTATTCTCTCTGCTGATCATGGTACCTGCGGAGAGCCCGTTCTATGAATTTTCTCTTTGGTCCCGTCAATTCCAGACGCCTGGGACGTTCCCTCGGTATTGATCTTCTTCCCGGAAAGATATGTAATTTCGATTGTATTTACTGTGAAGTAGGTCCCACAACCAAACTTACCTGCCGTCGCCTGGAATATGTGCCCACCGCGGATATTATCGCGGAAATCGACGCCTACCTGGAGTCCCGGGAGCGTTGCGACCGTGTGGATGTGTTCACCATCACCGCCGGTGGGGAACCCACCCTCCACCTGGGTATCGGCCGTATCATTGATCACCTCGGGAAACGCACCGGGAAACCGGTGGTGGTGCTGACCAACGGCACCACCTTTCATCTCCCCGAGGTGCGGCGGGATCTGGCCGCGGTCGATATCGTCATCCCTTCACTGGATACGGTGGTTCCGGCCAGCGTCAGAAAGCTGAACCGGCCTGCCGGATGCTTTAATCTGCAGGAATCGGTGGAAGGTCTGGTGCTCTTTTCCCGGGAGTTTTCCGGCCGCCTCTGGCTTGAGGTTCTCATTGCCGCGGGTATCAACGATACGGCGGCGGAGATGAAAGCGCTGGCCGCGGTAATCAGTCGCATGAAGGTGGAACGGGTGCAGCTCAACACCGTTGTGCGTCCACCGCTTCTTGCCCATGCGCGGCCGGTTTCGAAAAACCGGTTGGAAGAGCTGGCCGCCTTGCTGGAGGGACAGGGGTGTCCGCCGGTGGAGGTGATCGCCGACGTGAAGGACGAAGATGACGGGAAGATGCGGGGGAGCACGGAAGTCCCCCCACGAGACGACGGATTCATCCGGGATGAGATTCTCACCATGCTGAAACGGCGTCCCTGCACCCGGGGGGATATCCGTAAGACTCTGGGTCCGGAAGCAAAGGACGGGCTGGAGGGAATCATCGAAGAGTTGATGAAAACAAAACAGATCAAAAAGGAGCGACACGGGGACAGGCAATTCTATCGTCTGGCCTGATGTCCGGTTGTATCGCCCGTTTTTGGAAGGAAATGAAAGGAATTTATGTCGGAAAAAAACAAGAAAACCCCACGGAAAAAACAGAAGCCGGTTGCCAAGGTGACAACCGGTGCCTGGTGGAAAAGCACCGTTGCCCTGCAGGCCGAAATCTCTGCCGCCAAAAAGCAGAAGCTGAAGACTGAAACGGCGGACGGACCGGAAAACAAGCAACGGGAAGTGAAAAACAGTGCCGGCACCACTGCTCAGGAGGCTGCCGCAAGCGAGAAATCCGGATCTTCCCGGCTGAAGAAAGCGGTGGACAAAGGCGACCGCAGGAGCGACGAAGCCGGGACCGGGCGCGGACCTGAAAAGAAGAATGGTTCCCCCGAGTCGCCGGAAGCGGAGGATACGGCGGTAAAAAAGGCTGATAACAGGCAGCCGGAGAGCAAACCGCCGGAGAACGGGGAGGCCGCCAGGCCGGAGAAAAAACGCAAAAGAGGCCCCTCCGGCAGAAAAACTCAAGGAGCGTCCGGCAAAAAGAAGAAAGGCGACGGGGCCGGACGGAAAAGCGGCAGCGGCAAGGGCGAAGGCAAAAAGGAGAGCAGGGCGGCTATCGGTTCCGAACAGGCTGCAAAGGCGGCAAAATCGGCAAAGCCGGAAAAAAAGCCGGAAAAAAAGGCGCGGGATGCAGCAGCTGAGCCGGAGAAGGGCAAGGAGAAGCCGCCCCTGATCAAATTGCTCATCAATGCCGAAGAGCCGGAAGAGTGTCGCATCGCCCAGATCGAGGACGGCAAGCTGGAGTCCTTTCACGTCACCACGGTGGTACGCCGCCGCACCAAGAACAACATCTACAAGGGTATCATCACCTCCATTGAGCCCACCCTGCAGGCCGCCTTTGTGGAGATCGGCACCGACCGCAACGGATTTCTCTCCTTCAGTGATATTCATCCCGAGTATTTCCGGGAGGATATCGACGATCAAAGCCGGGAGTATATTGCCCAGCACCGCTGGCGCAAGCTGCGCATCGAGAAGGTCATGGCCAAGGGTCAGGAGGTGCTGGTCCAGGTGGTCAAGGAGGTTACCGGCAACAAGGGAGCCAACATGACCACCTATCTCTCCCTGCCGGGCCGTTATCTGGTTCTCATGCCAGGCAGCGACAGCGCCGGAATCTCCCGGAAGATCAGCGGCGAAGAGGCGCGGCGTAATCTGCGGGATATCATGTCCAGCTTCAGCATACCCGAGGGTATCGGCTATATCCTGCGAACCGCCAGCCACCAGATCACCAAGACCGCCCTGCAGAAGGATCTGCGCTATCTGCTCAAGCTGTGGCGCAAGATCAAGAAAAAGGGACAGGAGACCAAGGCCCCGGCCCTCATCCACGAAGATCAGGATGTGGTTACCCGTTTCCTGCGCGACTACTTTACGCCGGAAATTCAGGAAATTCAAGTTGATACCCAGCAGTCCTTCGACCAGGTCCAGGAGTTCGTCTCGCTCCTGCCCGCCAAGCAGCGCAAGGTCAAAATCAAGCTGCATCGGGGGCCGCGGCCCATTTTCAACTACTACAACATTGAAGAACAGATCGAGTCGATCTATCAGCCCCAGGTCCGGCTTCCCTCGGGCGGTTCCATAGTCATCAATCCCACCGAGGCCCTGGTGGCCATTGATGTCAACTCCGGCCGCACCTCCAAGGATCGCGACTTTGAAAAGACCATTTTCCAGGCCAATATGGAGGCGGCGGCGGAACTGGCCCGGCAGCTGCGTCTTCGCGACCTCGGCGGGTTGATTGTGGTGGATTTCATCGATATGCGCAATAAACGGCATATCCGTGAGGTGGAGAAGATGGTCAAGGCCAGCGTCAAGCGGGACAAGGCCAAGATCGACATCAGCCGCATCTCCCGTTTCGGTCTCATGCAGATCGCCCGCCAGAAGATGGGAGCCCCCATTGAAAAGGGGAGTTACCGCATGTGCGAGCATTGCCGCGGACGCGGGATGGTTCGTTCGGTGGAAACCCTGGCGCTCTATTACATGCGCCGGATCCAGACCGGCATCAGCCGCAAAAAGATCAAGGAGGTGGAGTGTTCCCTGCCCCTGGAGATCGCATCCTATCTGCTCAACAAAAAGAGGATGGAGCTCTCCGAGCTGGAGTCACGGCATCAGGCCGCCATCAAGATCAGGCCGGTCCCGGATATGAAGCCGGGGGACAACCAGATCCGCTTTCTCTCGGACAAGAAGTAGAAACGTCGGCGGCCATGCCCGGCGGTTAGAAAAAGGTGATGGGTGTCAGGTTGACCAGAAACGGATAGATGACCAGCAGCAGGGCGAGCAGGCCCACGGACCGCATTCCGTGCCGCATGTGAACGGGTGCTGCGGTGATGCAGTCGCCGCCTCCGCAGAAAAAGAGAAGGGCGATCAGCGGTATCACACCCTGCCAGGGGATGTTTTGACTGCCCTTGTATCCCGCCAGGGGGATAACCATCCACAGGACGGCCGCCGCCAGAAGGACGCCGTTACGGATGAGCCGGGAGCGAAAGCCGGCCGGCAGTGACTCCGGAGTCGCGGCCCCGTCCCCCCTTTTGAAGAGTCCCACCGACTCTCCCAGAAAGCTGCCGCCCAGGCTGGATATGGCGTTGACGCTCATGTCGGTGAGGCCGTATGTCCGTAACGGATGCAGGCCCTGGATCACCTCGTCATGGATGCCGTACAGCGCGGTGACCAGCGCCGTGAACCAGAGCAGGGAAGGCCCCCGGGTCCGCAGCGAGAGGGTATAGCGCACCAAGAGTGAAAGCAGCAGGTATTCCGGTACGTGGATACGCTTGATGGGAATTTCAGGATCAGGCAGCAGGGCGGCAAGCAGGCAGGCGGCGACACCCGCCTGGAAAAGCGGCAGGTGGATCGCCTGGTTGCGGTATCTGCGAAACAGAGAGCCGAAGATCGCCGCCAGGGAAAGGGCGACGACCACCCCCGGAATCCGGTGGGCGGTTTCGCCCAGTCGTGCCACCAGCCAGGCCCAGAGCTGGAAAGTATTGATATAGAGCAGCACCAGCAGGCCGCAGGCGCCATGAAGCAGGAGTACTTTCAGGGAAGTTCGCAAGGTCGTTTTCCGCTGCACGTGGGAGAGAAGGTCGGATGAAAAGATACCTTAGTAAAGATTTTGGTTGGATTCAACCGCGCGGAGCCGGGGATGATCCGGGCGTTAGGGCGGTTGCGCTTCGGGTCGAAGGCGATAAAGCACCATGTTCAGCGTGGGCCCGGTCCGGAAAAGGGGTGAAACCGTGAGCAGTACACTCATCAAGGAAATCCGGAGACGCCGCACCTTCGGTATTATCAGCCATCCGGATGCGGGCAAGACGACGCTGACCGAAAAACTTTTGCTTTTCGGCGGCGCCATCCAGTTGGCCGGGGCGGTCAAGTCGCGCAAAACCGCTGCTCATGCCACCAGCGACTGGATGTCCATTGAGCGGGAGCGCGGCATTTCGGTGACCACCTCGGTGATGAAGTTCAACTATCGGGACTTTGAAATCAACCTGCTGGACACGCCCGGCCATCAGGATTTTTCCGAAGACACCTACCGGGTACTCACCGCGGTGGATTCCGCCCTCATGGTCATTGACTCGGCCAAGGGTGTGGAGACCCAGACAACCAAACTCATGGAGGTGTGCCGCATGCGCAACACCCCCATCATCACCTTCATCAACAAGCTGGACCGCGACGGCATGGATCCCCTGGATATCCTCGCCGATATCGAGGACAAGCTGCAGATTGAATGCGCGCCGCTCTCCTGGCCCATCGGTATGGGCAAGGGATTCAAGGGCGTCTATGATCTGCATCGCAAGGAGCTCAATCTCTTTACTCCGAGCCTGGACCGGCGTCCCCGGGAGCGGGTGGTGCTCCGGGACCTGGATGATCCGTTGCTGGATGAACTGCTGGGCCGGGATGATGCCCTGCGCCTGCGGGAAGATGTGGAGCTGCTTGAAGGCGCGGCCAATCCCTTTGAATATGAACACTATATCACCGCGGCCCAGACCCCGGTTTTTTTCGGCAGTGCCATCAACAACTTCGGAGTGCGCGAACTGCTCGACAACTTCGTGGAACTCTCGCCGCCGCCCGGTCCCCGGCGGGCGACCACCAGGGTTGTGAAACCCGAGGAGGAGGGGTTTTCCGGCTTCACCTTTAAGATTCAGGCCAACATGGATCCGGCTCATCGTGATCGCATCGCCTTTTTCCGCATCTGCTCGGGAAAGTTTATCCGGGGAATGAAGGTGAGGCACCACCGGCTCAACAAGGAGTTGAACCTCAGCAACGCCACCGTGTTCATGGCCCGGAACCGCTCCAACGTGGATGAGGCCTATCCCGGCGACATAATAGGAATCCACAACCATGGCACCATTAAGATCGGCGACACCTTCACCGATCGTGAACCCCTCAAATTTACCGGTATCCCCAGTTTTGCGCCGGAACATTTTCGCCGGGTGCTTCTGAAAAATCCGCTCAAGAGCAAGCAGTTGCACAAGGGCTTGTTGCAGATGTCCGAGGAGGGGGCGGTGCAGCTTTTCCGGCCGCTCATGGGCAGTGACTATATCCTCGGTGCCGTGGGAGTGCTGCAGTTCGAAGTGACCATGGCACGGCTCAAGGCCGAGTATGGTGTTGACGCCGATTACGAGGTGGTCAACTACGCCCTGGCACGCTGGATCAGCTGCGATGATCCAGCCGGGTTGCAGCAATTTGAAGCGGCGAACCGGAGCAACCTGGCCATTGATGCCGAGGGTCGTCTCGCCCTTCTGGTGGACGGGCAGTGGCGACTCAACCACATAAGCGAACTCCATCCGGAGATCGTCTTTCACAAAACCCGCGAGTATAGCTAATTCACCGGCCTGCCGCTATCCTTGCGGCGGCATGGGAAGATCCGGCGGAATTGCCCCGATACTGCCGGCAAAGGTGCTGTTCGTCACCCCTCACCAGCGGCTGTATGGGTGGTGAATGAGGCTGGAGTTGAAGTAACGGGGATCGCCGGTGACCTCCCTGCCGATCCAGGGAGGGACGGCAAACTGCTGATCCTCGTCGGCAAGCTCGATCTCGGCAACAACTAATCCGCTGTTTTCACCAAAAAATTCATCAATTTCCCAGGTAAAGCCGCCATACTCGACCCGGTAGCGTTTTTTCTCGATGAGCGGTTTTTCGCAGAGGGTATCCAGGAGGACCACGGCATCCTCCAGGGGAATCTCATATTCAAACTCCGGCCGGATCAGGCCGGTGGCGCTTCCCTTGATGGTCAGAAAACCGCGCTTGCCGGCGGTTCGCACCCGCACGGTGTGTTGCCGTTGGGTGCTGAGATAGCCCTGGCGATAGAAAACGCCTGCGGCAAGGTGGCGCCACTGCTCGCCCCGGAGGAGAAATTTCCTCTCGATTTCAACTCCCATTGTCGCCGTCCGTCGCCGTTGTCCGGCGGGATCCCGCGCCGTCTCTCTCCTTGGGGGATGCCTGGTCGCCGTTGTCCCGGGCGCTGTGGCCGTTCTTGAGCATGATCTTCGCTATTTCCGCCGAGTAGATGTTGATCTGGTTGAGGGCGTCCATCAGCTCCATATGAATGGTATGCGTTTCCACGGATGCCTCTTTCATGGCCAGCATGCGTTTGAGATGATGGCGACGCAGGCGGGAGTCGAAGTCGGCATAGCGGGCCTTTTTTTTCCTCACCTTGCGGGCCAGGGAGAGGTCCATGCGGGTCATCATCTCCTGGATGCGGTCGAGCTGTTTGCCCACCTTTTTATGATAGCGGATGAGTTCCTCCTTGCCCTCGGGCGAAAAATCAACCCCAAGCCGTCTTTTTTTGTCGATAAGCGGAACGATCTGCCTGGTGATGACGTCACCGATGCGTTCCATGGAGTCGAGCATGGCGATGAGGCCGCTCACCTCGTCCACCTGGGTGGCGGTGAGTTCCTGGCGGCTGATGTCCAGGAGGTATTTTCTGATCCTTTCCTCCAGAAAATTGATCTTTTTTTCCCGCATCTCGATCCCCTGCAACAGGGTGAGATCCTGGGGAAAGATGTGGTCCCGGTGCGGCCCGTCGGAGAGAAAGGGAACCATGGCGGCCCGGTGCATACGGGCCAGGATCTTCGCCATTCTTGCGATTTCCGCACCGGCGAGCTGCAGGGCGATGGCCGGGGTGGAGATGATGGCGTCGTCCAGGTGCCAGGTGATGGGGTCCAGATGTCCGGCCTTGCGCCTGTCGGGCAGCAGAAAACGGATCAGGGAGGCGAAGACCGAGGTCAGGGGAAGAAAGAAAAGCCCGGTGGTGATGTTGAACAGGGTATGGGCGTTGGCCACCTGCCGCGCCGTGCCGGAGCCGGAAAAAGCGGCAACGATCCGGACGAGATGAGCGAACTGGGGTATCCAGAAGAAAAAGAGCAGCACCCCGCCGATGTTGAAGAGTACATGGGCCAGGGCAACCCTCTTTGCCTCCCGGGCGGTGCCGATGCTGGCCAGGGCGGCGGTGATGCAGGTGCCGATATTGGCGCCGAGAATCACCGGAATCCCGGCTTCGAGGCTGATCAGGCCCTGCTGGGCCAGGACGATAACCACGCCGGTGGAGGCGCTGGAACTCTGCACCAGGGCGGTGAAGATCGCCCCTGCCAGGATGCCCGGGACGGGATTTTCCAGCCCTTCCATCATCTGCACAAAACCCGGATGGGCCCGCAGCGGCGTCATGGCATCGCTCATGAGCTTCATGCCGTAGAAGAGGATGCCGAAGCCAAAGAGAATATCACCGACGGATCGGGCCCGGTCGCTGCGGCCCATGAGCCGCAGAGTAAAGCCGGCGATTATCATCAGCAGGGCATAGTCGGTCAGTTTGAAGGCCACCATCTGGGCGGTGATGGTGGTGCCGATGTTGGCACCCAGGATGACACCCAGGGACTGGGTAAAGCTCATCAGCTCCGCCTGGACAAAACTCACCAGCATGACCGTGGTGGCGCTGGAAGACTGGATCACCATGGTGACAAAGGCGCCCACCAGCAGTGCGATGAAGCGGTTTTTGGTCAGGGTGGCAAGGATGGAGCGCATGCGGTTGCCCGCGGTTTTCTTCATGGCACGGCTCATCTTTTCCATGCCGTAGAGGAAAAAGGCAAGGCCGCCGAAAAGTCCGACCAGCAGCATGAACCAGGAAATGGTTCCGGCGTCCTGCAAAACGGCGGGAGGTAAAGCGGCCGCGGCCGCTGCGGACGGAATCATGGGCAATGCTCCCTTGCCCGCAGATGGATTGGGGATATGGTCATGGCTTCCGGGTATCCGTGGTTGCCGGTGGGGTATTTCTTCAAGCGGAATACTATAACCGCAGCGTCTTCCCTGTCAACCTGGAAGCGGCCCGTTCCTGCCGGATGGACGCTCTTTTCCCCTCTGCGTTGACTGGCGGCCCTCCGATGCTTATTTTGTTTGAAAACAATGTAATAATGAATAGTTCACTCCCTTGGACAAATTACCGGGCAAGGAGGTGTGACCATGAAACCCGATCCCATTGTCTGCAACTGGTATTGTTATCCGGTCAGGGGACGGCGCTTCCGGACGGCGGTTGATGAGAAGACGCATCCGCGGCACGAGGGTGAAGCGTGAAATCGCGGGCAAGGGGAGCGGCCTGGTCCGTCGCCGGTATGATTGCCGCAAGCACGCTGCTGGTGGCGCTGGTGCTTGCCCTTCTCTACTTCCTGGATGGCCGTCGCTATGTGGAACAGGTCTTTGACTGGCTGGCGCGGCTGGGCCCATGGGGTCCTGTTTTTTTTATTCTCATGGATACGGCCATTGTGGTGTTGCTGCTGCCCGGGGTTGTCTTCACCCTGGGGGCCGGATTTCTCTTCGGCCTGGTTCCCGGGACTCTCTACGTCATCATCGCCACAACCCTGGGCGGCGTCATTGCCTTTACAGCCGGCCGCTATCTGTTCAGCGATCGGCTGAACCGCTATCTTGCCGGGCACCCCAAACTGGCCGCCCTGCACCGGGAATTCCGGGGCCGCGGCCTGCAGGTGGTGCTGCTGAGCCGCATGATCCCCTTTTTTCCATTCAAGCTCTCCAACTACCTCTTCGGTCTTGGCCGTTTTTCCCTGCGGGACTACACCCTGGGCACCGTCATCGGCATTATTCCCATCACCCTCACCAATGTCTACCTCGGTTCCCTGGCCGCCGATCTGAACAGCCTGCTGGCCGGGGAGAACGTCCGGTCGCCCCTGGCCTGGGCCGGTTACGGCCTGGGATTTGCGGCAACGGTGATTGGCGTCGTCCACCTGGGTCGCCTGGCCCGGATCCGCCTTGATGCTCTTTCCGAAGCCGGGGAAGAAGCGGAGGGCCGTCCATGAAATGGCTGCGGTGGCTTCCCTGGAAATTCATCGTCAGCTACGCGGCCCGGGCCCACGGATTCCTGGACCCCATCGCCCTGCTGGGACGGTTGCACCACTTCGCCCAGCCCTCCGAAATCAACGAACCCGTGGAGTTGCTGCGGGCCGGGGTGGTTCTCCATGCCCGGGGCCTCATCAACAGCAGGGTCATCCAGCACAACCTGGACTGGGTCTGGCCCTTTTGGGTGGAAAAACAGTTTGATCCCCGGGACGATGCCTTCATTCCCCGGGCCTTTTCGCTCACCCACATCAACCTCACCCACCGCAACTGGACGGCAATCGGTATTCCCGACTGCGAAGAGCTGCCCATTATCGGCCCCCGCGGCCTGTTGACGCCCTTTCTCGACGGCTGGTCCCTGGACTGCTGGATCGTCACCGGCGACGGCCGCACCCTGCTGCCGTCGCGCTCCTCCCGCCGGAACCGGCGTCAGCTGCTGGGCCTTGACCAGGGGGTGAGCGTCACCACCATGATCCGGGACAGGGGCCTGGCCCTGACCATGCGGGCGTGGGTGGAGGATGAAGGCGGCCGGGCCTGCTGCCGGCTGCGGGTGGATGGACGCAGCGATACGGCGGCATGGCTGGTGATTGCCCTGCGGCCCTACAACCCGGAAGGGGTCAGTTTTATCCGGAGTATTGCGCTGGGGCAGGAGCGTTGTCGATGGCTGATTGACGGCCACTCCCGGGTCTCCTTCAACGCGCCGGTGGACCATCATCTCCTTTCCCGCTACCGCGACGGTGACGTATTTTTGCAGCTCACCTCCTCCCCCCTTCCCCGGGAACGGCCGGCGATCGACTGCCGGGTGGGTATGGCAACCGCTGCCGCGCTTTTTGAGCTGGATCCCGGGCGTCGCCGCCGGCTGGAGATCCGGGTGGGGCTGGAAGAAAAAAAACCGGCCGTCGCCAGACCTTCCTGGTCCCGGGCCATGAGCAACCGCTGCAGACTGGAGATACCGGACAACCGGCTGCTCTTTCTCTTTGATGCGGCTCAGCACTCCCTGATTCTGCACTCCCCCGGCGATGTCTATCCCGGCCCCTACACCTATAAGCGCTTCTGGTTCAGGGATGCGGCCTTTATCATCAACGCCCTTCTCTGCAGCGGCTTTCCGGAGCGGGCGGAAAGAGCCATCGACCTGTTCCCGGCCCGTCAGAAGGCGGGATACTTTCATTCCCAGGAAGGGGAGTGGGATGCCAACGGCGAGGTCCTCTGGATCATGCACCGTTTCTGCCGTCTCACCGGTCAGCCTCCCAAGGAGGAATGGCTGCCCGCCATTCTCCGTGGCGCCCGCTGGATCTGCGACAAACGGCTGAAAGGCGGGGGCGGCGAGCTGCACGGGGGCCTCATGCCTTCGGGATTTTCCGCCGAGCATCTGGGACCCAATGACTTCTATTTCTGGGATGACTTCTGGTCCATCGCCGGTCTGCAGGCCGCAGCCGGGCTGCTGGAGATGAGCGGGAATAACGGCGCCGCCGCGAGGTTTCGGCGGGAGGCGGTGGAGTTTGGCGCGGTTGTCGATGCCGTTCTTCACAGGGTCGCGGCCCGCGTTGACCGTGCGGCCATGCCCGCCTCGCCATACCGGCGACTGGATGCCGGGGCCGTCGGCTCGCTGGCGGCGGGATACCCCCTGCAACTTTTCCGCCCCCATGATCCGCGTCTGCTGGATACGGTGGAGTTTCTCCTGGAAAACTGCTTTCTCTCCGGCGGCTTTTTTCAGGATATGATCCACTCGGGCATCAATGCCTATCTCACCCTGCATGTGGCCCAGGTGTTGCTGCGTGCCGGAGACCCGCGCTGGTGGCGGCTTGTGAAGACCGTGGCCGCCCTGGCCGGACCCACCGGTCAGTGGCCCGAGGCCATTCATCCCCGCACCCTGGGGGGCTGTATGGGCGATGGTCAGCACGTCTGGGCCGCTGCCGAGTGGATCATGATGATGCGCCACTGTTTTGTCCGCGAGGAGGGAAAGGGGCTTATCCTGGCCGCCGGCATTCCCCCTGCCTGGCTGCGGCAGGCCATGCGGCAAAACCGGGAAATCTCCTTTGGTCCGGCCCCCACCGGTTTTGGCCGGATCACCGTCTGTATTGCTCCGGAGGCGGGTGCAGGGAAATGGAGGGTAGGCTGGCAGGGAGAGTGGCACCAGGAACAGCCGCCGCTGACCATACGGCTGGGCGGCAGGGACGAGGTTGTCGGCGGCGACCGGGGCAGCCTGGTCGTTGATCCAGAGTTTACCAAGGGAGGCCGTGCATGAAAATCATGATGTTGACCAACACATTCACGCCCCATGTGGGCGGAGTGGCGCGTTCGGTGGAACGGTTCACCGCCGAGTATCGCCGGCAGGGACACCGGGTGCTGATTGTGGCGCCGGTCTTCGAGGGTATGCCGGAAGAGGAGCGGGATGTGGTGCGAATCCCCGCCATCCAGCGGTTCAACGGCAGTGATTTTTCCGTGGTGCTGCCGGTGCCCGGTTTCCTGGGCACGGCCGTGGAGCGGTTCCGGCCCGACATCATCCACTCCCACCACCCCTTTCTGCTTGGGTCCACCGCCATGCGGCTGGCCATCACCCACAACCTGCCGCTGGTCTTCACCCATCACACCATGTATGAGCAGTACACCCATTACGTGCCCGGTGACTCCGAGACCATGAAGAAATTCGCCGTCAGCCTGGCCACCAGCTATGCCAACCTCTGCAACCGGGTGATCGCGCCCAGTGAAAGCATCAGGGAAATTCTCCTGGAACGGGGGGTGACAACACCCGTTGACGTTGTTCCCACCGGGGTGCGGTTGGCGGACTTTCGCCGGAGCAGCGGCCGGGGAATGCGCCTGGCCCTGGATATCCCGGTGGATGCGTTTGTGGTGGGGCATCTGGGCCGGTTGGCGCCGGAGAAAAACCTGGAATTCCTCGCCCGTTCGGTGGCCCGTTTTATGCAAAACCGGCCCCGGGTTCATTTTCTCCTGGTGGGCAGCGGCCCCTCCCTCGGACCGGTGACCGGCATCTTTGCCCGCCACGGGGTGGGCGACCGCCTCCACCATGTGGGGGTACTCGATCAGCCCCTGCTGGCCGGGGCCTACCGCGCCATGGATCTGTTTGCCTTTGCCTCCGAAAGCGAGACCCAGGGCATGGTGCTCACCGAGGCCATGGCCGCCGGGGTGCCGGTGGTGGCCCTGGATGCTCCGGGCGTGCGCGAGGTGGTGGCCGATGGAATCAACGGCAGGCTGCTTGCCGGGGATTCCGGGGATGATTTTGTCGCTGCCCTGGCGGCGATCGCCGACTGCGGCGAAAAGGAGTTGCAACGGCTCAGGCGGGGTGCTGCGGCCACGGCGGAGAAGTTTTCCCTGGCCAACTGCGCCCGCAGGGCCCTGGATATCTATGAGCAGCTGGAAAAGCAGGACTTCAAGGAACAGGAAAGGGAATATCAGCAGTTCGGCAGGCTGCTGCGGGCCATCAAGGGGGAATGGGATGTGGTCAGGACCATTGCCCGGGCCGCCGGCTCCGTCCTCATACCCGCCGACTGACCGGAGGGGGAGGGGAATCCATGCTCACCCGGCTCTCTGTTTTCTTCCGGAAGATCCGTGTTTTTTTCAGCCGCAGCGAGTGGTCCATCCGGCTGCTGCACCTGGACACCTCCCGGAAGACCGGTTCCCGGCCCGGTCTTGTTCTCATCCAGATCGACGGTCTATCCCACACCCAGTTCAACCGGGCGCTGCGGGCGGGTCGTCTGCCCTTTATCGCCGGTCTGCTGGAGCGACAGAACTACCGGCTGCATCCCCTCTACTCCGGCATGCCCTCCAGTACCCCGGCGGTCCAGGCGGAACTCTTCTACGGCATACGCAATGCGGTACCCGCTTTCAGTTTCAGGAACCTCCGCTCCGGCCAGATCATGCGCATGTTCGAGCCGGCGGCCGCCGCCGACGTGGAACGCGCCCTCACCGAAAAGGGCATCTCCCTGCTGGCAGGCGGCAGCGCCTACAGCGATATTTTCACCGGCGGTGCCGACGAGTCCCATTTCTGTCCCTCATCCCTGGGCTGGGGTGATATTCTCCGTTCCGCCCGTCCCCTGGCCCTGCCGTTGCTGCTGATCTCGAACCTCTACAGCCTCATGCGCACCGCGGTTCTGCTGGTACTGGAATTCATCATCGCCCTCACCGATTGTATCCGGGGTATCATCGACGGCCGCAACCTCGTCAAGGAATTGAAATTCGTGCCCACCCGGGTGTTTATCTGCATCCTGCTGCGGGAACTGGTCACCATCGGCACCAAAATCGACGTGGCCCGCGGCCTGCCCATCATCCATCTCAACTTCATCGGTTATGATGAGCAGGCGCATCGCCGCGGTCCCGGCTCCAGGTTCGCCCACTGGGCACTCAAGGGCATTGATGACGCCATAGCGAGGATCTGGCGGGCCACCCAGCGTTCCAAGCGGCGGCACTATGATCTCTGGATCTACTCCGATCACGGTCAGGAGGAGACCCTTTCCTATCCGGAACTCTGCGGTCGTTCCATCCAGGAGGCGGTGAGCGCGGTCCTGGCGCCCCGGTCGGAGGAGACGGCGGCTGTTGCCAACGGTCTGCAGGGAATCCAGTTCCGGCGGATCAATCTGCTCGGCGGCCGCATCATGCAGCGATTTTTCGGGGTCGGTCCCCTGCCGTCCCCGGATCCGGAAAACGAGGTGACGGTGACGGCCATGGGCCCCCTGGGTCTGGTCTATCTGGACAGCCGCCGGTCAAAGGCCCTGGCTGCCGATCCCGCAAAACGGCGGCGTCTGGCGGCCGCCCTGGTGCAGGAGGCCGCCATTCCCCTGGTGCTGATTCCCGAAGGCGTGGACCGGGCGCGGGCCTGGACCGCTGCGGGCGAGTTTATGCTGCCTGCGGATCGGCGGCGGATTTTTGGAGCGGATCATCCCTTTCTCGACGAGGTGACCGAGGATCTGATCACCCTCTGTCACCATCACAATGCCGGAGATTTCATCATCTCCGGATGGCGTCCGGACAGACCTCCCATGACCTTTCCCATTGAGAGCGGTTCCCACGCCGGACCCGGCGGCGAAGAGACCCGGGCCTTTGTCCTGGCCCCGGCCGATATCTTTCCCGCGGGAAAGGCGGAGAATTCCGATTTTTCGGAGCAGAAAGACAAATCCGGAAAATCCCGCCTGCGGCCCCTTGATATCAGGAACGCGGTTTTCAAACACCTCAAGCGGCCGCGTACCTTGTTGAGCCGCTATGCGGCGACAGAGGACGGGAAACGGCTACAGGGCGGCCGGAGGCTGCGGGTCATGACCTATAATGTCCACTCTTGCATCGGGCTGGACGGCAAGCTGTCGCCGGAACGCATCGCCCGGGTGATCGGAGGAGAGGGGCCGGATATCGTTGCCCTGCAGGAGCTGGATGTTGGCAGGCGCCGTACCGGCGGGGTGGACCAGGCCCGGGTGATCGCCCGTTGCCTGGAGATGGAATTTCATTTTCAGCCCACCCTCTGCCTGGAAACCGGGCTGTACGGCAACGCGGTGCTCTCGCGGCCGCCCATGCGGCTGGTAAAGGCCGATGCCCTGCCCGGGCTGGATGGAAAAGCGGAGAGGGAGCCCAGGGGGGCGATCTGGTGCGAGGTAACCGTTGGGGAGGCAACAGTGCACTTTATCACTACCCATCTGGGTTTGCGGCCGAAGGAGCGCTTTCTCCAGGCCGATGCCCTGCTGGGGCCGCACTGGCTTGGCCATGACCGCTGCCGGGGACCGGTGATTCTCTGCGGAGATTTCAATGCCCTGCCGTTCTGGCCGGTCTGCCGTCGGCTGCGGCGGCGCTTCCGTGACGCCCAGCAGGAACTGCCGGGCCATACACCGAAATCGACCTTTTCCGGCCGCTATCCGCTGGCCCGCATCGACCATCTCTTCATCGACGGAGGCCTCAGGGTGCTGGCGGTGCGGGTGCCCGATTCCCAGGCGGCGATCACGGCCTCGGACCATCGGCCGCTGATTGTCGATCTGTTGATCGAACCCGGCCAATCACCGGAGAAAGCGTGAGCGGTTGTCCGGCTTCAGCCCTTGATCACGGCCAAAGGATGCAGGGTGACGATCACCTCCACCAGGTCGAGCTGATCCTCAATCACCCGGTCGATATCCTTGTAGGCGCCGGGCGCCTCGTCCAGGTCGCGTTTGCCGCGCACGGCGTGGAGGATTCCCTGCTCCTCCAGCCGTTGTCTCTCTCTTTTCAGATCCAGCCGTTTGCGGGCCTGCCGGCGGCCCATCTTTCTGCCGGCTCCGTGGGAACAGGAGGTGAAGCTCTCCGGATTGCCCTTGCCCCGCACCAGATAGCTGGGCATGCCCTGGCAGCCGGGGATGATGCCGATTTCGCCGCTGCGGGCGCTGGTGGCTCCCTTGCGGTGCACCATGACGTCCCGCTGGAAATGGTGCTCCAGCCGGGCGTAGTTGTGGGCGATGTTGACGAAGTTGTCGAACCGGACCGGACCGGCCACCTCTTCCAGCGCCGCCTTGACCCGCTCCATCATCAGCCGGCGATTGGCCAGGGCAAAGTCCACGCAAAACTCCATCTCCCGCAGATACCGCCTGCCTTCCGGACTGTCGCACGGCAGAGAGGCAAGTTGCTGTTTTGCCGGGACGGTCTGACCATATTTTCCGGCCAGGGAGACGGCCAGCCGGTTGTAATGCTCCGCCACCCGATAGCCGATATTCCTGCTGCCGGAATGGATCATGATCCAGAGAAAACCGTCGCTGCCCCGCTGGATCTCGATGAAGTGGTTGCCGCCGCCCAGGGTGCCGAGCTGGGTGAGGGCGTTTGCGTACTCCCGCCGGACCACGGGCAGCTCTTCCAGGGATATGATGTTTTCCGGCAGGGGCATCAGGCTGCTGTCCTGCGGTTTTTTATGATGCTGGAATCCAAGGGGGATGCTCTTCCTGATCAACTTCATGACCGCCTTGAGCCGGTCGCTGTCCAGCGAGGTGAGCGAGGTCCTCAGGGCGCACATGCCGCAGCCGATATCCACTCCCACTGCATTGGGAATCACCACGCCCCGGGTGGCCATGACCCCGCCGATGGGCATGCCGTAGCCCATGTGGGCATCGGGCATGATGGCGACATGACTGTGGATGAAAGGGAGGTTGGCGATATTTTTTGCCTGCTGCAGGGCGCCGTCGTCCATTTCCCGCAGCCACAGTTTGATGGGGCTGTTTTCGCTGGTGATGATCCGTTCCACCATCTCAACTCCAGACGCCGGCGATCTCCCGGCCGCAGTCGGGACAACTGGTGCCGGCAATGCTGTTTTGCCGGATGTTGAAGCCATAGCGGCTGATGAGTTCTGCTCCGCATCCGGGGCAGTAGGTGTTCTCGCCGCCTTCACCGGGAATGTTGCCCTCATAGACGTAATGAAGTCCCTCGGCAAGGCCGATATCGCGTGCCTTGCGCAGCAGGGAGGCGGGAGTCGCCGGTCGGTCCAGCATCTTGTAGGTGGGACGGAAGGCGGTGACGTGCCAGGGGATATCCGCTGAGATCGATTTGATGAAACGGGCGATATCCAGAAGCTCGCCGCTGCTGTCGTTGAGACCCGGGATAACCAGGGTGGTGACCTCCACCCAGATGCCCAGTTGGTACATGAGGGCGACCGTATCAAGCACCGGCTGCAGCCGCGCCTTGCACACCTTTTTGTAAAAGTCGTCGCTGAACGATTTGATGTCGATGTTGATGCCGTCCAGCAATCCGGCAAGCATCCGGGTCGCAGCCGCGGTCATGTAGCCGTTGCTGACAAAGACGTTTTTCAGCCCCCGCCGGTGGGCGATCCGGGCGCAGTCAAGGGCGAACTCGAAAAAAATGGTGGGCTCAACATAGGTGTAGCAGACGCAGGCGCAGCCGCTGCGAAGGGTATCCTCCACCACGGCTTCGGCTGTTTTTTCCCGCCCGGCGATCTCACCCCCATGGGCATGGGGATACTGGGAGATGTCGAAGTTCTGGCAGTGGCGGCAACTGAAATTGCATCCCACCGTGGAGATGGAATAGGCGCGGCCGGCGGGCAGAAAGTGGAAGAGGGGCTTTTTTTCGATGGGATCGACATGTTCGGCAATCAACTTGCCGTAGACAAGGGAGAAGAGAGTGCCGTCCCGGTTTTCCCGCACACCGCAGATCCCCCTTTTCCCGGGGCCGATGCGGCAGTGATGCGCGCAGAGTTCGCAGACGAGTCGATTTCCCTTTCCCGGACTGTACAGCATCGCCTCTTTCATGGTCCCCCCCTGTTCTGGAAAAAATCGGTATCATGCCTATAGTATAGACAATAAGATCTTTTTTTCCGGATTCAAAATTTTTTCTCTGTGGCAGGTATCGGTAACAGCGAACAGGAGGAAAAAATGGACAAGGGACAGTATGGACGACGTGACAGGCTGATCGTTGAAAGGGAACATGACACCTACCGGGAGGAGAAAAAGTGGCCGGAGGGAACCGTCTGCACGGAATGCGGCGCCCTTTTTACCGGGGGACGATGGACCTGGAAAGAGCCGCCTCCGGAAAGAAACGGTGTTGTCTGCCCTGCCTGCAGGCGGATTGCGGAGAAGTATCCCGCCGGTTTCCTTGAAATCAGCGGCGCTTTTTTTCCTGCTCACCGGCGGGAGATTCTCGGCCTTCTCGGCAACGAGGAGAAGGTGGAAAAGGCGGAACATCCCCTGGAGCGGATCATGGCCGTCACCGAGCAGGAGGACGGGACCGTGATCACCACCACCGGCATTCACATTGCCCGCCGTCTGGGCAATGCCCTGGCCCATGCCTATCAGGGCCGACTCTCCTTCACCTACGGTGACGGCGAGAAGACCATCCGTATCCGCTGGAGTCGCGATTAGCGGCGGCACGGCCGGGACGGTTACCCGGGGTATCATGCAGCCGGACACCGGTGAGCCGGGCATAATCCTCCGGGGAATCGATATCGAACACCACTCCTTCATCTTCCACCCGCACCGGTTTCAGTTGAGCATCAGGGTCGGTCAGGTGGCGGCGGGGCCCGGTGTCGCCGCGCAGGGCGAAAATGCTTTGAAACCAGGCGGCCGGGGTGATCACCGGATTTCCGCGTTGGCCCCTGAAAACAGGGGCCACCCAGCGATGCGGTTCCGCCGCAAAGGCGGTGATCAGCCTCTCCATGGTAGCGGTGCGCACCAGTGGCTGGTCGCCGAGGATGAACATGGCCCCGGCAATATCACCGGCAGCGGCAGCGGCTGTCAGGCCCGCCTGCAGAGAAGCGCTGTATCCACCTTCGGCGACACGGACAACCCGGCAGCGGCCGGGGTTGATCCGGCGGGCAAGATCCGGATTGTCCCGGTTCATAACCAGCACCAGGGGGCGCAACCGGGAAGCGGTTGCGGCATGGATGACATGCTGGAGGATGGGGCTGCCGTCAAGGGGCAGCAGCAGCTTGTCCGCGCCCATGCGCCTGCTCCTGCCCGCGGCAAGGATGATTCCGGCAACGGCAACGTTCATTCCCGGTCTATGCTATTTTTTTCAAGTAATTATAGACTGTACACTTGGTTACGTCCATGAGGGTCGCCACCTGTTCCACCGCGCCCTTGAACTGAAAGACGCCGCTTTTTTTCATGATGCGGATAAAGCGGGTTTTCTCCTCGATGGACATGGCCCCGGGCTGTTTGCCGATTTCCTCCACAGCGCGGACAAAGAGGGTGCGGATGGTGTCGGCGGGCGAATCGGCAAAGGTTTCCTTGCTGGGGTATTTGCCGGTTTCCAGATCGTGGATGAAGGGGAGCAGTGCCTGGATGGCGTTGAAGTAGTGGGTGGTGTCCAGGTTGATGCAGAAGGCGGCCACAGGTCGGCCGCCGGAGTCGCGGAGGATGGTGGTTGCCGATTTCAGACAGCGTCCGTCCGCGGTGACCGACTTGTAATTGTGGCGATGGTCGTCCTCGCCGCCATCTTCCTGAACAAGCTGCACCAGAAGATCGGTGGCCGGGGCGCCGATCTTTCTGCCGGTGACGTTGCCCTGCATGTAGATAAGCGATTTCCGCGGATCAGCCAGGTCATGAATCACCACTTCGCAGTTGGCGCCGAACAGGGCGTGAATCGCATCGGCTACCTTTTTCAGATTCTCGAAGATTCGTTCCTTTTCCGAAATACCCGTCATTGATCCGTGAAAAAAGGAGACAGATTTATTTTTTTGGTGTGTAACTTTCCCGAAAACATCCCGGTGCCGGTTTTCCGCCGGACACTCCTTACAAGGAGACGACTCTGTCGCTTTCTTTGATCAGGGCGGCAAGATCGGTCTGCCTGGCGCGGACGTGGTATTCTTCCTCCACACCGTGGAGGTCGAGGAGTTTGCCCCAGGCCTGCAGCACCCCTTCAGAGAGGGTAAAGAGCCTGGCCTGCTCCATGATGGGATATTTTTCCGAATTACCTCCATCATAGGCTGCCGGCTCCGTCGGCACAACAGAAAAAGGAAAGTTGAGGCCAATGACCCGCTGAAGTTTTTCCACCGGCAAAGATAGGCTATAGCGGACAAAGCGAGGTGGACCCCATCGTTCGGACAGATTGGTGGCCTGATTAAGGAGGATAAAACCATTTTTTACTTGACTTGGGTGGAGAAATGATATTTTATCCGAGATAAGAATAATTCCTATTAGGAGTCACGTGAAGGAAAAAGACAGGTTGCTTGAGCATTTTCAGGTGACATGCCGGGCTCATGGGTTGAAGCTTACCCACCAGCGCCTCGAGATATACCGGGCTCTGCTTGCCTCGAAGGAACATCCCTCCGCGGAAAGACTGTTTGGACTGCTCACTGCCGTGATGCCCACCCTTTCCCAGGATACCATTTACCGAACCCTGGCCACCTTTGAGGAGCTGGGGTTGGTGAGAAGGGTGGAAACCATGAGCAGCCAGGCCCGCTTCGAGGCTGTCATTGAACCGCACCATCATTTTTTCTGCGATGAGTGCGGCCGGCTTATCGATTTTACCTGGCATTCTTTTGATCATATGGGTGTCCCGGAGGAGCTCCGGGAACTCGGAAAGGTCAGAGACAAGAATGTGGTGGTGCATGGCGTCTGCCGGGACTGTTTGGACAAGGAGTGAGGGTTATATTTTTTTCTTCGGAAACAGGCAAAATCCGGAGGCGCCGAGGCCACTCCGTCCGGCTGGCGGCCCGGCAAGCAGACGCTCAAGCCCGGTCCGGCCCTGGTCGGCAAGGTCTGGAAGGAGTGGAAGGTTGAGCAGGCCTTTGACGAGGACCTGTTTGTATAAGTGGCGAAGATCCGCCGATATCCCATAATTTCTTTAATCAAATACTTTAACACAGGAGGATAATTCATGGCTGCATTGAAGGGAAGTCAAACCGAAAAGAATATTCTCACCGCTTTCTGCGGTGAATCGCAGGCCCGAAATCGTTATACCTATTTCGCCTCCCAGGCAAAGAAGGAGGGCTATGTCCAGATCGCCCATATTTTTGAAGAGACGGCCAACCAGGAAAAGGAACATGCCAAACGCCTTTTCAAGCTGCTCGAGGGTGGTGAGGTGGAGATCAGCGGGAGCTTCCCGGCCGGTGTGATCGGGACCACCGCGGAAAATCTGGCCGAGGCTGCCGGCGGTGAAAATTACGAGCATACGGTCATGTATCCGGAATTTGCCAAAACGGCACGGGAAGAGGGATACAATACCATAGCGGTTATTTTTGAAGCCATTGCCGTGGCCGAAAAACAGCATGAAAAACAGTACAGGGAACTCAGGGAAAACATCGAATCGGGCAGGGTGTTTGCCCGTGATGAAGAGGTTACCTGGCGCTGTCGCAACTGCGGCTACCTGCACCAGGGCGGCAACGCCCCGGAAAAATGCCCGGCCTGCGACCATGCCAAGGCCCATTTTGAGCTGCTTGGCGAGAACTGGTAGAGACATTTCCCCTGACAATTCGGGGAACCGAAAAGGCCCGGCCGGACCATTCCCGGCCGGGCCTTTTTCTGTAACTACCCAGCGGGCAGCCAACTGTAATCAGCCGCCGTAAATTTTTACGAAAAATCAAGCGGCGTTTTCGCGCCTCTGTCTCTGTTTTGTTTGTCTCTTCAAGAGTTGCATCTCTTCCGGCTGAAAAAGAGGATTGACATCCAATTATACTTTCTGTAAAAATTTTTTCGGAACGCCGCCCTGCCGGAGGGTGGCGCCCAACCGTGTCTCTCAGCCGGAGAACTTTCCATGACCACAGTGAACTTTGCCGGGATACTCGAACTTGCCAGGTCCTATGAGGCCGAAATGACCAGCTTTCTCCGCGATATGATAGCCATTCCCAGCGAGAGCTGCCGGGAGGAAAAGGTGGTGCTCCGCATCAGGGAGGAGATGGAAAGGGTGGGGTTCGACCGCGTCGAGATCGATCCCATGGGCAACATCCTTGGCTATATCGGTTCCGGTCCCCGCCTGATCGCCTTTGACGGTCACGTGGATACCGTGGGGGTGGGGGTTGCCGCCAACTGGGAGTTCGATCCCTATGCCGGTTTCGAGGATGACGAATGCATCGGCGGCCGGGGCGCCTCGGACCAGGAGGGCGGCCTGGCCGCCATGGTCTATGGGGGCAGGATAATAAAAGAGCTGGGATTGGCCCGGGACTGCACCGTGGTCATGGCCGGCACGGTCCAGGAAGAGGATTGTGACGGCCTCTGCTGGCAGTACCTGGTCCGGGAGCAGGGGATCAGGCCGGAGTTTGTCGTTTCCACCGAGCCAACCGACGGCGGCATCTACCGGGGCCAGCGGGGCCGCATGGAGATCCGGGTCGAGGTGGAGGGGGTCTCCGCCCACGGTTCGGCGCCGGAGCGGGGTGAGAATGCCATCTTCAGGATGGGCAGGATTCTCGGTGAGCTGGAGGAGCTGCATACCCGGCTCAAGGATGACGAGTTTCTTGGCAAGGGGTCGCTCACCGTCTCTGAGATCTTTTATACCTCGCCTTCGCGGTGCGCCGTGGCCGACGGCTGCGCCGTTTCCGTGGACAGGCGCCTCAC
>Ga0256914_1000488_pt1 | contig 39367 bp, 36 predicted proteins | sample HulkmetaG_FD_191571 | JGI IMG/M metagenome (GOLD analysis project Ga0256914, IMG submission 191571) | Hydrothermal chimney microbial communities from Main Endeavour vent field at the Juan de Fuca Ridge, Pacific Ocean - Hulk | ecosystem: Environmental > Aquatic > Marine > Hydrothermal vents ... | reverse complement strand
TTTAATCTTAAAAGGCCTAATTCTTATAGAGAGCTAAAAAACCCTTGGCAATTGGCTTATGAAAAAAGGCCTGATATTAATAAACGCCTTTTTATGGTTCCACCTGTTGATTTAGATCTCCTTTTAGGTTGGAAACTAAAATTTTTTAATCGAAGGGGTAACGATGTGTTGACCGTTCCCTATTCTTCTGAAGGAGTATATAAGAGAATAATCCCATATCGATATGATATAAAACCCAATAAACACAAAAGGCATGCTATCCTAACACTATAAACACATATAAAAACAAAACTACCCGCCGTAAGAAAAGCTACACGAAATCTATTTGGAATAATTCCCAATATACTATTACTACAAAAAATAAAATAAGTCAAAATAATAAAAGGTATATACTAAAATCATTTATTACCTTATCTTTTGTTCAAAATATAACAAATTAGCAATATCCTGATCTCTTTAGATCTTCTTTCATCTTCTCTGGTAAATGTAGCTTGGTTCCAGTGCCTATTTTACTATCTAACTCTATTCTCCACTTTGATAATACTTGTATACTGCCACTAGTTAACAAGAGCAGATGAATTTGTTAGAATAGGGCTCAGTAATCAGAAAGGAGCCTTACTCATGAAATACCGTCAATGGTCAAGTAAACAAAAAGCACAAATTGTCTTAGAAGGTCTATCTGGTCAGATTGACATCAGCAAGCTCTGTCAAAAATACCAGATATCTCAAACACAATACTACAGATGGCGTGACCAGTTCCTGGCCAACTGCCACTAGTCTTTTGACGTTAAGAAACAATATCAAAAAGAGCAGCATTTAGAAGACAAGGTTCGCAAATTGACCAAAATCATAGGTGATTTGACCATTGAGTTAAAAAAAAACGATTACGAGCTATGAAACGCCGACGTTCTCAATCAACACACAATCGCGATCAGAAATTACTGGCTCTCATTAAACCCATTAAGACTGACCATCCCCTTTTGAAATACAGACGCATATGGGCTTATCCTAAATACCGTCAAACTCATCCTGTAGGTATTAACCGTATCTATCACATTATAAAAAAACATAACTTCATCGTTACCAAACAACAGCGTTTACGTGCCAAACGCTCCCCCATGAGGGCCAAACCGCGTTCATCCCGCCCCAATCACTTCTGGGGCATTGATATGACAAAAATCAAAATCTCTCCCTGGGGCTGGCTATACCTGTGCATTGTCTTAGACTGGTGCACAAAAGAGATTGTTGGTTACAGTTTAAGTATCCAATCAAAAACTGATGATTGGCTTGAAGCTGTCGAAAGAGCTGTTAATAATCGATTCCCCCACGGAATACGGCAGCATACCAAAGAACAATCTTTATTCTTAATCTCTGACAACGGTTGCCAGCCAACTAGCCAGAGATTTATGATGAACTGTTCCTTACTTGGAATTAAACAAATATTCACAACTTGGTCTAATCCTAAGGGTAACTCGGATACAGAGCGTATATTAAGAACCCTTAAAGAAGATTTAGTCGTAACTTACGACTGGGATAATCCCTTCAGCTTCGCTGAAGAGCTGGATAATTGGATTAAACGTTACAACACGGATTATCCCCATCAATCCTTGAACAATATGACACCAAGTCAGTATTTTCAATCGTTTAACAATGAGCCGATTCTAACAAATTTTTAGCTTGATAAACTAGTAGCATTACATATCTGCACCAAGGTTTAAGAGATAAGATTTTATTGGCGAGAAGGGATGCAACTTAAAAAGAAAAACAGTAGAATCTCCTATAAATCTCAAACAAAAACAACCCTAAGGAGAAAAGAATAATATTAGATGCTTCTGGAACCACATTACTAGATTTGTTTTGCGGCATAGGACGGGTTTGAATATCCAAATTAAGGTAAGCAGAACTTATCCGAGGATAAGTTCCAGTATATCGATGTATGTTCAGGTGAAGCGTCCTTAAATCTTCAAGCCTCTGCAATGTAGAGGACCTTAACTCCGTAGAACCACTCCAAAAACCGGCATAACCTGAATAATTATAATAATAGCGAGTATAATAAGGAACCCCCCAAGACGAATGGTTAAAGACTTCCTTATCAAATCCGCCATAAGAATAGTGGGGGGTGAAATATGAAAAATAATATACATCATCTAAAAAAATTTCCCCTATATCTGGATCATCTTTATAGTATCTCGTACAATTCCTACATCGTTTTGTACAAACTCCCCATCTGTTGTACCTAGAACAATAGTAATTGGAACATTGGGTGTCCGTAAGGTTAGGAGCTTTGTTAGTATATAAACGAATAGAAAATGACCCTCTTTTTATTTCGTAGGCATTAGCATTAAACCAACTTGGCATCGTAAAAGCGGAATTATCTAAAGAAATAATCCATGCAAACGAGGATGTTGGGAAAGAAATACATCCACTAACTATTAAACATATGATAGCCGATAGTTTTATAAACACTTTTAAATTCATATTTAATTTTTATACTATATTTTAATCGTGATGTCAAGTTTATTTATTGTGGTTGTTCTCTGAGAGCTATAATCAAAAGTTGTTGTAGCCCGAGTTCAATTAGCAAGTGCAACTGTTAATTCTAGAAAGACATGGTTAGGGGTTTTAAATCCTAAGCATTAGCGAGGCCTGTTGTTTAATAAAAATTCAATCTCTTGGATACGTTTATGGGATATTTTAGCAAAATCTGTTTTCTTAGGAAGGAATCTTCTAATTAATCCTATAACATGTTCAACACATCCTTTTTCCCAACTATGATAAGAATTGCAGAAGTAAGAATCAGTATTTAATTGTTCATTGATAAATTCATGTAAGGCATTCTCAGAGCCGTTATCATAAGTAATAGAGCGTCTAGAGCAAGCAGGTAAAGGTTTCATACGACGAATAAGGGCATTAGAAAATATTTTTGCTTTATTTTGTTTAATTTTCTTAATCTTAACGAGTTTAGAGATTCTTTCAACAGAGACAGCCAAAGCTACTCTACTTTGCCTAGATACAACAGAGTCAGATTCCCAGTGGCCAAATTCGGAGCGGTCGTTGATTTCTTTAGGTCTTTGGTCAATAAAAATACGGTTGGGAATACGATTATTTTTCTTATTGGTTTTAGGAACACGTTTAAATCGTTTTTTATGTGATCTTGCTAAATATTGAACTAAATCAGGACGTTTTTTGTAAATATACAGATAAATGGATTCATGACTAATCTTTAAATTTGCAGGTTTAAGGGCAAGGGTTCCGGCAATGATTTCAGGTGACCAACCTTCTTGGAGTTTATTCTTCACAAATTTTCTGATTTTGTGACATTTTAGCTCTTCTTTCATAGCGGCTTGTTTTTTACGTTTTTTGGCTTTTTTATGGGCATAGTTTGCTAAATAGATCTTTGATGATTTAGGGCTGTTTCTCCTCAGTTCTCTTGAAATTGTACTTTTGTTCCTATTAAGCATTTTGGCTATGTCGCTAATGGTAAATCCATTAGCACGATGAACGGCTATCAGATCTCGTTCATCGCTTGTGAGTTGTTTGTATTGTTTTTTCATGTAATTATTTTATCATGTTTTCTCTAGCTGTTGCACTTGCTTTTTGAATTTGGAAACTAAAATTTTTTAATCGAAGGGATAATGCTTCGAAAAATATTTTTTATCTTTTTATAAAATAATTTTTTTGCTATACTAAATTTATAACTTCAAAAATATAAGAATAAATTTTAGTCTATTATCATGAAAAAGTGTCCATATTGTGCAGAAGAAATTCAAGACGAGGCTATAAAATGTAAACACTGCGGAGAGTTTTTAGAAAAGAGACCTCAATCCCAAAAACTAAGATGGTATTTCAGACCTTCAACCATAATAATGGCCTTATTGTGTATTGGGCCTCTGGCATTACCACTTATATGGTGGCATCCAAAATTAAAAAATATAACAAAAATATTGCTTACAGGTCTAATTTTGATAATAAGTTATTTAATATGTATACAAATAATAAAAGCAATAGATGCTATTAAACAATATTATTCATTAATATTTACAGGATCGTTCTAAAAACATTTAAAATAATTAATAAGAAAAATATAATAATGACCTATTTAACACACTAATTAATCGACTCTCTATAGATAAAAATATTTGTTGTTATAAACCTCTAATATTACTTCTTATTCATATCTTATTTTAAATAATATTACAAAGAGAATTTAGATGGAAATTTTCAACAAGGATTAAGGAAAAAAGAATATCATCAATTAAAGTGATAAATATTCGGTTATTAAAAAGTAGCCATTGATAAGCCTCAAATTTTTATATAATTAGAATTTTATAAATTCAAGTAGTCATGGAAAGTTGAATATAATATCACTGCATCATAAAAATTAGCTAACAATTTTGCCTTCCTGTGGGGAAGATATTTCACTTTTCCATGATATCTGTATATTAAGCCGGTGCTGAAAGTATACCTCAAATACCTTTCTATTATATGTTATATAAAATCTACCATTTACACGAAATGTAAATTTTTCTATCTTTTTTTTGGTATCTACTACTTTCTTTATACATATCTGAGGTGACTGATTTTTATAATTATTTTTATTATGTACTCTAGAAACATTATATATAAAACTTTTACGAACAAGAGTATAACATTCTTTATCTATGGTCTTCTGACTAATAGACATTCTCTTTATTCCTTTTTGGGGATCAGCAAATTTTCTAACCAATATCCTTTTCACTGTCATATCCTTTTCTCTGGTGTTTTAATAAATTTATCAATCCTGCCTACATAGAAAGTATAACATCTACAAAGGATATGACAAGGGTAGCCGGCTACTAAACAAGAAAACGCTTTCTCAAACACATTATAAAATAATTAAATAAAAGTTAATAAACGAATTGGTAAATTAGTGAGACCCCTTGATAAATGGCAATTTAACTTTTGGTTCTGTTCCGTCAAAAAGCCTACGGATATTAGGACGGTGCCGTAAAATAACAAACATACAAAAAGCCACACCAAGGAAAATAAAAACATTTGACTGTTTAGTTGAAATCATCACAACAGGCAAAAATATTGAAGCAATTATAGAGGACAAAGAAACAATTCCTGTAGATATAAAACAAACTAGCCATAACAAAATGGTGACAAGAAGGACAATACGTAATGAAATTATTTTAATTGTAAGCGCTATCAATACACCTAAACTGGTCGCTATACCTTTCCCCCCTCTAAATTTCAAAAAAATAGTCCAATTATGACCGCTTACAACTGCTATTGCCAGCAAAAGAAACCCTACATATTCCTTAACTCCCAGGAAATCTGATAATATCCCTACGACAAAAAAACCTTTAAATATATCAAACATCAATACTACTATACCCGGCCATTTACCTAACACCCTAAAAACATTGGTAGCGCCTACGTTCCCAGAACCATATTCTCTTATATCAATACCTTTATACAAACGACCCGCTATATATGCTGTAGGTATAGAACCTATCAAATATCCCAAAGATACCCCTATAAAATAATTCATTTACCTGCTCCTTCATTCAATATTTTTATACCTTTACGTATATAGTCTATACCTGATATAACAATAAAAATAAGCGCTATTGGCCATATAACTACAGAAATCTTAAATTGTAGTAACACCCCTATTACGGCCAAAACCTGTAGAAACGTACTAGTCTTTCCCCATATAGTAGGCTCAATGACTAATTTTTTATGCATAAGCTGTATCAACATCGCGCCTATAAGTAGAGAAATATCTCTACTTATAACAGCTACAACAAACCACATAGGTAACATCACCTCTCCAAAATTCTGACCCGTCCTGTATAAACAAATAAATGCACTCATAAGTAAAAATTTATCTGCCAATGGATCTAATATTGCCCCTGCCTTTGTCTTCTGATGCCGAGTTCTTGCTATATAACCATCAATTACATCCGAAATAACGGCAAACATAAATATTCCCAATGCAATATATCTTAAATAATCGCGTTCCGAACTATAATAAAGGACAGCTGATATAAAAAATGGCACTGCTAGAATACGACAAATTGTAATCTTATTAGCAAACGTCAACTAAATAACTCCTATCTTGTAACCAATAAAAATGGTAATTTCTATTTTAAGACACGTATCCTGCTAGGTGGCCAATAGATAAATTCTGCACGACCTATAATATTCTCTTCTGGAACAAATCCCCAAAATCTACTATCAGAGCTAGAGGCACTATTGTCTCCCAAAACAAATACATACCCCTTTGGGACTTTTACTTTTTCCCCTTCCTGGCCATATTGTCCATAGTTATAGTAATAAATCTTCTTTATTCGTGGATCTTCTACTAATTTACCATTCACATACACATCGCCATCGATAATCTCAACAGTTTCTCCGCCAAAGGCAATTAATCGTTTAATAAAATCTCTCTTACCATCTACAGGATATATAAAAACGATTATATCTCCTCTTTTGGGTTTAGACAAACCAGGAAGCCGTTTTTTTGTAAAAGGTATCTTGGCCCCATATATAAATTTACTTACAATAAGTCTATCCCCCTCTATAAGAGTAGGACGCATAGAACCACTTGGTATCTTAAAAGCTTGTATAAAAAAAGTGCGGATAAACATGGCCAAAATAAAGGCAACTATCAGTGGTTCGATCCACTCCTCTATAATATAACTCCATTTACTATTAACAGACATAATCAATTCCTTTCTAATGTAACAAACACCTTTAAAATTAATTCAATATATATAATCACCCCAATATATGAACATACTATAGCTATATCTTCAATGCAGCAAAAAATGCCTCCTGAGGTACCTCAACCCTACCTATCTGCTTAAGCTTCTTTTTCCCTTCTTTTTGTTTCTCCCATAACTTTCTTTTCCGGGTAATATCTCCACCATAACATTTAGCAGTAACGTTTTTCCCAATGGCCCGTAACTTTGCACTAGATATAATCTTCCCATCACAGGCAGCCTGTATTCGAACCTCAAATAACTGTTGTGGAATAATTCCCTTTAATTTTGTTACTAAGGCCAATCCTTTTTGATAGGCATACTCTTTATGGACTAAACAGGAAAAGGCGTCACAAATTTTATCATTAATTAGTATATCCAATCTAGCTATCTGCGTGGGAACATATCCATGAAACTCAAAGTCCATTGAACCATATCCTCTAGTTATGGACCTTATTGTATCATTAAAATCAACTATAACCTCTGCTAACGGGATATCAAAAATTACTTTCATCCTTTCAGAAACATATTCACTACTTACAAATACCCCTCTCTTACGCTTTGCCACCTCTATAACACCATCCATATATTTAATAGGCGTCAGGATAGATACTCTTAATATAGGTTCTTCTATACTAGCTATCTGAGAAGTATCAGGCATATCAGATGGACCTTCAATATATTTAGTCTCTCCTTTCTTAGTAATCACCTTATATTTAACATTAGGCGTAGTCAATACAAGATTAAGATTATATTCCCTCTCTAAACGTTCATGCACGATCTCCATATGAAGCAGACCTAAAAACCCGCACCTAAAACCATATCCGAAGGTCTGTGATGTTTCCGGTTCATATACAAAACTGGGATCATTCAACCTCAATTTTTCAATTGCTTCACGTAGTTCAAGAAAATCCTTACTATTTACAGGATACATACCAGTAAAAACCAGAGGATTTAACTGTCTATATCCTTCCAAAGGTTCTTCTGCAGGACGTTCAGATTCTGTAATAGTATCCCCAACCCTTACAAGTCTTGGTTCATGAATATTACATGTAACATATCCTACCTCCCCACAAGATAAACCATCTACTTTCACTGCATCAGGCTGAAACACCCCAACCTCTTCAATCGTATATTCCCTACCCATATGCATCATCCTAACACGCATACCTGTCTTAAGATTTCCATCTACCACTCTCACATAAATAATAATACCTTTATAAATATCATATTTCATGTCAAAGATAAGTGCCTTCAATGGAGCGGTGTCATCACCTTCCGGAGGTGGAATAAATTCAACTATCTTTTCAAAGAGTTCTTTTATACCAATACCTTCCTTTGCAGAAACAAGTTGAATATCCTCTTCTTTAAAATTTAAGACATCCATTAACTCTAATTTGGCATGGTCAATATCGATATTGGCTATATCTATCTTATTCAGGACAGGCAATATCTCCAGATTATTTTCAATGGCAAGATAAAAATTCGCTATGGTCTGAGACTCAACCCCTTGTGAAGCATCTACCACAAGCAATGCTCCTTCACATGCCTTTAAAGACTTCTCAACCTCATACGAAAAGTCTACATGTCCAGGGGTATCGATCAGGTTAAAAATATATTTCTTCCCATCATCTGACTTATAAACAATACGTACTGCTGATGCCTTAATAGTTATACCCCTCTCTCTTTCTAAATCAAGGTCATCCAGAAGCTGATTCTTAAATTTACGTTCATCTATTGCTCCTGTAAACAAAAGCAGTCGATCCGCAAGAGTGGATTTTCCATGATCAATATGAGCTATAATAGAAAAATTACGAATTAATGTTTTATCCATATATTTCTTATAAGCACTATAAATTAAAAGATTTACTCCTAAAAACAGTCTTAATCAACATCTAAATATGGGTAATAAATGTAAAAAATATAAGACACAAAAAGACTACAACAATACCTCCCGGTGGGCCCTTCCTATTATATATTGTAGCATTTGCTCAACTACCTCATCTATAGAAAGGTGGGTTGAATCTATAAAGATAGCATCCTCTGCTTTCTTCAATGGCCCTACTTTACGGGAAAAATCTTTCTCATCCCGTTTCTTTAACTCTTCTTTCAATGTTGCCTCATTAACTTCTTTTCCTGCCTCCTTCATCTCATTAAGCCGTCTCCTAAACCTCTCATCTAAATCAGCATCCAAATAAAATTTCTTAGAGGCATTTGGGAACACTACAGTACCAATATCACGACCCTCTGCAACTAAACTTTGAGTTTGCCCTATACACCTCTGCAACTTTACCATAATTTCCCGTACTCCAGCAGTTCGGGCGATATAAAAAGTATTGTCTGTTACCTCAGGATTTCGTATTTGAGAAGATACATCTTCACCATCCAAAAAAACCCTTATCCCATCACTACCTGCCTCTAAACGAATATCCGTCTGTCTTGCTAAACTAACAAGTGCATCTTCATCCTCAAGATCGACTCCATTCTGTAATGCCTTCAAAGTCAATGCCCTATACATGGCACCTGTATCCAAATAAGATATATTTAATCTCTTTGCCAATCGTTTGGCCACTGTACTCTTGCCCGCACCTGCAGGACCATCTATAGCAATAATCATTATAGATTCTTTACTATTATCCATATCCTCCTTCGTTCTCCTTCCATTTTAGTCTATATCTAAGATAGGAGCTCTCTTTTATCTTTTGCACTCCCACAATAGAAAATAAGAGACTTCTTATCTTTCTCTATAATTGCCTTCCTAAAACCAGAAAGACGAGCGACTAATTCATCGAGTGACCTTAACACATTTCTAGAATTAGCTAAAAAAATATCATTCCACATCTGAGGAGAAGAGGCTGCTATACGTGTCGTATCTTTAAATCCTGTTGAGGCATACTGAAGGAACTCTTTAGGTACTGTTTCCATAAGAGAAAAAGCCACCAAATGAGGTAGATGACTTATATAAGAAATTACACTATCATGCTCTTCTGGTGTTAAATATTTTATATTTGCACCTATTTTACTCCATAAAAACCTAACCCTTGCCTTTGCAACCTGACTAGTCCTTTTTGTAGGAGTCACAATACACATAGCATTCTCAAATAAATCATCTCTCGCATGGATTACTCCCTTTTTCTCAGAGCCCACCATAGGATGGGACCCAACAAAAAGTCCAGGATATCGCAATGTTCTTTCCGCAGCTTCCACCACCTCAGCCTTTGCACTTCCTATATCAGTAACAACACATCCTCGCTTAAGATAAGGGTTAATTATAGAAAGCATCTTAATTATAGTTTCTACAGGGGTAGCTAAAATCACCATATCAGCATTATGGACAGCCTTATCCGCTTCTGTAAATGCAGTATCGATAGCCTGTATTTGAAGGGCATTATCCAAAGAGCTCTTTTTTTGTGACATACCTACTACTTCACGTGCGATACGACTTTTTTTTATCGCCAATCCTAACGAGCCACCCATAAGTCCTACACCAATAATAGTAATTTTTTTAAAACCCCTGGTCCTTAATATCATAAAATGCCTCGAAAAAATATATCTCTATTCTAAAATTTTTACAATAAAACAAAATAAGACTTTCCTAAACTCTCTTTTCAGCCATTAAAATTATACCCTAGGCTTAGCAACGAATTAATCTTCCAACAAATATTAAAATTATTTACTTATTAAATCTCTCTATCCACAGCTGCTGCGATCCTTCTTAACTCATCCATAAGAACAGCAAATTTTTCCGGAATAAGAGACTGTTGACCATCAGACAAAGCCTCCTCGGGTCTATCATGTACTTCAATCATAAGCCCATCACAACCAGCCACCACAGCAGCCTTAGCACCATTACCCACCAACTTCCATCTGCCTGTTGCATGACTAGGATCAACTATAACTGGTAAATGAGACGCCAACTTCACAACAGAAACTGCATTAATATCCAGAGTATTACGTGTTTCAGTTTCAAATGTCCTGATACCACGTTCACACAAAAGAACATTAAAATTACCATTAGACAATATATATTCAGCTGACATAAGCCATTCTTTGATAGTAGCACTTATACCTCGCTTTAACATAACAGGTTTCTTTGTCTTTCCCACTTCTTTAAGCAAGGAAAAATTCTGCATATTGCGTGCACCTATCTGTAATATATCCACATATTGACAAATTAAATCCAAATCTCGAATATCCATTACCTCAGTAATAGTCGCCATTCCAAGTTCTTTACCTGCCTCAGAAAGATACTTTAATCCTTCCTTACCAAGTCCTTGGAAGTCATATGGTGATGTACGTGGTTTAAACGCACCGCCCCTTAACACGGTTGCCCCAGCATCCTTAACTTTTTTAGCTATAAAATGAATACTCTCTTCACTCTCAACAGAACATGGTCCAGCCATAACAAAAATTTTCTTTCCCCCGAACTCAATCTTATCATTTATCTTTATAGTCGATGATTCCTTCTTAAATTCCCTTGAGACAAGTTTATATGAGGCTAATACAGGAATAACTCTCTCTACACCAGGAAACACCTCAAGAGGAGTAACCCTTAACACATCCTCAGGTCCTATGAATCCTATAACTGTACGTTCAACCCCACGAGAAATATGGGCCTTAAGCCCCAGCTTCTCTGCTTTTTCTACAATATGATTTATTTGCTCTTCTGTTGCGTCAGGTTTTAATATAACAATCATACCTCTTCTCCTAAAATTTGAATATTTTAATACCTATCCACGACCATTATTATTCTCCCTATATACCCTGCCAAATACCGACAAAAACCTCCTATTCTCCTTCTCTGTTCCAATTGTTACCCTAATAAAAGTATCCATACCACAAAACTTCATATCTCTAACAATAACACCTCTCTTAAGTAGCTCTGCAGTTATAGTAGATGAATCGTTTTTAGTATCTATAAGAATAAAATTTGCATACCCTTTAACAAAATCTGCGCCTATCGATTTAAGCCCTTTATATAAAAATAGCCTCTGTTCCTTGATTTTTCTTGCTACCTCAGCATAATATTGTTTATCCTGCAAACATGCTATAGCTGCTGCCTGTGCAATAGAGTTTACATTAAATGGCTGTCTTACCCTATTTAATAAATCTACTATTTCTTCACTTGCTATACCATAACCTATTCTCAATCCTGCTAATCCATACATTTTAGAAAATGTTCTTGTTATAAGAAGATTTCTATACTTCTTAAGGAGTCTTATAGTTTTTACATAATCCCTTGCTGTTATGTATTCATAATAGGCCTCGTCAAAAAAAACCAAAACATCTTCAGGAATACCATCCAGAAATTTCTCTGCCTCTAGCTGTGTTAAATACTGTCCAGAAGGATTATCAGGATTTCCTACAAAAACTATCTTTGTTCTTTTAGTAATAGCCTTCAACATCGCATCAAGGTCATAGCTAAAATCCACAAGTGGAATCCTTTTTATCCTTGCACCTTCACACTTAGAGGCAATCTCATATATCAAAAAAGAAGGATAACTTATAATAACCTCATCTGAGGCTTCAACAAATGCACGGACTGCCATAACTATTAATTCATCCGAACCATTGCCAAATATCAACTGACCTTCGCCAACATGAAGATGTGATGCAAGCATTTTTCTTAAATAATAACAACTCCCATCTGGATACCTATTTACATATCTACTTTCCTTAGATATTGCCCTAACTACCTCTGGTGAAGGCCCATAAGGATTTTCATTAGAGGCCAATTTTACAACAGAGTTTATCCCCAATTCTCTCTTAACCTCATCTACAGGTCGCCCAGGGACATATACATTCACATCAAAAATACTTTTTCTAGCCCTATGTTTCATAATATTACAACTTAAATAAAAAGACTATCTTGGATAAGAACCCAATATCTTCAAATATTTACACATACCTTCAAGTTGTGCCAATGCCTGTTTAACCTTTTTATCTTCTTTATGCCCTTCAAAATCAACAAAAAAATAATAATCCCATGCCTTTTGTTTTGATGGTCTGGATTCTATCTTGGTTAAATTTATCTTATTTTTATAAAAAGGGGCTAACATATCATGTAATGCCCCTACCTTATCCTTAATAGAAAACAAAATAGAAGTCCTATCTTTTCCTGTAGGAGGAACATCCTGCGTAGATATAACTAAAAAACGTGTAGTATTATGTGCCTGATCTTGTATATTTCCCTTTACAATTTTTAACGCATATACCTTTGCTGCCATTTTAGAAGCAATTGCAGCAACACCTTTTTCCTTACCAGAGGCTACTTTCTCAGCAGCCAATGTAGTAGAAGCCATAGGAATAAGTTCTGCCTTTGGAAGATTTTTCAATAACCACTGCCTGCACTGCCCAAATACCTGCGGGTTAGAATAAATCCTTCTTATCCCATCTATCTTATCTGTTCTAGCAAGGAGATTGTGTGATATCTTAAGCAAAATCTGTGCGCATATCTTAAGTTCAGAATCTACCAGAAGATCAAAGGTGTGTGTTACTGCACCTTCTATGGAATTCTCTATAGGCACAACCCCATAATCACATTCACCGTGCTCTACCTTTAAAAAAACATCTGAGATGCTCACACATGGCACATATGTAACCTGTGAACCAAACTTTTTATTAGCTGCAAGATGAGTAAATGAGCCTTCTGTTCCAAGATACGCTATATTCAACGGTTTTTCCAAAGCAAGAGAACTAGACATAATTTCCCGATATATAGCCTCAAATGCCTCATCTGTCATAGGCCCTTTATTAAGTGCCTTTATCCTGTCTAAAACTTCCTTCTCCCTATGAGGAGCATAAATACCCTTATTAGCCTTCTTTTTCTCCCTACCAATAGCAAGGCTTAACTTTGCCCGCTCATTCAACAGCCTAACTATCTTTGCATCTATATCATCAATCTTTTTTCGCAAAGCGGCTAATGTCATTTCTCATCTACCTCTTTTACACCGGGCTGAACTGCTTCAATAACATCTCCAAAAACAGTTACATCCCTATCCTTTTCATTATTACGAATCTCTATTTTATCCGAACCTATAGAAGATACTTCGCCTTTTTCCTTAACCAAAATATCTGCACTCGTATCTCTACTTAAAGCATCTATATCATCATCCACATCTTTACTTATCCTAAAATCTTCCACCCCAATCTCCTTCTCTCTCACATCCACATTCACCGACTCATCTTCAACTAATCCCTGTGATTGTTCTGCCTCTGACCCATCTGTAGCTCTCACAAGTGCAGGGAATTCCTCTAACCTAGGCAAATCATCCAGGGATTTTAACCCAAAATACTCTAAAAACTGCTTTGTTGTACCATAAAGATAAGGCCGACCAGCCACATCCTTACGACCTACCACCTTTATCAACTCCTTATTTAAAAGGTGGGCAATAACTCCATCTGAATTAACTCCACGTATAAGCTCTACATCTGCTCGTGTAACAGGCTGTTTATATGCGATAATAGCCATACACTCTAATGCGGGTTTTGATAACCTATCCTTATGTCTGGTTTTAAAAAAATCCCGTATATAAGAAGCATAATCAGGATTAGTAAGCATTTGATAGCCCTCAGCTATCTCAAATATCGATATTCCTGCTTCTCTCTCTTCATATCTATCTTTTAGAAATCGAATGATTCTTTCAATATCCGTTTTACCTACTGAAGGCAACACCTTTCTTATCTGAGAAATACTCACAGGTTTATCACTTATAAACAACAATGCCTCTATTATACCGCTAATCTGGTTTAATTCTTCAGGTAACCTAGATTCTGTCATACATTCATCCTATGCCTATAAATTTCATTTAAAAGTTCTTCTGTGGTATGTATCGATTTAGACCGACTAATAGCATCTTCTATCATCTTTTTAGCCTCATTCTTCTTATACTGCAACTGAACTAACACACTCAAGGCTTCTTCCTTCCAATCAGAATTATCTGTTTCATACAAAACTTTGTCTGTTTTATCCTTAATAAGCCCAAATTTCCCTATTTTACCCTGTAACTTAGCAATAATTTCTTTTGCACGCTGACGACCTATCCCCGGTAAGGTTGTTAAAAATCCCAGATCCCCTTCTTCTATAGCACGTGTAATCTCAGAAATGGGTTTATTAAGTGCCCTAACAGCAGCTCTAGGCCCTATACCAGAGACCTTTATAAACTGAAGGAAGAAATCCCTCTCTAACTCATTAATAAAACCTATTAAAACCGGCACACTACTTGAGGGGCCTACTTGAAGATAATGATATATTATCAGATGAATATTACCGTTATTATCTGTCGTCTCTTCAATCCTATGAAACACTGGTGCAGGAACTACCACCTCATAACATATGCCATGTACATTAACAATAAGTTCATTACGCCTTTTTTCTTCCAATTTACCATATAATCTTACAATCATATCCTATCACAACAATTAATACGTATATAACCCAAGGCCATTGCAAGGGCATCCCCAGCATCTAATGTCAAATCCTCTTCATCAAGCTTAAAAGTATATGCCACAACCCTTTTTGTCTGAAATTTTGACGCACTTCCGTTACCAGTAACTGCCTTTCGTATCCTTTTAGCGCTATATTCCGCCAATTTTATATTCATCTGAGAACACAAAAGATAAATAACTCCCCTAACATGCCCCAAAGTTATTGCTGTGGCAGGATGCTTATAATGTGCAAATAGCTTCTCTATAACCAAAATGTTAGGGTTGTATTCTCGGATAAGCTCTGCAAGGATTGTATATACCTTATTAATTCTATTCTGGAGTGAATCTTTCTTATTAGGAGCTATGACCCCAACTTCAACAGCAACTACAACCTCTCCGTTTGATTCAACCAAACCATAACCTGTAGCCTTAAGCCCTGGGTCAACTCCTAGTATCCTCATTGTTTTGAAATCTCTTCCATTACCTCATCAGGTATATCAAAATTAGCATATACACTGACGATATCTTCATGATCCTCTAATGTTTCCATTAAAGAAAGCAATTGCTTTGCGTCATTACCCACTACCTTTACTGTAGACTTTGGAATCATTGTTACCTCAGCAGTTACCATTGGAATATTTTTTGACTTAATAGCCTCTTTTACTGCTTCAAGATTAGATACATCACATGTTATTTCATAATAAGCGCCCTCTGATTTTATGTCCTCAGCCCCTGCATCAAGCACTATATCCATTAATTCCTCTTCACTAATCTTATCTTTCTCTATAGAAATAAACCCACATTTAGTAAACATCCAAGCAGTACTTCCCGCACCTGCTAAATTTCCATTTTTTTTGGATAATATATTCCTTATTTCTGCTGTTGTCCTGTTTTTGTTATCAGTAAGTCCTTCAATAAGCAAAGCTACACCTCCAGGGCCATATGCATCAAAAACGACACTTTCATAAGTAACTCCTGGGAGCTCACCCGTACCTTTTTTAATAGCATTTTCAATATTCGTGGACGGCATATTAATACTTTTGGCCCTATCAATTGCAGCACGCAATCTAGGGTTCATATCAGGATTTCCACCACCCTCCTTTGCCGCAGCAGTAATCTCTCTAATCATCTTTGTAAAAGCCGCCCCTCTTTTTGCATCAGTTGCAGCCTTTTTATGCTTAATACTTGCCCATTTTGAATGACCTGACATATGCTACCTCCTTAACTAACACCTTTACGCATGGCCAAAAGTCAGGCCATATGCGTAATTAAATTTCAAATAATATCCCTTTTACTTCATGCATTAAAGGCTAAACAGGCCTATAAGCCGAGTTCTGTATACTGCTGTTATTATCCTCATAGCAGTTGACGGTTATCCATCTTACCTTAGAGATTACTCTCTAAAAGATCTTGCAGCCTACCCGGGAATCAAACGAGACGGATAATCTCGCTGCCTAAACGAATATAATCGTTCAAGGCATCTTCCCCTATTTGGCCTTGCTCCATGCAGAGATTGCCCGTTTCACCCCCGTAAATATTAAAATACGGGTATCGTCACTGTTGCTCTGATCCTCACCAAATCTTCAACACCTATAATAAATAGGCATCGACAGATTACTTGGTGGTCCCATATTAACGGGATGCATTATCCTTCGGAGCTCGGACTTTCCTCTCCGATGAAAGAAAACATCGGAGCAACCGTCGCAGCCTGTCTTGCCTTTAATGCCATAGATGCCAATCTATCCGCCTCTTTATTCCGTTCTCGCCGGATATGCTCAATCTCTACATAACGGAACCCTGACCTCAAATGTTGAACAATATCAAAGAAAATCTTTATCCTTTGATTCTTAACGCGATATCTCCCTACAACCTGTCTGAAAAGCAATTCACTATCTGTATAAATTTTAACCCTCTGAGCCTTTAAAATCAAGGCCTCCTGCATTGCATAAACTAGGGCCACATATTCTGCAATATTGTTTGTAGCTTCTCCTATTTCCTTCGAAAACTCTTTTACTTTTTCTCCATCACGAAAGATCACAACTCCTACAGCTGCCTCTCCCGGATTACCACTACACGCCCCATCAATAAAAATCCTCAGATCAAAATCCCTGTCACTATCCATCATCTTCCTCAATGTATAAAATTCTAAGACAATGGTCACATCTAACCAATTGATTCCACATCTTTATTGCATTTATATTCTGTGGAGTAACATTCATATAGCATCCACCACAACTTGTCCCATCGACCTTTACTATAGCAAGTCCATTCTTTTTAGGCAAAAGTTTTTCATAAGAGGCAAGAAATTCTTCATCCACCCCAGAAGCAAGCTGTTCTCTTTTTACACTCAGCTCATGTATTCGCTTCTCACACTGCTTAATTTCTTCTTCTATTGCCCTCTTATTTTCTAAAAACCTTTTCTCTTCTGCCGCAACCCTTTGCTTTTCCCTCTCAATCTCTGCCTCAACTGCATCAGCCTCTTCATAAGATAATAATATCTTTTCTTCTATAATTGAGACATCTGCCTTCATCCCCTCAATTTCTTTAACCTTAGCCGTATATTCTTTATTAGTTTTAAGCTGGGATAACTGTGTATTAGCCTTGGCTATTTCCTCCTCTTTTGCCTTTAACTCAAGCTCTTTATCCTTACGCGCCAATTTTATTTGTTTAATTTTTTCCTCTAAAACTGCAAGTCCCTTCTTAGCCTCTTCAAAATCTTGTTCCAATTGTTCTATAATAGTTGGTTTCTCTTCTAATTCCCTTCTGTGCCTATAGATCTCACTGTCTACTTTTTGCAATTCTATCAATTTTCTTATCTGATCCCTTACTGAAATCTCAGACACCTTGATATCCTTTTCTTTAAGTATAAATTAAATAAGGCTAAAAACTCTCTATCCATGATAATCTAATCCGGCAGGGGAAATAGGGGAATCAGCTAAAATGGAAGGACCGACCCCTCTGCCATATTATGAAAAAATCTCATAAAATTAATACTTAAAAATGGGCGTAGAAGGACTCGAACCTTCGACCTTTGCCATGTGAGGGCAACACTCTAACCAGCTGAGCTATACGCCCTATAATTTACAAATAAAAAATATCTCCTAAATCCTCCGTCCCAGAAATACCTTAAAAGAACTGGGCCCGCAGGGACTCGAACCCCGGACCAATTGATTATGAGTCAACTGCTCTAACCGACTGAGCTACGGGCCCTAAAAAACAACTTTTTGTATCTATACTCGTCAAAAACAACTAGCTAACCTAACACTTAGAACTATAATTTGTCCCTAAGCATATCACAATAATATTATCTTTTCAATAAATTTCCACAAACATTAAATTGAAGGATTTACTATGGCATGACGGCGATATTATAATTTTTTTAAGGAAGGTGACTCCTCCTCAAAACATCACTCCTACATATATTAAGACAATTTCCATCTTCTAAAATTTTTATATCCGCCTGACATATTTGCACAAAACAAAAAATAATATAATATATTATCTCTTAAATTACAACATCCTCCTTTGCTGCCATATCGATAAACTGCTTTATTCGTCTTGAACGTGTAGGATGTCTTAATTTTCGTAATGCTTTTGATTCTATCTGCCTTACACGTTCTCTTGTTACATTAAATTCACTACCGACCTCTTCCAAAGTACGAGTTGTCCCATCATGAATTCCAAATCTTAATTCAAGAATGTGCCGTTCCCTCTCATCTAAAGTATTCAACACATTTCTTATCTCATCCTTTAACATTGACTGTAATGTCGCATTTGCAGGTGAGATTGCCTTTTTATCTTCTATAAAATCTCCAAAATGCGTATCACCTTCATCTCCTATAGGAGTTTGAAGAGAAATCGGCACTTGTGAAATCTTCAAAATCTCCTTTACTTTACTCACTGGTATACGCATCTGTTTTGCAATCTCTTGGGCTGTAGGTTCCCTACCATATTCCTGAACAAAAAGTCGAGATATACGTACAATCTTATTTATAGTTTCCGTCATATGCACAGGTATTCTAATAGTCCTTGCCTGATCCGCTATAGAACGCGTTATTGCCTGTCTAATCCACCATGTTGCATAGGTAGAAAATTTATATCCCCGTTTATATTCAAACTTCTCAACTGCACGTATTAGCCCCATATTGCCTTCTTGAATAAGATCCAGAAAAGATAGGCCTCTGTTAATATATTTCTTAGCTATGCTCACAACAAGCCTCAAGTTAGCCTCTACAAGCAGTTTTTTAGCTTTATTAAATTTTGATTGGCGCAATTTAATAATCCTAAGTTGATTCTTTACTATTTTTACTGGTTGGCCCAATTCTTTCAACAATTTAGTCCTTTCCTTTTTCAAATTAGTTGCATCATCAACCTTTCTTTTACTCTTTAATATTCTCTCTATCTTTTCAATACGTTCAATAATATTTTTAATTTCATCTACCAATTTTTCATTAAATGATGCTACCAATTTAAACTGCGCTAACATCTTAGCTGACTTATCAGATCCTATTCTTGTCCTACTCACATTCTTTTTAAGTTCCTGCAATTCCTCTATAAGTTTAGGTCTACGTTCAAGTTCATCCTTAATAATATCCTCTACATTAACCTCCTCATTCAAAACCCTATTAATACTCTTTAAGGCCTGCTTCCTTGCATAAGCCGTCTTATATAACGCCTCAGCAAATTTAACCTCTGCTTCTTCTATTCTCCTTGCCAATTTTATCTCATTTTCCCGGGACAAAAGAGGAATCGCCCCCATCTGCTTAAGATACATTTTAACAGGATCATCCAATGGGATAAATTTATCCGAATAAACCTCATCAACCTTGGATTCCTCACGAATTCGTCGTACCTCCTGCTCTCGGGATTCCTGATCTAATTCTGGTAAATCCATTTCATCATCCGCTTCAATAATCTTAATATCTTTTCCATCAAGGATATCAAAAACCTTATCTATCTCATCGGAGGAATCAATGGAAGCAGAAAGGGTATCATTGACCTCACTATAGGTTAAAAATCCTTTCTTTTTACCCAGCATAACAAGTTTTTCTATGTCTTCACTTATATTACTTTTTTGATCTCGTTTCATATGCCTTCCCATTTTTATTTATTGTTATTTATCTATGATACTCTTTTATTATCAATTTATGTATTTTTCAACACATTTTGCTAAAAACTACTACCCCCAAAAACACGAAAAATAATACCTTCACCACAATTAAAATACAAAATCATCCTAATTCTTATTATAAACGTCTGCGCCCTCTCAAACCCTCGCATGATTTAAGGTCTAACCATTTTTAGAAATCTCTCTTTTAAGTCTCTTAAACGATCATATTCTCCTGTTCTCTCTGCCTCTCGTATCTGATCCAAAACCCTTTTCCTCTCTGCTTTGACAGCATCTGTCTTTATTCGAGAAACACAATCCTGATACATCTTCTCCCTATCACCACACATCTGTTCTGAAAATACAGCTAATTCTGCTATAATTCTTTTAATCTCCTCATCAACAAAGCAGTTCATAATAGTTAAGGCATCTACCTTTTTCCCATTATCCCGAAACTCATAAACCTTTTCTACTATCTTTCTTGCCCTAGAGTCTTGAAATTCATAAACTGCTATATCTTTGCGTATCCGTTCTAAAATACGATCATCCTCAAAAAGCATACTTAATATATTACGTTCAACTGCCCTAATAAGGCTAGCCCCTTTTGTGGACAGCCATTCTTCACCTCTCTTATTACTATAGTTATATCCTTGCTTGGTGTTTCTATCCACATATTTCTTAAACTCTACTATTAAGGCATCTTCAGGTGTATTTATCTCTCTTGCCAGTTTCCCTATATAACCAGAGACCTTAACAGCATTACCAAATTTTGCGATCGTAGGAAACATATCTTCTGCTACCCTTGCCCTTGCCTCCACACTATCTACCCCATAACGCTGTTTAAGTGTATCTAACTTATAATCAAAGACTGGTTTGGCAGAAGCAACTCTTTGACAGAAGGAATCTATCCCTAACCTTCGTATAAAGGAATCTGGATCGTCTCCCTTATCTAAGACAGCAATCTTTACGTTTACCCCCTCTTCTATCAACATATCTATACTTCTCATCATAGCAGACTCTCCAGCCTGATCCATATCAAATAACAAAACAATATTATTTGTATACCGTTTAATAAGTCTAATCTGTTCAATAGTAAGAGCTGTCCCCAACGCCGCCACTATATTATGAAATCCAGCTTGAAACGGCATAATACAATCAAGATAACCCTCAACCACAACAACATAACCCTTAGAAGCTATCTCATGTTTTGCAAGATTAAGCCCATAAAGATGCCGACCCTTTACATAAACCTCTGTTTCTGGAGAATTAATATATTTAGCTAACCTATTATTATCTTTCAAACTATTATCACTTTCAACAATCCTTCCTCCAAATGCACAACACCTATCTCTCGTGTCAAAGATCGGAAATATTATTCTATTCCGAAACCGGTCATAAAATCCCCCCCCATTAGACTTAGATATAATAAGACCGGCCTTTTCCATCAAACTAAGGCTAATATCCTTACCTTTTAGATACCGTAAAAGTCCATCCCATTCATCTAAAGCAAAACCCAATCTAAACTGTTTTACAGTATCTATAACAATACCTCTATCCTTTAAATACTGTCTAGCCTGCCGTGCTGAGTTACTCTTTGAAGATAATAATTGTTTATAAAAATAATCAGCACTTAATTCATTCAATTTCAATATAGCTTGCCGAATATTTACCTTTGAAGCACTAACATCCTCTGGGATATCAACATTCACTTCTCTTGCAAGTATCCTAACCGCCTCAATAAAATCTACCCGTTCATGCCTCATTACAAATGAAATCACATCACCACCCACCCCACATCCGAAGCAATGGAATATCTGCTTTACTGGATTAACTACAAAAGATGCTGTTTTCTCATTATGAAACGGACATATTGCCTTAAAATTACGTCCTGCCTTTTTCAAAGGAATATAAGATGAGATAATCTCAACAATATCGCAACGGTCAACAACCCCCCTTATAATCTCTTCCGGGATACGCCCCATTACTATATTTTCCCTTCTAAATTTTTTAGATATCCCTGTTTTTTACCTGCCAAAAAAAGAGCCGTCTTATTTATTTTTTCATCTGGAAAATACCTTTCTACAAATAATGAAAAACATAATTTATAAATATCAACCGACACATGCCTAATATGGAGAACCTCTTCACTCACACTACTTCTTACATCTTCTATAGCATATAAATTATTCGTAACCAAAATACCAAAAATTACCAATCCTGCAACAATATAGCCTTGAACAGCTGCTAAAACTATTCCTATACCTCTATCCAGTTTATTATGTTCTGTTATTCTTAATATAAGCAGCCATCCTTCACGAATCAATAAAAAAACCAATAACGATAAGGAAGCGATTGTAGCAAATGCAATGATATAAGCTATCTTACTCAGGAAAGAAAAATTATTCTTCAAAAAAGAACCAAATTGTGTATAATAATGCAAAGTTATAAATGTCGATAAAATAGAACCGGTAAGATTAAATAATTGGGATACAATTCCACTTGTTCTTCCTATATATATGCTTCGTATGATAATGAATAATACAAGGAAATCAACCCAATTTACCTTAGTCATATTTTTATAAATAGATTAAAAATATATTAATTTATATTATAGAAAGTGAAACTTGTAAAGTATAACATATCCGGGGGCCAATGTCAAGTTGAGTAAAATTTAATATAAATTGTAACATATTATAATAAATAAAGATGGAAAACATTTCTCAAACAGACATACAATCCTTAAAAGAAAAATTAAACCGTGCCAAACGGGACCTAGCAGTACTTTATGATATAAGTAATGCGATGAGAACAACCCTAGAATTAAACCATATTCTGCACATCATCCTAACAGGAGTAACTGCTCATACAGGGCTTGGATTCAATAGGGCAATATTATTTTTAGTTAACGAAGACGCATTTTGTCTAGAGCCTAAAATGGCCATCGGTCCTGAATCTGGAGAACATGCAATGAAAATATGGAAATATATCTCAGAATCAAACCAACATCTAGAAGATCTAATAGAACAGGGTCGGATGGCACAAAATACAAACCGTTCTTCTTTATATAATTCTATAAAACATATAAAAATATCATTGGATGGAGAACATAATAATCTCCTTGCCTCTGCCTATCACCATGGCACACCAATGCATATCAAAAAAGATGAAATTCAACAATATGCTAACGACCCAATCTTACAAGTATTAAACACACATGAATTAGTAATAATGCCACTGAAGGCAAAAGATAAGGTAAAAGGCCTTATAATAGCAGACAACCTCTATACCAAAAAATCTATTACTGAAGATGACCTAAGAATGTTTATGATGCTGGCAAATCAGGCTGGACTTGCAATAGAGAATTCCCAATTATATGAGATGGTGAAATACAAAAGCCATACAGACTCAATTACAAATCTCTGGAACCATGGTTTTTTCCAAAATCAACTCTCAATAGAAATAGATAAAGCAAAACACGAAAATATTCCATTAAGTCTTATCATTCTTGATATTGATAATTTTAAAAAACTTAACGATACATATGGACATCAAAATGGAGATATCGTTCTTAAAGAGATTGCTAAAATACTCAAAGATTCTTCAAGAGATATAGATTATGTATGCCGTTATGGCGGAGAAGAGTTTTCTATAATACTACCACGGACAGATAAACCAAATGCATATACTATTGCAGAAAGAATAAGACAAAGAATAGAGCAACATAATTTCCCAAAATTTTCTCTATTAAAAAAAACAAAACTTACTGTAAGTGTAGGAGTAGCGACCTTTCCAGAAGATGCCCAAAATAAAGAAGAATTAATAAACGCTGCAGATAAAGCTATGTACAAAGCAAAATTTGGTGGGAAAAATCAAACATTATTAGCTTAAATAAAAACCTATTTGAATCACATACAATTTAAAATTACATACCCTTGGCGATAAAAAATATTAACATATAACAATAAAAGACTAATAGAATGAATGTATCCATCAAACAGTTGCCGGGACATTCTCAACAACAGTGACCTTACCTGTCTGTTCACTAAACTTAACAGAGACCACCCTAGACACACCTCTCTCTTGCATAGTTATTCCATACAAAACATCTGCGATGGCTATAGTTTTCTTATTATGGGTAATTACTATAAACTGGGCAATCTTTGAAAAATCCTTCAACAAATAACTAAACCTATCAACGTTAGACTCATCCAATGCCGCATCAATCTCATCGAGGACACAAAAAGGAGATGGTTTTACCTTAAATACCCCCAAAATAAGCGCTATAGCTGTAAGCGATTTCTCCCCTCCTGAAAGCAAACTGATATTCTGAGTTTTCTTCCCGGGTGGCCTTGCCACAATATCTATTCCTGTCTCTAAGATATTTTCAGGATCAAGCAAAACCAATTGTCCATCTCCCCCACCAAACAATATTCTAAAATAAACCCTAAACTGCTCGTTAACCTTTGTGAAAGTATCCATAAACATTTCTCTGGTAGAACGATTTATCTTTTTTATAGTTGCCATCAATCTTGACCTAGATTCCAATAAGTCACTCTGCTGTTTTGTAAAAAACTCAAACCTATCTTTTAACTGCTCATATTCCTCTATAGCAACCAAATTCACATTTCCGAAAGAATCACAACGCTTTCTCACCCGTTCTATTTCAAGTTGCAGTTTATCCATCTCCCATGAATAAGCCTCATGCTCAGAAATAGATTTAACCACCACAGAATCTCCTGAGCTAATATCATTTCCTATCTTTATATTATTATCAACACTCTTATCTATTAAAGCAGTATCATTATCCTCTTGGTCATCGACAATTTCCAACAGCTCCTCATCGATATCTATCTTATATGCTTGTTTTAATCTCTCTTTTATTCCTTTCTCATTAAAAACAACCTCCTGCTCAGCCAGTCTGCATTCATGTAGCTGAGATCTCACATCATCCAACTCTTGCTCCAAGGAAGATATTTCAGAGCGTAAAGACTTCAACCTTGACTCAATCTCTACTTTATTTCGTTCATAATCTGACAATGATTTACTCAGAGCATCCTTTTTGGATATTGTATTTTTTATTCGTTCAGCCATCAGCTCTATATCCTTTTCATATTCGTCCCTTTTTGTTGCTCTCTCAACCATGTCATTCTCTATCTGCTTTATTTCTTCTAACAAATTATCAAGTCTACTCGAAAACATCTTCCGAGTCTCTGAAAAACCATCTAATTTCTCCTTTAAAGCAGATATCTCTGTTTCTATCTGAGTAATCGTAACAAGCTTCCCCTCTTTCTCCTTCAAACGCGAATTAATCCATTCCTGTTTGTCTTTTATATCAGTTTGTTTCCATTCAATATCTTGGGTAACTGTATCAAGCTCAGACTTAAGTTCCTCTTCCTTCTTCTTCGCAGAGTTAATAACCTTATCAACCTCAACTATTTCTGAAGAAACCATATCAATCTCTTCTCTAAGTTTTTTTACCTCTCTTAAAATATCCTGTTGCTGAGAATCAACCACAGAAAGTTTTTTTTCCATATCAATAATTTCTATATCCAATCCGCCTATAATACGTGATTGCTTTTTTATCTTGGCAGAAGATACATCTCTTTTTGCCAGCATATTATGTATTTGTTCGATAATAGTATCTATCTTCAAAGATATTTGTTGAGGATCCAATTCAATAAATTTCGACTCGCAAACAATCTCATACAAATCTCCCGACTCAATAGGAGTAATAATCGAATTAAGAATATTGGTCTGTTTATGCTCCAACTTTCTAATATCAGTTACCTTCCCTATAAATCCTGTCTGCTTCTGTGAAGGAAGAATCCCTGTTATCAACCTCCCCTTAATCACAGGATCTGGCATATCCTCATATTGCGTATGCAATTTCTCTATAAATTCCTTCTGAGATTCAAAAAATACCTTTTTTTTCTCCAACATTCCTAACTCTTTCTCAATTTCAGACAAACTTTCTTTTTCTTCTTCCAATAACTCAGTAGCAGAAACTTTCTCCTCACACAATCGATTTATTTCAGAACGGAGGCTATCTCGCTGCTGTCTTATTTCAGCCAACCTTTCTTCTGTGACCTTACTTTCATTCATAATCTTCTCATTCTCAAGCTCCAGCCTCCTTTTTTTTGCTAACGCCCCCTGTAGCTCCTTCATAACATCTGTCAATTCATTCCTAAGTGTAACCTGTCTAGAATTCAAAGATAATATAGCCTGTTCATGGTCTTTTATTCCTGCCATAGCGGTGTCAATGGATGACTGCAAACAAGACAACTCACCGCGCCTATCAGATAAAATAATCTCTTTTTTCTCTATAGCTTCCTCTAAAGAAGAATATTCCCTGCGCAATTGTTCTAATTTTCCCTGCTGTATTTCGCACTGACGGCTCAATTCATCCTTTCTAGTTAAGGCCTTTCTATCCTCTTCTATTAATATTGCAATACGTTCTTTATTGAAGGCAATCTGTTTATTGGACATATCAATATGCGACTCTACCCTCACTTCTTCTGTTTGTATATTATTTATCTGCTGTTCAATATCTGCAAGCCTACCTATATCTTCCTCCAACTCAGTGGACAACTTCTCATGCTCTGCTGACAATACAGCCTCTTTATCTTTCAATGCCCGCCGTTGCTCATTAAGTCGATCTTTTTGCATAAAAAATGTCCTTATCTGTCTCGTTGCAAATATAATCTCCAGTTGTTTTAATTTCTCGAATTCCTCTTTATATCGACTTGCCTTTTTTGCCTGCCTTTCTATAGAAGAGATCTGGCGTTTTATTTCCCCTACGATATCGTTTACTCTCAACAGATTATTTTCTGTATCCTTAAGCTTATTTAAAGCCTCCTTTTTTTTAGCTTTATATTTAGTAATTCCAGATGCCTCATCAAGAAGCCCTCTGCGTTCTTCCGGTCTTGCATTAACTATCAAATCTACATTACCCTGCTGGATAAGAGAATACGACTCTTCTCCTATGCCCGTTCCCATCAATAACTCTTGAATATCTTTCAATCGTACCAACGTTTTATTTATAAGATATTCACTTTCACCGGAACGAAATAAACGCCTTGTTATAGTGACCTCATCATATTCTATAGGTAAAATACGCGAACTGTTAGAAAATGTAAGACTGACCTCTGCAAATCCCAATGAGGGTTTCGTGTCTGTGCCATGAAATATCACATCCTCCTTTACAATTCCTCGTAACTCGCGAATACTTTGTTCCCCTAACCCCCAACGGATAGCATCAAATACATTACTCTTCCCACAGCCATTAGGCCCAACAATAGCAGTTACACCAGGTTCAAAATTAAGTACAGTTTTATCAGCAAAGGATTTAAACCCAAAAATTTCCAACTTCTTAAAATACATCTATCTCTCCTTACTATTCTAAAGTTACAAAATTTTTATCTATAGTTGCAATCTATTATAGATGAGATTAAGTGTCAATAATTTTTATAAGATTATTTTATGATTTAATACCACTAAAAGCTACAATAATCGATAATATAATAATTTATAATATTCAATTAAACATAATTATTCTATCCCAAAATACACAAACTATATTTATAACAAGTTCATTTTTTTGAACATATGAAATCCATTAAGAAATAAAAAAAAAATATTGCCTAGTGTATAACTCATATGGTAGGATGTGACAGTTTAGTGGTCTGGTAGGAAATCTTTAATTACAGGTGAAATATATTTAATATCCTAAAAATAACATGGATCAACCAACAGGAGGACAAATGATAGACTATCAGCTTACAGAAGAACAAATAATGATACGCAATCTCTGCAGGGAAATAACCGAAGATAAAATCACACCAGTAGCAGCAGAATTAGACAAAACTGAAGAATTCCCTCGAGACATCCTAAAAGTAATGGCAGAGGCGGATCTGTTTGGGTTATATATTGACGAAAAATACGGTGGCATGGGTGGTGGGATATTAGAACTATGTATTGCCACAGAAGAATTTTCCAGAGGCTGTGGTGGTATCGCTATAAGCTACGCAGCCTCAGCGCTTGGTACCTATCCTATACTTATGTTCGGAAACGAAGAACAGAAAAAGAAATACCTCCCTCCTCTTGCAAAAGGCGAAAAAATAGCCGCATTTGGTCTAACAGAACCATCTGCTGGCTCAGATGCCAGTGCAATGCAGACAACAGCGAAAAAAGAAAAAGACTATTATATCCTCAACGGAACAAAACATTTCATTACAAACGGTGGAGACGCAGACACATACACTATTATAGCAATGACAGATAAATCAAAAGGCTCCAGAGGAGCAAGTGCATTTATTGTAGAAAAAGGCACTCCTGGGTTTACTTTTGGTAAAAAAGAAGATAAAATGGGCATCCGTGCCTCTTCTACTAGAGAGTTAATCTTTACAGACTGTAAAGTACCAAAGGAAAATCTATTAGGTAGAGAAGGCCAGGGATTTCTCATTGCTATGAAGACATTCGATAAATCAAGGCCTGGCATTGGTGCACAGGCAGTAGGCATTGCGCAGGGAGCATTTGACGCAGCATTAAAATATGCTAGAGAAAGAAAACAATTTGGAAAATCCATATCAAGTTTCCAAGGCATTCAGTTCATGTTAGCAGATATGGCAACACAAATTGAAGCTGCACGCGCATTAGTATATGCATCTGCAAGAGAAATTGATAGTGGCGCAAAAGATGTGGGTATGCATTCAGCTATGGCAAAAATGTACGCATCCGATGTAGCAATGAAGGTTACTACAGACGCTGTGCAAATATTTGGCGGATATGGATATATGAAAGACTACCCAGTTGAGAAATACATGCGTGATGCAAAGATTACACAAATATATGAAGGAACAAACCAGATACAAAGGGGAATTATTGCCCTGGCTTTAATAAAGGAAGCGGCTGCAAAAAAATGAATATAATAGTATCTATAAAACAAGTACCTGATACTACACAGGTAAAAATAGATCCTAAGACAAATACCCTTATTAGAGAAGGTGTAGAGTCTATTATAAACCCATTTGATATGTACGCAATAGAAGAAGGCGTACGATTAAAGGAACGATTTGGCGGGAAAACTACTGTTATAACAATGGGACCTCCACAGGCAGAATCAGCTTTACGAGAGGCCATATCATTAGGATGTGATGATGCCATACTAATAAGTGACAGAGCATTTGCTGGCTCAGATACACTTGCAACAAGCTATACCCTTGCTATGGCAATAAAAAAAATAGGCGACTTTGATATGATTATATGTGGCAAACAGGCATCTGATGGTGATACTGCTCAGGTAGGTCCGGGCATCGCGACACATCTTGACCTGCCTCAAGTTACCTATGTAAAGAAAATAGAAGAAGTAACAGATAAATATGCAATTGTTGAACGCATGACAGAAGAAGGCTATGAGGTAATAAAAACCTCCCTTCCCTGTCTGATAACCGTGGTAAAAGAGATAAACGAACCAAGAATCGCATCGCTGAAAGGACGTATGAAGGCAAAAAAAGCCACCATTACTACATGGAAGGCTATAGATTTAGACGTTGAGGAAGACCGCCTAGGGCTTACAGGATCCCCAACATGGGTTGCAAAAATTTTTACACCACCACCTAGACCTAAGGGAGAAATTATAGAAGCAAGCCCAGAAGAGGCTGTTGATAAACTTGTAGAAATATTAAAGGATAAATTAAACTGATATGAATAACATACAAGTAATCAAAGACAAATGCACCGGATGTTCCCTGTGCGAAAAGGTATGTCCATTTGGGGCAATAAAAATAGTCTCAAAAAAGGCATCCATAGACCTTGATAAATGCAGCTTATGCGGTGCATGCGTAGATGTATGCAAACCCAAGGCAATAGAACTCAAAAGGCAGACCTCCAAAACAGCAAATTTAGAAGAATACAAAGGCCTATGGGTATTTGGCGAACAAAAAAAAGGGGTTATCCAACCAGTTGTGTATGAACTTCTTGGAAAGGGACGAGAACTTGCAGACAAACTTGGCACAGACGTATCATGCGTGGTAATAGGACATAATATAAAAAACTGCGCTCAAGAGTTAATATATAAAGGTGCAGATATTGTCTATATTGTAGATGCACCAGAACTAGAACACTTCTGTGATGAACCATATACCAAAACACTTGTAAACCTTATACGAAAATACAGACCAGAAATTGTCTTGTGCGGGGCAACTTCTATAGGACGATCCCTCATATCAAGGGTAGCAGTCAAACTACATACAGGTCTTACAGCAGACTGCACAGGTTTAGATATTGACCCAAAAGGAAAATACCTCATGCAGACGCGCCCTGCCTTTGGTGGGAATATTATGGCAACAATCCTCAGCAAGAACCACCGTCCTCAAATGGCAACAGTAAGACACAAGGTTATGAAAGAACTCCCTGCCGACAAATCACGAAAAGGCAAAATTATCGAGGAACAATTCCATCCATCCTTCCTTACCTCACGGACAAAAATCTTAGATATTGTAGAAGAAGTTACTAACACCGTAAATATTACTGAGGCTGATATTATAGTTTCTGGTGGGCGTGGGATGAAAGGGCCAGAAAACTTTGCCATGCTTGAAGAATTAGCTAAGCTATTAGGTGGAGCTGTAGGAGCATCTCGCGCTGCTGTAGATAGTGGTTGGATACCCTACTCCCATCAGGTAGGACAAACAGGAAAAACCGTATGTCCTAAAATCTATATTGCCTGTGGTATTTCCGGTCAGATACAACATCGTGTAGGGATGCAATCCTCAGATATTATAATCGCGATAAATAAAGACCCGGATGCACCCATATTCAGTATTGCCAACTATGGTATCATAGGGGACCTATTTGAAATCGTGCCAAGACTTACAAAAAGATTCAAAGAAATTCTGAATAAATAAACTAAAAATTATACTATCTGATTATCAACATCTATACTTCTTTAAAAATATAATTCGCAGTGTAGGTATGTCTTTGATAAATCTACTATATGGGGATACTCTAACAAAAAAATTTTAATGATATAGGTATCTTCTTCAGGCAAATAAGATAATAAAGTAGCATCTTTATCCAATACAACCGGTTTCATATCTTAATATTCCCCATATATCTTACATATTTCACAAATCAACAAGGTTGATTTGTGAAATATAATTTTATTACATATCTAAAAGTATAATTTTAATTTAGTTCCCACTACATTACAATCTATCCATTCCCCCTCTTTCTCACTGCTCTGCCACAAATAAAAAATATCGCCTTTTATCTGCTTAATAACATTAAACCCAACCCCTATATACAAACGATTTCTATAAACACCTGTCTTATATCTTTCTACAAATATCTCATCAGCCATCCACGGATTTATACCTAACAACGTAAACCTAAAGGGAGTCTTTATTTTAATCTTATTTCTAATCCTCCACACGTCCTTTTTATCAATATTAAACATACGATAAGAGCCCCTTATTCTATCAGAAACACTCCAATCTCCTAACTTAAACTTGACAGTTCCATTCAACATAGGTCGATATTCGGTATACCAATCATCAATAGCTGACAACTCGAACACCTGCCTGTATGCAGGAGAAAAAGTAAACCAATCATTTAACTTGAAATCTAATTGCAAATGACTATGTTGATAATAAAATTCCTCTACATCGTCCCCAAAATGGAACTCTTCCTCTATATAGACGTGCAGTTTATCATTAATTTTTACCTTTATCGACTCAGTATTCCAATACTGCCAATCCCCATCCTTATAAGCATACCCATCTAAAGGAATTAATAAAAATACTATCCCAACTATAACAACAACCAAATACCTTATCTTCCTCCTAAAAAACCAACTCTCACAAAAAAGACGCATAATTAATAAAGCCATCAACAATTGTTTCATCCATCCCTCCTTTTTTAATAATTTATATCTTCATTTTAACCCGTAGACAGCATATAGTATAATGATGGCTATAATATTAAAAATTAGTGAAATCTATGTAAAATGTCTATTTTTAGCTAATTTTCCATTAGATAAAAATTGATATATATGAAAAGCCAAAAACTTTATAATAAATTTTAGTGGGTAATAATTGTGGGGAAATCAGCCTTATCTATCTATAAAAATATCAAAAGACAAACTATCAGATGGGAAGAAACAAATATATCTTGTCATTACAATTGTAGACAACACATTAAATATATATTTACCAGTATCGCAATCATAATCATTATTTGATATTTTATCGCAACCAATGGCGAGCCCCTCATAAAATAACCCCTATCATCATACCCAGCAAGGGAAATTGATTCAAACACAGTTACCCAACAAGAAAACGAATAAAGCTACCGTTTATACCTCTGCATTACATCCTAAAAGACGAAATACCTAAGAGACTCCACTTTAAAGAATTAGCTAACAACATCCATCTTAATATCTTGCCTTAAAAACGTAACCCAAGCTAATAATAAATACATTAATCCACAATAACACAATAAAAGAAACATAAAAAAGGAACAAAAACAGGAAAGATTACTTACCTTAAATGAGGGCATTTTACTGAAGTGTAGTTCTAACTAAAAAGAGGAATTCTTCCAAAATAAAAGCCCGTATAGCTTTTTCCAACTAAAATCATCCCAATATCTTTATCTAAAATAGATCGTGACAATTCAAAAAAATCCATCAGTTCATATAAATAATCCACATCAAATCCAACAACTCTATTAACCTTAAAAGAAAACAACAATCCAAACCACTCTTTAACCTTTAACATAGGCAAGCTCACATCCTGATCAACATAAGCTATCCACTTCCGCATCTACCATATATTATACCTATCTACTCTTCTAGCTTTAAAGAAAATAGAACCTTCAAATCTGGGAGCAAATCCCAAAATAACTCTAAAAAAGGAACTCTTTCCACATCCAGAACCACCTCTGATAAGGACCTTCTCCCCTTCATTAACCTCTTAAAGATAAATTAGAAAAAACATGCTTATTCCCACAAACAAGTCTCAAATATTCGCCCCCAATCATCTACTTCTCCTTTAAATCTACTCCTGCTCAAGGAATATAGCATCTTTATCCAAATCCTTTAAATTCCCTCGCCAAGTAAACCGTGTAACGTAATTCCATGCTCCGGGTTGAAATTCCTTAACAATCTTCTCCCTCAATTTGTCATCTACTACAAGTGTCTTTGCTTTATTAAATATCTTATTATGATCAAATAGAGGATGCATAGCTATTACATAAACCTCTATTCTCGTCGATTCCTTTCCTAATGATGAAATCTCTAATGGATAATAAGGGACATCAGGTCGAAAAGAAATCTTTAATGGAGTAGCTATCCCAGAACTAAGATTAACAACTGTATGACAATACTCTGAATCTTTATTCACTTTATCTAATGATAATTCAGATAATATCTGTTTCATAATCTTGCGTTGATCTTTATTTAAAGCATTCATATAAAATCCCAAAACATTACAAAAAAGGTCATCCTCTTTTCCATTATATCCTGAGATAAAAGAAAGCAGTTCTCTAACATTTTTTTGTTGTTCATAAATCCGATTACCTTCTAAATCCAGACTTTTCTTAACCTTTAACCCATCAGATATCACTGTTCTAATGATATTAGCATACTGCTTAGCCTCAGTAATAACCATAGGAGAAACAAACCTCGTATTAATCTGCCTATTATCTGCCCTGGGGAAATTATCAGTTAAAACTGTCTTATTATCATGACGGATAAAAAAATAAGAATTCTCTAATCTTTCAAAATCTGCAAAATGTACTGTCCAATTACCATCTATAGAAAATATCCTCACGTTAGGGAAATTAGGGGGAGAGGCAATAGCTTCTATATCCTTACCCATCTGCTGAAACTTTGACACTATTTTATTAATAACACAAAGGCTAAATTCTCTTTCCCTATCCAAACCATCCTTTACCGTATTCCATGTGGGGCAAAAATCCAATTGTTCTCCACGCAAGTCTTGCTCATCACTATCTACATGCTGAAGCATCTGTTTTAACTCTTGTTTAATCTTATTATAAAAATATTTTACCTGTTGCGATTCCTCATAAAACTTATTCCCCAAATTAATCTTATTCGCAACAAAATACATATTCGGTTGTTGGATATAGTTATCAAACACCTCTCTTGCATCTTCTGACAAACTATAGCCATTATCATTCAACCAATCATAAAGATCATCAAAAGAGGTTGTTCTTAAGATTGCAATCTCGTAAATATCTATCTTTTTTTCCTCAACTACATCTATCCCCTGCAATATATCCTTAGATTCTCTTCCAAAATAACTATAATTCAGGCTATCTTTTTCTGAGAAGTAAGACACAAAATCTCTAAAAATAGAAAAATCACTAGCACTAACCTCTGGTTTACTACTTGACTGAATAGGCACGACCCAAACCATATTTGAAATTTCATCTGCCCTTACTTTAGAGGACAAGATCATCTGCTCTATCCCTGAATCCCATGCAATAATAGCCTTCTGGTCAGGCAAATATAAATGCTTATGCTCATCTGAAATAAACAATCCATCAGCAAAAACTGAACCCGATTTAAAAAAAGAAAAAAACAATACAACTATTACAACGAACCATCTCTTATATTCCATCGGATAAGACCCTATTCTAACAAACCAATAAGTTTTTAAACTCTATAGCATCAAATGCTCCATCAGCATTATAATCATTATTAAAAAAAACAAAACAATTTTTTATTCCTTTCATAGTATTTATTCTATCTACCCACACAGCCAACTCTTTTTCTGTGTAGCTCCCCTTATACAACTCCTTCTTTCCATGAAAACGCAAATAAATAATATTTCCTGTTGATACAACAGGAGTCTCTGGGAAGCTATCCTTTGGTGCATCATACCAACACAACCCAACATGCGCTTCATTTAATAACCTATAAACCTCATCTATAAACCATGTAGCATTGCGAAACTCCATACAGTGCAAATAGTCTCTTGCCTTATCGTGTTGATTTATAAGTAACAAAAAATTTTTAAAAAGAGACCTCTCATACTTTAAATTAGGTGGCAACTGCCATAAGATACATCTCAATTTATTACCCAATCCAGCTATTGGAGCAAAAAATCTATCCAAAGACTCTATAGATGTCTTAAGCCTTTGAATATGAGTAATATACCTACTTGCCTTACATACAAAACAAAACTCATCCGGGGTCTTCCTATCCCAACTAATAACTACATTTCTAAAAGGTGTTCGGTAAAAAGTCATATTAATCTCAACAGCATTAAACCGTTCAGCATAATACGGAAGGAAATCAGCAGGCTTTAACTGTGTAGGATAAAATTTACCTATCCAATCAGAATAAAAATATCCACTGGTGCCGATATATATTCTCTCTATTGACACATTACCTCCATATGCATCTACCTAATTATAAAAATTAAATAATACTCTATTCTTTATTGACACAACAAATATTATTATGTAATTATAACAAAGATAATAAGGAGGATAAAGTGCTGATATTAGATAATATTAAACAGGCATACAAAAATAGTACAATATTAAAAGATATTAACCTCAAGCTCCCGGTTCATAGGATAATAGGGATAATAGGCCCAAATGGAGCAGGAAAATCAACACTTCTAAAAATAATTGCAGGATTTCAAATCCCTTGCTCAGGGAAAATTTGGTTTAATGATATACTTCTCGAGAACTTCTATACAAAAAGGGAAATATTCTCGTATATGCCTGAATATATCTACATATATCCACATTATAAAGTAAAGGAATTTATAAAATTTGTTCAACAAGTTAGTAAATATTATAATCCACAATTACTTAAAATACTTAAGTTGGATAAAGTAAATGACAAAAAAATCAAGCATCTATCAAAAGGCTTTCATCAACGATTAAAACTGTTCTTTGCTCTGCATAACGACAAAAAAATAGTTATCCTTGATGAACCGTTTGATGGATTCGACCCAATTCAATTATTAGACATAATAAGACTTATAAAAAAAGAAAAAAGAAATGGTCGGACGTTCATCGTATCCATACATCAATTAAGTTTGGCAGAGAAGATATGTGATCATTATATCTTATTAAACGAAGGAAAACTTATAGCAGACGGAGATATGAAAACATTAAAACAGACATTTAATATAACTGAAAATTCCCTAGAACAAATATTTATAAAGGCTATGACATGAATGCCTATCTTCTCTTGATATTAAAAGAAACAAAAGATATCTTCCATACCAAATCAGGGATAGTGTTTCTTATATTGAGTAGTGTTATCATAGGTAATAGCTTCTTCACAGCTGTTGATTTATATAGCAAAGCAAGTATTGCTGCCATTAATAATCCTTTGTATGCAACAGGATTTGAACCCGTGCCCGGAGTCTTCAGACCTACTTATGGGGCGATATTCATACTGTTTTCTATATTACTGCCTTTTGTTATCATCCCGGTTATTAGTAATGAAAAAAAATATAATACTATAACACTACTATTGCAATTTCCATTTAGCTTTTCTGAAGTCCTTTCTGCCAAGATTATTGCCTCTATAGTCTTTGTAATTTCTACCTTAATATTAACCGTCCCGGCATTAATATTATGGGAAATATATGGTGGACACCTCCCCATAGCAGAAATATGCACTCTAACTTTAGGCTATCTTCTATACGGTCTTACAATTATATCAATATCTTTATGTTATTCCTCCTTATTTGAGAATACCTCAACTGCTGCCATACTATCTATTGCTACTATATTAACATCATGGATAATAGATTTTACAAAAGATACCAATGCTTCTAAGGTAATTCTTTTGTTCTCGAAATACACAATGACAAAAATGCTAAAATTATTCGAAGATGGTATATTATCGTTAGGAGCAATATTATATTTTATAATAGTATCTATATTTTTCTGTGCTCTTTGCTATGTTACATTCAGATTTGACATAAAAAACAAATGGAAATACATTTTATCTATTACGCTTATATTTTTATTTGCAATAATATTAAACAAAAAAAATTATATAAATTGGGATATTACAGAAAGCCATAAAAACTCATTCCCTCCAAAAATAACAGAAGCATTAAAAAAGGCCCCACCTATCGGAATAGAAGTATATCTAAGAAAAACCGACTCCCGATACAAAGACTTTGAAAATGACTTTCTTAAAAAACTAACCCTTATAAGACCTGATACACAGATACATTATATCGATAATGATAAAGAACTCGATAAAAATTATGGTCTTTTTATATATAATATAAACGGAAAAACAGATAAGACATATTCCAATAGTGAAGAAGAGATTATCCCAATTATACTTGGGTTATCAGGTATAAACATACCTAAGGAGGATAGAAAAAATTTTAAAGGTTATCCTCTTTCTGTAAATAAAAAAAGATTATCTATTATAAAATACATATATTATTTTATAATTCCTATTATTATCTTATTATGTAATCTCTTAACACCACTAAAAAACTTAATCTTAAAAAGGAGGATGGGATGAAAAAGGCAAAACAATATATTATTATCGTCCTACTATTACTTACCCCTATCTTATCTCATGCAAAAAAAATCGTAAAAGTAGATTTCAACAATGAGACAAGATTCGAACAGTCTAAAGACTTTATCTCTTTTGTAGGCAACTGGCATATAGACAAAGATAATACAAATTCAGTATACGCTGTAGATGGCAGGAGATGGACTGCAGGAAGTATAACAAAGGGTATAGCAGATAAGGCAAAGGCCATATATGGAGAAAGATACGCGGAATTTTTGGATAACTTGCAGGCATACAAATATTTCCCCTTAACTATATACAGACCAATCAGTAACTTCGAAGATGGAATTATAAAAGTGGAGTTTAAAACTATAAGTGGAAGAATAGATCAGGCCGCAGGGATTGCCTTTAACATAAAGCCAAATGGAGATTATTTAGTAATAAGGGCAAATCCATTAGAAAATAATTTAGTAGCATTTAAAATGGAAAAAGGAATTCGCTCTGTTGTTCAATGGATACGTAATGTAAAAACCCCAACAAATACATGGCATACCCTTATGGTAAAAATCAATGGTAAGGAAATAACTGGCTATCTCAATGGTAAAGAATATATACATTTTTATACCAAAGAAAATATTAACGGGAAAATAGGATTATGGTCAAAGGCAGATTCATATGTATTCTTTGATAACTTTCAAGTCATCTCTAAGAAAGACTAAAAAATAAGTAAGATATTTACCCAGCAGATTAAATATAAAAACAACAAATAAAAATCAAAAATTAACCTACAGGTATAAAAATATGACATAAGAAATATTTTATGGTAAGTAGATCAATCTTTCACATCAAATCAATTAACTAATTTTAGTTAAATATTGACAATAAAAAACGACCTGTTTGTAATATTAACAGGCCGTTTTTATCAGCTTCTCATAGAGAAAGCAAATATTAGTTATCAAAATATTTCTTAAAGAATAGGAAGCAACTTCTCCAACTCATATTTTGTAAGCTGAATTCTGTAATCTTCCCATTCATTTTTCTTCAATTCAACAAAGCGGGTAAATACATGTTCACCAAGTGCCTTCTTGATAAGCTCGCTTTTCTCTGTAATGCTTATAGCCTCCCCAAGGCTGCCAGGTAAAGATTTGATCCCCAATTCTTCTCTTTCTCTATCTGTAAGATGATAAAGATTCTTCTCCATAGGATCAGAGAGGTCATATCCTTTTTCTATTCCCTCAAGGCCGGCTTGAAGCATAACAGCAAATGTCAGATATGGGTTGCACGAAGGATCTGGACATCTTAACTCTGCCCTGGTAGCATTTTCTTTCCCAGGATGATATACAGGAACTCTAATTAATGCAGAACGGTTCCTGTTTGACCATGCAATATATACTGGTGCCTCATATCCCGGGACCAATCTCTTATAGGAATTTACCCACTGTGCAAACACAGAACTCATCTCACGTGCATGGGTAAGTTGTCCTGCAATAAATCTTCTTGCATCTTGTGACAAGAATAACTTATCTTCTTTTGAGAAGAATGCGTTTTTATCTCCCT
>Ga0256914_1000487_pt1 | contig 39379 bp, 39 predicted proteins | sample HulkmetaG_FD_191571 | JGI IMG/M metagenome (GOLD analysis project Ga0256914, IMG submission 191571) | Hydrothermal chimney microbial communities from Main Endeavour vent field at the Juan de Fuca Ridge, Pacific Ocean - Hulk | ecosystem: Environmental > Aquatic > Marine > Hydrothermal vents ... | reverse complement strand
GCTCTCCTCCATGCCCACACTCAGATCCAACTGGACACTCACCACCTGGATCCGCTTCCCTCTCACCCCGACACCCAGCCAGTTTACTTTCAGAAGATACCAGTACTTTATCGTCGCCACCGTCCAGGGAAGAGGCGATCTGGGGTTTTTCGCCAAGAGAGGAGACAACTACAAGTGGGGGGTCTACGACAATAAGGGCCGGATCCGGGAGATCACCATAGGGAAGGTTGCCGACGGGTGGCACCATGTAACCCAGGTGGCTACCGGAGGGCGCACCTATCTCTATCTGGATGGAAGCTATATAGGTTCCGTCCCCACATATACATATGGGAACCTCCTGTACATCGGCTCCTCGACCGACTCCACCGACGACGAGACGATCGGTGCTCCGATGGATGAGTTCAAACTCTTCGACAGTGCACTGGGTGCGGATGAGATCTCGGCGATCTACCGGAACGAGAGCGGGGGAAGAAACTACGATGGGACGCAACGGGAGTGCTTCGGATATTCGGGAGTCGTGACACCCCTGGAGTTCGAAGGCGCGGAAGTGACACTCAAAGACACCTACGCCGACCCCACATGGACACATATCTCCTTCTCCACCCCCTTCTCTTCTCCACCCCGGATATTCATGGTCATCGACAGCGTCGGAGAGAATCCGGCCAGTGTCCGGATCCGCAACGTGACGCGTTCGGGATTCGATGCGACATTGAGCGAGCCGGAGGGGGAGGATGGTCCGCATCTGAGCCAGAAGCTGAGCTACCTGGCGATCAACGAGGGTGTCCACAGACTCGGAAACCACTATATCGAGGTTGGGAGCATCCAGACCCGAAAGATCCAGGGGAGATTCGCTTCCGGCGATACCGGCTGGGTGAAGATCGCCCCCTCGATCGCTCTGTGCGAGGCGGCCGTCGTCGCCAACATCCAGACGCTGAACAACGAGACGGCCGATCTTCCGGCCCAGCCGTCGTCTCCGTGGATGACGGTGGCGATCGATGAAAACAGCAGCGGAATCTTTCTGGCCCTGGAGCGGAGCGAAACCTCAAGCGGTACCCTTGCGAACGATGAGACGATCGCCTATATGATCGCCCCTGCGAACTTCACCGACTCCTTTCTCGACGATGCCAACAGGAGTATACTCTTCGAGACGATCCGTACCGATCCCTATTTCGTCGGCTGGGACGACGGCTGCAGAAACCTCTCTTTCCGAAACGGATACTCCTCCGCACCCCTGATCGCCGGATCGAAAACGAGCCGCATCGGGGCTGACGGGGGATGGTTCCGCCGCTGTTTTCTGGATTCCGCACAGATCGGATTTCTCGTCGATGAAGACCGTGCCGGCGACCTCGAGAGAGGTCACTCCCCCGAAGCGGGGGCGATTTTCGCCTTTTCGGATACCTTCAGGGTGGGCGGTGGCGCCGGTTCGTTCATCGACGGTCTCTTCAACGCCGTCGACCATTCGGCCGTATGCAACGCTTCGGTCGATTGGGACGACAACCTCACGACCAAAAGGGCGGGAGAGGAGTATCGGCTCTCGATCCTGGCCAGGGAGGCCCGAAGCGGCCTGCCGATGGAGGCGAACATAACGCGGGTCGATCTGCGCTACTTCGCGGACGGCGACACGCGCCAGTGCAGCGGCGAACCCTATCGCAGCGTGACGGTTTGCAACGGAGGGTGCGGCGTCACCGATCCGGCGGGGTGTCTTCCGCTGACGGTCCCCTCTTCGTTGAACGACCGGGCCGCCGCATGTGTGCAGGTGCATATCGAGGGACGGGATATCGACGCCACCTCCTCCGTCGACGTCAACGAAAGCAACAGCAGCGACGACTATGCGATCCGCCCCGACCGTATCCTCTTTCTGCAGCCCCAGGCGGAGGCCAACCTGACGGCGGAACGCCCCTATCTGTTCGGCGGGGGAGCCAGAGCGGTTCTTGTGGATGGAACGACGGTCGCCGACGACTACAACACCACCCTCGCACTGCGGTACCGGACCTATATGCGCAACGGGGAGGAGAACGGATCGCTGGCGGGTACGCTTCTATCCTCCTTGTCGAACTTTTCGTCCGGCGTCGCCGATCTCAACTTCAGTTTCAGCGACGTGGCGATCGTCGCCCTGGAGTTCAACGACACGCTCTGGAGCGCCGTGGATGACGACGATACTCCTCTTTCGGAGAGGATCGTATACGGCGAGCGCAACGTCACCTTCATCCCGGACCATTTCGAGGTCCTCTTTCTTTCGACACCGCTGCTCGAAGACAACGATACGGTCCGAAGGTTCACCTACCTCTCCAGCGACCTGAACATGAGTGCGTGGGCGCGTCGTCTCTCGGTCGTCGTCACCGCCAAGGGGGAGAACAACGGTACGCTCCTGAACTTCTCCGATCCGACGGACCGTCTCTTCGCCGACCCGGTCGACATCACCCCGCGGCTCGGGCTCCCGGCCCGGCACTCTTCGGCGAGGATGGCCGGAGCGCCGCAGCCGCAGACCGGCGTCGATCCGGGATTCTCCCTTGGAGAGGCGGTCGTCGCCTATGCGGACGTGCCGTTCAACTACGACCGCAGTTTCGACTCCCCCGTCGATCCGTTCCTCGTGCAGGGGAGCGAGGGGAACGTTTCGGTGCTGGTCGTCGATTCCCGCCATCCGGCGGTGGCGGGGAGCGCCTTTTCGGTTTTCGATGGCAACGCCACCTTCTACTACGGGCGGATGAGGGCCGGAGATATCCAGACGACCGACCGCTCGACGGAGAATCCCGTCGAGATCGAAGTCTACGACGGAAACTCGTCGGCGCTGGTGGCAGGCTTTGTGCGGAACTCCCTCAGGTGGTTTCGAAACCGGAAACATTCGGACGGCTCCTCCGGGCGGATCCGGGAGGCGAACGTGACGGAAGGGACATCCCTCGACACTCCTGCGGACGCATCGGTCGTGCTGGCCTACGGGGCTTTCGGAAACGGAGTCGTCGTGATGGAGATCAACAGCAGTGTGGATCGTTCGAGAAGCCGGACGATCCATCTCGATGTCGATTCGTGGCTCTGGTACGCTCCCAAAGGGTTCGGTTCGGCCTACGACTACGGGGCGGCGAGCGACTGTACCTCCCACCCCTGCTTCCTCTATACCTACGAAGCCAAAGGAGAGGGGCGAGGCGGGATTCTCAGCGGAGACTTCAATGGTTCTGACTTCGATGCGGGGAGCCTGGACGCCAACGCGACCTACGAACGGAGAGAGGGAGTGAAACTGTTCCGATGAGACGTGCGCTGACCCTGATCGAGATGATCTTCACGATGGTGATCGTCGGGCTGGTCTTCATGGTGGTCCCGAAGATCCTCTTCGTCACCAACAAGAGCTTCGAAACGCTCGTCAAAGAGGAGGCGCTCTACAACATGATGGCGTTGGCCGGTATCGTGACGACGCTTCCGTGGGATGAGAACAATACGCGCAGCGACGCGATCCTGCAGACGCAGAGCCCCGCGAGCCTATATCGGTGCGATGCGACGACCCGATTCTACCGGATAGGAGGTTTTGCGGGTGGGCGCAACTGTATCGGCGGCGGTGCGGCCACCCCCCTTCCTGGACGGGAAGACGGAGACTTCAACGATCTTGACGACTACGACGGCTATACGCTCCAGACCGCCTCTGCCTACGGCGCCAGGTACCTTCTGGGCGTTACCGTACGCTACCTGTCGGATCCTCCGCCCGGAAACCTCGTCGACCTCTCCACCCTCTCCGTCGCCGCCGGAAGCAGCAATATCAAAGAGGTGAACATTACCGTGACCAATGCACCGTCCAACCGAAGGGTCCCTTTCCGCTCCTCCGTCAGCTACCATTCGGCCAATATCGGACAGACGCTCATCAACAGAAGGGCGTGGCGATGAGACGACGGGCCTTTACGCTGATCGAAATCGTCATGGTGATCGCCGTCGCCGGCATCCTGGCGGTCGGTACCTTCAAGGCCCTGAGCGCCCTTTTCGTCCGGAGCGCCAAGGCGCGTGCCGTCACCGAGCTCTCTCTCGTTTCGCAGTCGGTACTCGATCAGCTCGGTGTGCTTCTGTACGCGAGGGTCCCGGGCAGCGTCATCGGCTACGACCCCTCAGACGGCAGCTACGGTGCGATCGGGCGGCTCGCATCGCCCAAACCGGTCCTGGAGTGGATAGGGACGGCCGAGGAGAGCCTGAAGCGGCGCGACTACAGCGGGTTCGTCGATATGAACGCGAGCGACAGCGTCTCGGGCGTGCTCGTTTCGCCCGATAGCGACGGATCCAGGGTCGATGCGACGATCCGCCTGAAGTTCAATACCTCCTCCGATGTCTTCGCCTCCGATCGGGTCCGGCTCGTCTTCGCCGGCAGTTACGACCTGGGGGCACAGGAGGATGCTTCCGCCCCCGCATTCGGGTGGCACGGCGAGACGGCGGGGAAGATCCATGACATATCGATGGATGGAAGCGGGAACATCACGCTCAACGCCTCACCCCCCTACATCTACGAGAAGTACTACCTCGCCGACACCGCATACGCCGTGGCCAGGGCGAAGGATGTCAACATCTCGGCTTCCTGTATCTCGGCGCTCGGTGTACCGCTGAACGAGGATGCGCTTCTGCTCTTTTACGACTACAGGCCCTGGAAGGGGGAGAGCTTCTGCGCCGACAGCGGCGGTGTCGCGGCCGGAAGCGTCACCCTCCTGGCGGAAGATGTCTCGGGCTTCCGTGCCGAGCTGGTGGAGCGTACGATCCGGCTCAGCATCGATATGGTGAGACCCGTCAGGGGCTCGACGCCGGTGCACATCTCGAAACAGAAGGTGGTCTTCTGATGGGTGGGCGCAGAGCGTTCGGCCTCTGGCAGGCGATCGTCATCATTTTGATTCTGGGCGGCATCATGGTCGTGACGATGCGCTTTGCGCGGATCGGGGCGCACCATACCGCCGACAGCTATACCAGGGAGCAGGCGGAGCTCTTTTTGCGAAGCGCCCTGGAGATCGCCATGCTGCAGATCGGTACGCACGACAGGAGCGGTGGCTGCCTTGGAGCGGTGAGAGTGCTCTCCAGAGACGGCAGATTCATCGCCGATATCAATATCACGAGGTACTACCTTCTGAAAGGGAGTGCCGACCTGGCTCTCTGCGGGCCCTTGGGGTACCCGATCGAAACGGAAGAGTCGCACGGTATGGTGATGATGGAGGCGGTTGTCAGAAGCGACCCCTCCAATCCGAAGATCGTCCATCCGGTGAGAGTTCTCAGAAGGAGTATCCAAAGACCATGAAGATGAGGGGTTTCACGCTGATAGAGCTGATTTTCGTCCTTCTGCTCATCGGGCTGCTCGGGGCGGTCGGCACATCTCTTTACAGGCCGGAAAAGCTCCTTTCCGACACCCGGTTCATCGCCGCCAAACTGATGAAGAGCCGCTATCTGGCCATCGGCTTCGACCATGGAAATTTCGACGGAACGGCTCTGGCCGGGACGGTCGGATGCGTGACGCTCGACCGATCCTCCCTGGAGGGGAGTGTCGCGGAAGCGGGCGGATACAGACTGGGTTCGAAGACGCGGATCGCGGTGAGCGGCATATCGGGGAACACAATTTGCTTCGACGAGAAGGGATATCCGCACGACGGGGACTTTTCGCCGGGTTCACTCCTGCACCGAAAGGTCGATATTACTGTCAGTAACGGGGGAAAGAGCTATCGGATCACGCTCTTTCCCATGAGCGGATATGCCAAAATCGTCTACCGATAGCTTTTCGGTATCGGAGAAAAGAGGCTCTCCCGCTCCATCCCAAGGAGTGGCCCCGCGGCTCAAAAACGAGAAAGAGAGACGGAACGAAGAATGTCTGGACGGACCATATGCTACTGTACCGGCGAGGGAGAAGCGCTTCTGTTCGACGGTGAATCGTTTGTCGAAACGGAGCCCAAAAAGGCGAAGCGGAGTTTCTGCGGCGCTGTCGTGCCGTCGGAGGAGATTCGCTCCCACACCTTCAAGATCCCGGCCGGATCCGACGAGAGCAAACTCGATACGCTGGTCGAGATCACGATGTTCGAGGAGGGGGGGCTCGATCTTCAGAAGGAGTACGTGATCGCCTATGTCCGCCATACGCTCGACTTCGACTCCTCGTGGCTGATCGAAGCGTTCGCCGTAGAGCGGGAGAGGCTCAAAGAGCGCTTCGGAAAAATCGCGTCCCGGACGGGACATCTCGACGTGCTTGCGGTCCCTTTTACCGTCTACGAAGCGCTCTATGCGTTCGACAAGGCGGACGACCGGGCGATCGACCTCTTCCTCCACCTCTCCGAAGAGGCCTCCTTCGCCGTACTCTGCAAGGAGGGAAAGTATATCGCCCACAGAAACCTCCCCTCCCTCGCCTCCCTCGCCGCCAAGGCGAACGTGAGTGTCGAAGTGGTCCGGGAGGCGCTGCGCGAGCGGGGGCTGGAGAGCGAACGGTACGGAGCGGACGAACGGCTGCTGATCGAGACGCTCCAGGAGGCCTTTTTGAAGATCGTCGAGCGCGTGGCGCAGACGGTGAATCACAAGCGGGGGATCTTTGGAATCAAGAAGGTCGATTCGCTTCTTCTCGATTTCGGGCAGAGCCTGATTCCGGGGCTCTGGGAGCTCTTCGACGGGTATGGGTTCGAAGAGAGCAGAAAAGGGGCCATGAGCTGCTGTGAAGGGCTCGACCCGGCGATGCAGCACCGGGGTCTTGAAGCGCTGTACATGCTGGCGGTGAAAGAGGGGAAGATCGATGGCGTGAACCTGACGATCTTCGAAAAACGCCCCGGTTTCCTGCAGACCCATACCGGACGTTTCGTCTCCATCCTGGCCGCGGGTGCGCTTCTGACCGTGGGATACGCCGTTTTCAAAGAGCGCGAGCTCGCCACTCTGGAAGAGAGATACCTGCAGCTCGATGGCGAGCTCTCCACCCTCAGGCAGAAGGCGGCCGCCCTTCGCAAAGCGGTCTCGAAGGAGCGCGGCGGTCTCGAGGAGGCAAGGCGCCGTCTCGACGAGAGCCGGGAGAAGATCATGGCTTTCGACGAGACGGCGGACGCCGCGCTGCTGATCGAAGAGTCGAAGATCCGGCGACGGAGGATGGTGCGGGATGTCGATCGGGCGCTGGCGCGCTACGCCCTGGCGGCCACTTCGATGGAGCAGAACGGTTCGAAGCGTATGGAGGTGGAGATTTTGAGCGACTACGGACGGCGTGACCGTATCGCGAAGTTCATCAAAGCCCTGATCGAGATGGGGTACAGGAGTGTCGAAACGGAAGCGATCCGTCTTGACGAGAGGCTCTACAGCAGCCGGGTGGAGATCGTACGATGAGCCTGCTGCGGGAGACGGAAGAGCAGCTGGCCTCTTTCGGGCCCCTGAAGCGGGGTGTGGTGACGCTGGCGGCACTCGCGATGGTCGTCGCAGGCGGATGGTACGGCTGGATCGAAGAGACCCGGACACGGATCGACGAGGTCTCTGCCCGGACGGCCGGGTTGGAGCGGCAGATCGGGCAGATCGATCTTCGCAGACTCGCGCAGCGGGTCGAACATATGCGCCAAAAGCGACTCGAAACGGTCGAAGAGCTCCACGAGAGCGAGCGGGCGGTGGGTTTTCTGCGCACGAAGATGGGAGGAATCCGGAAGTTTGGTTTCGACCAGGAGATGGAGGCCGAACTTCTGGACGCGATTCTCAAGAGATCGGTCGAGCTCGGACTCCGGATCGAGCGGATCGAAAGCGTGAACGATCCGGCCGACCTCACACCCCTCCTGGAACGAAAAAAGAGGCTGCGCATCGAAGGGGAGGGAGCCTTCGCCCCGATCGTGAAACTGGTCTACCATATCGAGAGTCTGAACATGCTCGCGAAGATCGGTTCGCTCGGCCTGAGGCTCGACCGAAACGGTGCGACGCTCTTTACGATCGACCTGCTGGCCTACGGAGTGAAACGATGAGCAGGAAGAGCCCGCTTTTTCTCCTGCTCCTCTCCGGGACGCTCCTGGGCTCCGGTACCTCAATCGCCCCGATCGTGGAGAAGTTCGAAAATCTCGAGACGTTCCGGATCCCGGCCGCGGTGGCGTACAGGGTCTACGACCCTTTCAGAAGAGCCGCCCCGCGGATCAAGACGGCACAGACACGGCACCATACCCTTCGCCGGACGCTTCCGAAGCTGACGGCCATCATGAACGACAGAGCCTACATGGCGGGACGATGGGTCCGTGTCGGCGATCGGATCGGAGAGTACACGGTACTGGAGATACGCAAAGGGGGCGTTTGGCTAAAAAGGGGAGGTGCCAGGCGTTTTCTGCCTCTTGCGCAGAAGAGAAAGAGTCTACTCAACATCAAGGATTACCGACAATGAGACGTATCGTTTCCATTCTGGCGTGTTCGACAGTGCTTCTGTTTGGCGCTCCCGACTGCCAGACCAAACTCTTTTCGTTCAAGACCGGTCAGCAGAGTGGGGCCGTGACACTCTACGACGTCCTCGAAAACCTGGCCGACACGTGCGAATTCACCGTCATGTTCGCCGATACGGAGGTCAGAAGGGTCCTCAAGAGGCCGCTGCGGATGGTCTATATCCGCGACTACACTCTCGAAGATATGTTCCGCTTCCTCTTCGACGACCACAATATGTTCTACCGCTACGATCCGGAGCGCCGGGTGCTCACCGTCTCCTACATCGAGACCCGCTCGTTCCATATCGATTACGTCAACCTCACCGAACTGAAGACCGAGTCGGTCAAGTCGATCACCGTCGGGGCGTCGGGAAGCCAGAGCGGCATCTACGGCTCCTCCGGCGGGTACAGCGGGACGAGCGGCACTTCGCAGGGCTCCTACGGGGGGAGCGGAAGCGGAGACAACTCCGACTATACGACGATCAAGACGGTGACGGAGTTCAACTTCTGGAGCGGTTTCAAGCAGCAGATCGACGCGATATTGCAGCGGGACGAGGATAGCCACACCGTCCGCAGCAAAGCGCTCATCAACAATGAAGCGGGAATCGTGACGGTGACCGGGACGAAGAGGCAGATCGAGCGGGTCGAAAGGTATATCTCCCACGTGATGGGGCGCCTGCACAAACAGATCATGCTCGAGGCGCGCCTGGTGGAGCTTCGCTACAGCGACAGCAATACGACGGGTGTCGACTGGAGCCGGTTCGATATCGGGCTCAAAGGGACCGTTTCAGACACCTACGAGCGGGGAGTGGCGTCGCTCACGAAACGCCCCTTCTACTCCTTCAGCTACGACTTCACGATGGACGGCCTGCTCGACTTTCTGCAGCGCTACGGTACGGTCAATACCCTCTCCAACCCCAAAATCATGACGCTCAACAACCAGCCGGCCGTCATCAACGTGGGGGATCAGATCAACTACAAGTACCAGACGGGGGCCATCACGACCACGACGACGGGCAACCCGGTCGGCACCAACACCTATCAGCTCGGCTCGGTCTTCATCGGTCTGACGCTCAATATCGTCCCCGAGGTGACCGACGACGGATTCATCATCCTGCGGGTCAACCCGGTCGTGAGCGAGATGCTCGATGGAACCCAGGCGACCGATATCAGCTACCAGCAGGTAGGTACGGCGACAGAAGAGGTTCGCTCGATGCCGCCGGATGTGAAGATCAAGCAGCTCACCTCGATCGTCAAGGTCAAGAACGGCCACAAAGTGATCATCGGGGGGCTGATCAGCAATCGTACCTACTCCACCAATTCGAAAGTCCCCCTGCTCGGCGACATACCGCTGGTCGGGCGGGCCTTCAGCCATACCGGGGAGGAGTCGCAGAAGGTGGAGCTCATCATCATCCTGACGCCCAGGATCGTCGACGGGAGCTCCTTTCCGACGATCGACGATGCGCTCCAGATGGGGATGAAGTAGATGCTCGACTACACTGCGGCGGCGCGCCTTTTCGTGGACAGGGCCGACAGCGGCGAATATTTCGACTCTTCGAGCGCCGAACGATCCAGGACGATTCTCAGGTCGCTGATCGAAGAGCCGGAGCGCAAACTCCTCTTTCTCCTGGGTGAACCCGGCGTCGGGAAGAGCCATATGCTCGAAACGATCGGGAAGGAGATGGGTACGGAGCGGAAAATCGTCCATCTGCGCGAGCCCTTTTTCGATCCGAAAGCGTTTCTGGTTCGACTTCTCGAAGAGGTCGGGGAGCGGAGCGAAGGGGAGTTGGACCGCCTCAAGGCCCTGGCGGTAGAGCGGTACGGTTCGCGGGAGCACCTGGTGATGATCGACGAGGCGCAGCTTCTGAGCGAGTCGTCGCTCGAGTTCCTTCGGATCCTTGCCGATACGAAGGCGTTCCGGCTGCTGCTTTCGATGCACCGGAAGGAGGGGGAGGAGATCCTGGCAAAGCCCCACTTCCGCACGCGCAGCCACCGGGTCGTCGAGATCGGCACCCTGCGGCCGGAGGAGGTGGAACGCTACCTGCGCGGTACCCTGAAGCGCGCGGGAATGGAGGAGATTTCGCAGATGGTGACGCCGAAGCTTCTGAAGCGGATCTCCCGCTACAGCGAAGGGAACTTTCGGACGCTGAAGCGGATGATGCAGAGTATGTTCGAGCTGGTGCAGTATGCGAAGGAGAACGGCCGGGAGGGGCTTTCGCGTCCCTGCGACTGCGTTCTCGACATGGCGGCGATCGAGCTGGAGCTGATCGATGCATAACCGGTTCGAATCGCTGCTGCAGCGCTGCAGGGCCCGCAGGAGAAAGAGGCTGCTGATGCGCCTGGCCGTTTTGGCGCTCCTGGCCGGAGCCGTCGCGGCCGGGGTACTCCTGGGGCGACCGGACGGATCGCTTTCGGACATCGTTCAAAGGGCGCCGCAGGCCTACCGGGTCGCGAATGTCGAAGTCCGGAAGGAGGGGGCCGAAGGGAAGCCGCGACCGCCGGAGCGGTCGGTATCGCCTGCCGTACAGCGGCCTTTGGCCGAAGAGCCGCCTGCCGCGGAGCCGCAGAGAGCGGCGAAGCCGACCCCCCCGCCACAGCCGGAGCCGGTCCACGAACCTACAGTATCCGATGCACCGGCACCGGCGGATACGAAAGGAGAGCGGAAGAGAGCGGATGCGGCACCGAAAGAGGAGCCTCGAACCCCTCCTTCCGCCGCTGCCCGAGGCGAAGGGGGCGAGGAGTCCCAAACAGAGATCCTTCTGGAGGTGAAGGATGTCACCAGCCTGGACGCCCTGCTGGAGCAGTACGGGAACGCTCCCCGGTATGCGGTGGCGCTCAAGATCGCCGAGAGCTACTATCGTGACGGCGATTTCGAGAACGCCTCCTACTGGGCACGGAAGGCGAACCTGCTCGATCGGGACGACGAGCGGGCCTGGATCATCTATGCGGAGTCGGAGTATGCGCTGGGACACGAAAAGCGGGCCATCCGGATATTGAGACTCTTTCTCGACTACAAAGATTCGGCGAAGGCACGTTCGCTGCTGATGACATGGAGCCGGCCATGATACGTCAGAATGTGCGACTGGGCGATCTTCTGGTCGAAAAGGGGTTGATTACATCCGAGGAGCTGATGCGCGCCCTGCAGCTTCAGAAGGAGAGCGATTTTTCGAGGAAACTGGGCGAGATCCTCGTCGACGAGGGGTTCGTGACGGAGCGGGAGATCTCCGAGCAGCTCGCCGAGCAGCTCCGCCTGGAGTTCGTCGACCTCTACGGCGTCGATCTCGATCTGAAGCTTCTGGAGCAGTTTCCGCTGCAGGTTCTCAAAAACGCCTGGGCCGTACCTTTCGGGGAGGATGATGAGTCGATCCACGTCGCCACCTCCGATCCGCTCAACTACGACGCCCTGGAGGTGCTCGAACGGAGTGTCGTGACCAAACCGGTGAAGCTCTATCTGGCGATGAAAGGGGAGATCCAGCACATTTTCCAGCGGATCGAGATCATCCACTCCACCAAGTCGATCGTCGCGGAGGTGAAACGCGAAATCAGACAGCACGGGGTCAAGAACGAGAGCGAAGAGAGCGCGGTGCTGAAGCTGATCCGTCTCGTCATCCGCGATGCGATCCTCAGAAACGCCAGCGATCTGCATATCGAACCGGACGCCCACGAAGTGTCGGTACGCGCCCGCGTCGACGGGGTTCTGCACGAGACGTTCGTCTTCGACCTGGAGGTCTATACCGCCCTGGCGTCACGCATCAAGATTCTCGGAAACCTCGACATCTCCGAACGGCGCAAATCCCAGGACGGCCGCTTCATGCTGATCGTCGACGGCAAGGAGTACGATTTCCGCCTCTCGGCGACACCCACACTGCATGGCGAGTCGATCGTGATGCGGATTCTGGACCAGCAGAAGGTACTGATGAAGATGTCGGAGCTCGGCTTCGAGGAGGAGAATCTCAGAACCTTCCACGAAGTGATCCGCCAGCCCTACGGCATCGTCCTGCTGACCGGCCCCACCGGCAGCGGAAAGACGACGACGCTCTATGCGGCACTCAACGAGATCAAGAGCATCGAAAACAAGGTGCTCACGATCGAAGACCCGGTCGAGTATCAACTGCCGCTGATCCAGCAGGTCCAGGTGAACGAGAAGATCGGCTTCACCTTCGCCAAAGCGCTCAAGTCGTTCCTGCGGCAGGATCCGGATATCATCATGGTGGGGGAGATCCGCGATTTCGAAACTCTCGGCGCCGCGGCCCAGGCGTCGTTGACCGGACACCTCGTCTTCTCCACCCTCCATACCAACGATGCCCCCAGTGCCGTGAGCCGGATGGTGCAGATGGGGCTCGAGCCCTACCTGATCGCCGACGCGCTGATCGCCATCGTCGCCCAGCGGCTGGTACGCAAAATCTGCCCCTACTGCAAAACCGAGAGCAGACCCCACCACGACCTGATCAAGCGGGTGGAGAAATATCTGCCCGAAAATCCGCTCTTTTTTCGCGGAACAGGGTGCCCCGAGTGTGAGATGACCGGCTATATGGGCCGGACGCTCATCGTGGAGATCCTGAGAGTCAACGAAGCGGTCGCCCAGAAGATATCCGAAGGGGCGACGCGGCTCGAGATCGCGAAAGCGGCACTCGAAGAGGGGGCCTACCGCCCGATGGTGGAGGATGGACTCCGAAAAGTCCTCTCGGGAGTGACGACGCTCGAAGAGATTCTGCGCGTGACGAGGAGCTGAGGATGCGCTACTTCAGGATCGACTACCGGCAGGGAGGAAAACGGGAATCGATCGTGCTCGAGGCGCCCTCGAAGGTCGATGCGGTCGGGGCGTTCAGGCAGATGACGCTGGGGGTGATGCTTTCGGTCAGGGAGGTATCGAAACCGATCTCGATGAGGTGGAGGAAGTGGATCGAAGCCTACCGCTCTCCGCTCCGCAGAAAACGGGTGGCGCAAGAGCCCTATATCGCCTCCCTGCGGCAGATCTCCGTGATGCTCGATGCGGGGCTGCCGATCAACCAGTGTATCGAGGAGGCGATCCGCTCCACCGAGGACGAGATGCTCAAGGCGATTCTCGGATCGATCCTGGCCGATGTCGAAAGCGGGGTCTCGCTCAGCGATGCGGTCGAGCCCTTTCGTCTGCAGTTGGGCAGTATCTCCCTTTCGATGTTCCACCTGGGGGAGCAGACGGGAACCCTCTCCGAGTCGATTCTGAAACTCGCCGACATCCTGGAGCGGATCCAGCACAACCGTCGCGAGCTCGTGCGGGCCACCCGCTACCCTCTCTTTACGATCCTGGCGATGATGGCGGCCTTCGTTGTCGTGATCGTCATGGTCGTTCCGCAGTTTCAGGAGATTTTCGCCGAAAGCGGCGCCGACCTCCCGTTTCCGACTCAGCTGCTCATATGGGTGGAGCATGCGGTGACGCGATACGGCCCTTTCATTCTGGGTGGGGCGATCTTGTTGAGCCTGCTCTTTTCGTACCTGTACGGAAAGTATCCGAAGGTGAGGCTCGAAGCCGACCGACTGATGCTCAGGATCTACATCGTCGGCAAGGTGATGCACTATGCGATGGTCGGCCGATTCGTCTATATCTTCAATGTCCTTCTCAATGCCGGGATTCCGATCACCGATGCGCTCGACGCGGCGATCGGAGTCGTCGAGAACAGTTACATGCGCCGGCAGCTCGAGACGATAAAGCGTGCGATCGAAGAGGGGCGTCCGCTCCACGACGGGTTCGAAGAGAGCGGGCTTTTCGCCAATATGATCGTCCAGATGGTCAAGGCGGGCGAACAGGGTGGAGCTTTGGGTACGATGCTTGGGAAGGTGACGAACTACTACCAGGATCGCTACCAGCATATCGTGGACAATGTCGCCTCGATGATCGAGCCGATCCTGATCGCGGCCATCGCGGGTTTCGTCTTGGTGCTCGCTTTGGGTATATTCCTCCCGATGTGGAGCATGGCGGAAGTGATGGGGATGTGATGGAGAGTGAACTTGGAACGGTCACGATCGCGGTGGTGAGTACGCTGATCCTGGCGTTCGGGCTCTGGATCGTCCGGAAGCTGACGCAGATATAGCGGGGAGTTGCGCGGGGCGGGCGCTTGGGCCCCTCAGTTGTCGACGAGGCGGAAGAGGCCTGTGGTGCTGTTGTACTCCCAATAGTCGTTGGAGTCCGGTTTGCCGGGGATGTCGGTGGCAGGAGCTTTGACGCCGTTGTTGGATGCCGGCCCCCTGTAGAACCCGTCGGACCCTTTGACCCATCCGACGCTCTTGCCGTTTTTGAGGATCTTGTCGAGCGGTGTGTCGTTGCCGCTGCCAAGCTGGATGGGGTAGCCGTTTACGGTATCGAACTGTGCGGGGTCGGTCGGATCGATATCCGCACCGCAGACGAAGCTCCCTTCGTTGACGATCCATTCGCCGTGGCATGCGTCGATCGCCGTCTGCACCGAAGCGGCCGTGGAGAGTTCGGAGGTGATTTTGGCGTGGTCGCGCATTCCGACGAACTTCGGAACGGCGACGGCGCCAAGGACCCCGATCAGAATGATGACGAAGATCAGTTCGATCAGGGTGAAGGCGCTTTTCATGGGCTACTGCAGGTCGATCGTGACCGTGTAGACGCCGTTGAAGGAAGCGTTGGGGGAGACCAGCCTCTTGAGTTTCTGGTACTTGAGGTTGCTGGAGTCGTTCACGACACTGATCTGTGTCGTCAGGACCGGGGGAGTCTGGGAGTGGTCGATGACGATCGTGGCGTTGATATCCCCGTTTTTGCCCCTGTACTCCCAGGCGGTCGAAGAGGAGTTGTACGTGGCGTTGACGGTCCAGTAGGGCGAGCCCTTGACTTCGAATATATCGGTGATGTTGGCGTCGGTTCCGTTGAGATCCAGCAGGTTCAGGTACGCTGGCGGCACCGAGGATACGGCATCCTGTACCACTTTGAAGACGTTGGTCACCTCCGCGTTCTGTTTCATTCCCTTGTATTTGGGAATGGCGACTCCCGCGAGAATTCCGATGATGATGATCACGAAGATCAGCTCGATGAGTGTAAAACCTTTTCTCATAAGAGGACTCCTGTCGTAGAATGTCGATTGATTCGTACCTCCAATATCGTCTATCTGGGGAAAAAGATTTAGCGCTCCTGAAGAAAAAGCGGGCCGGTTGCAATTTTTTTTTATTTCAAGTATAATTTCAACCCTCCCCCTAGTAGCAGCGGTTTGTTATATCTGCAAACCGCTGTCGTATATGACGCCAAATCAATACACAAGGAAACAGTTATGAAAAAAGGGATCCATCCGGAATTTGTAGAGTGCAGCGTGACCTGTGCCTGCGGAAACCACTTCACGGTGCTTTCGAACAAACCCGAAATGCGTATCGATATCTGCAACGCCTGCCATCCGTTCTTCACCGGGTCTGAAAAGATCGTCGACGCCACCGGCCGCGTCGAAAAATTCAAAAACAAATACAAACTGGGCAAATAACCATCTAATTGCTGACGCTCCTTCCCACCCCCATAGGCAACGTCGAAGATATTTCGCTTCGGGCGCTTCGGGTGCTCGAAGGGGCGGAGATTCTTCTTTGCGAAGACACCAGGGTCGCCAGAAAACTTCTAGGGCTGCTTGCCGAGCGCCACGGCCTCTCCCACCGCATCGAAACCTTCATCCCCTTTCACAGCCACAACGAGAAAGAGCTCCTCGCCACGTTCGACCCCTCCTTTTTCGAGCGCAATGTCGTCTATATGAGCGATGCGGGCATGCCGTGCATCAGCGATCCCGGCGCTCTTCTGGTCGACTACTGCCAGCGCCACGGAATCGGCTATACGGTGCTTCCGGGGCCGACCGCGTTCGCGACGGCCTTTGCCGCCAGCGGCTTCCTGGAGGGGCGTTTTCTCTTCTACGGATTTTTGCCCCACAAGGGAAAAGAGCGCGAAACCGAACTCCAAAGGATCCTTGGTGAACCGTGGCCGGTCATCCTCTACGAAGCGCCCCACCGTATGCGGAAACTGCTGGACGAGCTGGCCGAAACGGCTCCGCGGCGGACGCTTTTTGCCGCCAAAGAGATCTCCAAGCGGCACGAACGCTTTTTCAAGGGGTGTGCCGAAGAGCTCAGGTCGGAGATCACCGGCAGCCTCCTGAAGGGAGAGTGGGTCGTCGTTCTTTCGGCCGGAAGCGACAGAAAGCGTGGCGCCGCTTTGGCGCTCTCCGACATCGAAGCGCTCGATCTGCCTCCGAAGCAGAAGGCCAAACTCCTTTCGAAAATGACGGGTGAGAGCGTCAAACGCTGCTACGAGCGTCTTTTGGGCGGCACTTCGGGGCGATAGAGGCGCCCAAAAGCCCCTCCTTCCGGAGCGCTGTTCGTTTTTTGTCACTTTTCAAACATTTTTGGATAAAATGGGCTTATGATAATTTACGGCAAACAGATTTGTGCGGTCATGATGGAGCGACATCCCGAACTGATCGAGCGCTTTATCCTGGCAAAAGAGATCGACAAAAAAGAGTTTTCCAGAATTCGAAAAACGGGCAAACCGGTCGAGCGGGTCGACTCCAAAAAGGCCCAGGCACTGGCGCGCGGGGGCAACCATCAGGGGTGGCTCTGCGAAGTCAGACCCTACCGCTACGCCGAACTTTCCGAGCTCAAAGATTCTGAATTCCTCGTCGTTCTCGCAGGTCTGACCGATGTCGGAAATATCGGAGCGATCATTCGGAGCGCCTATGCACTCGGCGCCGACGGTCTCATCGCGAGCGGCGTGAAACAGCTTCCCAGCGAAGCGCTCATACGAAGCAGCGCGGGGGCGATGTTCGATATGCCGGTGGCGGTCGTCCCCAATCTTCTGGATCTGCTCAACGAACTGAAGCAGAAAGGATTCACCATCTATGGAGCCGACATGGAGGGTGAACCGATCGAGGAGACGCCGATCGACCCCAAGAGGGTTCTGGTGCTGGGCAGCGAAGGGGAGGGGATCGCGAAGCGGGCGATGCGGAAGCTGGACCGGAAGGTGGCGGTACGGATGGCCAGACCTTTCGATTCGCTCAACGTGAGTGCGGCGGCGGCGATATTAATCTACAGGATGGGGCATGCTTGAGAAGATATTGAAACAGTATGGGATCGAAAAGGTGAGTGCCAGGACGAAAATCTCCAAAAAGCATCTCTCCAAACTCTTGGAGAGGGACTTCGAAGGGTTTTCCAAACCCCAGGCGTATGGATTCGTCTCGATACTCGAACGGGAGTACGGCGACAGTTTCGAAGAGTTGCGGGTGGAGCTTCAGGCCTGGTTCTCCAAAGGAGAGAGTAGCGAAAAGAGGGAGGAGATTTTCGTCTCGACCGAAACGCAGAAGCCCAAATCGGGTCTGAAAAAGTGGATCGCCGTCGCTGCGGTTTTGCTGCTTGCAGCCATCGCCCTTCTCCTCGTACAGATGCAGTCCCCTTCGCAGGAGAGAGAGCGGATGCAGAGCGCCTCGACGCCGCCGGTGCAGAAGGCCGAAGAGAAGACAGAGAGCGAAACCCCGCCGCCGGCCCCTGCAGCCGAGAGTCGCAAGAGTCAAGAGAGCACCGAGGCGACCGGGAGCGGGGAGAAGGTGGCCGCCGAGGTGCCGGAGAGAGAAGCCGTCGCGGCAGCCGCCGAAACTTCCGAACCGCAACCCTACGTGCCGATGGAGAATGCCGTCGTCACGCCGATCGTCAAACTCTGGTTCGGGATCATCGATCTGGAGACGAAAAAGCGGATCGCCAAAACGACGGGAGACCCCTATGAGATCGAGTCGAAAGGGAGGAAACTGCTCATTACCGGCCATGGACGTTTCGAGATCAGCGACGCCTTCGGAAACCTCTTCCGCTTCAACGATGCGAAAAAGCACTACTTCCTGATCGACGACGGTATGGTCAAGGAGATTCCGCTGGATGAGTTCAAGAGGCTCAACGGAGGGAAAGTTTGGTAAAGAAGAGTCTGCTCGCAGGGCTGCTCTGCCTGTGCGCTTTCGGTGAGAGTCTCCTCATGGACCGTGTACGGTCGCTGCTGGACGAGGAGACCTTCGCCGCCCACAGGAAGCTGATCGATCTCCTTTTCGAGGATCAGAACAGCTATATGCGCAGTTCCAGCGTCGATATGATCAAGGTGGCCACGACACTCGAGGAGAACGGGCTTCTGGACCTGGCCCTTCCATCCCCCCGCCGGATCGAACTGACGTTCGAGTATGGGGGAGAAAACCCGCTCTTTTTCATGAAGCTGATGACCGATACCCTTCGGAACATGGGGCTTTCGTTCATTCTGACGAAAGAGGCGAGGCTGGAGAAGGAGGGGTTTGTCTGGGTCGTGACCTTCGAATCCAAAACGGTTCCCGATCCGGTTCTGCTCGCGAGGCGGCTTCAGAAGAACCGGGCGGTCGTGACCGACCTGGAGAGGCTCGACGCCGCCCGGTGGCGCTACAGGATCGAGATGGAGAACGCCGTCGTCGATGCGAAACCGATCCGTGCGGGAGAGTCCCTGAAGATCGTACGGCCCATCCGCCCGGTCTGGATGGAGGTCGGGGCGGTCAAACGGCTGGTCATTCGCGAGCTGCCCGGAAGCCACTGGTATGCGGATGTCGTGGTTTATGATAAAATGCTGCGGATTTTATCGATGAAGCAGAACGAGACGCGAACGCGCTATCTCGATCTGAGGCTGCCGGCGGATGCTGCCTACGTAAAGATCGGTGACCGGTTCACCCTGGAGAATCTACGAAGCGGCTTGAAGCTGACCGCAAAAGGTGAAAAATAGAGATGTTCGACGAAATAGAATTTGAAAAACTGAAACGACTCCCCAAGTATGTCTTCGCCGAAGTGAACGACCTCAAAATGGCGGCGAGGCGCGCCGGGGAAGATGTGATCGACTTCAGTATGGGCAATCCCGACGGGCCGCCGTCGGAGAAGATCATCGAAAAGCTGATCGAGTCGGCCAGAAAACCCAAGACCCACGGATACAGTGCCAGCAAGGGGATCTACAAGCTCCGGCTGGCGATCTGCAACTGGTACGAACGGCGCTACGGCGTGGCGCTGGATCCGGAGACCGAGGCGGTGGCGACGATGGGAAGCAAGGAGGGGTACGTCCACCTGGTGCAGGCGATCACCAACCCCGGCGACACCGCCATCGTTCCCGATCCGACCTACCCGATCCACTCCTACGCCTTCATGCTCGCAGGCGGGGCGGTCAAGAAGATGGAGCTGGTCTTCAACGAACGCTACGAGGTGGACGAGGATCTCTTTTTCAAGTACCTCAAAAAGGCGCTGGTCGAGTCGGTACCTCGTCCCAAGTACGTCGTCGTCAACTTCCCCCACAATCCATCAACCGCGACGGTGACCCCCGCGTTTTACGAGCGGCTGGTCGATATGGCCAGGCGGGAGCGTTTCTATATCATCAGCGACATCGCCTACGCCGACATCACCTTCGACGGATACAAAACCCCCTCGATTCTCGCCGTCGACGGGGCGAAGGATGTGGCGGTGGAGAGCTACACCCTCTCCAAGAGCTACAACATGGCCGGCTGGCGCGTCGGTTTCATCGTCGGAAACCCCAAGCTCGTCGGTGCGCTTCAGAAGATCAAGAGCTGGCTCGACTACGGGATGTTCACGCCGATCCAGGTCGCGGCGACCATCGCGCTGGACGAACTCGAGGGGGAAGTGGACCATACGATCGAGAAGTACCGCAAACGGCGGGATGTACTGATCGAGGCTTTCGGGAAGGCGGGATGGCCGATCGAAAAGCCCAACGCCAGCATGTTCGTATGGGCCAAGCTTCCCAGGGAGGCGCTCCACCTGGGGAGCCTCGAATTTTCGAAGAAGCTGCTCACCGAAGCGAAGGTGGCGGTGAGCCCCGGTATCGGATTCGGCGAATATGGCGACCAGTACGTCCGCATCGCTCTGATAGAGAACGAAAAGCGGATACGCCAGGCGGCCCGGAATATCAAGCGTTATCTCAAGAGCCTGAGAGATGGGAGATAGGATGGGAGGAGCTTTTCGTTTGAGCGCCGCAGGCGCGGGGGGCCCGCTGCCGAGGCGGACTCAGCGTCAGCGAAGAGGCGGGAGCTTCGCTTCCGCATCGTATTGGAGAGATGAAAAGCGGATACGCCAGGCGGCCCGGAATATCAAGCGTTGTCTCAAGAGCCTGAGAGACGGGAGATCGGATGGGTGCCGATGACGGAATCTGCGAGAGGGAGCAGAGTGTATGAAAATCGTGAAAAAAGAGGATAGCGGATGGTCCATGTAGGTATTGTCGGTGTCGGAACTGTCGGTGAGAGCGTGGCGCGCATTCTTCAGGCCAACCGAGACATCATCAGCGCCCGTGCGGGCAAGGAGATCGTCGTCAAGAGAGGCGTGGTGCGCAACCTCTCGAAGATGCGGTCCGTCGACATCCCCCTGACCGACCGCGTCGACGAGGTGCTCGACGATCCCGATATCGATATCGTCGTCGAGCTGATGGGAGGCGTGGATGAGCCGTACGCCGTCGTCAGGAGGGCGCTGGAGAGGGGCAAGGCGGTCGTCACGGCCAACAAGGCGCTTCTGGCCTACCACCGCTACGATCTGCAGGAGGTGGCGGGCGAGCTTCCCTTCGAGTTCGAGGCGAGCGTCGCAGGGGGAATCCCGATCATCAAGGCGCTGCGCGAAGGGCTGAGTGCCAACCATATCGAGAGCATCACCGGCATCATCAACGGCACCGCCAACTATATCCTGACCAAGATGATGAACGAAGGGGTCGACTTTGAGCCGGTTCTCAAAGAGGCGCAGGCGCTGGGCTATGCCGAAGCCGACCCCACGTTCGACATCGGCGGCTTCGACGCGGCCCACAAACTGCTGATTCTCGCCTCCATCGCCTACGGCATCGACGCCAAACCGGAAGATATCCTGATCGAGGGGATCGGGCAGATCACCCAGGCCGATATCGGTTTCGCCAAGGAGTTCGGCTATACGATCAAGCTTCTGGGGATCGCCAAGAAGGTCGGGCGTTTCGTGGAGCTGCGGGTCCACCCGGCCCTCGTTCCGCAGGATCGGATGATCGCCAAGGTCGACGGGGTGATGAACGGCATCAGTGTCATCGGCGACAAGGTGGGCGAGACGATGTATTACGGTCCCGGAGCGGGGGGCGATGCCACCGCCAGCGCGGTTATCAGCGACATCATCGCCATCGCCCGCGGCGGCAAGAGCTCCCCGATGCTCGGTTTCAAACGACCGCTGGAGAGCGGCCTGGAGCTGCTCGGGCGCGAATCGGTCGTGAGCAAGTACTACCTGCGGCTGGAGGTGGAGGATCGTCCCGGCGTCCTTGCCAAAGTGAGCCGGGTGATGGGAGAGCAGAAGATCTCCATCGAGACGATGCTGCAAAAGCCCGGGAGCGGCGAATCGGCTTCGCTGCTGCTGGCGACCCACGCCTGCGAGGAGCGGGCGATGCAGGAGGCGCTGGAGGCGCTGTTCGGACTCGAGAGCGTCAAGGAGCGTCCGGTCATGATCCGCATGGAGGCGTGAGCGGACGCCGAACCTTGCAATTCTACAACCGGGGGGAGTGACATGCACTACGAAGAGATCGAGAGCGTCTGCACCTACTGTGGCGTCGGTTGCGACATCGTCGCCGAAGTGGAGGAGAACGGGATCCGGAAGATCCGGGCCGACAAGGATGGGTACGTCAGCCAGGGAAAGCTCTGCATCAAGGGGAAGTACGGCTACGACTTCCTCACCTCCGAGGCGCGGGTGCGGGAGCCGCGTATCGCCAGGCGGTTTCTCGAGAGAAATCCGTCGATCGCCGAAGCTCTCAAGGGGCGACTGGAGCCGCTCGACGGGGCGTGGTACACGACCGACCTCGATGGCGCCATCGAGGCGGCCGCGATGAAGCTGACGCAGATCCGCGATACCTACGGGGCCGAGAGTTTCTGTGCGATCGGCGGGGCGCGTTCGAGTTGCGAGAGCGCCTATCTTTTCCAGAAGTTCTGCCGCGACTCGATCGGCTCGCCCCACGTCGACAACTGCGCCAGGGTCTGTCACTCCCCCAGCCTCAAGGGGATGCGCGCCACGATCGGCGAAGGGGCTGCCACCAACCCCTACAACGACATCTACGAGGCCGAATTCATCCTCGTCATCGGATCCAACACCACCGAAGCCCACCCGATCGTCGCGAACCGGATCATCGACGCCGCACGGCTCCACGACAACGTCGCCGTCATCGACGTGCGCGAGATCAAGATGATGAAATACGCCAAGCACAAGGCGGTCATCCCCTACGAGGCGAACCTGTTGGTGCTCAACATGATGGCCCACGTCATCCTCAAGGAGGAGCTTTTCAACAGAAAGTTCGTCGAAAGCCGTACCAGCGGTTTTGCAGCCTATCGCGACAGGATCCTGAACGATCCCTATGCGGATCCGGAGTTTTTCCGCTCGATCCCGGGATACGAACACCTCGCCACTCTCATCCCGGTCATCGCCCGCGAGTACGCCCTGAAAAAGTCGATGATCTTCTGGGGGCTCGGCGTCACCGAACATCTTGACGGCAGCTACGCCGTGATGGCGATCACCCACCTGGCCCTGCTGACCGGAAACATCGGCAGGACGGGGGCGGGGCTGATGCCGCTGAGGGGGCAGAACAATGTCCAGGGTGCCTGCGACATGGGGTGCCTGCCCTACTTCGCACCCGACTATCAGCCGCCTGGAGAGGAGGGTCTGATGACGCCGCAGATGATCGACGCGATGCTCGATGGAAAGATCAAGGCGATGCTCAATATGGGTGAAGACGTCGCCCATATCCACCCCAACCAGAACAAGATCGAAAAGGCGTTGCGGAAGCTGGAGTTCATCATGGTGCAGGAGCTCTTCATGACCGAGATCGCCAAGCGGGCCGATATCGTCATCGGGGTCAAGTCGGCCTACGAAAAAGAGGGGGTCTACGTCAACGCGATGCGGAGGCTCCACCTCTCACAGCCGCTGGTGGAGAGCGACCTGCCCGACGACTGGGAGGTGCTGGTGCGGCTGAACAACGCGATGGGGGGAAGCTACCGCTACGAGAGCGGCGAAGAGCTCTGGAACGAGGTGCGCGAAGTGGCCCACCGCCGTTTCAGCGGTGCCAGCTACCTGCGGCTTCGCCGCCATCGCAAGCGTGGGCTCCAGTGGCCCGTCTACACCGAGGATACGCCGGTTCTTCACCTTCTGGACTTCAGGACCGACGACGGTCTGGGCCGATTCATCTACCACGGCTACAAGGAGAGGGGACAGATCAAGGAGCTTCGACGCGACGGCCGGTACGACGGATTCTACCTGACGACCGGGCGTACGCTCGCCCAGTACAACAACGCCGCGCAGACGGCACGAAGCGAAAGGCTCCATAGCCGCTACGACGAGGATATCCTTCTGGCGAGCGAGGAGGATGCCGCCCGATTTCCGCAGAGTGGGAGGGTGGTGCTCGAGAGCCGCTACGGCTCCAGTGCCCCGCTCCGGGTGAAATTTACCGAAAAGGTTCGGCCGGGCACACTCTTTGTTACCTTCCACCACGCCGAATCGAAGATCAACTACCTCTTCGGAGACGAGAGCGACGAACTGATCCTCACGGCCGCCTTCAAGTCGGTCAAGGTGGAGGTCCGTCCCGCGTGAGCCGGATCAAGGGGGATCGGGCCGAGGAGACGGCGGCCGCCTTTCTGATGGCCCGGGGGTGTCGCATCGTGGCGCGCAACGTGTCGAGTCGTTTCGGAGAGATCGATATCGTCGCCGAACGGGGGGGAGTCCTGCACTTCGTGGAGGTCAAGAGCGGGACCGGTTTCGAGCCGATCTACAACATCACGCCGGCCAAACTCTCCAGGCTCACCCGAACGATCGAGTGGTATCTGCAGAAGCACCGGATCGAAATCCCCTGCCAGCTCGATGCGCTGATCGTCAGGGGAAGGGAGTGCGAGTGGGTACAGAACATCACTCTTTAAAACCCGTCTCAAAAACTTCCCGAGAGCGACAAATGGAGCGAAAGTCGCTACCGCGAAACGGAGCGGAGAGCCATCTTCCGCGCTCCGTTCATCTTTTGGCGGGGAAGTCTGCCGGAGCGGGCTAAAAACTTTTAAAGATTTTAAGGGTATAATCGAAGCACCATTTTTTCAAGGAGATCCGCAATGGGCAAATATATCGAACTCACAAGCAGCAACTTCGACGACACGGTCAAAGAGGGTGTCACCCTGGTCGACTTCTGGGCTCCGTGGTGCGGACCCTGCCGCATGATCGCACCGGTCATCGAAGAGCTGGCCGAAGAGTATGAGGGCAAAGCCAAGATCGCGAAGGTCAATACCGACGAGGAGCAGGATCTGGCGATCAAGTTCGGCATCCGCTCCATCCCCAGCATCCTCTTCTTCAAAGACGGCCAGGTGGTCGACCAGATGGTGGGTGCCGCTTCAAAGCAGGCGTTCGCCGAAAAACTCGACGCGCTTCTTGGCTGACAGATACCGATGAAGAGCGGAAGGAGAAAGTCCCTCTTCTCCTTCTCCTACGTCTTCGCCTCCTTCTTCGGGGCGGCGATGATCGCAGCCGCTTTCGCCTACTTCAACTACAAATACTCCCAGTATCGATTTATCAATTTCAAAGAGATGATACTCTATACTAAGTCCCAAATATTCGAGCCCGAGAAGGATCGCTACATCGTCGTGATCTACAGTTCGCATATGGGAGATATCGACTCTGCGCTCCGGGAGCTGAAAGGGAAAAACAGCGTGCTCGCCATCGATCTCTACCAACGAAGAAGAGCCGGGGAGCCGGGTATCGTCTACGCCACGGCCGGGACCAATACACTCCTGAAGATCATCCACCGGTTCCATATCAGGGAGGTGCCGAGCTACTTCATGATCAAGAGGCAAAACGACAAAGGGCTGTACAAACAGGACAGCCAAATCTACCTGCTCGATGTCCCGCAGCGGTGACATCGGCCAAGAAGGAGAGAAAATGCTCGATCTGGCGATTATCGGGGGAGGACCTGCCGGTCTGACGGCCGGACTCTACGCGACACGCGGCGGTCTGGAGCGTGTGGTGATGTACGAAAAGGGGATGCCCGGAGGGGCGATCACCCAAAGCAGCGAGGTGGAGAACTATCCGGGCATCAAGGATGTGGTCTCGGGCATGGATCTGATGGCCTCCTGGCCCGAGCAGTGTATGCGTTTCGGGCTGAAGCACGAGATGGTTGAGGTGGTACGCGTCAGCCGGCCCGAGGGGCTCTGTTTCCAGGTGGAGCTGGGCGACGGGACGAGCGTGACGGCCAAAAGCGTCATCGTCGCCACCGGCGGAACGCCCCGCAAAGCGGGCTTCAAAGGGGAGGAGGAGTTTCTCGGGCGGGGAGTGAGCACCTGCGCCACCTGTGACGGCTTCTTCTACCGGGACAAGGAGGTCGCCGTCGTCGGCGGCGGCGATACGGCACTCGAAGAGGCGCTCTTCCTGGCCAACATCTGCTCCAAAGTCTATCTCATCCACCGTCGCGACGAGTTTCGGGCCGCCCCTTCGACCGTCAGGAGAGTCGAAGAGAACGGGAAGATCGAGCTGATCACCGATACGGTGGTCGAAGAGGTCTACGGCGACGCGATGGGTGTACAGGGGCTGAAGCTGAAGAGAAAGAGCGACGGCAAACCGATCGATCTGCCGGTCCCCGGAGTCTTCGTCTTCGTCGGGTACGACGTCAACAACGGGGTCTTGAGACAGGAGAACGGAGCCTTTCTGTGCGACGTCAACGAGTGGGGTGAAGTGGTCGTCGACCTGGCGATGAAGACGAGCGAAGAGGGGCTTTTCGCCGCCGGGGATGTGCGGATCATGGCTCCCAAGCAGGTGGTCTGCGCCGCCGGCGACGGGGCCAACGCCGCCATCGGCGCCATCGCCTACGTCGAACATCTGAAACGGGAGAATCTATGCTGAGAGTCGGAGTATACGGCGCGAACGGACGCGTCGGACAGTTGTTGGTGAAGAATCTGGGGGAGGACCCCGAGACCGAAGTTGCCGCCCTCTGTGAGCGCGACCGCATCGACTACCATGCGCCGGAGGGTGCGCTGGTGACCAACGATGCGAAAATCTTTCTCGACAGTTGCGATGCGGCGATCGACTTCACCGTACCCGAAGCGACCGAGACCCTTCTGCGGGAGGCGATGGAGCGCCCCAGGCCCCTGGTGATCGGTACGACGGGGCTGAACGAGGCGCAGTATGCGCTTCTGGAAGAGGCGAGCGAGGTGATGCCGATCCTCTATGCGACCAACATGTCGGCGGGGATCGCCCTTCTGAAAAAGCTGGTCCAGATGACGGCCGGGAAGCTGGCCGATTTCGATATCGAGATCGTCGAGCAGCACCACCGCTACAAAAAAGACGCCCCCAGCGGGACGGCCCTGACGTTGGCGGAGTACGCCGCCAAAGGGCGCGGGCTCGATCTTTCGGATGTCCGTGTCAGCTGCCGTGACGGAATGACGGGCGAGAGGAGCAGGGACGAGATCGGCGTTATGGCGATCCGCGGCGGTGACGTCGTGGGCCGCCATACGGTCGGTTTCTACAACGACGGCGAGTTTCTCGAACTGAACCACACGGCCACCAGCCGGGAGACCTTCTCCAAGGGGGCGGTGCGCGCCTGCAAGTGGCTGGCCAAGCAGCCGGCCGGCCTGTACGATATCAGCGACGTATTGGGACTGTAGATGATGAACGAACTGAACGAAAAGTGTGCAGTCGTCGGCGTATTCGGCGTCAAAGGGGCGTCGCAGATCGCCTATTTCGGTCTTTTTGCCCTTCAGCATCGCGGGCAGGAGGCGGCCGGCATCTGCTCCAACCGCGACGGCAAGTTCCACCTGATCAAGGATCGCGGGCTCGTGACGAGGGTCTTTAGCGAGAAGAAGATCAAGCGGCTCAAGGGGGATATGGCGATCGGCCACACCCGCTACTCCACCGCAGGGGACGATTCGATCCTCGACGCCCAGCCGGTCTACGCACGCTACGACCTCGGCGAGCTGGCGATCGTCCACAACGGCAACCTGACGAACGCCAAGGAGGTGCGCGACCAGCTCATCAAGAAGGGGGCGATCTTCCAGACCTTCATGGATACGGAAAACATGATCCATCTGATCGCCAAGAGCGAGAAGGATCGCCTCCTCGACCGGATCATCGACGCGCTGCGCAAGGTGGAGGGGGCCTACTCCTTCGTCATCCAGAGCCGCAGCAAGATGTATGCGGTACGCGACCGGTTCGGTTTCAGGCCGCTCTCCCTGGCGAGGCTCGGCGACGGCTATATGGTGGCGAGCGAGACATGCGCCTTCGACCTGGTGGGAGCGGAGTTCATCCGCGATATCGAACCCGGGGAGATGGTCGTTTTCGAAAAGGGCAAGGCGCCGCGCTCGATCCGGGTCTTCGACCCCGACCCGCACAAGTGTATCTTCGAATATATCTACTTCGCCCGTCCGGACAGCGTGGTTTTCGGCAAGAATGTCTACAATCTCCGCAAAAAGATGGGGCACGAACTGGCCAAGGAGCTTCCGGTGGAGGCCGACATGGTGGTTCCCGTGCCCGACAGCGGCGTCGCCGCGGCCCTCGGCTATTCGCAGGAGAGCGGTATCCCTTTCGAGCTGGGGATCATGCGAAACCACTATGTCGGCCGTACCTTCATCGAACCGACCCAGGAGCTGCGGAACCTCAAGGTGAAGATGAAGCTCAGCCCGATTCGCGAAGTGATCGAGGGGAGACGTCTCATCGTCATCGACGACTCGATCGTGCGGGGCACCACCAGCAAGCAGATCGTCTCGATGCTCAAGGAGGCGGGAGCGTCCGAAGTGCATATGCGGATCTCAAGCCCCCCGACGACCGATCCATGCTACTACGGGGTCGATACGCCCGAAAAGCAGAATCTCATCAGTGCCCGCATGAGTACCGAGGATCTGTGCGACTATATCGGCGCCGACTCCCTCGCTTTCATCTCGATCGACGGTCTGATGCGCAGCGTCGGGGAGGATCGGAACTTCTGCAAAGCCTGTTTCGACGGCAACTACATCGTCTGATCCGGCCGCTTGACAGATCTCTTCAAATAGTGTAAAACATGCACCAGAAAACGGCAAAGGGTATGGCGGCGGAGGGTTCTCTCCCCGCGCCGCCGCCCGAGAGAAAAGGGGGAGCGTGAAGAGAGTGTTCACGATCGGGCGTTACTTTCGGAAGCGGTATGGCGAAGATGTCTACAAGGTGCCGCTGAGCATCCAGGGTTTTACCTGCCCCAATATCGACGGTACCGTCGCCAAAGGGGGGTGTACCTTCTGCCTGAACGAATCGTTCAGCCCCAACCTCTCCCAAAAGAGCCCCAAAAAGTTCTACCTCAGCCCGGACTCGCCCGAAAACCCGCTGCTGCAAAAGCAGCTCGAGCAGGTACGGATCCAGTACCGTGCCACGTCGCGGCGCCTGGCTGGAAAATACGGGGTACGCAAATTCATCGCATACTTCCAATCCTTCACCAATACCTACGCCCCCGTCGATACCCTCAAAGCGCTCTACGAAGAGGCGCTCGGGCAGCCCGGATGCGTCGGACTCTCCATCGGAACCCGCAGCGACAGTGTGAGCGAGGAGATTCTCGACTACCTGGAGGAACTCTCCAGGCGATACGAAATCTGGGTGGAGTACGGCATCCAGTCGATCTACGACGAGACGCTCGAAGCGATCAACCGCGGCCACGACAGCGCCAACGTCCGGGAGTGGATCGAAAAGACGAAGCGCAGGGGTCTCAACGTCTGCGGTCACGTCATCTTCGGTCTTCCAGGCGAGAGCGACACGATGATGCTCGAGACGGTTCGTACCTCGATCGGATGGGGAATCGACTCGATCAAGTTCCACCCACTCTACGTGGTCAGGAATACGGCGCTGGCCGTCGACTATCTGAAAGGGAGATTCGTACCGATCGAAGAGGAGCGCTACATCCGGCTTTTGGTGGAGTCGATCCGGATGCTTCCGGGCTCGATCAGCGTCCAGCGGGTGACGGCGGGTATCGACGACGAATCGCTGCTCGCACCCGACTGGTGCCGCGACAAGCATCGACAGATGAGAAATATACGGCACGCGCTGAAAACGGCGGGATATATCTACTGACGCACTCTATATGAACGGGCGTTCATACCAAGCTTTTCAGTGGCAGAAGAGTTTGTAGATGAGGCGTGTCTTCCGGAAATAGGGGGGATACTCCATATGGATCGTGAAGGGGCGGATCTCGTTGGGTTCGATATCCCGCACGACGACGAACTCCCTCTCGACCGTGTTGGGGCGCTCTTTTTTGGCGTTTTTCGGTTTGAAAAACTCGAACCCCGAGGGTTTGAAGACCTGTGAGCCGCTCAGTTTTCCCGCCTCGAGCGGGTTGTTGATCATCTTGATCGTCAGTTTGCACTGCCCGATCTTGAACTTTCCCACATTGGCCACCTTCCCCTTGAAGACGATCTCCTCCGTTTTCAGAAGCCGGTAATTCTTGATCTCCACCAGTTTCGCCTTTTTGGTGTACTTGTCCAGTACGAACATGCTGAAAAAGGCGGCGGTGGAGGTGACGAGAAAGGAGGCGAAGACCATCGACCAGAAGACGTTGGGGCGCGTCTCCTTTTTGGATACGACCACCAGCAGTACGAAGAGGGCCGTGAAGAAGAGCAGCACGAGCCAGTGGAGTATCGTCATATAGGTCATGGGTAGCACCTCGGTTGTACGGTGAGATTGAAATCGCGTGTATTGAAATGATCGACGATAATCCGGAAGGGTTTAGACTCCTTCGTGGCGATCGGCGTATCGAGCGGCTCGATGTGGACGGCGATCGGTTTGAGAATGGCGGCGGTCTCTTTGAGGAAGTTGGAGGAGGGGCGATAGATCACCAGAGCGAGATCGCATCGGGAGAAGTCGAGCCTGCCGACGTTTTTCACCTCTCCTTCGACGACGAGCGAACGGCTGTAGCGCAGGACTTTCGTCTGTGTCAGATGCAGATCGGCCGCCCTGAGGTAGCGGTCCATCACCCCTTTGACGACAGGAGGTCCGACGAAAAGGAGCGCAAGAGCGAAGAGCAGGAGTGTGTACGAGAGTGTCCGTCGTTTGACGACCGCTGCGAGTATCAGCAGCAAAAAGGCGAGAAAGAGGATCCATCCGATCGCCAGGTAGTCGTATTTGGTGAGTGAGTGGAGAGTGTAGGAGAGGTAGCTTCTGAGAAACTCAGCCATCGCTTCTGCTGTTTTTCTCTTCGATACCGCTCATGCCGAAGCGGCGGGCGAGCTCCTGGCGGATGCGGTCGGGTGAGATCCCCTTTTTCCCCAGCGCCACCAGGACGTGGTAGGTCAGGTCGGCACATTCGTAGACGATCTGCTCCTCGTCGTCATCCTTGATGGCGAAACAGAGCTCTCCCGCCTCCTCCACCACTTTTTTGAGCATTCCGTTCTCCTCCCCCTGGAGCAGTCTTGCGGTGTAGGAGCTCTTCGGATCGCCGTTTTTGCGTTCGAGAATCGTATGGTAGAGGGCATCGACGACGCCGTAGAGCTCGGAGGGGTTCAGGCTCGACTCGCAGGTGGTCTGACCGGTGTGGATATCGTTGAAAAAGCAACTCTTTCGGCCGGTATGGCAGGCGACTCCGTGTTGCCGGACCTGCAGCAGAAGCGTATCGCCGTCGCAATCGAGCAGCATCCGGACGATTCGCTGGGTGTGTCCGCTGCTCTCCCCTTTCTTCCAGAGCCGTTTGCGGCTTCGGGAGTAGTAGTGGGCATAGCCGGTATCGCGGCTGAGCTTGAACGCCTCTTTGTTCATATAGGCGAGCATCAGCACCTCCTTGGTGTCGGCGTCCTGCACCACCGCCGGAATCAGCGGACTCTTCTCCCAGTCGATTTCGATCATCTTCTATCCTCTAATAGAGCTTCCGTGCGCTCTCCACGGAGCCTTAGCGGTCCATGGAGGTCGTCTTCTGCTTGTCTTTGGAGTCGATCCAGATATTGGGGACCGCACCGCCGGGTGTCAGGAAGATCTTCGCATCCTTGTTCGTCTTGAGCGCTTCGTTGAACTTGCCCTGCACCTCGATCTGGCGAAGCTGCAGAAGTTCCCGGGTGAGCGAATCGCTGATGAGCCTGTTGGCTTTCGCCTGGGCATCGGCTTCGATACGGATCTTGTCCGCCTCTCCCTGGGCCTGGATCTTTTTGGCCTCCGCCGTACCTCTCGCGAGTGCGGCCTTCTTTTCGGCTTCCTGCTGGGCACGGAGCACTTCGTACTTGACCCGCTCAGCCTCCTGTTTGGCGATCTGGACCCGTTCGATCTGATCCTTGATCTTCTTGGGGAGGATGATGGCGCGCAGCTGTACGGCGACCAGCTCGACCGGATTGTGTTCGAGTTTGTCGATCTCCTTGGCGATGTCGCCCTGGATCTTCACGGCGATCTCGTTCCGTTTGACCGGAAGCTCTTCCGCCTTGAACTGGCCGATGACGTTTCGCACCACATCGCGGACGACGGGATTGATGATCTTCTCCTCCCAGTTGAGGCCCCACTCGGCGATCGTCTGGGGAGCCCGTTCGGGGTTGAGGCGGTACTGGACCGTCAGCTCGATATTGACCGGAAGCCCCCGGGCGTCGAGAACCTCGATCGCCGGTTTGATCAATACACCGCCCCGGCGGTCGAAATCTCCTTCGCCGGCGGTCGTTTTGTAGTTGACGATCCGCACCTTCGTATCGACGACGATCACATCCTGGATCGCGGGGATGAAGAGGTGGAAACCGGGTGTCAGCGGCTGCGGATCGAACTTACCCGCTGTCTTCAGGATTCCCACTTCGCCCGAATTGATGACGACGAAGGGTTTGAAGAAGATCAGCAGGGCCGCGACGATGACGACGACGTACAGAAGCGTCGCCTTCTTTCCGAAATCCTGGATGAACTGGGGAGGTTTGGGAGGCTGGTTCTGTCCGCCTCCACCGCTTTTCTTGTTGAAGTAGTCGTTCATGTCTGCCGGCATGATATTCCTTTTCTCGTTCGTTTCGTTGTTGTCGCTTCAGCGTCTCTTCGCCGGAGGCGAGATGTCAGATGTATGTCAGGTAGTGTCCGAAATCTTCGTTTCGCCCGTAGACCACGTCGAAATAGGCCCGCTGCAGCCGTTCGGTGACGGGGCCGCGCTTCCCTTCGCCGATGGTCCGGGCGTCGACCTCCCTCACCGGTGTCACCTCGGCGGCGGTACCGGTGAAGAAAGCCTCGTCGGCAATATATACTTCATCCCTTGTGATACGCCTGAATTCTACGGTGTAACCCAGTTTTTCAGCCAACTCTATGACGGTCGCCTGGGTGATCGACTCGAGACTGTTGTCGTGCGGCGGGGTGACGATGACGCCGTCGCGGACGATGAAGAAGCACTCGCCGCTCCCTTCGGCGATGAAGCCCTCATCATCCAGCAGCAGCGCCTCTTCGTAGCCCGCTTCGATCGCCTCGAACTTTGCCATCTGGGAGTTGAGGTAGTTGGCGACCGCCTTGGCCTTGCCCATCGTCGATTTGACGGAGTTGCGCGCGAAGGAGCTGATCTTGACCCGGATCCCCTTCTGCAGCCCCTCGTCGCCCAGGTAGCTGCCCCACTCCCATGCTGCGATAGCCACTTCGACGGGCGCATTGACGTGGTAGAGTCCCATGACGCCGTAGCCCAGGTAGATGAGAGGGCGGAGATAGACGTTGCTCCCGAAATGGTTCGCCCTGAGCAGTTCGATCTGCGCCGCCTCGAGCTCTTCGAGAGTGTAGGGGCTCTTGATCATCGTGATCTTTGCCGAGTCGAGCAGCCGCCTGGTATGGTCGCGCAGGCGGAAGATCGCCAGTCCGCGGTCGGTCTTGTAGGCGCGGGTCCCTTCGAAGACCCCGTTGCCGTAGTGGAGGGTGTGGGTGAGGATGTGGACCTTCGCTTCGTTCCAGGGAACCAGTTTTCCGTTCATCCAGATCGTATCGGCTTGTTTCATTCAGTGCTCCAAAAGGGATAATAGGGTAAAAAATTGGTTGATTTTATCTTATAATAGATTAAAAGCAGTTTTTGAATCCGCAATAGGGGGTATACGGTCATGATCGAAGCGAAGCTTTTCATGGGATCGAAGGAGGAGAGTCGGAGCGAACGGGCCGAGCGTCGTTCGCCCTATGACGGACGGGTCGTCTCGACCCACCCGGTCTGCGGTGCCGCCGACGCCGAGGCGGCTTTGAAGGTGGCCGAGGCGGCGTTTGCGCGGAGCAAGAAGGCGCCGCTCTCGCAGCGGATCGCCTGGCTGCGGGATGTGGCGGCGAAGCTGAAAGAGCAAAAGGAGCTCTTCGCCGAAACGATCACCGACGAGATCGGCAAACCGCTGATGTTCAGCCGTATCGAGGTGGAGCGCTGCATCGAGACGGTGGAGCTCACCGCCGATGCGCTGACGCACCTGCGCGGCGAGACGATCCCCACCGACGCCACCCCCAGCGGCAAGGCCTCCACCGCCTTCTGGCGGCGTGTACCCGCGGGAGTGGCGGTGGCGATCACCCCGTTCAACTTTCCCCTCAACCTCACCGCCCACAAGCTCGCCCCGGCACTGGGTGCGGGGTGCAGTGTCGTGCTCAAACCGACACCCGAAGCCCCGGCGACCGCCTATCTTTTCGCGAAACTCTTCATCGGGAGCGAGTACGCCGTCGAAGACGCGCTCAGCGTCGTCTACGGCGACGCCGAGGTGGGCAGCGCGCTGGTGACGAGCCCGATCCCGCGGGTCATCAGCTTCACCGGCAGCGTCCCGGTGGGTAAGATCATCACCAAAAGCGCGGGCATCAAAAAGGTGAGCCTGGAGCTGGGCGGCAACGCCGCCACCTTCGTCGAGCGGAGCGCCGACATCGCCCACGCCGCCGCCCGCTGCGCCTTCGGCGCCTTCGTCAACAGCGGGCAGGTCTGCATCTCGCTGCAGCGCATCTACGTCGACGCCGCCGTCTACGACGAATTCGCCGCAGCCATCGCCGAAGAGACGAAGAGGCTCAAAGTCGGCAGCCCCTACGAGGATGACACCTTCATGGGGCCGCTCATCGACGAGGAAGCCAACGAACGGGCGATGAACTGGGTCGAAAGCGCCAAAAAGGAGGGAGCGCGAGTCGTCGCCGGCGGGGAGATGAGAGAGGGCCTCTTTCTGCCCACGGTCATGGCCGATGTGACGGATGAGATGAAGATCGTCTGTGAAGAGGTCTTCGCCCCGATCGTGAGCCTCGTCAGGGTCGAGGGCTTCGACGAGGCGGTGAAAAAGATGAACGACTCCCCCTACGGTCTGCAGTTTTCCATCTTCACCAACGACCTCGGGCTCACCCGCCGGGCGCTGGAGGAGTTCGAGTGCGGCGGCATCGTCGTCAACGACGTGCCTACTGTGCGTTTCGATATCCAGCCCTACGGCGGCATGAAGCTCAGCGGCGTGGGGCGCGAAGGGCCGGAGTTCGCCCTCGAAGAGTTCACCGAGATCCAGTCGGCGGTGATCTTCTGATGGCCAAAAAGGTGGCCCTCAGCGCCTGCCTGGCCGGAAAGAACTGCCGCTACAACGGCGAGCTCAAGGGCAACCCGGAGGTGATGGAGAGGCTGGAGCAGGCAGGATACGAAATCCTGCTCTTCTGCCCCGAAGACGCCTGCTTCGGAACCCCCCGCGAAGCGATGGACCTCACCACCACCCCCGAAGGCGTCAAGGCCCTCACCAAATTCTCCAAAGAAGACCGCACGCTCCCGATCGTCGAATACGCCGAAACCTTCTTCACCCAACACCCCGACATCGACCTCTTCGTCGGCAAGGCCCGAAGCCCAAGCTGCGGCGTATGCACCGCTCTTCTCTACGACGAAGAGGGAAACCTGCTGAGCGACAAAGAGGCGGGCATCATGGCCGCCGAAGCCAAAGCCAGAGGCATCGAAGCAGTCGACGACGAAAGCCTGTAAAAAAACCGTAAACTTCACAAAATAGAGTATAATTTGTCAAAACCGGACTCGACGCTGTCGTCTGGACGTTCCATAATGGCAGAAAGCGTCGAAAGGATCTGCAATGAAACGAATGCTCGAGGAGGCGGCGAGGCTGACGTGGGAAGAGGCTGGCGGCCATGGCCGTAGGTGGAGTGTCCTGCTGGAGGAGGTGGAGCGGAGTGTTCATGAAGTCTCGGCTTTCGTCCTGGAGCACGGCAGAAGGCTCGATGATCCACCCGGTGCGGGAGTGGGCGGGTCGCTTCTGTATTGTCTCGATATGGATGAGCATGGAAGATGCGGCGTCTGCGTCCTTCTCTCCCCGAAAGACAAGGGTGAAGAGTCCCCATCCTTCGTACTGGAGAGCGTCTACCCGGTTTTCAATCCTTCCGCAGCGCTTTCTGGCACCATCGGGAAGATCGAGTGTTTCCCAAACGGCCTGGAAGCCCGCCTTTGGCCTGGTTTCGAGGAGCTTCCCTACAGCCTCTCCTTTTTCGATACACACTTTGCGCTCTCGGCCGGCGCCTACGAAACGGGACAGAGGTATCGATTCGGGATCGCCGCACTCGCATACCGCATGGAGCCTCTCCCCGAGGAGAAGATCGTCATCGACGATCCGGAGGAGGTGAGGCACTACCGTGCCTGCGAGCTTTGGATGGAGCGATTCGATCGAGAAGAGTTGGACGAGAAGGCGGCACTGGCGTTGTACGACAGCCTGGACGAGAAGGAGAAAAAGAGAGATCCGATCGTCATGGATATTTCGAGACTCCACGCACTGCTGCCCGGAAGAGTCGTTGCCGACGATGCCGAGTTCGCTGGGGAGGTGGTGGAAGTGCAGGAGTGTTTCGCCTCCTTCCTGGGCGAGGATCTCTGGCGGGTGGATATCGAAATTTCCGAAGAGGCATATGGCGGGGTTGTGCTCCCGTTCTACCTGACGAATCGGTGTTTCTCAAGCGATTGGCGTCCGAAAAGAGGGGAGTTCGTTCGGGGAGTCGCCTGGTTGCAGGGACGGGTGCGATACGGCGCTGCCGAAGGGTAGTGGCGTATGTGTGAGATTGTAAAGAGAGAGTTCTTCCATCTATGGGGAAAAGCTTCGAAAGAGTGTAGCCATCCACTCATCTGCCACATGATCGATACGGCGTGTGTGGCGGAAGAGATGGTGCGAAACGTGCGCCCGGAACTGGAGAACCCGCCGTTTTGGATCTTTCTGATCGCGCTCCACGACATCGGCAAAGCCACCCCGGGTTTTCAGGCCAAAGTTCCTTCGCTTGCCGTGAAACTGGAGGAGTCGGGGTACGATTTCCCGAAGTGGGCCGAGGGTGACCACTCCAAAACGGGACAGTACCATCTTCCTTTGCTGCTCGAGGAGGTTTTCGGGGCGGATGAAACGCGATCTTGCGATCTGGCGCGGATCGTCACTTCTCATCACGGTCGAATGATGGATCGTTTAGTGAATGAGCCGGTGGACGGGAACGAAAAGTGGTCGCAAACCCGTCGAGAGATCGTGGAGACGCTTCGGGATCTCTACGGCGTTTCCGCATTGCCGGAAAGGATGCCGAACGCCGCAAAGGCGTTGTGGCTCATGGGGCTTTGTTCGGTGGCCGACTGGATCGCCTCCAACGAGCACTATTTTCCCTATGCCGGAGAGCTTTCTATGACGCCAGAGGCGTATCGAACCGAAAGCAGAAGAAGGGCCAAGGAAGCACTCCGGCAAATCGGTTGGCGAAATGCCAAAGCACGCACCTGTGATTTTTCGGAGCTTTTCGGTTTCGATACGCCGAACGCTCTGCAAAAAGCGGCTATCGAACAGGCCGGATTTCACGGGGGTGAGCCGATGCTCATGGCCATCGAAGGACCGATGGGCGAAGGAAAGACCGAAGCGTCGCTGGCGGCTTTTGCCGTCGCCCATGCCGCGAGGCCGCAAAGAGGGCTCTACTTCGCACTGCCGACCCAGGCGACGAGCAACATGATGTACTCACGCCTCGAAGCCTTTTTGGAACGCTTCGCCGAGCGTCCGGCCCAACTGCATCTGCTACACGCCAACGCTTCGCTCAACGAAGAGTACGCCAGGCTGCGGCTTCGTTCGGTGTATGACAAAAAGGGTGCGGTGGTTGCGTCGGAGTGGTTTTTGCCCAGGAAACGGACCCTTCTGGCGTCGTTTGGCGTGGGAACGGTCGATCAGGCGGAGATGGCGGCTTTGCGGGTGAGACACTTTTTCGTCCGGCTTTTCGCGCTGGCCGGCAAAACGGTGATCGTCGACGAGGTACACGCCTACGACGCCTATATGAGCGGCATTCTGGAAGTGTTGCTGGGGTGGCTCAGGATGCTGGGCACATCGGTCATACTGCTCTCCGCGACGCTGCCGCAGGAAAAGAAGAGAAATCTGATCGCCGCCTACGATCCGGACGCCGATATGGACGCTTTGCCGGACTATCCGTGTGTGGTTTCCTACTCGTCGAGAGGCAGGCGAGCCGATTACGTGAAACTGCCTGAGAGCGAAGCCAGGTTATATCCGCTTGCCGGAGAGTCGTGGCGAAAGAGTATGGTGAGTCTTTGCAGGGAGAAACTCGCCCGAGGCGGATGCGCCGCCTGCGTGCTCAATACGGTATCGGACGCGCAACAACTCTACCGGGCGCTGCGCGACCATTTTCCCGAAGAGGAGCTCGTTCTCTTTCACGCCCGTTTCACGCTGGAGGATCGCCTCAAAATCGAACGGCAAATTATCCAAAAATTCGGCAAGAACGGCGACAGGCCCCGGCGCGGCATCGTCGTGGCCACCCAGGTGATCGAGCAGAGTCTGGATGTGGACTTCGACCTGATGGTCTCCCAGCCCGCGCCCATCGATCTGCTTTTGCAGCGGATGGGACGGTTGCACCGTCACGAACATAAACGCCCCGCAGGGTTGGAAGAGCGGGTCCTCTATGTCACCGTACCACCGAAACTGCGCGAGGTGCGGGAGGATTTCGGCGACAGCCGTTTCGTCTACTACCCGGACATTCTGTACAAGAGTTTGCGGCCGATGTGGCAGGAAGGCGCCTGGCGGGAGCGCCCCGTTTCGATCCCCGAAGATCTGGCTGAACTGGTCAAGACGGTCTATGACGAGCCGATCGACCAAGAAGAGCTTGCGGCGTGGGAAGAGGAGCGCGAAGGAGAGGCGTACGCCCATCTCTTTCTGGCTTCCCAGGCGGCCATCCCTTCGGCACGGGAAGAGATCGACTCGATCCGCAACGAATACGACGACGATGCGGACGCCTTCGATGCCAAAACCAGGTTGGGCGAAGCGTCGCTGCTGCTGATACCGCTGGCAAATATGGACGAGTCGGAAGCGGCTGCTTTTTCGGATGTCAAAGCATTGTACGAAAGATCGGTGAGGGTGCATACGAAGTGGGTGGTCGAAGCTTTTTTGGACGTGCCAACGCCTGAAAGCTGGGAAAGGTGGCCGATGCTGCGTCATGCCAAACCGTTCGTGGAAGGGAGCGTGGATGGCGTGCGCTACGACGAAAAACTCGGATTGGTGATAAAAAGAAAGGAGCGACGATGAGATACGACCTGCGGTACGAGCCGTGGATAGCCTGCGAATTTTTGGATGGTACGATGCGAAAGATCGGCCTGGTGGAGCTTTTCGAAAAGGCGCATGAGATCAGGCTCTTTTTCCATGACAACCCCCTTGCCGAAGCGGCGCTGATGCGGATATTGCTGGCGATCAGCCATCGGCTGGTGGACGGTCCTGCGGATGCCGAAGCGTGGAAAGAGGCTTATGAAAAAGGGTCTTATGAAAAAGATGCCATAAAAACCTATTTCGAGCGATGGCACGACCGTTTCGATCTTTTTCATGGGAAATATCCCTTTATGCAGGCGGCGGGTCTGCAAATGACGGACGAAGGAAAAAAGCTGCCAAATCTGGGAACACTGGTACTTCACATCGCTTCGGGAAACAACGCGACGCTTTTCGACCATCGGTTGGACGAAGATCCCGTGACGCTTGTCTACGATGAAGCGGCTATGGCGATGCTTGCGGCCATTTTTTTCAGCCTGGGGGGTACGCATAAAAAGAGTACGAACTTGTGTGGTTATCAGGGGAATTGCAAAAACGGTATAGGGGTCAACGGCCTTTGGGCCTTCGTGCAGGGGGAAAACCTTTTTAAAACGCTGATGC
>Ga0256914_1000486_pt1 | contig 39444 bp, 55 predicted proteins | sample HulkmetaG_FD_191571 | JGI IMG/M metagenome (GOLD analysis project Ga0256914, IMG submission 191571) | Hydrothermal chimney microbial communities from Main Endeavour vent field at the Juan de Fuca Ridge, Pacific Ocean - Hulk | ecosystem: Environmental > Aquatic > Marine > Hydrothermal vents ... | reverse complement strand
TCCACAATTACCGTTTTGGTATATGAAAAATATTGCTACTAAACATATTGGGGAACCTGAGAAATGGTGGAAGTTTTCAATAAAGCAGCACATGCCTGATAGTTATTTTAAATCATTGGAGGCTTAAAATGGGGTTTTTTGATTGGTTAAAGCCTGATGTTGGCAAAACAGTAAAAGACGCTACAAGTGGCGTGGGGGATTTAATCAAAGATGTACGAACTGCAATTACTGGAGATATCCCGCCTGAGAAAAGGGCTGACTTGTTAAGTAAGGCTATGGATATTATTAACACGCTCCTCCAATATCAGGCTCAGACTGTTACATCTGAAATTCAAGGCAAATCATGGCTTCAGAGAATGTGGAGGCCATTGTTAATGGTAGACTTTGCAGTAATAATTAATCTCATTTTTTTTGGGGTAATCCCAAAAGAAACAATCGAAACAGTTAAAAATATTCCGTCCCAGTTTTGGTGGCTATTAACCCTTGGCGTTACAGGCTATATAGGCGGCCGAACAGTAGAGAAAGTAATGTCTATTAAAAATGGAGGCAAGAAATGAACAATGAACAACCCACTCTAACTAAGTATCAGGAATCTTATATTGAACTAATTGCTAAAAAAATAGCTAAAGAGGTGGCACGAGAAATCGAAGAGCGTTTGACCGGCCAAATATCAGAGAATAAGAACAAAGCACAAAAACTAGATGAGCGACTGCAACAGGTGGAACGGAAAGTATTTAATGGTTTTGGCCTGAGGCTGGATAAAATTCAGTGGCAAGTTGGGATCCTATTTGGGTTTTATGTAATCATATTAGGCATACTTGTAAAAAAGATGTTTTTTTAAACGGAGGTTGTCATGATTCTTCAAAAAGACCCAAGACTGCGAAAAGAAATACAAGAATGGGGATGTTATCTGATGTCAATCTTTTGGTTTGTGAACAAGTTTACCAATCTGCCTGTATCGCCTGATATTATTAATGGGATTTATGATAAGCTTTTATTGGCTGGATATATAAATGAAGAATGCGAAATATTAAATCCACAAGCTATTTTTGAATTCTTAAAAATGCCAGTTATTTATCACGACAGACATGACCCGCCTGATTATAAATGTCAGAGAAATGAGTTCGAAATATTAGAATGGAGATATGATGGGATTAGGCACTTTGTCGCGGGGAATGGTCAAGGGGTTGTTACCTATGACCCGATGGGATGCAGTAGAACTGTTAGGTATGGGAAATTACATAGTAAGAGGATTTTTAAATTGCTCGAAACTATCGGTTGTTAGGAATGAAGACGATCATGATAAATGATGATGAAGAGGTAGTCAAATATAAATGTTTATATTGTAATACAGTTTTTAAAGTTGTAGTTTTATCGAATAGAGACCTATGGTATCAAGAGATTTACTACTGCCCATTCTGTGGCGCAGAGATGTTACAAGTTATTAGTGAGGAGGTATAATATTGGATGTTAATACGTTTGATTTTGACTATTCAGAGCAAAAAGAATTTTGGTTCCTTTTGGCCTCTGATTTACATATAGGAGATAGGCTATTTGATATAGATAGATTTAAACAAGATTTTGACGAAGCTGTTAGATTAAATGCAAGAATTTACATTAATGGCGACGTAATGCGTTTGATTACGACACGAGATCTAAGGCGTTATACGAAAGCCGAAGACAAACCGGGGAAACAAATTATAGACGACAATATCCAAGAAGCCTTTGAAATCTTAAGACCTTATGCCAATCATATAGACTTAATTGGTGTAGGTAATCATGAAACAGCTATAATCAAACATTCAGGTACAGATCCCATACAATGGCTGATTTATCTATTAAACAGTGAACGAGATGTTAACAAATATGGCCTGATAAGACATGCAGGATATAGCGGTTTTATAAAACAGGTTTTTAGATATGGTTCACATCGATCTACCAGAACGTATATAATCTGGTATAATCACGGAACTGGTTCAGGAGGTGAGGTTACAGGAGGAATGATTTCTTTAAACAGGCGCAAGGTATATATAGATGCCAATTTAATATGGCTAGCTCATATACACAATTACCAATTTGATGGTTCTGCCGATATAATATCTTTGAATAAATCAGATAAAATAGTTATAAAAAAACGCAGAGGTATTGTAACTGGATGTTATCTAAAAGAGTTTGACCAGACAGACTCTAACACAGGCTATAGATATAATTTTGGCGAACAACAATTAAGACGGATACAATCGGCGGGAGGTGTATTTATAAAACATGATTTTCATAACAAACAACTTAAAACACAGTTTATTTTCTCTTAGGGGGGAATATGACTTTTAAAGAATATGACTTAATTACTAGAAAGTTTATGGATGACACTTTAAAAATGGGTGAAGGGAAAGGCAGAGAATATGCTAATAGTTCGGACAGATTGGACAATTTTAAAAGGATTGCCAAACAAACAGGAACAACGCCAGAAATCGTGGCAATGGTTTATGCTACGAAACATTGGGATTCAATTAATTGGGCTATAAAAAACAAGAATTATAAAGATATAGATGGCAGAATTGCAGATGTAATTAATTACCTCCTTTTGCTTAGAGCCATTATTTTTGAGGAGGAAACATGAAAAGAAGATATTTAACGCCAGAATGGGCTGAAGTATGGGACGATTTAAGAGTCAATCCGGCTAACGTTTCAGAAATTGGAGCCAGAAGCCCTGAAAGAGTGATTTATAAAACGGATGGTTCTAGTGGTTCTTCTTATGCCATCCAGTTAAACGGAAGTACCCAGTATGGTGAAGTTTTAGACTATGACAATTTAGACACTTCTCCTGGGAATTATTCTATTGAATTTTGGACGAAACCAGAAGGGTCTTTAGGTATGATGTTATATCGAGACGGATATTTTGAAATTAGCAAACAAAACAATTCTCTAGTAGTTTCTATTGCTAACAGTTGGGATATATGGGTAAGCAATGCTCTACTTAACAACGCTACAACACACATCGTAGTTACTGTTAAGCTATCTGGGAGCAACAGTATTGTTATTATTTATGTGAATGGAATTAAAAAGATCAGGCGTAAACTATGGGGATATACTTTAGGAGCAAGCACATCTCCGTTTTATATAGGCTATGATGGAGATGGGCAATATTATCAAGGAATAATAGACAATATTACCATTTATAATGTAACGTTATCCGCAGATCAAGTAGCGGAACGATATAATAATGGACACGGTTCTACTTCTTTGCCAACAAGCATAACAGAGACAACTGATGTAGTGGCTAATTTTCTGTTCAATGAAGGTTCCGGGTCAACTGTAGACAATAGGTGTACACTTGGTACTGGGTATGATATGACTCTTTATAATTCTCCTACATGGGTCGCAGGATTGATCAATGATTCTTCCTCAAGTTTTGGAGTTGTTGTTTGGAAGTTTAATAAAAATGTCACGAATGAACTCTTTTTCTCAAGGCAACTTCCGCATAGTTATAAAGAAGGAACTGCTATAGAAGCGCATATTCATTGGATTAATCCGTCTAATGAAACAGGGAATGTAGTATGGGGGCTAGAATATACTTGGGCCAATGTTGGTTCTTCTTTTAATAACACAACAATAGCTAGAGTATCTGCTCCGGTTTGGGGACAAGATATTCACATGGCAACGGATATTGTTAGAATTGATGGACGAGGAAAGAAAATAAGTAGTATTATAATATGTAGGCTATTTAGAGATGGAGGTGCAAATGAAGATACTTTAAATGATGGTGTTTATTTAATGGAATTTGATTTCCATTATCAAATAGATTACCCCGGAAGTATGGCAACATGGGTTAAAGAAGCATAAAGGAGGATATTATGCCAAATGGCAGGCCAAGAAGTGATTTAGAAAGACTAAAGAGACACTTTGGCAAGAATTGGAGAAAGCATAAAATCTCCGAATTGCCAAAACGGGGGGCGGGAAGAAGGAGGAGGAAACGTGGCTAGGAAAATGAAACCCAAAGGGGCTAGAGGCAGAGCTGCTGTAAAACGGCTTGGCAGAAATTATAAGACAGGTAATTTTGCCAAGATAGCTCGTAAGGCTGCTAAAAGGTATGGTTCAGCAGAGATAGGACGAAAAGTAGCGGCTAAGATTTATTGGCAGAAGGTACGGAAAAGAAAACGCTCTTAGTCTTTATTCCGGCATTAGGCGTGTATACTTCTATTTTAACCTCGTGGTCTTCTCTGAATAGATGGTATAATCGTCTAGCTTTACGTACGTATCTTTCTGCCTCAGTCAATCCACGAGCGTCAAACTCAAAAACTATATTTTTACCGATTGCTCGGCAATACATAATTAGAACGGGATATCGTCTTGAAAATCATCAGCCTGATTTCTATCTGAGCCAAGATAAATGTAATAATCTGGTGATTTTCCTTGATTCTTGCGTTTATTTTTGAATACTAGTACTCTAATTTTTCTATTGTTTAGTTCTAACTGCCCGCTTAGGAACTTATCACCTTTACTTGACTGTTTAATCCATAATGCACCTATTTTAGTCATTCGTACCCTCCTTAAACTTAGGCGGTTCTATTTCGATTACACCATCTTCACGAATATACATATCAAGAAGATCGCCGGGTTTTAATCCATTATTATCAAGCCAAAACTTGGGTATTGTAACAATTGTCCCTCTTGCTCCATGCCTCTGTACTTTGTAAGACTTAACTTTGATTCTGACCATCGTTGCCTCCTTGTAAAAGTTTTCTAGTTTTTTCTTTGTAATATTCTGCCAGTTCCAAAAGTTCTTGTGTTGTATACTTTTTAGGCTGTTGTGATTTTATTACAAGTTCTTCATACTTTTTTTCTCCAAATCTGGATATATACCAAGCTGTAAAAATCTCAGGATAATATTCATGTTTCAGATTACATGATGTACATTGGCAAAATACATTATCCTCATCGTATCTAACACTCCACCTGCTACGAGTTATTAGATGTCCTGCGGTAAGTTCTGTTTCTTTGCCGCACAAAACGCATCTTTTGTCTCGTGTTCTAATATAAAGACTAAAAGCATCATCAGCTTTTTTTATTGCTCTTTGTCTAGCTGTTTTTTTTGTTTTTCTCGTTTTCTTCCCCATGTACTCCTCCAATATGGCCTAGATATCTGTGCATTGGAACCAAGTCATCTATATATGCTCCTGCTTCTTCAGCCCATCTAAGCATGACCTCAGTTAATAGCCATACTTCACGTTTGTTTAATTCATTAAAGCTCTTTAAAGTTCCATTATCGTGGTATAATCCACATTCTTTTTTTGCCTCCTTATGAAGATGATCTTTGTGATGTCTGGAAGTATCTCCCATAGCTTCAGTTAGGCGATCCCTAACAGCAAAGTAGAATCGCCTAGCTTGTTCTTTAAAGCCCTCCTCCCAGCGTTCTATTTTAATGGCAAGGTTATCCAATTCCCCCATTTTACCAAAGTTAATAACAGGATACCACCAGTCTGTATCTACCTCTAGGCAGATTACAGTTGGGTATTTCTCCGGGTAGGCCAGAAAATCTTTACGTTTGATAACCTTGCCTTTGAAAAAGACTTTATCAAACTTCATACTTCCATCTCCACAACGTTAAAACTGCTTCACAAACATTATAAATCTCTCTTGGAACTTTTCTTACAGTATATCTTTTTGTATACACATCATACATTTCAATTTCTTGCTTTAATACGTATTCAACGATCATGCCATAAAGCCCAAGTTGTAACTGGTGCCAAGTCATTGGATATCCGCTCTTAATATCAATAACAGCTAATTTGCCTTTAACTAGCGCAAATCTGTCAATTGTTCCTGCGTATAAATATATTGGATGATAGATAGGTTGTTCAATCATTAGAATGTCTACTCCATAATCTAATTTGAATGTATTCCAGTTTTGAACATGAATAAGTTCAGGATCAGTTAAACTTTCCCAATCTAGCTTATCTTGGTCTAATAATTCTAATAAATGATGAATCCGATGGCCTTTTTCTGCATCAGTTTGTTTAAAATATTTAGTATTGATTAATCCTAAATCCAAAAGCATTGTTGTAACAGATGGTAAAACTGATCCATTAATACTATAGATGTGATTCTCGGCATTAAATGTTATATCATTTGCTAACTTAGATAATTCGAGCAATTCAGATAATTTAAATGATTGTGAAGTCAATTTCAACCTCCACTCCGGGAATATTTAATTGATCTTTTAAATCTCTAGCCAGTTTATTAAGTTTTGTCATATCAGGAAGCTTATATTCATCGGGAAGTTTAGAAAAATCTTTTACAACAGCTTTATAAATTTTTCTAGTCTTTACTGATGTTCTCAATTCTGGCCTTGGTACTAAAGCTGGATTTAGCCCTTCTTCTTTAGCCTGAACTAAGGCTTTCTGATATTGTTCTTCAAGCATCTTCTTTGTTGTTTCTATAAAAGCTTTCATTTTGGCTATTAAAATACTCTTGGCCTGTTCTAGGTTTTGACAGGCCTTTTTTTCTGCCGCAACCCAATCATCATGAACTTGTTTGGCTTTTTGTCTTTTAGGCTTAAAATATTCTTTTCTTATTTCAATTTCGGCCTTAATTTCTGACAACAACCCATAAGCAATATTTAAATCAGTCGGGTCATCGATAACTAGGTTTAAAACTTTTTTTTCTATATCAGAAGAGGTCAACATTGCCGGTTGTACTTCCTGTCTTAGTTCCGGTTTCATTCTTTTCTCCTTTTAATTCATTTAAGATTTTTTTAAGCTCTTCTGCGTTTTCCTTATTACTTCTTACCCTATCCATAATTTTAGCCTTTTCTCTAGCCTGAAGTTTCTTTTTGTTCACAATTCCAACAATTTCTGCGAATAACTTGGCCGCTTCTATAAGTGCAGGGTTGGCTTGAGATTCCTCTTCTGTTCTTTTTGGTTTAGATAACTTAGAAGAAGGTTGTTCAAAAACATTTGCATCATCATCAAAGTCGGACGCAATTCCTAGGATGGTTTGGATACTGTATCGCCTTCCATAAGTAATGGCTTGGCCAAGTTTCTGTGGTGTTGCCCCTTCAATTGGAACTAAAAGAGATGTTTCTATTTGGCCGTCTTGATGAATAAGCTCTGTTACGATATTAATGAATTTTTCTGACGGCGTGCCAAATTTCTGGATTAATACAAAGCCATGTTTTAAAAGGATTGGCTTAATATAATCCAGAAGATCGGGCAATGGGGTATACTTGGAGTCGTAGTAAGGATTAGTCTCGTTGGCTATGGGGTTCTTTAGGTCTTCCCATAATTCTTTTAAAGCATTTAAGAATTCTTTGTCGTATTTCATTGCTACCTCCTTGACCATACAATAATACAAAAAAAGAAAGAAATCAAGTATTTTAAGAAAAAATAGAAAAAAATATTGACAAATCATTTTTAATGATATAACATAGAATCAGGAGGATAAAATGATTGATTTATGGAGATTTATTTATTCCCAACGTTATTTTATCTTGGCCGGTGGAATAACGCTTTTAATCTTCTTAGTCGGCTACGGTTTTGGCTACCTTAATTCCTTCCTTTCCTGGCGTAAAAGAATGCTTGATAAAGTTAATCAAGAAATTAAAGAAGAAAACATCGCCTTAGTTGAAAGAAACTATTATTTAACCGAATCCTTAGAAACCCTTCAAGGCAAATTAAATACTTACGTTGCACTTTTTAATCATATTAATTCTCATATCTCGGCCAACAGGGATGTTTTAATAACTAAACTAGAAACTCTAATATCTAAATGGGATGAAGAAATCAGTCAAATAGCAAAAGACCCGTCCATACCTTATCGCAATAGTGGCTATATCGACGGGGTTTCTAACTGTATAGACGATCTAAATCAAATTATTGAACAATTTAAAAAAAACTGGTTAAGGAAGCAACTATGCAATTAAGACTAGGCAAGACAGTAATTACAGCTAGGAATATGTATAAGGATTATTCAATGATTGGGATTATTCCTAGTATAGACTTATTACTTGGAAGCGAATCAACAACTTATAAATGGTGTGTGATATTTGAATTTTTACTTTGGTCTTTAGAAATAGAATATAATAAAATTGAATAAAATTATTAGGAGAAAGTAAGCAATGTATAAAAGAAAAGAAACAGTTTATATGATTAAACCCTTAAAATGGATAAAAGGACTTGGAGAAGAATATATAGCAATGACTCCTTTTGGAGAATATAAAATTTACAAGCATGAGAATCAATGGTATTGGGGATATGAATTTGATGAGTATTACAATGAACAACACCTTGGATGCAAATCTCTAGAAGATGGCAAAAATAAAGCGCAAGCTCATTGGACAATGAGATTAGAACAATGTTTACTGAAAAGATTATAAATGACAAGAGGAGGAAAATAAATGAGTCAAATAATACAACATTTAGAAAGATTAGAAAAATTACAACATCTAATAAAAGAAATCAATAGATGCATTAATGATACATATTACCGCAGTGATACATATAAAATAAAAGTACAAGACAATAAAATAGAATTAAGCATAACATTAGCTCAAAATATAGACGAATTTAAACAACTTTTCAAAGGCGCAATTTATAATATAATTTTACATTTGTTTGAAGAAATAAAAACACAACTAAATGAACAACTTGCTACAGAAGCTATGCAGTTAAAAAAATTTGCAAAATATGTTAACAAATTAATGGAATAAAATTGTGCCAGTGTGGCGGAGAGGGAGACGCAAGCGGGGCTGGTATCCTTCAAATGTTGTCCCGAGTGGCCGCAAATAAAGGATACCATGCGAGGTTCGAGTCCTCGCCGCTGGCAAATATCCCAGTAATCATAAATGCAGTACAATTAAGGAGGAACAAATGATATTAGAGGTAGAACCGAAAGAAATGGTGGTGCGTGCTTTTCCTGGAGACGCGCCTGTCAAGGCACTCATATTTTTCAAGTATAATGGGCTTTATTATGGCTGTTTGCGGAATGAACTACCAAACCATGAAGATAATCATAGCCTTTTGTTGAAACTGAAGCCATGGCTAAATGCGGAGGGGGGATAGATGAAAATAACAAAACAATTTAATTGGCGAGTAGTAGTAGAACCTCGTGGATTAGGTAATTTCGGGATAGCTTCTATTTCTGATTATGCAATTGAACCAGATGAAGAAAAACGAGAAGCTCGTTATAAAGCAATGTGTGAGGATATCATGGAACAAATAAAACGTCACATTGATGACGTTGGCAATGTGTATCTTGACTGTGATACAGAAGAAGTTTGTAGTTATTGTAGGCGAACTTGGGAAGTTAACGAAGACCCGAATGACCCTGATGCGGAATTAGGGCAACCGCTTTGTTGTCATAAAGCTATTGAAGAATGGAGGGCAAATAAATGCCAATCAGATATAAAGTAGTCAAGAAAACAAAAAAAGGTTATACATCGGCTTTTGCGAAATATTCTGCAAAGGTAACATATAAAATTGGGGAGTTTGTAACAGCTCCAACGTATTTGCGAAAAGAGCAATATCATTTGTTAGTATTTGATTCTTTAGAAAATGCAAAAAGATATGCTAGAAAAATTAATAGGAAAACTATGAAAATCTTCCGATGCGAAGTCTTAAATAAAACGCCTTTAAGGGGGAAACGAGGAATTGCTTTTGTGCAGAAAAGTTATTTTCATTTACCATTTTTTGGAGATGATTGGCCTACAGGCACAGAAATGTGGGAACAAGTAAAATTATTGGAGGAGGTAAAAATATGAGGAAAACGATTTATATATGTGAGAATTGTGGGGAATTAGCTGATGATTACTATGATAAATACGGGTGGATTATTTTTACTTTTGGGAATTGCGAGTTTAAAGTTACATATACTAAAGGCAGAAACAAAGATGGTACGGCCAACACAAATAGTCACTTTATTACTTTTGAAGATGAGCTTCATTTTTGCTCTTTTAAGTGTTTAGAGGAATGGATAAAAAAGGAGGAGGCTAAGGGTGATTAAAATAAATGAAAAAAGAGGAGTGAAATAAATGTCTTATATGTATTTTGAACCAACTGAATATTGTTTAGTATGTAAAAATTATAGAGCAGATTTAAAACATTGTGAAAAGGGTTGGGAACAGACTTTTTGTGAAGAAGATGATTTTCAACCTGATATAAAAACAGCGGTGCTTAATTTTTTATATTATTTATATATTAAAGGAACTAATATTACCACATTAGATGATATTGAAAATGAAATTGAAAATTATATTAAGGCTATTTAGAAAAATCAAAATATAAAAAGTTTTTAAATTAGAATTATAGTTGAAAGAAACGAGTAGAGGAGGTCTTATTATGATACTTAAACTGGTTATCGGTGTAATCATAACCTTTATTTTACTACTTCCTATTTCTATTTCGCTCTTTTGGCTTCTTTCATGTTTTATTTTTAAACAAGGAGATAGCCATGATTCCAGCAATAATTGACTATAGATATGCCGGCTTTTATGATCCACCTCAGAAAATTACAGGTGATTCCTATAAGTTTTATTACGGAATCAAACCTGAAGTTCATTATCCCGGCAAAAAAAGAATAAATGAAAACCATAGATTTAAGAAAATATATGAACTTATTTGTTCTCGGCCGGGAATTACCAATCCCAAAATCGCACAAATACTCCATATTTCAGAGAATAACGTAAGATATTATACCGAGGAATTACTAGACTCTGGAAAAATCTACAGCTATAAACACCATTTTTATCCAACAGGCTATAAATTGAAACTAAAAGAGACTTTTGGCGATGTAGAAGAAGTACATAATAGAAGAGCCGGGCTATTAGAAATAGTTAGAGAAAACCCCGGCCTTATGGTACATGAGCTTTTAAACTTGCCAAAAGTTCTTAAGCTGTATGAAAAAGTAGACAGTAAGAATCATGTAGTCCGGTTCGATTTGAGAGTTTTGATTAAGCATGATAAGATATATCGCAAGAAAAATCGGTACTATCCTATAAGGGGCGAAAATGGTTCGATTTTGGCCTAATGCCAAAAGACACGGGTTCAAATCCCGTTCGCTTCAACGACTCCAACAGCTTGACTGGCTTGTTTTTGGCCGGTTTTTATAGTATAATAGATTTGGGGAACGAAAATAAAAAAGGCAAGGGTCAATGTAAGAAGCCCTATGTAGGCAGGTAAGGGCGGTTTTCCTTGCCTCCGCCCGTTCCCCAAGAACGCCTGCCTATGTAGGGTTTTTTGTTAAGGAGGATATTATGGCAAAGTATTTTATTCACCAAATGGAAATACTCGATACAGAACAGATGAATGAAAATCCACAATATGCTTTTAAGGGAGTGTGGATTCCAAAAGAAATATGGCTAGCAGAAGATTTAACTTGGATGGAAAAAATCTTTTTGGCCGAAATTAACGCATTAGATAATGACAACGGATGTTATGCGTCTAATAAATTCTTTTCTAAATTATTTAGGCTTTCCCCAAGTAGATGCAGTGAAATAATCAATTCTTTAATTAAAAAACAATATTTAAATGCAAGCTATATCAAAGAAAATGGGCAAACAAAACAACGAATATTGCATGTAGCATATAGATATATACGGGATTCACGGATAGGGTATTCGGAAAATACGAAGGGGGGGTATTCGGAAAATACGAAACAGAGTAATATATATATAGAGAATATAATAAGAGATATAGGGGATAGAAACAAAGTTGAGGCACATTCACAGAATGTACCTCAGGCTGAAAACTTACTCTCTCTAAGAAAAGACCTAACTTCCTTTATCAAACTCACCTTCTTGAAGCTATACGGTGACTTTGACAAAGGAAGTAGCTACAAGAAGGAGGGTAGCCATATATCGAAGTTGGTAGATCGTACGATTAAGGCCTGTAAGCCAGTGACACCTATTCCTGACAAAAATAGTAAGGAATATGAAGAGATTTTAGAGAGATGCAAGAAATACATTAAACGGATTATTGATACCTTTGTGAAACTTCACAAATCCAGTGCTTTTTGGCAAAAACAGCCTCTTTTGCCATCAATCCTCAACTCACAGGGCATTTGGCCTAGAGTAATTGAAGAAATGGAAGCTGAAACTCATGCGCCAAACGAAGTAGTTAAAGGCGGAATGGTAATAGGAACTTATGAGCATGGGAAGTTCCTTCCTGATCCTACTTTATTGCCCCCGGAGGGACGGGTTGAGTTAGCCGAGGATTGGGATATATTCGAACGCAGTCCTGATGCCTATTATAAACTAATTCTAAAGTGGAAGGAGCTAAAAGAGGCGAATGATTGACATTAAGACATTACATGAATATGAAGCTGTTCTGTTAGGACAGATAATCAACAATCCTGATCTTTTGGCAAAAAGTAAACTGGATGCAGTACATTTTACCAAAGACTTACACAAAGAAATCTTTAAGGCAGTGATAGAAATTGTGAACGATGGCTTAGAGCCTAATCTTATAATTTTAAATGAACGTACTGGAAGCCGATATTCCGCTTATCTTGCGAAAATTACCTCTATTCCGACCGACGCCAATTTTGAATATTATCAACAACACCTTATTACTTATTATAACTTTAAACAGTTTGAAAACTTAATGGCTAAGATTCAGACTAAATTAAGGTCAAGTGAGCTTTCAACATTGATTCAAGAGGTCTATCATGGTCTTGAAGATATTCAGACAGAGACAAATATCTATAAAGTGCAGAGCATTAGAGAGGCACTATTAGAGACTGTTGAAGAAATCGAGGTTAGAGTTTTAAAGGATAGAGAGACTCTCGAAATGAAGACCGGAATTAATGGGCTGGATAAATATTTAATTGGAGATGCTAGACAAAGACTGTATTATATAGGCGGTCGGCCAAGTGAGGGGAAGACAACTCTCCTTTTAAACATTGCCATACATCAGGCAAAACTTGGACGTACTATAGGGATTATTTCTTTAGAAAGCGGAATTAAAGAGCTTATGATGCGGATTCTCTCGTTTTCCGGGAATATTCAAGCAGGTTATATTTTTGGCGGGATTTTAGGCAAGCAATCACTCGATAAACTAATGGCGACTTCTAACCGGCTGGCAGAACTAAAAATATATTTCTACGATGAGCCTAACCTTATTTTAAATCAGGTCCTTAGCAAAATCCGGTATTTTGTAACCGTACTGCACTGTGATATCATAATGATAGACTACCTACAGCTTATTTATGCTCCTCATTTAGGCCTAGAGAGAAGAGAAGAGGTTGCCTATATTTCTAAGACCCTTAAAGATTATGCTAGGCGGTTTAATATCCCTATTGTAGCGACGGCACAGCTTAGAAGAGATGCGGATGGACGCAGGCCGAGACTAAGCGATTTTCAAGAAAGTTCTCAGATAGAAAAAGACGCAGATGTAGCAATTTTGATTTATAACATGAAAAAAGAGGGCTCTGAACCGGGAGAGTATAAATTGAATGAGTGGTTTTTATGTTTAGACAAAAATCGAGATGGGGCAACAAAGATGATTAATGTGGAGTTTAATAAAGAATACCAGAGGTTTGAAGACAAAGAAAAAGCCCCTTCCGGGGCTTAGTTGGAATTAATGTCGGTGATAAAAGATTCCGGGATGTCAGTTGCGGCTAGGTTTACGGCCATGCACACACCTATGACAAGTTGGCGTAGGATTTCTGTTGGGACAAATGGTTCTAGTAAGGCGAAGATTCTAGCCATTGCTATACCCGTCCCATCAGAAACATAATTTAATATTATGCTTAAGTAATTCTCTGATGGTGTCCCCTTAATTGCTTCACTTACAGCTGAAAGGTTAACTGAAGCATCTGTACTTCTTTTTGTAAAATCTTGAATAGCTTTCTTGATTTGAACGTACTGTTTGTTTGTCATAATTTCCTCCTATAAAGCGAATTAGAGCCTATTGTGCTTCTTTCTCCATGGCAGATGCCACGGAAGAATTTGGCGGATACATAATCTGAAAAGTATCTTCTCCAATTTGATGAATAATATACAGCTTTCTGGAATGGGAAGTGTAAGCAATAAATTCTTCATCTTCTCTAAGTGGTAAAGAGAATAGAGTTAGGTATTCTATCCTCGCTTCTTCTTCTCTTTTCCCGCCACTTCCAGCATATTCACCCTGCGCGCAAGCATTCCACCATTCTTTCTTTTCGTTCGCATACTCTACTCCTACCATGGCAACTTTGTGTGCATCCCGAAGTGTTTTGCCATTTCTAATTTCTGCTCCGAGAATACACATATATATGCCTTGGAATGCGCACAAAATGTTTTGTGCTTTCTCTCTTCTAAAATTTAGAATGTTCCACGTCATTTTATTCCTCCCCATTCTATTTTTATTTCCCCGCTAAAGTCTGAGAGATAGTTCAATTTGCAAGCCTCAAACCAGTAGTCATATTCCCACCGGCAATCTTCTGGGGCTTCTATTTTACAATACCTATCCCCCACTTGCCTTGCGAGAATAAAGTAATATTCTCTTTTTTGTTTTATTACATAACCACTGGTTTTTTCTGCGGTGTATGTGTCTTTGTCTCCTTCATATATATATGGGAATCCCTCATATTTATACGTATATACTTCTATTGGTTCTAGCTCCGAACCAACAAAAAGCTTTTGAGGGGCTTTTGCTTCTTCATAATATCCGTCTTCAAAGTATTGGGCTTCCTTTTTTTCTCCAGCAAGTACCTCTAGTGAATATTTGTATTGTCTATCCCATGTTCCTTCAGTAAAAAATTCTACGATTGGGCTGGAGCTTGGATTTGTCATAATGTCGACTGTATAGGCATGCCACCACTTTTCGGTTCTGTCAGGAAAGTCTCTGTCAATTCTGTCCAGTTCTTTGGTTTCAACAAGGATGTATTTCCCTTTTTGGGAAATTAACCATCCTTGTCGGGTGATTGAGTCGGAATATAAAGCCCCTTCATCTTTTTCTATGGCTTCATATATTTTTATTGGCTCTATATCTGAGCCAATAAGCGTTTTTTCGAGGTAGTATGTTTCTATATCCGTGCTTTCTTCTGTTATAACTTTTAACGTGTATGGATAGTTCTTTTCTATTGTTCTTGTTATTTCCATCCTATTCCTCCTATAAAGCAAATGATTTAGAGCCTATTACGGCTCCATTTAAAGCCCGCTCCAGTTGGAACGGGACAATAAAGTCGTCTCTGTCAGGGGCGTGATCCTTTACCAGCCGGCTGACAACATAAAAAGTATCCGGTTGTCGTTCGGGAAGCGGCCTGTCTAAAACGTACTGTACCCTATAAAGAGGAATTCCGTTAATCTCCCCGACTTGTTCTATTTTCTCGCTTAAACGTACTGGATCGTTACTTGCCGGCAGAACTAAGGCACGTTGCCCCTTAACGAAAATATTTACTTCGTGTGGTGTAAGATTAATAATTCTACTCATATTGTCCTCCTGATTAAAGGTATTTTATCCTTTCCCCTATTAAATGCTTAGGGGTTCTTAATAGTTTTTTGGAAAAGATTTCCCCATATCTGTGTTTTACTTTGAAAAATTCTATTTTAGCTTCTTTGTCTCTAAGTTTTGAGAACATAGTTAATTCACAGAATACTATAGAGTAAGAGTATTCCGGTTTTCTATATTCTGTTGGAGGTTCTTCTTTTCTTATTTGTACTATTATATAGTATACTTCGTTTTGGCGGATTATATATCCATAGTCCCTTTGGACTATATATGTCCACCCGTCGCCCCATTCTACGTATGGGTATCTTTGGAACTCATTCTCATAGAATTTTATAGGTTCTATTTCTGAGCCTATAGAAATTTCTTTTGGGGTTTCCCATTCTGTGAAGTTGCCTGAAAGGAGTGATAATGAATATTTGCCATTTTTTTGCATTTCTTCTTTGAGGGGTTCAAGAGTATATGCACTCCACCATTTTTCTGTTTCATTTTCAAAGTCTCTGTTTTTCCTATTCTTCTCGGCTGTTTCAATTACGATGTATTGTCCTTCTTGAGCCACCAGCCATCCTTTTCTAGTAATAAGGTCGGAAAACATCGACCTCTCATATTCTGTATTAAGTTCATATATTTTTATAGGCTCTATTTCTGAGCCTATAAAAGTTTTTTCATAGCAAAAGGTTTCAAGCATGGTTCCCTCTTTTGCTACAACTTCCAGTGTATAAGGATAATTTTTCTTTATTTCTCTTGTTATTTCCATTTTGGTTCTCCTTATTTTTATATGCCCGCTATAAAAGCGGGCTAAGTTTTGTTATTTTATTCTTTTGCCATTTTTCTTATTTCCTCAGATAGTTCTGAATATCTTACTTTATATATAAATTCCAAGGTATTATGGTTTACCATACGTAATATAAAATAGTCTCCATACGCATAATAGATGATAAAGTCTTCCCCATCTTTTATAGGCAAATGAAGACTATTTATAATCTCTTTCTGTGCATTTTGCGGGAGTTCTCCCGTGTATGCACCGTATGGCTCTTCACAAGCTCGTGTTTTGCGTAATGCCATGTTGTGAGCTTGCTCTAAACTTTCCCAGCCCGCTAAGTAGCGTGCAACAAGTAGCATATATACGTCCCCAAAAATAGAACATACTGCTTTGATTTTGGAAATGGCAACTTTTACTTTTTCCCAGTTTACATTTTCCCATTTCTTTACTGCATCTTCTATTCCACCCGCTACAGACGAATTAACTGGGTATATAATTTGAAAGTTGTTAGGGTCGAGTTGGCGGATAACATAAAGCTTCCCAGAATGGGAAGTATAAGCTACTACCCACTCGTTTTCGTCCACCCCTATTTCTATGTTTGCTGGGGGAATGATCCCATATTTTCTTGTGTAGTTTAGTTCGGGAGTAATTTCCCCTGAACCGTACATATATTTTAGAGCATTTATTGGATTTTGCATTACGACTTCCCCGACGGAACTTGCCGGTACATATATACCCCGTTAAATACGCCTAATACTTCTATGGCTAATGCTCTGTTAAAATTTTGTATTTGCATTTTCTCCCTCTTGTTTATTTAGTTTCATTTGACAGTACAACGTACTGAAACGTACTGTAAAATTCCTCATAGGTAGAATAAAAAGTAGGGGCACAGCCCCTACTTTTCTAGGATTTTTCTAATCTGTTCTAGCTTGTTCACTTCCTCAGTAGGAAGAGGAAGATTGGCAAGCTGATCGATAAAATCCTGAAGTGATTCAGCTAATCTCGGCCAAGAAATGTAAGTAATTTCGTAGGTCGGGATAAACCGATCCATGCCGTAGTAGTCGGACGGTTCCCATAGGCCTACGACGCCGTCGATAGTACCTATTTTTACACCCGGGCTGTCCGGGTGTGAAGTATCCCCATAAATATGGGTTTCTCCAGTCCAGTGTGCCCATTTTAGGGGCACATGTTTGTTGGAAAGAAGAGTAAGATTTTCTCCAGAGAGTTTTTTCTGGAGAAGAGAAAAGACCTGTTCTAGCTCTTTCTTCCCCTTCTCTGTTAACCTTTTCCGCTCTTCTAGGTTTTTCAATGCTCTTTCAAGATCCATTTTTGTACCTCCGTACTAAAGTTTTTATCAAGGTTGCGACGCAACCTATAGGGATAGCGGGGAGTTGCACCCCGCTTAACCTACTTATCCCTCAGTATATGCACTCTGTTCTTGGTAGCCAGAATAAATACTGGCCGACCGAGATTTGTTATTCCAATTTGTGTTATAGTTTTCATTTTATCCTCCTATTTGTTTAAGGTTTTTTAACAGTACAACGTACTGTAACGCACTATAACGTACTGTAGCGTACTGTACGCTATAGCGCAAAAAAAGATATAGGGGCCCTACTCGTCGGGGCCCCCGATGGGGGTAAGTTCATATTCACCCCCATCTGGAAAGGTAACCACCACTCTCTTACGAGTGATGATTACCTTAGATTCTGGGACAAGTCGTCCCTTGTCCCAGAAACGATTCTGGATAAACATAGGGAGAGTAGTCGGGATTAGCTTGACTACCCTCTCTCCCCACCATGGTGGTGGGGTGATCACGGCCCATTCAGGGCCTACCTCACTATCGGTGAGCAAAAGTGCCCACCGATAGTTTCTGATTACCATTGCGTGGAGGGATGGTATCTCCCCCCCCTTCAGCTCTTCCACGGCAAGTGTGCCGTGGAACCCATTCCTCCCCTCCACCCTATAGAGGGTGGAGGAAAAGATAACGTCCACGTCGGTTGACGTGGACAAACTCCTAAGGGCCTTGTCTAGGCCCTGAAGAGAGAAAATACTTTCTTTATACATTTTATTCCCCTCCTTTCCACCTAAAACTCTGCGGCACCTCCTCCCCGCAGACGGAGCATACGAGTACCTCGTAGAGGCACTCTTCATGGTAAGATTCACCGGATACCCAATGGCATTCTGTCTCTCGCCCGCAATGCGGGCAAAAAGTTACTTCTTTATATTTTCTCATCCTCGTCCTCCTTCCTCCTCTAAAAATTTTGTCCCGGTGCGGCAGTAGCTCCGGAAGCCCGGGACTGGACATTGCATCCAACTTCCGGAGCCAAGGCAGGACTAATAGGCGGGTTGAAGAGCTCTCCACGAAAGCCCTTCAATCGGCCTACTAGCCTCCTCCCCTTTTATTTCAGCCCCTACCACGACAGAGCCACTCCACACAACGGTGATCCCTTGCGGGGTCGCTGTGCTTCCTCTGCCCCTCGGGGCGCCCTTCTCTTGTCCGGGGAAGGTTTGCTCTTGGCCTTCTGGCCTCCAGCCTCTCTTCCCCTTCCCTTTTCTATCCATACTATACTACATGTTATTTATGTTGTCAATATTTTTTTATTTTTTTAAAAAAATATTCGTAGATTAGGTTTCTTTTACTTAACAAGTTTTTAGTTGTCGGCCAAAATTGAAAATTGCTCCTTGTCGGCAAAAAGAAAGAGTATTCCTTTGTATTCATTTCTTACACTATTGTTTCAATGTAGTAGACTAGAGTATGTTTAATATAGCTTGATTAGTCTGGTTAATCTAGTTGGTTTAGTGTAGTCTGGTTTAGATAGTGCAAATTGGTTTGCTTTTCAGAATATCATCGTAGGTGTATACTTTTTTATACACCCTATTTTATCGTGGTGTCTTAAGTGTGTGGAAATAGCGAAATCGTAGCGGGAACGGGAAAGATGTATCGGTGTACGCCTATTTTCGGTTTTGGTACGTTTACCCGCATTTACTCGGCCAAAATCCTGCATTTACTTGCATTTATTCGGCGTTTTTGTTGCAAGTAAGCGTACCGGGTATTCCCCGTGTCTACTATTATTGTGTGCAGTTTTTATTCAGCTTTGTTTACAACTTATTTGTGCTTGTTTCTTCCCTACTCTCACACGTAAATATCTTCGCATAGAGCATTTTTATCGGGTTGGTGGTGTGTTTATACTACTCTAGCCTAGAAAATGCGTTCTAGGGCGTTTCTCGTGCATCTGGGAGAGATTTTGGGTGTGATTTCGGACAGTTTTTAAGTGGTTGTAGGTATGGTTTTTGGTAGAGAGTATAGGAAGTAGGTGTGTTTAGATGTGTTTAGGCGTGTTTTATGTGCAATTCCTAGGCAATCCGTGTGCAATTTAGGCCATTCTAGGCTATTTTGAGCTATTTTTGCATATTTATACTCCCGGTTTTTTATCCGGTCGGGATTTCGAAGCATTTTTGTGCATATTTATACGGGGAACCGTATATTCTTCCATATTCACGTAGCCCATGGCGCCAATGGAAACAAGATTTGCCGGAAAATTTCCGGCCTAGGACGATGGAGGAAGACCGGGCGGGAGGCTAGTTGGACGCACTGGGGGTGGAAACCCACCCATCTCTCCCCACTCGTGCAATTTCTATGCCCTAACCCGCTTTGTCAAGATTTTATTAAGGTTTTACAAACATCTACGCTTGATTAATAATTCCTTATGTGATATACTATTACTATGAGGCTAAAAAATGACCTAATTGAAGTATATGGAAAGTATGCTGTAAACTATAATAAAGCTAATGGGTTATACTACTTATCGATTCCGGCTAAGTATTTGAAGATGGTTGGTGCTCCTAGGAGGATGTATATTTACAGAGTAGGGGATACATTGAGGTGTAGACCTGATAATACTTTAACACAGCTTATAGTTAAGTTGAGTGAGTATGAGTTAGATGATGAGATTATAGGGTTGATAAATTCCCTCTAATTTTTTGCCGGAAGATTGGAATTTTGGAGGTGACGATGAGCAGGCCGTATGCAGTTGAAAAACACCCAAACCGATTACAGATAGAAGAAGACCTGATTAAAGGTGTTCCTGTATCTGAAATCGCTAGAAAGTACCATATTAGAAAAGCAAGTATTATTAAGTATCGAGACGACAAGCTCCCAGTCAGGCTTAAAAACGCCCATGATTTGGCTGATCTTAGAGATGCTGATAAGCTCTGGAATGCTATTGTTTCGATTACAGAGCGGGCTAAAAAATTGTATGATGCTTGCGACGAATACTTGACCGATCCTGAAGACCCGAGTAAGTACACTTTAGACCCAAGAGCCGGAGAAATCAGAGTAATCTATGAAACAATCGATCCTGCTACGGGAAGACGCAAAAGTGCAAGAGCTACTTTACAAGAGCTAATTGATCTAGTACAAAATGACATCCCTCTTAATAACATCGAAATCAAGACTACGGATATTAAAAAAGTTCTCTTAGATACTGCCAAAGTTTTGACCAATCAATTAGAGCTTTTGGCCAAAATTCAGGGGCAGATTAAATCGATTCAAATCAATATTATGAACAATCCTACATTTCTTAAGTTTCAACATGCAATTCTTGAAGCAACTAAAGACGTACCTGAAGTGAGGAAAAAGATAGCCCATGCCATCAAAACGATTAGATAGATTAAATAGACTGGCCGAGCCAGATCAAACAATTGAACTCAATGACGCAATCGGTGTCTATGGCCTTGAAGCCATGATTCAAAAGACTTTGGCCGATGCTCTAGACCCTGTCGATTACCTTAAATCTCTCGGATTTGATCCGTTCGATTGGCAGGAATACGTTCTAGACGAAACGCACAAGCGAACGATTCTATTAAGTGCCAGACAATCAGGTAAATCAACAATCATTAGTTCTAAAGCAATAAAAAGAGCCAAATATCATCCGGGGGCTTTGATTCTTATCCTTTGTCCGAGTCAGCCACAGTCAGTCGAGCTAATGAAAAAAATGGAAGGATTTATGAGATTGGACAAAGACCTTCCGCCTTTAGTACACGATACTGTATTTGAGAAGGAGTTTGTTAATGGTTCTAGGATCGTGGCGTTGCCCGGAACAGAAAGGAGTGTTAGGTCTTATTCTGCGCCAGATATGATTATAATTGATGAGGCGTCTAGGGTGGAGGATGCCTCTTATAAAGCGGTAAGGCCAATGATGGTTGGTGCTGATACGGAATTAATTCTGATGTCAACGCCATTTGGTAAGCGCGGATTCTTTTATAATGAATGGACAAATGGCATCAATTGGAATAAGGTTGTTGTACGACCGCCTTTTAAACTAGTAAATGGCAGACTTATTGAGCTCACCAAAGAAGAGCTTGAAGAGATGTTTCCTAATGTTACCTGTTTTTTCAGCCCAAGGCATACAAAGAAGTTTTTAGAAGAAGAGCTAGCTTCACTCGGGGAACTATGGTTTAGGCAAGAGTACCTGTGTGAGTTTGTAGAGACAGAGGATTCCGTTTTTAGCTATGAACAATTAGAAAATGCTTTTACTGACATTGAGGCTTTGTTTGATCAAGACGTAGATGTAGAAGATGTCGGCGAAGATGTAGAAGGGATATTGGAGGAGTACAAGGTATGAAGTATTTTGTTGGTGTTGATTTAGGCAAAAAACATGATTATACAGCAATCTCTGTAACAGAGAGAAAAATTATTTACCCAGAAGAGGCTAAGCTCCAAGATGATCTTTATCCAGAAAAGGTTTTATACCTTACTAGATACCTTTATAGACCGCCTCTTGATACTTCATATCATGATATAGTCCAGTTCATGGTTAATTTCCTAAATAGCCACGTTCTAAAAGGCCAATCGGCTTTAGTAATTGATGCCACAGGTGTTGGTGAAGCCGTTGCCGAAATGTTTGTTGAAGAAGGCTTGAATCCTGTTCTGATTAAACTTACTTCAGGCCTAGAGTACCGAACTACAGAAACCGGATTTAATGTCCCAAAATTGGATATTATTGCAGTTTTACAAATATTATTACAAAATGGGCTTTATAAAGTATCAAAGAAGCTCAGATTAGCTGACCATTTTTTAAAGGAACTCCAAAATTTTAAGTATGAAATGACTGCCAAGGGGAATCTTACAATGGAAGCGGCTAGAGATGCCATTCATGACGACTTAGTTCTCTCTGTTGGTATAGCCCTATGGTACGCAGAAAGAATTGATAAGCCCATTAGTATAGCTGAACCCCAACAGTCTAGTGATTGGAATCCTTACGATTTTTTGTGAAAATAATAAAAATATCTTGACAAATCTCTATTAGCGCGGTATCCTATGATTAGGAGGATGCCATGAATAGATTAGATAAGTCAGATAAATTAGATAAGAAAATTGAAAACATTTTTTGGTTTATAGTAGTCCTTTTTATTGGCGGTTGGTCAAGCGATCTCAATTTGCTTGCACCAATCCATGAATTAGGCCATATTCTAGCCGCATTTTTTACGAATGGAAAGGCTTGGTTTCATAGCTGGGACTCGGTTTATTATTATGGCGGAAATGATTTTGTTATCTCTTTAGGCGGCTATTATTTCGAACTTTTGGCCGGAACCTACCTATTTATAAAAATCATGAAGAAGTTTGAGCGCGAGCAAAAATTAAAATATAGGCTTATCTTTGCCTTTATAGCTGGATATTTTACAATCTTTTTGAAACATGTTAACCATGGCGAAGATTTTATTCATTTGAGCAAATATTATGGCGCCAGTGGTGATGTGACTAGATTTATCGCCGGGATATGGGCTGTTCTTCTTGCTTTTTCTGCTTTTATTCTGGGAATCGCAAAAAGCAAATCTAAAGAAGCCACTCCTCTCTTCCCTAGAAAGTCTACTTTCAAGTAGGCTTTCTAGGCTTTATTTTTTTATTTATGACTATCAATTAGATATACTCTTGATTTTATTTCTTATCTGTGTTATAATACAAATCGGAGGTAAGTATGTCTGGTAAAAATGATTTCAGCGGGATTTATGATTTAATCCCGTGGACAGACGAAGAGAAAAAAGAGTTCTTAAAAGGGTTTTTGGGTTCAGCATATCAGGAGAAAAAGAGAAAGTATGTTGCTCCGGGAAGCGGGCAGAGAATTACTAGAACTACGATCTATATTGGATATACTCCAGTTCCCGTTGTTGAGGACTCTGTTGGCAATCTATATGGTGTGGTTATAGATGGGAAGGTTGTTGATTTTAATGACTTTGTGAAACAGCTTAGTGAAAAAACGAATATCACATCTATGGACATGCACGATTTGATTCAGATGGGGCAAAAGTTGATTCCGTATGATCCTGATAGGGCTAAAATGGTAGCGGCTAATGCTTATCCTAATTTACTTCCGATTGCAAGCCAATTTGAACAAGCATTTAGGATGATGTCAAATGGCACAAACTACTAAAATTGATTTAGACGCTTATCTAACAAAATATGAGTCTCTCAAAGAAAAGCGTACATTCTATGAAGAGGTCTGGGATTTAATTACTCAATATGTTTATCCTAGACGGAATGCTTTTGATGACAAGACTGAAATTAGGGTAAAAAATATTTATGATAGTACCGCTTTGTCCGCTCACTCTCTCATGGTTGATGCTTTTACCGGATATATTATTTCACGAGCTTCTCCATGGTTTAGATTGACTGTTCATGATTATAGACTTCAAGACGAAAGACCAGTCAAGTCTTGGCTTAATGAGGCAGAAAGAGGCATTTATGCAGAACTAGAGCAATCTAATTTCTATGATGCTGCTGCGACTTGTATTGCAGATGCGTCTAGCATAGGAACGACTATTTTATATGTTGAGGAAGATGAAGACATTAAAGCACTTAATTTTATGCCAAGACATCCTAAAGAGGCTTACATAGCTACAAATAAACATGGGAAAGTAGATACAGTTTATAGACATTTTTACATGACAGGTAAACAATTATTGGAGGAATTCGGCCAAAAGCCATTTAATTCGGAGCAACTTAAGCGGCTTAAAGAATTTCCGTTTGAAGAGTATGAAGTTCTTCATATTGTGGAACCTAGAATCTTGCGTGATCCAAAACGAATTGATTCTAAGAACAAACCATGGCTTTCATTATATATCTTATTGGATTTTAGCGGAACCGATGGTAAGGCTTTGGTTTTAAAAGAGAGCGGATATGATGAATTCCCGTATGTAGTTTGGAGATTCAAAGTTGCGACATCGGAGGAATATGGTCGGTCTTATGTATGGGATGCTTTGCCAGATATTATACGGTTAAATGCTATCGGGAAAGACCTCTTGCAGGCTGGACAAATTGCTGTTAAGCCTCCTATGCAGTATCCGGCTGAAATGAGATTTGAACTTCCTTTAGTGCCTAACGGAATGATCCCTTACACGAATCCGGCTAGAACGATTAAACCTATTTTAACAGGCGTTCAGTATCCTATAGCCGAAAACATCGTAATGAATCTCAGAAATAGTATTAGAGAACAGTTAAAGGTTGATTTCTTCTTATTGCTTTCTAGGATAGCTCAGGCTAAGACAGAAATGACTGCTAGAGAGGTCATAGAATTAGCTGGCGAAAAGGCTGCCGTTTTAGGTACGGTAATGGGAAGAATTAATAGTGAGTTTTTAGACCCGATATTGCAGAAAACTTTAATTCTTGGAATTAGAGCTGGCCGTATTCCTCCGCCTCCTAAAGAGTATATTAGGTTAATTGGGCAAGGATTAGGAATTGATTATATTGGAACAATGGCACAAGCACAGAAGAGATTACAGGGAACGCAAGGGATTACTGAAGGACTTAATCAATTATTACCTTTAACGCAGTTCTATCCTGATATTTTAGATGTTATTGATAGTGATAAGTTAGCTATAGCTTTGGCCGAAAGAAATGGGATGCCAATTGATTTGATTAGGCCAAAAGCTGAGATAGACAAGATAAGAGAAAATCGAGCTAAAGCAATGCAAATGTTACAAAATGCGCAAATGCAAGGGGGGCAACGTGAGCAAAAAGGTACCGTCCCGCAAGGAGTTTCAGGGCTTGCCGGACTTGTTGGCGAACCCGGAGGCGAAACAGGAACGCCAGAAGCTGGTAGTTCTTTACCGGAAGGTTTTTGATACTCCAGAGGGACGAGTAGTATTAACTGATATTTTAAATGATCTTCAGATGTTTTCAATGCAAATAGGAACACCTGAAGAGCAGGCGTTAAGCAATTATGCTAAAACGCTTTTATATAAGCTAGGCATTTGGGATGCTTCACATATTTGGGATATAGTTGATCGCTTAATGAGCGTTCAACCTAATATAGAATGAAAGGAGTAAAGGGGTATGGGTGATATTAATGTTCAAGACACTGATCGACAGACTCAAGAACAAGACATTCAAAATGTTCAGAATGTTCAAGAGTCTGACAAGGATCAGCAGAGTCAAGAACAGAAACAAGAACAAACAAATGAGCAGTCATCATTAGGATGGCGTGCAGCACTTGAAAAGGATTTACAGAATCATCCGCTTGTTACTGAACATACTAAGCCAAGCACATTTGTTCGCAAGGCTATTGAATGGTATGATCAGTTAGAATCGGCCAAAAAATCTAATTTAAAGATTCCGGCCGAAGATGCGCCTAAGGAGGAATGGGACGAGTTCTTTAAAAAACTTGGTCGTCCCGAGTCGCCTGATGAGTATAAATTGCCAGATGGCAAGTTTCTGCCTGAAGAGTTTATTAGTCAGTTTAAACAAATTGCTTTTGATGCCGGTCTTAGTTCTAAACAGGCAGAAAACGTGCTTGGTCTCGTAGATAGATTTTTAACTCAGATGGCTGAAGAAAATGCTCTTAATGCTGAAAAAGCTAAACAAGCTCAGATTGAAGAGCTAGAGAAAGAGTGGGGCGATCAGTATAAGGAACGCAAACTGAAAGTTGAAAAATTGGCATTGAAGCTTTTTGGTGATATGCCGGAGTTTCTAAAATGGGCTAAAGACAATGGGTTTTATAACAGTGTCCCATTCAATAGGATGCTTTATAGTTTAATTGAAAAGGTCGGTGAAGACACATTACTTGAAGGCGCATTATCTGCCTCTAACAAGTCGGATGATGTAGGGTATTCTTTCCCCAATACTCCCGGAATGGAATAAATTCTGAGAGAATTGGAGGTAAATTATGGCTACTTTAACAGCTACCAATTACACTCTTGTCGAAAAGGCCAAAGGTCTTGTAGGCGGGAATGTTATTTCCATAGCAGAGGTTCTTGAGAAAAAGAACCCATTCTTGAAAGATGCGCCTTGGGTTGAGGCGAATGATACAATGTCCCATGTTGTGCAGATAAGAACTTCTTTGCCTAGTGGGACACGAAGACAGTTTAATGGTGGAATAAGTGATGAGGAACCTACATCTCAAAACAAGCGTGAGGCGATAGAGATGTTAGAAGCGCTTGCTAAAGCTGACAAGGCTCTGATTGATATTTCGCCCAATCCAAAGAAAGAGCGATTTAAGAGAGTTAAGGGATTTCTGCTTGGTCTTTCTAATTCCATGATGTCAGATTTGCTTTATGGTAACAGTGCTAGCAATCCAGTTTATATTGACGGTCTTGCTACAAGATATAACTCGCTTTCTCTTGATAATGTTACTGATAACGGCGGGAGTGGTTCGTATCTTACTTCTGCATGGATAATCGAGTGGGGCGAAGAGACTGCATATCTGATCTATCCAAAGAGCAACAAGAATCTTGGAATTGAGGATCAGGATTTGGGAGTTAAACTCGTTGATGCTCCTGATGGAAATGGTGAAATGTTGGCTTATGTCAATCACTTTAAGATTTGGTGGGGTCTTGCCGTTGAAGATGATAGGGCAGTTCAGAGAATTGCCAATATTGATACTTCTGGTACTACTCCTTTGGATATTGATAAAGTGGTTGAGGCAATGGCAAAGCTTCCGAACATGGGGAGTGGTGCAGTGATGTATGTCAACAGGGATGTTTATGCTCAGTTGGCTGTTGCTGCAATGAACAAGCAGAATGGGTTTTATACAGCCAAAGATATTTTTGGTAGGCCTGTAACTATGTTCCAGACAATGCCTATACATTTGGCTGAGGGTATTATTAACGAATCTGCTGTTAGCTAGGCAGATTAACTTATAGGAGGTAAATTATGGCTGTTGTTGATTATAAATCTCGACTTAGCACAAATCAGGCTATAACTGGGGATGCGGCTAGCACCAATGTGATAGATTTTGGGGTAGCTGATCCTAATATGGGGGCTGGTAGCCCACTATTTCTGAGGGTTACTGTTACAGAAAATTTTGCTAGCGCAACTTCTACAGGCACAGTGCAGGTAAAACTTCAGGATAGTGCGGACAATTCTACTTGGCGAACTCTATCTGAGACTGATGCTTTTCTTGTAACAGCATTGACGTCCGGTTTTGAGTTTGTGAAACTTGCTCTTCCGGATGAGCACGAACGTTATGTAAGAGCTTTCTATGAATGCGGAGTTGAAGATCCAACTGCTGGGGCTGTAAATGCGTGGGTTGATGTAGGCTAATGGAGTCTATAATGGAGGCTAAGATGGTTTATAAAGCAGTTTGCGTGAGAGACTATTTCTGGAAACGCAGATGGTATCGTGGCGATATATATGAAGGAGGCGAAAAGCCTCCTTCTCCGTACTTTGAAATTATTGAAACTGAGCAAAAGGTATTCCCAATTAGCGCAAATCCAATTGGAGAGTCTAAAGAATCAAAGAACCCCAAAAAGCCCAAGAAACAACTCAAGAAAAAGGAATAAATAAATGGCTGATTCAGTTGTCGAAATTTGTAATCTAGCTTTAGCTAAAGTTGCTAGTCCTCAGCGTATTTCGGATTTATCCGAAAATACGCTTGAGGCTAAAATGTGCAATCTATTATACCCACAGGTTAGAGATTGGACTTTAAGAGATTATCCTTGGAGATGTGCCTTAAAACGAGACTCTTTGGCAGAGTTGGATATTACTAATAATACTCAATATACCTATGTTTATCAGCTTCCTACTGATCCAAAGTGTTTGAGAGTTCTTGGGCTGATTGATAATGATACAAGAGAGTTTAACCCGTATCTGGAGTTTATGGTCGAAGGAGAAGCGCTATATTGCAATTATAATCCTTGTGTTATCCTCTATATTCAGCAATTGACTGATCCAAAGAAATATGATCCGGGGCTTGTAGAGGCTATAAGTTTGCGGTTAGCAGTAGAATTAGCGGTTCCTATAGCACAATCAGTGCAATTAAAACAGGCTTTAATGAATGAATATGAAATGTTTAAAATGCGAGCTGTTGATCAAGACGGACAAGAACGAAGTCAAAGACCTGTTGGTGATGTGTGGTGGTCTAGCTTAGGTTAAGGAGGAAAGGGTGTTTAAGGTTTCGCCTATCATTACTAATTTCATGAGTGGAGAATTGTCTCATAAACTTGATGGGCGTACTGATTTACCGCAATATTATAGCGGTTGTTCTATCTTGGAAAACATGATTCCGCTTCCTCAAGGTGGAGTAACAAAATCACCCGGGACGTGGTATATTGCAGAAGCTAGACAGGCGGGATCAGTCAGATTAATACCGTTTATTGTTAGTGCAGACGAGGCATTTGTTCTCGAGTTTGGAGCCGGATATATTAGGTTCTATCAAAATCGTATTCAGGTTCAGTCGGCAGGGGTTCCAGTTGAAGTTGCCACACCCTATACTACAGATGAGTTATTTGATTTAAAATATGTCATGTTATCAAATACAGAGATGTTAATTGTACACCACAATCATCCAATTCAAAGTCTGGTATATGGCGGTTCTCCAACTGCATGGACATTTGGCGCTTATTCATTGGCTACAGGGGCTCCATCTAATTTAAATGGAGGAGCGGGCGATTATCCTGCTGTTATAGCTATTCATGAAAATAGACTAGTTCTCGGCGCTACAGATAATCACCCGAATTATGTTTGGTTAAGTGAAATTGGTGTTTATAACAATTTTACTCTTGTTAGTCCGCCTACTTCTAAAGATCCATGTGAATTTGAATTATTAGCTTTAAAAGATGCCCATATTATGTGGATTTTGTCGGTCTATTCGCATTTACTTATTGGTGCTGCCAGCGGAGAGGCTTATTTGGTTGGAGTAAATGGAATTATAACCCCATTAGTTGGAGGGGCTGTATTTAAGCGCACTTCTAATTTTGGGTCTAATAATATTCAAGCGAAATTAATTGATGGTAGTGTAATTTTTGTTCAGCGACATGGGAATAAAGTAATCAATTACTATTGGAGCAATGAGTTCCAATCTTATGTTTCTCCTGATTTGACTCTTTTAGCAGATCATATTGGTGGTTCTACTGGATTTAAAGAGTTTGCATATCAGAACTACCCGTATAATATTATTTGGTTTGTTAGACAGGACGGGCAATTAGCTTTATTGGTTCTGCAAAAAGAAGCTAAGACGATGGGTTGGTGTAGAATTACATGTAATGGTCAATTTAATAGCGTAGCGGTTATTCCGGGAGAAAACGGCGATGATGTTTATGTAGCAGTAAGTAGAACAATAAATGGTAGTGATGTACAGTATATAGAGGTTTTTGACCCTATTGATATGTTTGCCCTTCAGAACGTTACTTATCTTTATTCGACTGTCCTGTGGGATGGCGGCTCAGCACAGGCTATTACGAATATTACCAATGCCGACCCTGCTGTTGTTACAACTTCAGGGACTCCGCCAAGTGATGGAGATTTAATTAAAATTCAAGACGTAGAAGGAATGACCGAGGTTAATGACAATGTTTATCAAGTTAAAAATGTGGTTGGTTCTACATTTGAATTATGGACAATAGACGGTGGTAGTTCTATAGATTCATCATCTTTTGGTACATATTCTGGCGGTGGTAATTTTAAAAAGGTGACGGCTAAAGTAACTGGGTTAAGTCATCTGGAAGGCGAAGAGGTTAAAATTAACGCAGATGGCGGTTCAGTAGAACCCCAGACCGTAAGTAGTGGTGAGATTACGCTTAGTAATTATTATAATAAGATTTATGTCGGCCTTTGGAAAGATGCGGTTGTAAGACCAATGAGAATTGAGATTACTTTACCAACTGGAACTACTCAGACTAAGGTAAAACGAATCAATCAGGTTAGGTTTAGAATGTTCAATACTTTAGGCGGGAAAGTAGGATATGATTTAAATCACTTATCGCCAATACTATATGACAGACAATATCTTGGCGTTACGCCATCTCATATAACCGGAGATAAGTTTATTTCTTTTGCCGGAAACTACAGTACAGAAGGATGGATTTATGTTGTACAGGACGAGCCTTTGCCAATGACTATTCTTTCAATTATGCCTGATATGGGTGTTTATGGATTAGGAGGCTGATATGGCTGGATATTTATATGGGGATACAGGATATTACACGGATACCTCTTATGCGTATAATCCGCCATCAACTGGTTATAATCCTGCAATTTCCAATATTCTTGGCGGTGTGAATAGTTTTCTACAGTTTTGGCAGATAGCTAATCAATTAGGGCAGATTCAGCCGTATCAATTGCAACCTTTTACTGGAGTGTGGGATATTGGTGTTAAATATGAAGGCAAGCAGGGATATAGACGGGCAGATTTTATGGAACAATCGGCTCAACAGTGGCATGACATTAATATTGCTCGACTAAACAATTGGTATACTAATCAGATGTTTCAGCATGAGCAACAGGTACTAAAAGGTACTCAGCTTCTAGGAAGTGCTCAAGCTGCAGTAGGAACAAGTGGAATCAAGGGGAGTCCGCAAGCGTCTTATGAATTTCTTACGCAACAGGTTCAAAGTCAGCAAGAAGAATCCGAGCGGAATATACAGACAACGTATGATATAAATACAAGTAGTATTAATACACAGTTAGAACAAGCAACGCAAGAGGCTAATATTGTAAGACAGAATACTAGAGAGAATGTGTCTAGGGATACTGCCAGAAAGTATGAAAATCAAATGAAAGATTGGGTATCTTACAAACAAGGTGATGGTACTTGGCCGTGGCAAGATAACGCATTTAAACGATGGAATCAACATTCGGAAGATTTCATTCAATCTGTAACAAAAGATGCAAACTTAACTCATGATGATAAAGTAAGATTAGTTCAGGAATGGTTATATAAAGGATATGAGTTGAGTTTACAATTCCAAGATCAACAATTCTTTGGGTTAAGTGGTTTGTTTAGAAAAGCTGGGCAGGCTTTAACTGGGAAGAAAGACTTAACAATGGATGATTTCAAGAAAATAGCAGAAAATATTGTTAGCAAGTACGAACCCGCATCTGGCAACGCATCTCCGGGTGGTGGGTTTGGTGCACATAGGAGATAATCTGATGGAGTTTTTGGATTTACTAACACAGCTTAGTAATGCTGCTAATACATATTATCAGAAACTCGAACAGGAAACCGCAGTACAGGAATATCATAATGCTATAAACGCGTGGTCTAAGGCTAAAATGGATTGGTTTAATCAGTTTTTAGCCAATCCGTATAAAATTGATCCTGAAACTAATCAGCCATATTATATGCAAGCCCTCGATGATTTTAATAAACAATCTGATTCGTTTAAGCAATTTATATCGGACAAATTTCTTACTAAACAGGGCAAAGAAGCATTTGAAAATTATTTCACAAAAGATGTCCTAAACAGTCAAGAACGCATATTTCAACAGGCTTTACAGCTTCACAAAACGAAATTGCGTTATGATTTTAATACACAGGCATCGGCATATATAGATCGTGGTGATAAAGAAGGGCTAATTAATCTAGTACAATCAGCCCAGCAGGTTGGGACTATATCTGACGTTGAAGCTGAGCAAACATTATCTGAAGGCTTTTTAAATATAGCGCTTAGAGAAAAAGCCTTGCAACTGGATACAATGAATCTTGATGAGGCTATGAAATATATGTCCAATCCTGCTAATTGGACTTATACGGACTATGACGGAACGACAAGGGATATTCCTTTAAATAAACGAGAACAATTTCAGCAATTATATACTCAGAAAGTTAAAGATATGGATAATGCCCTTTATATTAAGGGGCTATCAATGTTTAATGCTCCGATTGAAAAACGCATGTCTCCAGATTTAATGTATCAAGAGATTGCTAATTTACAAAGACAAGGACTAGGCCGAGCAAATCCAAGTCATTATAAAATCTTAATTGATATGGTTAAGTCCTATGAGAGGGAGATTAAAGAAAAAGTAACTGGAACAGGCATTGAAGCAAAGAGATTGGCATTTGAAAATCAGGTTTTAATGAAAGCCTATTCTTTATGGCAAAAAGGATATAGTTGGGATCAGATTAGTTTAGCTTTAGAGCCATATTTTAGCAAAACAGATGAGAATGGACGCCCTCTATTTACTGCAACAAACTTCATGCACGTAAGACAGATAATACAGGATTTTGATAAGAACTCAGCTTTTGAAAGTATGTTAAAAGCAAGAATTCAATCTGCCTATAAATATGCTCCAAGACTTACTGTAGATAGAGTGGCTCAAGAAGCAAGACAGATGTACAGACAGCAGTTGTTTGATAAGAATGGGAATTATAATCTTGATCAACAGGCGATTACTGAGCTTTTAAATAAAGCCTTTAGTAAAATACGTCCGTTTACGTATGCAGAAATTCAATCTATTATACAACAGAGTGACGTGACTATTAGTATGGTACAGAAACGAGGACTTTTAGGTAAATGGCTAAAGGGGGAATATAAAGGCATTGACTTATCAGATGCCACAAAGGCAGATGAAATAGAACAATTAGAACAGTTTATTTCTAATTATGGTTTTGCCGGATTGTCGGCAGAAGAGTTTGAAAAATACAAGCCTTTATTTAAAAATTTGGCAGTCAAACAATGGAAACAATTTGAAAAGTTTGCTACTAATCCTGTTTATGAAGATTTAACCGGAGGATTTGATCCTACTAGAGGATTTTTTATAACTCCTTGGGGTGAAGCGGTATTTCAGAGCAAAAATGGTAAGTATTGGAGTATTCATGTAACTCCATACGGAACTGGCAAGAAAGCTGGACTAATTGACACATTTGATGAATGGCAACCGCCATCTACGTTTGCTTATATTGCTAATACCGGCGAGATTATGCAAGTAAGATATGTATATCAGAATGGAGAATGGGTAGAAAAGACTACTAAGGCAATTGGATTTACTCCACAGGGGCAAATAAAATATAAGACTACCACAGTTCCGATTGGCAAAAAGAAAAACATCAATAAGGCGGTTAGGAGAGCGAAACAAAAACCTCAGAAACCAGAACCGCCATCAGCGGCAGCTACTACTGACATTTTCAGTGACCTAGGCACATGGGGAGGTGGATTATGAGCGACATTCTTCCTCTCCCCACAGGGACGCATACAATTGATATTAATGGCGTTATTACTGCTAATCCTCTTGTGCCGCCATTTGCAGATGAAAAGATCGAAAATATTCTAAAAGCACAGAAAGCCTATGAGCCTGATTTAGATGTTGATGCAGAAAAAGCAAAGATAAATAATTCGATATTTTTCTCTAAAGTTCTTCATATTCCACAAGATGAGGCATATAGACATGTAGATGATATTTTAAAAAGCTGGACTGGAGATAATCACGCCAATCATCAGACATTTTGGGGTGATCTTAAGAATGCTTGGAGACGAGGAGTTTTAAGCAGACAAAAAGCCTTATTATGGTATGAGAAATGGGCTAGGGATTTAACCGGCGAACAGGAACAACAAATTGATGAAAAGATAAAAGAAATAGAAAGAGAAATGAGACAGATTCCGGGGAATAAATACAAATGGAATCAGCCATTAGGTTGGGTAGAAAATGCCACAGAAATGTTTGGTCAACAGTATGTTAACTTCTTAAAAGGCGGTATTGTTGGCGGTCTTGCCGGTATTGCAGTTGGCGCTTTAACTGCTAACCCTGCTTTAGCTATGGCCGCAATGGGTGTTGGTACTGGAGCTGTAACGCTTAGTGATATTTTCAAGATGGAACTTGGCGGAGAATATGAACGATTATCTAATCTAAAGGATAAAAATGGCAAGCCTATACCGGATTATCTTAAAAAACTAGGTGCTTTAACTGTGGGAATTGCTAACACTGCATTAGAGTCATTCCAATTAAAATGGCTAGCTGGCAGTGTTGTTGGTAAGAGTTTAGAATCATCTGTGATGCAGGCTGTTTTGCGGACATTGAGATCCAATAAATATAGAAGTTTGATTATGCGTTTTTTAGGCCGACAGGCTTTATTTACTACAGAACAGACAGCACAGGAAACACTTCAAAATCTTACAAATATAATCATCGATAATGCAGCCAAATTAGTGGCAAATAAATTTAATAATACAGATTTCCAATTAGATGGCAAAGCTGCTATTTCGGAATTAATGGCAACTATGAGACAAAGTCTCGGAGTATTCTTTGTAACGGGATTGCCGGGTCATTCGATTAGAGCTTTAAAAGAGAGCTTTGCTGTTGATTCTCCACGAGGCACTTTAACAGAGGCAGAGGTTGAATCGAAGCCTGAAGTCACAACAATAAACGATGAAGTATCAACTACTGAAACGGGACAATTTTCTGAGCCGAAAGATGTGATTCTAGTTAAGCCGAAAAAGACGGATCATGAAATATATGAAGAGTATCAGCAAGAAGCCCAAAATTTTAAAGGATCTTCTTCTGCAAAAACTCCAATAGAAGAATCCTATGACAGATATAAAAAAGTTTTTTTCTACAAAAGAGACACTAGGTTATATGAAAACGATGTCTATGCTAAAAAGATGACAGACAGAATTAATAAGATTATTGATTCTATCGGTCTTCCTAAAGGCGTTACAAAGGAAGATATGAAGTTGGCTTTACTTGTTGCTATTGATGCCAAATCCAAAGAAGCCGATTTAGAACTATATAGACCTCAAGTTGGCGAATATGAGCGAAAAATAATAGATATAGCTAGAGATCTCCCATCGGAATTTGACGAGATTGTTGATGAATTAAAATCTAAAGCAGATGAAATTAGTCAGGCTGCCGTTGATGCTGAAATAGTTCAGAATGCTTTGGATAATTGGTTTCCTAGATTTTGGGACGTAAAAAAGAAAGAGAATATTACAAACAAAGATTATAACCCGTTTATTACTTTTACTCCACATCTAAAACAACGAAAGTTTTCAACAATAGTTGAAGGATGGGCTAAAGGATATAAACTCAGGATAACCGATCCGGTACAAGCGTTGCATACAATGCGACGCACACTTATTCAAATTATTGAGAATAAAAACTTCCTTAATGCTTTAGCTCATCTTAGAGATGAAAATGGCGAGAAATTATTATCAACAAGATATAAAGAAGGATATAAAAAGGTCAAGATACCTAACTTTGAAGTGTGGACATACGTTGATACTGTATCGTTGGCCGAGTTAATGAATGATATGCGTGATTTAAATAAAGTAAAAGAGACTGTAAAACCAACTATTGGCGCATCTAAATTGGATAAGCTAGCAACTATTGTAAAAAATGCACTAGTTGCACGTGGATTTACTGAAAATGAGGCGATAAGTGCAATAAATAAGATACGACAAGCTAAAGGCGATGAGGTTGAAAATGTTGTAAAAGATGTTGCCACTGAGGCCATGGAAAGAGAACAAATTACATTTAAGCCGATTTATGATCGAGACGTAATTGTGACAGATAAGGGTGCAGTTTTAAAGAAAACAGAAGTATATGCTCCAGCTAGAGTAGCGGATAATTTAAATAATATTTTCGGTGTTTCTGCCTTAAAACAGATTCCGGGAACTGCTGGGAAGATTATTCAAGCCCTAGATAAAGCACAAAATATGCTCAAACACAATATTTTGTTTACATCATTATTTCATGCTCAAGCATTCCTGAGATCATTCTTGCTTGGCGGTAATATTGATTTAAATGACGTTAATTTGGTTGCATCTTATAAAGCTGGTCAAGATATGATTCTCTCAATGCATCCCGCAGTAAAAACTTTAATCGGTAACGGACTTACGCTTGGATTAAAGCAAGAATGGGATGCCGAGCTTTTAAAGCAGAGAACTAAATTAGGAGAGTTGGTTGATAAGATTGCTCCAATAGCTGAAATAAAGAAAACACTTATGGGCATGAGAGATGCTTATGAATCATGGCTATTTGAAGGGCTTGGAGCTAATCTTAAAATTATGGCAGCAGTAAGAGAATTAAGTAAACTTATGAAAGAATATCCTGACAAAAATATTAATGAGTTGGCCGAGATAGTAGCCAATGAGATGAATGATGATTTTGGAGGCCTACATTTACAAAGAATTGGCAGAAACCCAACACTACAACATATATTTAAAATCTTTGCTTTAGCTCCGGATTGGACAGAATCGAACCTACGTACAGTATTTAAAGCATTTAAAAAAGGAGTAGAGGGCGAAGTTTACAGACGATTCTGGATGAGAATAGCGATTCGAGGATTAGGGTTGACGTTACTTGGAAACTTTGCTATGGCTGGCGGTGATGTAAAAGAAATGGCTAGAAGATATGAATTAGCAGTAAAATCTGGCAATATCGCAAAGATATTATCGGTAGATATTACTCCGATTTTTAGATTACTTGGCGATGAGGGGATGCATGAGTACTACTATTCTATTTTAGGTCATTTTGTTGATCCACTTAGGGCTGTGTTTAATCCGTTTAGATTCATGCATGCAAAAGGTGGTGTATTCTATAGGACGTTTCAAGAAATGGTAACGGGTGAAGATTGGGCTGGACGTGGCTTTAATACTCTAAATGATCTATTAGAAGAAGGGGCTACTGTAAGTTTTAGGGCTAAAACTGGTGTTATAGATTATTCAAGATTCCCTGCTTTTGTGATACATTCTTTAATAGGATGGCAGCCAATCCCATTACAAAATATGGTAGGTTTTGTAATGGGTGAGCAGGAACAATTAGAAGCATTTTTAAACTCGCTTGGGTTTGGAATAAGAAAAACTCCTTTGGAGGTGGAAAATGTCAATATCTTCCAGTACTAATAAAGTTATATATAATTGTAATGGCTCTCAGACCACATTCCCAATTACCTTTGATGTAATTTTAGATAGTGATGGGAATGCCAAATATATCAAAGTAATATATACTGATTTGTCTGGTGCAGAGAATGTCTTGACTGAGGGAGTGGACTATTCAATTTCTGGATTAAATGTTGTCACTACAACCGCCTATCCAGCCGGAACTAAGATTACTATTGCTAGGAATATGGATTATCTCCAAGAGGTAGATTTGAGAGATAATGAACCGTTCCCTGCACAGACCTTAGAAAAAATGACAGATAAGGTTACTATGAGCGTGCAACAACTGGCAGAAGAATTAGGCAGAACTGTTAAAATTCCTATATCAGACGATGCAGCGTCTTTAGATTTGCCTACAAAGTCAGTACGAGCGAATACTTATTTATATTTTGATAGTGATGGAAATATCGAGACTAATCCGACTGCGCCTCCCAAATTGTGGATTTCTGCTCATACATATTCGGCGGGAGAGATTACTCAATGGAACGGTGTTTTATACAAATCTCTACAGAATAATAATCAAGGCAATCAACCAGACACATCTCCATTGTGGTGGGAGATTTATAATTCATTTGGGACTGAATGGCAAGAAGGCATAACATATAATCAATATGAAGTCGTAACTAGACAAGGCAATTTCTATAAATCACTTGTTAATAACAATAAAGGTAATGATCCGCTAATAGATACTACAAATTGGGCGATAGTTAATATTTCTGGCGGTACTGTATGGCAATCAAACGAAACTTATAATATCAATGATATAGTTCAATATGGCGGAACATTTTATGTTTCTCTAATTAATACTAACATTGGCAATCAGCCCGATACATCACCTACAGCTTGGCGCAAACTTGAGGCGTCTAAAATATATGTGGAAGATTCAGCAGGGCTACTCAAGAATGACAATGTAGAAGATGTGCTAAACGAATTAGCGCCTATTAGAGCAAAATATAATATTACAGATGCAACTGATGTTACGGTAAACCTTCCCGATGCTAACGGGCAGACGGCAGAACGCACTTATTGGAGAACAGGAAGCGGAACAGGGAAAGTATTGTTTAATACCTATGACCCCGGAACAGGAGCACAGACAATAAACGGCGAACCCGCTAGTAACTGGTATTTAGAAGGAGACGGGGAGGTAATTAAGTTAGCATCAGTTAATGGAAACTGGCAAGTAGTGCAACATGATGCTAGAACTGTTGTTGTATCTGCTACAGATAGTGGGGGGCAAACATTTAGTAGTGGCGTATTTACTGTAGTTAAATGGGCTAATGAAATAACTGATTCTCATTCCGCTTATGACCCAACTACTGGAACTTTCACTGTCCCTATATCTGGGACGTATGAAATCAGAGCAGGGTTAGCACTTGATACTTCCTATGGGATGGAACTGGATCTGTATATAAACGGAGTCAGAGAAAAATTAATTGCATCAACATTTGGGAGTAGTAATATGCAAGGCAGCTTAATATATGATCTAACAAAAGGGCAGTCTGTGCTATTTGAATTGTATCAAGCCAGTGGTGGGACTGTAACATCAATTGCATCTGCGTATTTGGGCATTTTAGAAATACGGCTAATAGCAGTTAGAAAGAAACAATAGGAGGCTTTATGAACCTAATACAAGCTCTTAAAAAAGCACTTTACCAAAATTGGCAATCCGTAGGAGAGACTCAGTATGCTATTGAAGAAAACGACGATAATATTTTAATTGCCTTTCAAGGCAGTATGGATTGGAGAGATTGGCTTTTAAACTTCTATGTAATCCCATATAAAGATATGGAACAGCCGTTTTATGTTCACGGCGGATTTTTAAGCCAGTATAAAAATGTGCGGGATATAGTTTTAGATACGTGCAAAAAAGCAAGGAAAGTTACGCTAGTAGGACATAGTTTAGGCGGGGCTTTGTGTATTCTAGCTCATGAGGACTTACGATTCCATTATCCCGATTTGACTATACACACATACACCTTTGGTGCTCCGAGAGTGTTGGCAGAAAAGAGTGGTTGTGATGTGTTTATACTAAGATTAGTTTATGGTGGTGACACAAATCTTACAAAATTAATTAATGTAGTAAATGGTAATGATATAGTTCCACAATTACCGTTTTGGTATATGAAAAATATTGCTACTAAACATATTGGGGAACCTGAGAAATGGTGGAAGTTTTCA
>Ga0256914_1000485_pt1 | contig 39473 bp, 33 predicted proteins | sample HulkmetaG_FD_191571 | JGI IMG/M metagenome (GOLD analysis project Ga0256914, IMG submission 191571) | Hydrothermal chimney microbial communities from Main Endeavour vent field at the Juan de Fuca Ridge, Pacific Ocean - Hulk | ecosystem: Environmental > Aquatic > Marine > Hydrothermal vents ... | reverse complement strand
CACCCAACGGGCGCGGCAGCTGGGCGCGCAAACCCTCACCGACGTGGAAGTCACCGACATTCGGGTGAAAGGCGGCAAAGTCGTGGGGGTGGAAACCAACCGCGGGCCCATCGACGCGCCCATCGTAGTCAACGCAGCCGGGCCGTGGGCCGGGCTCATCGGCCAAATGGCCGGTGTGGACATCCCCATCGAGCCGCTTCGCCGCCAGTGGTTGACCACCACGCCCATCCCCGAACTGCCGGCCGACTTCCCCTTTGTGATTGACTTTGCCCAAAGCCTCTACTTCCACCCCGAAGGCGAAGGGCTGCTGACCGGCATGTCGAACCCCAACGAAAAACCCGGCTTCGATCAATCCGTAGATCCTGACTGGGAGCTGGTGCACATGGAAGCCGCGATCGCTCGCATGCCGCTTTTGGAGCGCGCGGGGGTGGTCTCGCGAGTGGCGGGGCTTTACGAAGTCACACCCGACGCGCACCCCATTTTCGGCCGCACGCCGGTCGAAGGCTTTTACGTTTGCGCCGGTTTTTCCGGCCACGGCTTCATGCACGGCCCCATCGCGGGCAAACTGATGACCGAAATCATCCTCGACGGCCAAGCCACCACAGTTGACGTCGCCTCGCTGGACTTGGCCCGCTTCACCGAAGGGCGGCTAATCACCGAATACAACGTCGTCTGAGCCGCGCACAGCCTTCCCCTTCCGCGGCATTCCCCAGCAAGGAGGTGGAAGAGACCATCATTTGCAGAAGGGCAAAGCCCCCTCTGCAAGGGTAAGAAAGGCCTGCTATGCCCTCTGCTGAAATTATCACCATTGGCACCGAACTGTTACTGGGCGAAATCGTTGACACCAACAGCCGCTACATCGCCCGCCGCCTGCGCGATGCAGGCATTGACCTCTACCGCACCACCACCGTAGGCGACAACGCAGCGCGCATCGCCCAAGCGGTGCAGGAAGCGCTGCAACGCGCCGACATCGTCATCACCACCGGCGGCCTCGGCCCCACGGTTGACGACCCCACCCGCAAAGCCGTCGCCGACGCGGTGGGCGTGCCCCTGGAATTCCGCCCCGAACTGTGGCAAGACATCCAAGCCCGCTTCGCCCACTATGGCCGTCAGCCCACCGAAAACAACCGCCGCCAAGCCTTTGTGCCACAAGGCGCGCGGGCCATCCCCAACCCGGTGGGCACAGCCCCGGCCTTTGCCGTGGAAACCCCTGACGGGGTGGTGATTTCCCTGCCGGGCGTGCCGCGCGAAATGGAATATCTCTTCAACCACGATGTCTTGCCCTACCTGCGGCAGCGGTTCGACCTGCGCGGCGTGATCCTCGCGCGCGTGCTGCACACCGCGGGCATGCCCGAAAGCGCCCTCGACGAGCAAATCGGCGACCTGGAACGCCTGAGCAACCCCACCGTCGGGCTGCTGGCCCACCCCGGCCAGGTGGACATCCGCATCACGGCCAAAGCCGAAAGCGAAGCCGCGGCCCAAGCCATGATTGCGGAAGTGGAAGCCGAGCTGCGCCGCCGGCTGGGCACGCGCATCTACGGCGCCGACGAAGAAACCCTGGAAGGCGCGGTGGGCGACCTCTTCGCCGCGCATGGGCTGACGTTCAGCGTGCTGGAAGCCGGCTTGGGTGGCGAACTCTTGCGCCGCGCCGGCAAGGTCAGCGGCTTCGTGGGCGGCGAGATGGCAGCCGCCCCCTTAGAAAAAGACGCCCTCTTGCAAAAACTGCGCACCTGCTGCGCCCAACACCAAGCCGCTTGGGTGCTGGGCGTCAGCCTGTTTACGGCCGAAGGCGCCAACCGGGCCTTGGTGGCCTTAATTCGCCCGCAAGGCGAAGAAGTGCGCGCTTTCCATTTCGGTGGCCCACCCCAAATGGCCCCCAATTGGGCGACCAACATGGCCCTCAACCTGCTCCGCCGCCGCTTACTCGCATTGGAGGAAACCCCATGACCGCCAAAATCATCGATGGCAAAGCCATTGCCGAAGGCATTCGGGCACAAATTGCCCAAGAAGTCCAACAACGGATTGAAGCCGGCCTCTCCCGCCCAGGGTTGGCCACCGTGCTGGTGGGCGACAACCCCGCCTCACAAATCTACGTGCGCATGAAACACAAAGCCTGCGAGCAAGTGGGCATCAATTCCTTCGGCTACGAACTCCCCGCCGACGCCTCACAAGAAGAAGTCGAAGCCCTGGTCGAGCGCCTGAATGCAGACCCGGCCATCCACGGCATTTTGGTGCAACTGCCCTTGCCCGCGGGGCTGGACGAAGAAAAAGTGCTGGGGCGCATTCGGCTGGAAAAAGACGTCGACGGCTTCCACCCCCTCAACATCGGTCGCCTGGCGCAAAAGGGGCGCGAGCCCCTTTTCGTACCCTGCACCCCGGCGGGCATCATGGTGCTCTTGGAAGAAGCCGGCGTCACCCTGGAAGGCGCCCGCGCGGTGGTGCTGGGGCGCTCCAACATCGTGGGCATGCCGGTTTCGCTGCTGCTCTTGCGGCGCAACGCCACGGTGACGGTATGCCACTCTCGCACGCGCGACCTGCCCGCGGTGACGCGCGAGGCCGATGTGCTCATCGCGGCGGTGGGGCGCGCGGAAATGGTGCGCGGCGATTGGGTGAAACCCGGCGCGGTGGTCATCGACGTCGGCGTGAACCGCGTCGAAGACCCCACGGCGAAAAAAGGCTATCGCCTGGTGGGCGATGTGGCGTTCGACGAGGTGAAGGAAGTCGCCGCGGCCATCACCCCCGTGCCCGGCGGCGTGGGGCCGATGACCATCGCCATGTTGCTGAAAAACACCCTGCGCGCGGCCAAATTGGCCGACTGAGCCTCGCCATGACAACCCCAACGGTCAACCTCTTTGCCACTTGCCTGGCCGAGACGTTTCGCGACAACATTGTCACCGCGACCGAAAAAGTGCTGACGCGGGCCGGCGTTGCCGTGCGTCGCCCCCAAGGGCTGACCTGCTGCGGCCAACCCGCGTTCAACGCAGGCGACTGGGACGACGCGCGGCGGATGGCACGGCACACCCTGCAAGTGCTGGAGCACTACGAGGGCGATGTCGTGCTGCCCGCGGGTTCCTGCACCGCGATGATTCGCCAGCATTACGCCGATTTGTTTGCCGACGAGCCGCAGTGGCTGGCGCGCGCCCGCCGCTTGGCCGCGCGCACTTACGAATTGAGCGAATATTTGGTGGATGTCTTGGGCGTGACCGATTTGGGTGTGCATTTTCCCTATCGGGTGACGTACCACCCCTCGTGCCATCTCTTGCGCCGTTTGGGCATTGACCGTCAGCCGCGGGCGCTCTTGGCTGCACTGCACGGGGCCGAATTTGTCGAACTCCCCCATGCGGACGAATGCTGTGGCTTTGGTGGTGTTTTCTCGGCCGAGTACCCAGAAATCGCTCAGGCCATGCTGGAACGCAAAGTCGCTAACATCGCGGCAACCCAAGCCGATTTTTGCATCACTGCTGACCCCAGTTGTTTGCTCCACATTCAGGGAGGGTTGAAGCGCGCGGGCGTTCCCACGCAAATGCGCCATCTCGCCGAAGTTTTGGCGTCGTAACAAAAGCCCCGCTGCCTTGCCCGCCAACCGCTCTGCGGGGATTTTCCCCACCAAGGTATGGCGTTTCATGCGCTCTTCCCGTTTGCCTCCCGTTGTGGTGAGATTGGGCTTTGCCGTGGTGGCCACGTTGGCCGCGATGGTCTATGGCTATGCCATGCACCCGTGGGGGCCTTGGGCGCTGACGGATTCCGCGGCCTATGTAGACGCCGCCCGCAGCATCGCCGCGGGGCAGGGGGTGTTCATCCATACCACCAAAGGCGGGCACGTGTTGCTGGTACACCATCCGCCGGGCTACCCGGCGTTGTTGGCCCTCGGGATGCGCCTCACCGCAGGCCAGTGGGTCGCTGCGGCCCGCGGCATTGACTTGCTGGCGCTGTGGCTCACGCTGATGGTGGTGGGGGAATGGACCTTCGACGCCACCCACGATGCCGCGTTTTCGACGCTTGCCATGTTGGCGCTTGCTGTGGCGCCCTTCACCGCGCACGCATTCACCGGCGTGATGAGCGAGGCGCCTTTCATTGCCCTGATGGTAGGGTGGCTCTATTTGCTGTGGCGCGCCTGGCATGTGCAGCGGGAAATTTATTTCTGGTTGGCCGTGCTCCTGGCAGGGATGGATGTGTTGATCCGCTACGCCGGCCTGCACGCCGCCATTGTGCTCGTGGTCGGCGCGCTGCTGATACCCCCAAAAACATCCTGGCGAGGCCGCGCGCGGCGTGCCGCCCTGGCTTTGGCGCTCTTCCTGGGGCCGTTTGGGCTGTGGATGGGTTACGCCGCGTGGATGGGGCGCCGCTCACCCGGCGGCTTCACCCCACCCACGACGTGGGCTTCGGCAGGCGCATCCTTTTTGCATCAAACCGCCCAGACCTTCCTCCAAACCCTCCTGCCCATGGGCGGGGCCCCTTCCCCTTGGCTGACCGGCGCGTTTTGGCTGGGGGTGTTTGCCCTGGGCTGGCTGACCTGGCAGGCCTGGCGCAAAACCACAAAACCAAGCCGCCCGGCGGTGTTCCTGATTTGCTTGGCCGTGCTGGATGGCTGGGCGTGGTTTGTATTTTTGGCTTTCATGTACATTTTCATCGCCCCTGCCCCCGCCCTCAACGCCCGCATGTACACCCCAGCCATGCTGATGTGGGTCCTGGCCGGCTTAGGGGCCATGTGGCAGGTCGGCTCCAGGTGGGCGCAGGAACGCCGCACCGTGGCTTGGGCCATTTTGGGCGGCTGTTTGCTGCTCGTAACGGCCAAAGCCCCCCACCAACCCACTCGCGCCTGGCTGTATCGCCTGCACCGCGTCGGCAGCGGCTACACCCAACAGGCTTGGCACCAAATGGCAGCCCCCGGCGGCGTGTTGCACGCGGTGACGCAATTGCCGCCCGCCACGCCTATTTTTAGCAACGCCTGGGAAGGTACACTCTTGTGGACCGGGCGGGCTGTGCAACCCATTGACTACCACCAATGGCAAACCGCGGCAGCCCAAGCCCGCTTGACCACCGCCCCCAAATTCGAACACTGGCAACAGAGCCAAGGCGCCCTGCTGCTCATTTGGGTCGCCCAACACAACCAGGGGCAGGCCATTTTGATGCAATCTCTCCGCCACAGCGGGGCATTTTTGTGCTATGATGATGGCTTAGGAAGCCTCTACTTCCCTCATCCCACTGAGGTATGCCCTGCCCAATGACCCAACAACCTCTGCTCACAATTTTCTCTGCCCCCAAGCCGTTTACACGGCCACACATTGCCCTCATCCAACGCAACGCGATTCGCTCTTGGCTGGCTTTGGGGCCAGCGGTCGAAGTGCTGCTCATCGGCGATGAGCCCGGCTTGGCCGAGGTTGCAGCCGAAATGGGTGTCCGCCACCTTCCCAAAGTAGCCCGCAACGCCCAGGGCACCCCCTTGGTATCAGATATCTTTGCCCAAGCCCGCGCCGCGGCTTCGGCGCCTTACCTCTGCTACGTCAACGGCGACATCATCTTCCTGCCCGACTTCCTCCAAGCCGTTGAGGCCGTGGTAGCCCAAACCCCGCGCGAATTCCTGCTCGTCGGCCGTCGCTGGGACCTGGACATCACCGAGCCCCTGGATTTTTCGCCCGGATGGGAAGCCCGCCTCCGCACCCGCGCCCGCGCCCAAGGGCAATTGCACTCACCCTTTGGCATTGACTACTTCGTCTTCCCCCGCGGCGCCTTTGCCGCCATGCCTACCTTTGCCGTCGGCCGCTCGGGATGGGACAACTGGATGATTTACCACGCCCGCCAACAAGGCTGGAAAGTCATTGACGCCACCGAGGCAACCACGGTAATCCACCAAAACCACGACTACGCCCACCTGCCCGGCGGTCAACCGCACTACAAATTAGAAGAATCTCAAGAAAACATCCGCCTGGCAGGAGGCCCCACCCGCATGTTTAGCATCTGGGAAGCCAACTACGCGCTGAAAAATGGCCGCCTCCAACGCACCTGGCGCCCACTGGCCACCACGTTGCGGTCTTTAGAACGGGCAATTTTATCAACAGACCCCAACCCCAACGGTTGGCGGCGTTTGCTTTTGCGCCGAATTCGCCGCGCCTTACGAGCCCTCATGTAACACAAAGGCTGCTTATGCCCCGCATTGGTGTCAGCCCCACGCGTCAACAGACAACGACCTACCGCCCCGCTCGGGTGACGGTTGTGCTCATCACCTACATTCCCCACCTGGAAGGATACTTTGCCCAGCGGTTAGACATCCTCAAAATCGTCCTCCAGAGCCTCCGCGCGCACACGCGCGTGCCTTACGACTTGCTCATTTTCGACAACGGCAGTTGCGCGTCGGTGGTAAACTATCTCCGGGAAGCCCAAGAAGCAGGCGAGATAGATTACCTCTTGCTCTCCCAGCGCAACGTGGGCAAAATTGGGGCGTTTCAAATCGCCTTCCCTGCGGCGCCGGGTGAAATCATCGCCTACGCCGACGACGATGTGCTATTTTACCCAGGTTGGTTAGAGGCGAGCCTGCGCATCTTGGAGACGTTTCCCCAAGCCGGGATGGTAAGCGCAGTGCCCGTCCGCGATGCTGCTCACCGCCCCCACCGCGCCCTGGACGCCCTGCTGGCCGCGCCACCGCCAGGGCTGGAAGCCTACCGCGAACGCCGCATTCCCGACGCGTGGGAAGCCGACTGGGCGCTCAGCACCGGCCGTGACCCCCAAGCCCATCTGGAAGCCACCCGCGACCATCGTGATTGGGTGCTGCGCTACCAGGGCGTGGAAGCCATCGGCTCGGCCAACCATTTTCAATTTCTCAGCCCCAAGGCAGCGCTTCTGCAAGCCTTGCCCAAAACGTGGAGCGGCCGCCTCATGGGGCAAATGGTAGCCCTGGAAGAGCGCATGGATGCGCTGGGCTACTTACGACTTTCGACCGTTGAACGCTATGTGCGCCACTTGGGCAACGCCCTCACGCCCGAACTTCTGGACGAAATTCGCAGTTTAGGCCTCGCGGCCGACGCACAACCGGTGCGTTTGCGGCCGCGGAAACATTGGCTGCTGCGCATCCCGGGCAGTGGGCGCTTGCTATGGCCGCTGTATCGTTATCTCTTCCGAGTGTTGCACGGCGTGGAATGAATCAGGGAGGGGCTCGCCGCTGCGCTGAAAGGCGCTCTCGTTTAGGAGAACACCATGCGCTTTCTCATCGCTGGGCTGGGTTCCATTGGACGCCGCCATCTGCGCAATTTGTTGGCCCTGGGCGAACGCGATATTGTGCTCTATCGCACCCACCAGAGCACCTTGCCAGATGACGAACTGGCCGAATTCCCCACGGAAACAGACCTGCAGCGGGCGCTGACACACTACCGCCCCGACGCAGTGATCGTTGCCAATCCTACTTCCCACCACCTGGATGTGGCCCTGCCAGCAGCCCGCGCAGGCTGTCATCTGCTGCTGGAAAAGCCCATCGCCCACACGCTGAACGGCCTGGAAACCTTTCGCCAAACCGTGGCGGAAAACCACGTCCGCGTGCTGGTGGGGTTCCAATTCCGCTTCCATCCGACCCTCAACGCCGTACGCCGTTGGCTGCACCAAGGGCTGATTGGCACACCGTGGTTTGTGCGCGCCCATTGGGGGGAATATCTTCCCGACTGGCACCCTTGGGAAGATTACCGCCAAAGTTACGCAGCCCGAGCCGATTTAGGGGGCGGTGTTGTTCGCACTTTGTGCCACCCTTTGGATTACCTCCGCTATCTGCTGGGTGAAGCCCAGGTAATTTGGGCCCACACCGGCAATCTCAGCACCTTGGAACTGCAAGGGGTTGAAGACTTTGCAGAAATTGGCCTGCGCTTCAGCGGAGGGGCTGAAGCCAGCATCCATTTGGATTATTTCCAACGACCACCTCAACACTGGCTGGAGATCGAAGGCGCAGCCGGCACCATCCGCTGGGAATATGCCAGCGGTCAAGCCGTCGCCTTAGCCCCTGATCACAGCCTGCTTGCCTCGGCTGCCTTGCCGCCCAGTTGGGAACGCAACGCCATGTTTTTAGACGAAATGCGTCACTTCTTGGCGGTGGTCCGCGGTGAAAGTCAACCGCGCTGCACTTTGGAAGACGGCATCCGAGCGTTGAGCCTGGCCCTCAACGCGCTTTCTGCTCGCTGAGGTGTGCTTAGGCTTATGAACAGTTTACGGATTGGCGTCTTACGACGCCGTTGGCATTACTATTCTTACACCCGCAATGTGCTCTATCGGCTTCCCGAGGCCACTTACGTGCCCGTGGAAGACATCTTCAGCCGCATGGCCACGCTCACCTTGCGGGCCAATCGCGTCGCTCGGCGGGTCATCGGCCGCCCACTATGGACGCACTTCAACCTCAACAACCAATTTTGGGAGGTCATCCCCTCGCGGGTTGACGTCCTCCACCTGTTCAACGCCATCAGTTATGGCCGCACACCGTGGGTGAGCACGTTCGAAACCGCGGTGCCACGCTTTTTGGAGGTAATGGCAGCCATTCACCAAGGGGAGCCGACGTTCTCGCCTTTCCAGCGTTGGCGCTTCGAAAAAGCACTCCAAGCCGCAGCCAGCGACCGTTGTCTGGGCTTGATTGCCCTTTCTGAGCGGGCGCGACGGGTGCAAACACTGGTGTTACAGTGGACCACCTCCGCAGACCTCGCCCAAGCCGTGGCCTCTAAAGTGCAGGTGGTGCACCCGCCGCAACCCCTGGTGGTGGAAAACTTCGAAACCAAAACCACCTTGCCCCTCAAGCCGCTGCGCTTCATGTTTGTTGGGCACGACTTCTTCCGCAAAGGCGGCTTAGAGATGCTCCAGACCTTCATCGAAGTCCGGCGTGCGAGTTCCTATCCCGTGACTTTGACCATTGTCAGCGCGTTGCAAGGGCACGATTACGCGGTGCATGCCGATGACGCTGCCATTGCCGAAGCGCAGCGCCTCATTCGGGAAAACGCGACGTGGATTCGGTACTTCCCACGCCTGACCCACGAAGAGGTGCTCCGAGAAATGCGGCAAGTCCATGTGGGGCTGCTTCCCACCTATGCAGATTCTTACGGCTATTCGGTGTTGGAATTCCAAGCCGCGGGGTGCCCGGTGATTACGACCAACATCAACGCCTTGGCCGAAATCAACGCGCCCGAGCGCGGCTGGATTATTGACGTGCCGCGCGGCCCGTTGGGCGAAGCCACGCTCCACACCCCTGAAGGGCGCGCGGCCGTCCAAAAGGCCATTCTGGCGGGCTTACGCGAAGCGCTCGCCGCCATTTTGGCAGACCCGCAAAGCGTCTTTCAAAAAGGCCGCGCCGCGCACGCTTACATCCGTCAATTTCACGACCCCGCGCAACACACGCAAGCCTTGCGCGCAATCTACAAAACAGCATAAGAGGCTTCTTTCATGGCGCTTGAATTGGAATTGGAGATTATCGGTGCAGGCTTTTTGATTGGCTTTTTGCTGGGCCTGACCGGCATCGGTGGCGGTGCGCTGATGACACCCTTCCTGATTTTGGTGATGCGCCTCAACACCGTCACGGCCATTGGCACCGATTTGGCATTTGCCTTCATCACCAAATCGGTGAGCGCAATCCAACATCGCCGCCAAAAAACGGTGTGGCTGCGGCCGGCGTTTTTCATCTCGCTGGGAAGCGTGCCAGCATCGCTGGCGGCCTCGTGGTTTGTGGTCTCACAAGTGCACAACAGCGACTGGGTTGAAAAAATCCTTCCTCGCCTCTTGGGAGGGATGCTGATTGTGGTCTCGCTGCTGGTCGCGGCCCGCGCCTTGGGATGGATTAAAGCCCGCGGCGGGGAACACCGCGAGCGCTGGCCTACCTGGTGGCAAGACATCCTCTTAGGCGCCTTTATGGGCGCGCTCATTGGGCTGACTTCTGTCGGCAGCGGCACCATGTTGGTCGCGGTGCTTTTGCTTTTCTTCGTTGTGCCCCCCGAACACCTCGTAGGGCTCAACGTCCTTGTGGGCGCGGTGTTGGCCTTCTTCCCGGCTTTGACCTACGCCTATCACGGCTTTGTCAATTGGGGCCTGTTGACGCAAATCCTCATTGGCGCCATTCCGGGCTCGATTTTGGGCGCGCGGCTGGTCACCAAAGCGCCGACCAAAGCCATCCGCCTGCTTTTGAGCGCGTTAGTTTTGCTGGCAGGTGTACGTTTGCTGATGGGTGTGGTATAGTTAGGCTGTTGTTGAAAATCGCCATCTTGGCGCGGCGCGTGGATGTGCCGCGCCCTTGACGCGCCCCCGCGTATCCCAATCTTTGAGGTGACACATGCAAGGCAAGGCAACCCTCATCCCCCCTCATGGCGGCACCCTGGTGGATCGCCGCTTGCGCGGCACTCTCCAGGAAGCCGCCCGCGCGCAGGCTGAGCATCTGCCTAAAATCACGCTTTCTCGCATGAACCTGGCCGACTTGGAAATGATTGCCATTGGCGCCTACAGCCCCCTCACAGGGTTCATGCGCTCAGATGACTACCACCGCGTGGTGGATGAAATGCGGCTGAGCAACGGCTTGGTTTGGTCGGTGCCTGTGACGTTGGCCGTTGATGAAGCGCAGGCCAAATCCCTGCGGCCAGGGCAAGAAGTTGCCCTGTGTGAAGGCGAACGCCCCTTGGCCATCATGATGGTGGACGAAATCTACCCCTACGACAAACACCACGAAGCCCGCGAAGTTTACCGCACCACCGAAGAAGCCCACCCCGGGGTGGCGCGCATCTACGCGCAGGGCGATTATCTGCTGGGGGGCGACATCTGGGTGTTTGATTTGCCCACCGCGGCGCGCACCGAATTCCCAGACCTGCGGCGGCCGCCCGCCGAAACCCGCCGCATCTTTGCCGAGCGCGGCTGGCGGCGGGTCGTTGGCTTCCAAACCCGCAACCCCATCCACCGCGCCCATGAATACATCCAGAAAACCGCGCTGGAAGTGGTGGACGGCCTGCTCTTGCACCCCCTGGTCGGCGAAACCAAAAAAGACGACATCCCCGCCGATGTGCGCATTGCCAGTTATCGGGCAGTGTTAGACGCCTATTACCCGAAAGACCGGGTGCTCTTGAGCGTCTTCCCTGCAGCCATGCGCTACGCAGGCCCGCGCGAAGCCATCATGCACGCCTTGGCCCGCAAAAACTACGGCTGCTCTCACTTCATCGTCGGCCGCGACCACGCGGGCGTGGGCAACTACTACGGCACCTACGACGCCCAGCGCATCTTCGACGAATTCCCCCCCGAAGACATCGGCATCACGCCCCTCTTCTTCGAACACGCTTTCTACTGCCGAAAATGCAAAACCGTGGTCACGGCCAAAACCTGCCCGCACGGCAAAGAAGACTGGGTTTACCTCTCCGGCACCCAGGTGCGGGCCATGCTGGACCGCGGCGAACCTCTCCCCACCGAATTCACCCGCCCCGAGGTGAGCCGCGTGCTCATCGAAGGCATCCAGCAATGGAAAGCCCAACGGGGCGACTAATTCTCCACGGAGGACAAAACACCCATGGAACACGAAGGCTTCACCGTTTGGTTTACCGGCCTGTCTGGCGCCGGCAAATCGACCATCGCAACGGCTTTAGCCGAAGCGTTGCGCAGCCGTGGCATGAAGGTCGAAGTGTTGGATGGCGACGTCATCCGCACCAACTTGAGCAAAGGCTTGGGTTTCTCTAAAGAGGACCGCGACATCAACGTCCTGCGGGTGGGCTGGGTTGCGGAAGTGCTGAGCCGCAACGGCGTGGCCGTCATCGCAGCCTTGATTTCCCCCTATCGGGAAACCCGCAACGCCGTGCGCAGCCGCATCAAAAACTTCGTCGAAGTGTACGTCAACGCCCCCCTGGAAGAAGTCATCCGCCGCGACGTCAAAGGCCTTTACAAAAAGGCCCTGGCAGGGGAAATCCAAAACTTCACCGGCATCTCTGACCCTTACGAGCCCCCCGAAAACCCCGAGGTGGTGTGCAACACCGCGGAAGAGACCGTGGAAGAAAGCGTGCAAAAAGTCTTGGACTATCTGGAAAGCCAAGGCTGGCTTTTGCCGCCCCCTGCATAACGCTCTCTAACCCCCTACAAAAAAGCCCCCCGAAATTCGGGGGGCTTGGTTTTTAGGTTCGCTGGCCGTTTTTACTCGTGATATTCGGCGTAGTATTCTTCGGCCTGCTTTTGCAAATCTTTCAGCACTTCGGGGATTTTATCCACCGGGAAGTCGGCCTGGAAAATCTGGGCCACTTCGTCGCCCAACGCCTTGCGGACCGCGCTCCAGGACGGGTCCCGAGGCTCAAACTTGCCGTAGCCCGCTTCCACCAACTGGCGCACAGCCGCCCATTGCGGGTGGGTCTTGACATAGTCGCCCAGGTATTTGAAGGTGGATTCGCGGGTCGGGAAGTAACCGCTGGCCTCAATCCATTTCGCCTGGTTTTCAGGCGAGGTGAACCACTTGATGAACAGCCAGGAAGCCAGTTCCTGCTCGGGGGTGGATTTGACGATGGCGAAGGAGGGGCCATACACATCCAGCACCGGATGCCCAACCTTGGAGGGGAAGGGGATGACCGTCCACTCATCGGTGCTGTTGTTTTCCTTCATGGCCTTTTCCTGATAGGGCAGGCCGGCGATGCTGCTGGTGGTGAACAGCGCTTGGCGTGTGGCAAATTCGGGGTTGGGGTATTTGTTCACCCCGCTCCAGACGCAACCCTCGTCATAGAGGTTCTTGAGGTAGGTGAGGGCTTCTTGGGCTTCGGGGGTGTCGAAGGTGTATTTACCGTTAGCGTCGGTGATGTCACCGCCAAAGGCCCAGATCCAGCCGGCGATGACCGAGGCGCCCGGCTTGAGGATGTAGCCGCCAGTGCCGTCGTTGTCGGGGTTGTCGTCGTTGTTGTTGGCTTCTGCTGCTGCGCAGGTCTGGGCTTTGAACTCTTCAATGGTCTTGGGCGGGTTGTCAAAGCCCAATTCCTTGGCCCAAGTCACGTTGTAGAACATGACCTGCGCGGAGCGCATCACCGGGAAGCCCAAGCGCTTGCCGTCCACCACGTCTTGGTTCCAGAAGACGGGGTAGAAGTCTTTCTGCTCTTCTTCGGAGAGGCCATAGACGGGGTCGTTGACGTATTTGTTCATGTCGGCAATCACGCCGCCCGCGGAGTCCCACACCATCATTTGGTTGTTGTAGCCTACCACCAGGTTGGGCAAATCACCGGAGTTGATGGCCGCGTTCATCTTGTCGAACATTTGGCCATAGCCTTGCTGGTTTTCGGCTTTGACGGTGATGCCCCAGGGGTTGGTGGCGTTGAAGTCATCCACCATTTTCTCCAGGGCTTCGCCCGTACCGCGGCTCCAAACGTGCCAGAAGGTGATGGTCACACCCTGAAGGTCTTCGGGCTTGATTCCCAGGGGGCTTTCAGGGCTGGCTTCGGTCGGCGCTTCGGTTGGGGCTTCAGTGGCGGCCTCGGTTGGTGCTTCGGTGGCTGCCTCGGTGGCCGGAGCCGCCGTCGGGGTCGGGGTGGCCTTGGGTGTGCACGCGGTCAATACCGCGGGCAACACAAAAGCCAACAGGGCGACAATGGCGAGTAGTTTTTTGCCTTTCATGGGTTTCCTCCTTGGGAATGGGAGAAACATGTGGGATAGAGCATCAGCGCTCGTTTAAAAGTCTACCACGCTTTGCAGGGCACAGCGTTAAAATTTTCACAGGGTCGGCGCCCTCAATAGCGCAAGAGCGCGCCAATGTGGGCAATTTCATCCAACGCGCGGGGCACCATTTCCACTTCCACGCCTTCGTCCAAGGCTTTGCGCACCACGAGTTCCACCGCGTCGGGGACCTTTTCCAGCGGGGCTCCACAGAAGGGGCAGGCTTCCAGGTTTTGTGTGGTCAGGAAACCGCACCCCGTGCAGCGATAACCAGGGGCGCGATAGCCTTCTTCCACCACCACGAGGTGGGCGCGCCCTTCATGCACGGCCCCCAAGGTTTCGTCCAGCCCCACCACTGCGGGGCCGCCTTTGGCGGCTTCCACGCGGATGCGCTCCACCCGTTGGGCTTCGTGTTGCTGTTCGGCCTTTCGGCCGACCTCCATTGCTTTTTGCCACACTTCCACGTGCCCTGCGCGCATCTCCATCGGGAAAGTGCCTACCACCAGGCTTTGCCAGCGCTTGGGGAGGAATTTCCGAAAGAGGGCGATGTTTTCTTCACTCCCGCCGATGAGAATGCGGCGGACGCGGTGGCGGGCGAAGAAGCGCAGCGCGGCTTGGGCGGCTTGTCGCATGTTGCGTTCAATGATTTCTTCGAGGTAGTTATCCAGCCCGGGTGCGCCGATGCGCCGCCCCGGGGCAGAAGAGCCGCCGCCCGCCTTGACTTTGCGCACCTCTTCGCCTTGGAAGCCCTCTTGCTCTTCCAAAACACCCAGGTGGAAGAGGAAAAAGCGCGCCCGCTCTTTGTCAATCAGGACGACGCCATAGTAGCCATACGCATCAAACAGCGCGACCAGGGGGCGCACATAGGGGTGCTTGCCCTCCCAAATTTGGTCGCGCACGCTCACCTGCATGGTATAAACCCGAAAGAAATCGGCCTCTTGGGCGGAAAACACAGCCACGCCCCGGCCGCTCCAATCGTGCCCTTGGTCAAAATATTGGCGGATGGCTTCGGCGTCGCGGGTGAGCGACGTGCGCTTGAGCAACGCGCGCAACCGGGCTCGGTGGTCATCGGCGTTGCCCAAGGCCGGATCGGTGTTGAGATACAGCGAAAGGACGGGGGCATCAAAAGAAGTTGCGGCCAATGCCCGTAAATCGGCTTCGGAGACGACATGCGAGGTCATTCGGTCACCTCCTCAAGGGGGAAAAGGGCGAAAAAGCCGCCCCGCCCGCCCAAAAGAGGGCCTCTGGGCGGGGCAGGGCGGTCGTGGCCGAGCGTTAGTGCGGGCGTTTCCCCAAGGTGAGTTTCAAATTCAGTTTTTTGCCATCACGCAATACGGTGAGGGTGATGGTGTCGCCGGGGCTGGTGTAGGTAAAGAGGTAGTGGAGCAAATCGTTGAATTCGCGCACCGGATGCCCATCCACAGCGATGATGAGGTCGCCACCCGGCGGCAAGGTTTGATAGTTTTCCTGCTGACCAAGCGGCACAGCCCCCTTCAAACCCGCCTTGTCGGCCGGGCTGCCAGGCACGACCGAGACCACGTAAGCCCCGGTCTGCTGGGGCAGGTTCAGGCTTTCTACTTCTTCCAGGGTCAAATCATCCACGCTGGAAATGCCCAAGTAGGGGTAATCGTAATAGCCTTGTTTGATTAAGGCCGGCACCACGCGACGGACGATGTTGCTGGGCACAGCAAAGCCGATCCCGCTGTTGACCGGCTCGCCGCCCAACGAAGCCGTGGTGCGGATGGCACGGTTGATGCCAATCACCTGCCCTTTCAGGTTCAGCAAGGGGCCGCCCGAGTTGCCCGGGTTGATGGGCGCATCGGTCTGAATCATGTCGCCTGCGGTGAAATAGCCCCCTTGGGCAGCGGCGTGTTCCGAAGGCAGGGTGCGCCCTAAAGCCGAGACAATCCCCATGGTCATGGTGCCCTTCAGGCCAAAGGGGTTGCCCAAAGCCACCACAATTTGGCCAACCTGCACCTTATCGGAATCGGCCAAGGGCAGGGGATGCAATTCGTCTTGGGGCACATCTTCCACTTGCAGCACGGCCAAGTCGGAATCTTTGTCAGTGCCGATGATGCGCGCCCAGGCCTTACGCCCTGAGATGAAGTCAATTTCGACCTTTTCCGCGCCATCCACCACGTGGAAGTTGGTCACAATGTGCCCTTCCTTGTCATAGACAAACCCAGAGCCTTGCGCGCCGCCATCGGCCAAATAGACCCGAATGGCCACCACGCCGGGGGAAACCTGCCGATAGAGGTCAATCAGCGTGGTTTCAAAATCCGAAACCGAGGCCTGGGTGGAAGGCGACGGTGCGGCCGGGGAAGCGCTGGGGGCGTTTTCCGCGCCCGAAGGCGGCACCGTCGGCAGTGCGACCGAGGCCGTCGGAGCGGCCGCCGGCGCATTGAGCGCCGAGAAAAAGGGCGTCAACGAACACGCCAGGGAAAAAGTGGCCAACAAGGCCAACAAGACAATCCAAAAGGTCCATCGTCGTGAAGTTCTCATGGCAATACTCCTTCAAAAAAGCGTTGTCGCGCGCCCGGGGGCGCGCGAGCGATTAGCGATGCCCTCGCAAGCGGGCTAACTCTTCGAAGAGTTGCCGCTCTCGAGGCGTGAGATCTTTGGGAATCGTCACTTTGACATGCACGAACAAGTCGCCATGCTGGCTGGGGTTTTTGAGGTGTGGCATCCCCCGCCCGCGCAGGCGATAGACCTGGCCGGGTTGCGTGCCAGGCTTGATGGTCAAAATCACATCGCCACCCGGTGTGGGGACGGTGACTTCGCCCCCCAAGACCGCGGTGTAAAGGTCAACGGTGACCTCGGTATGCAGGTCATGCCCCTGCACGTCAAACCGCGGGTCGGGCATGACCTCGACCACGAGGTAAAGGTCGGCTTTGGTGCCATCGGGCAGCGGCACGGCCTCTGGCAAGCGAATTTTCGTGCCCGTGCGCGCGCCAGGGGGGATTTTGACCTCCAAGCGCCGCCCGTTGACTGCAATGTGGCGGATGGAGCCGTGATAGGCTTCCTGGAGGGTAATGGCGATGGGCTGCTCATAAGCCCGCGGCCGCGGCTTGCGGCGGCGCGCGGTGCCCGCGTAAGCCCCTCGGCCTTGGGCCGCGCCCAGGTCGCCAAAATCCACCCCTCCAAAGCCGCCAAACAAATTGCGGAAAAAGTCCGAAAAGCCGCCAATGCCACCTAACAGGTCGTCCAAATCGCGAAATTCCACTCGCACACCGCCAGGGGCTGCACCCCACGCTTCCCAATTGAAGGGCGCTTGGCCCCCTGTGGCCTGCCAACGCTGATACGAAGCCGAAAATTGGTCGTATTTGGCCCGCTTCTCTGGGTCAGAAAGCACCTGATAGGCTTCGTTGATTTCCTTGAACTTCTCTTCCGCGGCTTTGTCACCGGGGTTTCGGTCAGGATGATATTTCAACGCCAACTTCCGATAGGCCTTTTTGATTTCCTCGGTGCTGGCGTTGCGGTCCACACCCAAAATTTTGTAATAGTCCTTGTATTCCATAAAGTTCACCTCTCGTTAACGCAGCCGGGCATAGCCCCCTCATAGATTGTATGCTAAGGGAGAAACAAAAGTCAAGCATCGGCTTGTTTTCTAACAAAACTCTAATCGCATCGCACTGGAAACACGCCCAGCAGGGGAAGCCGCGCCGAGGCAAGCGCATGCGCCAACGCCTGGCGTGATTTTCGGGCGCCTCTGGCCTCAATTTGCAAGTTTGCAAAACTTTGAAACCAAGGCTATAATTAGCACATCACCCGGCGTAGCCCGAGGGCAGGAGGCTTACACTGGAAACGCGGCGTATCACCCAAAATTTATCTCCACAAGAAAGCACGCCAGCCGCGCAACAGCTCAAACCCGGCGATAAGTTGGCCGATCGGTATTTGATTCAAGAAGTCATCGGCGTGGGTGGCATGAGCGCGGTCTATCGAGCGCGGGATTTGCATTTCCCCAACATCGTCAAGTTGGTCGCTGTCAAAGAAATGCTCAACCAGGCCCGCGACCCATCGGTGCGCGCGACCATCATGCGCAATTTCGAGCGCGAGGCGCACATCATCGCCAGCCTGAGTCATCCTGCCGTCCCCCACATTTACGACTTCTTTACCATTGACGACCGGGCCTATCTGGTGCTGGAATACATCCACGGCCAAGATTTGGAAGCCATCCTCAACGCCACCGACGGCTTCCTGCCTCAAGAAGAGGTGCTTACCTGGGCCATCGAACTATGCGACGTGCTCCACTACCTGCACACCCGCCAACCCACCCCCATTGTCTTCCGCGACATGAAGCCCTCGAACGTCATGCTCAACCAGTCAGGCAAGGTGGTGTTGGTAGATTTTGGCATTGCCAAACTATTCCAAGTGGGGCAAAAAGGCACCATGATCGGCACCGAAGGCTACGCCCCTCCAGAGCAATACCGAGGCGAAGCCACCCCGCTGGTTGACATCTACGCCTTAGGCGCGACGTTGCACCACCTGCTCACCCGCCGCGACCCCCGTCTGGAGCCGCCTTTTTCTTTTCATGAGCGCCCCATTCGGCAGATTAACCCCAACGTTTCCCCCGAATTCGAGGCGGTCATCAACCGAGCCTTGGCCTACGAACCTTCGGAACGCTTCCAGAGCGCGCAAGAGATGAAGGAAGCCCTCTTGGCCGTGGCGCGCAAAACCGGCGCCCTCTCGCTGTTGGGCAAAGCCCGGGCCAGCGGCGGGCTGACCACCGGCCTGATTGGCTCGGATGAAATCAAACCGCTCTGGGTTTTCGAGACCGAAGACGAAATCCGCGGCACCCCCCTCTACCATCAGGGGGTGGTCTACGTCGGCGCTTACGACAACAACGTCTATGCCGTCAACGCCGACGATGGCTCCTTCAAATGGAAATTCCCCACCGAGGGCGGCGTGGTGACCCGCCCCTTGGCCGACAAAAAACACCTCTATGTGGGCTCGCGCGATGGCCACCTCTACGCCCTGAGCCTCAACTTGGGGCGCATGCTGTGGCGCTACCCCACCGAGGGGCCCGTGTATTCATCACCTCGGCTGGCTGAAAACTTCCTCTTCTTCGGCTCCGACGACGGACGTTTGCACGTCGTCCACGCCAACGACGGGCGCGCCATCTGGACTTTCGAGGCCGGCGCGCCCATCCGCTCAACCCCCTTCTTAGACAAAGAGCACATCTACTTCGGCACCGACGAAGGCGACTTTTATTGCTTGACTTTCAAGGGTAAAATTTTTTGGCGCTACCGTGCCAAACGCGGCATCATCTCTTCACCCATTGTGCACCAGGGTGTGGTCTATTTTGCCGATTTGAGCGGCGTGTTGCACGCCTTAGACGCGCAAAACGGCTGGGTGTTGTGGCGCTTTCGGATGGGCAAAGGCTCGGTTTCCTCGCCCGCGGTCAACGACCGCTCTGTGTTTATCGGCTCAGCCGACGGGGCTGTATATTGCATTGATGCCGAGCGCGGCCGCGAAATCTGGCACTACCAAACCAAACACCAGGTTCCGGGCTCACCCATTGTCAATGACGAACACGTCTTCATCGGCTCGGCCGACGGCCACATGTATTGCTTAGAAGCCAAAACCGGCCGACTGCGGTGGAAATTCCCCACCGAGGGGCCCATCACGGGCGCTGCGGTGCTGGTGAACAACATCCTATACTTTGGTTCGACCGACCATCGCCTTTACGCGCTGATGATTTGACAATTCCCCTCCCCGATGGCCGGACAACGCTTTCGCTGCGGTGTTTCGACCGCTCCCTTTCCAACGGAGAAAAACCATGTTCTTCAAACGTCTGCTTGCCATTGGGGGGTTGCTCGGTTTGGGCTTGATAGGGGCTGCCTGCCAGCCTGCGCCATCAGGCGCCACCCCTGACATTCAGGGCACGCTCCAAGCCGAAGTGAGCACACAACTGGCGCAATACACCCCTGCGCCCGACTACCAAGCCACCATCACAGCGCAAAGCACGGCCATCGCCGGGCTGCAAGCCACGGCTTCCGCCGTCCCCGCCACACCCGACGACACCGAAGCCCTCCGCCAGGCTTTGTTAGCCCGCTTGGGGTGGCCGGCCGACCAGCTTTCGTTTTCGGTCGGCGAATTCCGGGGCCAATACGCTACTGGCGCCCTCAACCGAGTCAATGAAACCAGCGGCGCGGCCTGGTTTGCCGTGCGAAGCAATGGGCAGTGGGTCATTTTGCACATTGGGCAAGGCATCCCTTGCTGCGCTGAGCTGGAGCCTTTCAATCCGCCCACAGATTGGATTTCGCACTGCATTGACAGCGACGGCACCGTCATCCAACGCTAAACAAACAAAGCCGCCACTGCCTCCCTCAGACCTTTCCGCGCTGTGGGCAAGGCATTGTTGGAGGAACATTTCCTGTGAAACTGTCGAATCTTTTGGACAAACTCCGAGCCATGTTGGGCGTAACCGCCGAGGAGCCAGCGGCCGAAACCGAACCAACCACGGCCCCTGCGCCAACGCCCGAGCCCAACATAGCCAGCACACGGCCTCTGGGTGAAGAAGAAGTCGAGCAAATGCTCGACGAAATGGGAACGCCCATCCGCCCCCAACAAATCGTGGTAGGGCTGGGCTACTCGACCGGCCTCCAGCGCGAACACAACGAAGACGCCATCTACGCCAACGTCTCCAACCTCAGCGCCAATGGCCGCGACCTGCTGTTTGGCCTTTTCGTGGTGGCCGACGGCATGGGCGGGCATCAACACGGCGAAGTCGCTTCAGAAGTCGCAACCCGCGCCCTGACCCAATATCTGCTCAACAGTGTATACAGCCCCCTCTTTCAGCCCAACCCCGAGGTGCCCCAAGAAGCCCTGATTGATTTGATGAGGGAAGCCATACGGCGGGCCCACCGCGCGGTGCTCGACACCGCCCCCGGAGGTGGCACCACCATCACAGCCGCTCTGCTGCTCAACGAACAACTCACCATCGCCCACGTCGGCGACAGCCGAGCCTACACCCTCTACCCCGATGGGCGCATGGAAGTGCTCACCAGAGACCACTCGCTGGTCAAACGCCTGGAAGAATTAGGGCAACTCACGCCCGAAGAAGCCGCCGTGCATCCTCAGCGCAACGTCCTCTACCGCGCCTTAGGCCAAGCCGAACCCTTCGACCCCGACGTCTTCACCATGCCCGCGCCCAAACAAGGCTATTTGCTGCTTTGCTCCGACGGCTTATGGGGCGTGATTTCCGAAGAGACGCTGTTCCAAATTGTGATGGATTCGGAAAACCCTTCGCGGGCCTGCCAACAACTGGTCAAAGCAGCCAACGCCGCCGGTGGGCCAGACAACATCTCGGTCGTTTTAGTACAATTTCGCGAAAAATAGCCCGCCGGGGAAATCTTATCGGGGGCGCACCCTGCGCCCTGCCCTGCTCCTCCGCCCCCAATGACGACCCCATCGCATTCCTGTGAGAGCGCTTATGGGCAAATTCTCTTTCGACGAGCAGAACTATTATGAAATCCTGAACGTCGCCCGCGATGCAACCCCCCAGGAAATCAAACAAGCCTACCTGGCATTGGTGCGGCGCTACCACCCCGACGTCAACCCCGCACCCGATGCCCATGAGAAATTCATCCGCATCCAAGAAGCCTACCAAGTGCTCTCGGATGCGGAAAAACGCGCGGCCTACGACAAAACCCTGCCACCCCTCCCCCTGGTCATCACCACCAAACTCAGCCGCCAGGGGCTGCTGCGCGTGCCCGACCCCCAGTTGATTTACGTTTTGCTTCACATCGCACCCTCCGAAGCCGCCAAAGACGCCTACCAACGCCCATCGCTCAACGTTTGCCTGGCATTAGACCGCTCCACCTCCATGAAAGGCAACCGCCTGGCCGCCCTCAAACGCGCGGCCTCCATGCTGGTGGACGAGCTACAAGACGAAGACATTTTCTCTGTGGTGGCCTTCGATGACCGCGCAGAAGTGCTCATCCCGGCCACCCGCGGGCAAGACAAAGCCTACCTCAAACAACGCATCCAACAATTAGAAGCCGGCGGCGGCACGGAAATCTTCCAAGGGCTCCGGGCGGCCTTCCTGCAAGTAGGGCGTTTCTACCGCCCCGACCACCTAAACAACATCATCCTGGTGACCGACGGCCACACCTACGGCGACGAAGAAAAATGCTACCGCCTGGCCGAACAAGCCAAACACCGCGGCATCATCATCAACGGCCTGGGCATCGGCGACAAATGGAACGACGCCTTCTTAGACCGCCTCACCGCCATCACCGGCGGCAGCGCGCAACTGGTGCTCTCAGCCCGCGACATCGAAGCCTTTTTAGAAAAACACATCCGCGGCTTGAGCAACCGATTTGCCGAACGCGTGTTGTTAGACTACCACCTTCCCGAAGGCGCCAAACTGCGGTATGCTTTCCGCATTGCACCCGACGTCGCCCCTGTCGCCCTGGAGCACCCCCTGGTGCTGGGCGGTGTGCCTCGGGAAGGCGCACTCCAAGTGCTCCTGGAAATCTTAGTGCCGCCGACCGACCTGGAAGCCGCCCAGCAAATCATCATGGAAGGCACCTTCCAAGCCCACCTTCCGGGGCAAGTGCCACCCGTCTATCGGCGCGGCTACCGCCTTTCGCTCCCCCTCAAAACACACGCCGACCTCACCCCGCCCCCTTCCGACCTGGTCGAAGCCATGGGGCGACTCACGCTCTACCGCATGCAAGAAAAAGCCCAAGAAGACCTGGAAAACGGCCGCATCAACCAAGCCACCCGCAAATTAGAGCAACTGGCCAGCCGCCTCTTGCTGGAAGGGCAAGTACAATTAGCCCAAACCATCCATCAGGAAATCGCCCAAATTCACCACACCCGCCGCCTCTCACCCGCCGGGCAAAAAGCCATCAAATTTGGCACCCGAGCCTTGCTGCTCCCCGCCCAAATTGACCAAAGTTCCAACGAGAAGTGACCATGATTCGCTGCCCCGTTTGTCAACACGAAGAATTTGAAGGCGCGCTCTATTGCAGTGAATGCGGCGCGCCGCTCTATACCCGCCCCATCACCACCCAAAACTTAGGGAAAGGGTCAACCTCACCTTGGGCCCAGCAAAGCGACGCCCCCCCACCCGCCGACAAACCCCTTCGCGTGGCCCTCTACCTCGTCGAAAGCGGGCAACGCATCTTCCTGGATGGCGCCTCCGAATGGACCTTGGGGCGTCGCGCCGCCGGGCAAGCCGTGCTTCCAGATATTGACCTCACCCCCTACCATGCCTATGAGCAAGGAGTCTCTCGGCTCCACGCTGCCATTCGCGTCTATCCCGACGGTCGCGTGACCATCACCGACCTGGGTTCCTCCAACGGCACTCGCGTGAATGGGGTTAAAATCCTGCCCAACACCCCCCACACCCTCCAACACGGCGATATGGTCGCCCTGGGCAAATTGTTCTTCCAAGTCCTCATTCAAACCTAACCCACCCGTGCGGAGAAACCACCCATGGCCATTACGCTCTTGCTTCACATCCCCAACGAAGAACCCATTGCCGGCGAAGCCGACGAACTCCCCTCGCCCCAAGATACGCTCTTGGTCATCCGTAACCCCCGCCGCCGCGACGGCAAAGACATCCACTATCTGGAACCAGAAGTCACCACCATCATGATACCCATCAGCCGTGTAACCCTCATTGAAGTCATGCCCAGTGCCGAAGAAGAAGAAATCATTGGCTTTGTGCGCGAATAACCCAAGGAATTGCCATGTCTGCCGAAAAACAGGAACGAGCCCCGCGAATCCTCATCGTGGACGACGAAGACCGCATGCGGCGCTTCATCAGCCTGAATTTGGAATACGATGGCTTTGAAGTCATCGAAGCCGCCAACGGCCGTGAAGCCCTTGAGCAAGTGCGGCAAGCGTTTCCCGATTTGGTGCTCTTGGATGTGATGATGCCCGACTTGGATGGCTTTGAAGTGCTGCGCATGTTGCGGGAAATCAGCGATGTCCCGGTTATCATGCTCACAGCCAAAGGCGAGGAAGAAGACATCATCCGCGGCCTGGAACTGGGCGCCGACGACTACATCACCAAACCCTTTAGCACCCGCGAACTGGTCAGCCGCATCAAAGCCGTCTTGCGGCGCACGCAAACCGTGCGCGGAGCATTGCACGGCGTCATCGAAGTGGACGACCGCCTCAAAATTGACTTCGACCGCCGCGAGGTTTGGGTGGACGGCAAACTGGTGAAACTTCGCCCCACCGAATACCGCCTCCTTTACCACCTCGTGCAAAACGCAGGTTGGGTCATGACCTACGAACAGTTGCTCACCCGCGTGTGGGGCTACGAATACCGCGACGAATATCACTACGTGCGCCTTTACATCAACTACCTGCGCCAAAAAATCGAAGAAGACCCCTCCCACCCCAAATACATCTTGACCGAACGCGGAGTGGGCTACCGCTTTGTAGATTTTCGCCGCAACCAAAAAGCCACCCAAGAGAACCCTTCCAACAAACAACAACCCTCCCCCAAGGGAAACACCGCAGACAACACCACAGCAGCAGCCCCTTCCCCCAACGAATAAACATCCCCAACCCACCACAACGCTTCCCAAAGCCCTGGTTAAGCCAGGGCTTTTTTCATCAACAGCGTTTTTTAACAAAATGCTTATCTTTTGCTTGCATTTTTCTTATACTCCAGCGGTATTAAAAAAGTGACCCTGATTGATGCGACATCCTCCATGCCTCAAAGCAAGAAGGCATGGATAAAAGGAGGTGAACTATGGCCGAATTGGTACGATGGGATCCCTTCCGCGAGATGATTTCTCTGCGAGAAGCCATGGATCGCCTCTTGGATGAAGCCTTCACCCGTCCGCTCTCGTTGAGCCTGGGCGAAAATTTGGCCTTGGTGCCTCAAATTGACATGTATCAAACCAACGATGAGGTTGTGGTCAAGGCCACCATTCCGGGCGTGAAGCCGGAAGACCTCCACATCACCATCAGCGGCGACGTCCTCACCATTCGCGGTGAAATCAAAGAAGAAGAAGAGGTGAAAGACGCCACCTACCTGCTGCGTGAACGCCGCTACGGCACGTTCTCGCGGTCCATCCCGCTGCCGGTTCCGGTGGTGGCCGACAAAGCCAAAGCCGAATTCGAACACGGAGTGTTGACCCTGACGCTGCCCAAGGCCGAAGAGGTACGCCCGAAGACCATCGAGGTGAAGGCGAAGAAATAGCCCAATTCCGCAGCCGGGCTCAAGAGCCGGGGAGCCTTTCTCTCCCCGGCTTTCATTTAGCGTTTTCCCCCAGCATCGCCTCGGGGCAGGGGCAAGCCAGCGTCAAAGCTGCCCCGAGCGCCAAGAAGGAGTTTTCCCATGCCGGCTTACACGTTTCGATGCGAGAAGTGCGGGGTTGTGTTTACCCGCCGTTATCGCTTTCAGGACGATTTGAGCGAGGTGAAGTGTCCTAACGGGCACAGCGACGTCGTGCGCGTCTTTCGTCCGCCTGCGATCGTGTTCAAAGGCAGTGGGTTTTACGTGACCGATCACGGTCGCAAAGGCAATCACGGCCACAGCAAGCCCAAGAAAGCCTCCGAAAAAGCGGCTCAGACCTCTAACAACGCCTCTGCTTCGTCTGCTTCGCAGCAAAAAGCGGCTCAAGCCACAAGCGCTTCGGCCGCGCAGTGAGACCCCCAGGGCTGTGCCCGAAAGGCAACAGGCGCTCGCCAAACGAGCGCCTGTTTGTATTTCTGGGGGCATTCTCAACGGTTTCAGCCCCTCACTCACGGCCCGGCCACGGCAATCACCAGGCGGTCGGGGTCAAGGTAGTGACGGGCGGCCTGCAAAATCTCTTCCGCGGTCACCCGACGCACCAGGTCGGGCAAACGGCGGTAATAATCCAGCCCCAAGCCATAACGCTCCATAGTCAACAGCGCGCCCGCCACGCCCTGGTTGCTTTCGAAGCTGAGGGGCAAACTTCCCACAATGCCCGCCTGCGCGTCGGCCAGTTCCTCTGCGCTGACCGGCTCAGAAACAAAACGGCGGATCTCAGCCACAATCAACGCCAAGGCCTTCTCGACGTTTGGCGGCGCCACCCCAGCGTTCACTTCCCACGGGCCAGGGCCATAGCCGCCGTGAAGTTCCGAATAAGCGTAGTAAGCCAAACCCGCCTGCTCGCGCACCGCGTCGCCAATGCGCCCCATCAAACCAAAGCGCCCCAAAATGGTATTGCCCACCATCGCGGGGAGGTAATCGGGCGCAGTGCGCGCAGGGCCAGCAGCGCCCACCACCACATCGGCTTGGCTCTTGCCAGGAATGGCAACATCCTCGCGCACGGTGGCCTCCAAGGGGGGCAGCGGGGGCAACGCGGGCGGCTCAGGCTGCGCGGGGTTTTGCCAGGCCCCCAAAGCCCGCGCCACGGCCTCTACGGCTTCCTGCGGAGAAACTGCCCCCACCACAGCAATCACCATGCCCCGCGGGCCGTAATGCTGACGGTGAAAGGCCACCACATCGTCGCGGGTGAGGGCTTGAATGGTCTCGGGGAAGCCGTCGTCGGGACGCGCGTAGGGATGCTCGCGGTAGAGCAAACGGTCGAAAGTCAGCTCGGCCATTTCGGCCGTATCTTGGGCGCGCAAGGCCAAAGAGGTCAGCCATTGCGCGCGCAGCTTTTCCATTTCATCCGCGGGGAAGGCGGGCATGAGCAGGGTTTCGGCCAAAAGGTCCAACAACAAGGGGAGGTCTTCAGCCAGGGCCTTTCCGCTGAAACCAGTGGTATGGGTATGGCCACGGAAGCCCAGCCTGGCGCCGTTGGCTTCCAGCAGGTCAAAAAGGGCATCAAACGAGTGGCGCTCGGTGCCGCGCATCAACATGCTGGCCGTAAACTGCGCCAGGCCAAGTTTCTCCGTGGGGTCATAAAGCGACCCGACGTTCAAAAAGCCGCTCAGCACCACCGATTGGGCAGCAAAATTAGGGCGCACCAACACGGTGATGCCGTTGTCGAGGGTGGTTCGGGTGATGTCTTCAGGGCCGGGAATCGTCATGGCATAGGGAAATGAGGGGAGGGGTCAGGGGGTAAGCGGAAGATAAAGCCCCACCACGCGGTTTTGGGGCCGCAGGTAGGTTTGCGCCACGCGTTGGACGTCGGCAGGCGTGACCGCGGCCAGGCGTTCCAGAAAGGCCGTGTACCACGCATACTCGGCAAACATCGCGCTGTAGCCCATCCAAAAGGCCTGATTGGAGATGCTTTCGCTGCCGTAGGCAAAGAGCGCGCGGGCCTGTTTGAGAGCGCGTTGCAGCTCATCCGCGCTGGGCGGGGCATCTTGCAGGCGGGCGATTTCCGCGTCCAGCGCGGCCAGGGTCTCCTCAGGGCGATGGGCGGGGTGGACGATGGCATGCAAGGTATAGAGATAAGGGTCAATGGTGGGGTGCAACACCCCGCCGATGTTGACCGCATATTGGGTATCCACCAACGCGCGGTAGAGCCGCGAGGTTTTGTTGGTGAGGCCGCTGCCAAACAGGTTGAGGTTGGTTGGGCCGCTCAGCAGGCTATCCAACGCGAGCAGGGGGAAGAAGTCGGGGTGGGTGGCGTTGGGGGCGTGGTAAGCCACCTGCAGGAAGGTGGTCTCGCCGGGGCCTTCCACGGTCACGCGGCGTTCCCCCCGCTGGGGCGGCTCGGGGCGGGCGCGGCGGGGCGGGGGTTCGCCCGCGGGGATGCTGCCGTAGGCTTCCTCGACCCGCCGAAGCATGGCCTCGGCCTGGAAATCGCCCGCCACGGCCACGACCGCATTGTTGGGGATGTAGTAGGTGCGGTAGTGACGGTAGAGGTCGTCGCGGGTCATGGTCTCCAGGTCGGCCAGGTCGCCGATGACCTCATGGTGATAGGAATGCACCCGAAACGCCGCGGCCTGCACCTCTTCGGCCAGCAAAAAGGTCGGCTCGTTTTCGTTGCCTTGCCGCTCCGAAATCACCACCGTGCGCTCGGAAGCCACTTCTTCGGGGTCGAACGTGCTGTTGACCATGCGGTCGGCTTCCAGATCCAGCGCGAGTTGAATTTGCTCGGCCGGCATGGTTTCGAAAAACGTCGTCCAATCCAGGTAGGTGAAGGCGTTCCACGTGCCGCCCGTGCGAGAAATGGCCTTGTCGAGCACCCCCGCGGGGAAGCGCGGGGTGCCTTTGAACTGCATGTGTTCCACCCAATGGCTGATGCCCGTGATGCCGGGGATTTCGTCACGCGAACCCACGCGATACCACACCCAATGGCTGATGATGGGCGCGGTGTGAATTTCTTTGAGGAAAACGGTCAGGCCGTTGGGCAGGGTGGTGATGAGCAAATCGTCCACATGAGCTCCCAAAAGAAGAAATGGCGGCCGAAGCCGCAAAGCCAGATGGGCAACAGGGCTGTTTCCAGACGCTTGAAACCATAATGCACCAAGGCGCTGCGCCTGGCCAGCCACTTGCCAACCTGATGGGCTGCGTTCCAACCCATCTTGCCATCCCAGAAAGGTATTATAAACGCTTCTGGGCGGTGGGGGTATAATTTTGCCATCTTGCCCCCTGCCCATCGCGCGATGAGCAGCATGAGGATGGCTGGTCCTGCAAAGGAGGACACGATGAAAACACGCAAATTGACAAAACACCACCTGGTGCGAGGGCTTGTGCTGGGTTGGATTGGGTTGCTCTTCCTGGCTTGTGGTGCTCTGCCCGAGCAATGGCCAGAGCTGCCGACCCTTCCCGGTTTGACCACCCACCAAGAGGCCCAAGCCGCGCCTTCGTCGTCTGCGAGCGCGGTCAAAATCACCGGCTCGTTCACCTACACCAACGACATCATCACCACCTACTACGTCGAACACGCCGTCGCCCTGGTGGATATGTACGGTTTTGTCAAGCGCGATCGCGAATGGGAAATCCCGGTCACCTCGCAGGTTTTGGGGTATCTGCATCTGGACCCTGACGCGAAGACCGGGACGTACGAAATTGAGCTCCCCGCCCGCCCCGAAGGGCAATTCGTTGACGTGGACAACGACGGGCAAAAAGACCGCGGGGTCCAGGTGTTTGTGGTGAGCTATTGGCCCAATCTCACCGGTGGGCCCTACTCGGTCGGCGACGATCGCTCGTATGGCTGGCCGGCCTACCTGACCTCCGCGGTGACCGATTCGGAAAACAACGATGAAGTCGTGGGCGGCAAGTTGGTGGTTTGGGCTCCCGACGACCAGCAAGCATTCCCTTCGGATTTTGGCCCCGATGGTCTGCTGTTTACCAAAGATGACCCCGTCGCGCCCATCCCCGCAGGCTATACCATTGTGGACCTCGACTCGCACCCCTTCAAGTTCATCCGCGAGCCCGAGCCGCAGCTCACCCTGCACGAACCCAAAGACGTCGCCATCAAAGATTTTTCCAAAGACACCTACCTCGACGCCTTCAACAAAATGTTTGCCATCGTGCGTAAGGAATACGCCTTCAACGGCATTCCGGGCAAACAACCCGACTGGGATGCGCTTTACGATGAAATTGCCCCGCGCGTGGCTGAAGCCCAACGCAACAAAGACCCCGACGCCTTTTGGTTGGCGCTGCGCGATTTCACCTGGGCATTCAAAGACGGCCATGTGGGCGTAAGCATGACCGACTACGGCTATCAACTCTTCCGCCAAGAAACCGGCGGCGGCTATGGTTTTGCCCTGCGCGAATTAGATGACGGCCGCTTCATGGTGGTGTACGTCGGCGAAGATACACCGGCAGCCCAGGCCGGTATGCAACGCGGCGCGGTGGTCACCCGGTTCAACGGGGAACCCGTCTCCGAAGCCATCAAAAAAGTGAAGCCGTGGTCTATGCCTTTTTCCACCACCTGGGCCTTGCGTTACCAACAAGTCCGCTATCTAACCCGAGCCCCTCTGGGCACCAAGGCCACCGTGACCTTCATCAACCCCGACACAACCACCCCCAAAACCGTGACCCTGCGCGCGGTCAAAGAATACGAAAGTTTCGAATACACCTCTTGGTATCACAACGCCCCCAAAGAAACCTACCTGCCCGTAGATTACAAAATTTTGGATTCAGGGACAGGTTACATCCGCATCAACTCAAACTATGACGACCTGAACCTCATCATCCGCCTCTTCCAACGGGCTCTGGACCAGTTCCAAGAAAAACACGTGCCCGACCTCATCATTGACATGCGCTACAACGCTGGCGGTGCGCCGTTGGGGCTGGCCGGTTTCTTTACCGACAAAGAAATCGTCATGGGGCAGTTGGAATATTACAGCGACAAGACCGGCAAATTCGAGCCTGAAGGCGAACCCGAAAAAGTGCTGCCCAACGAAGAGCAATATCACTTTGGGCGCATCGCCGTTTTGGTCGGCCCGGCTTGTTATAGCGCGTGTGAGCTGGAAGCCTACGGCTTCAGCAAAGTGCCCGGAGCCATCGTGGTGGGCGAATACCCCACTGCAGGAACCGAAGCCGAGGTTTCGCGTGGGCAATTCAAAATGCCCGAAGACATCTCGCTCCAAGTGCCCACCGGTCGGTTCGTGAACCCTGACGGCTCCCTTTTCTTGGAAGGCCAAGGCGTCCAACCCACCTTGCGGGTGCCCATCACCCCCGAAACAGTGCTCAGCGACGAAGATGTCGTGCTCAAGACAGCCGAAGAAGCCCTGTTGAAGCCGCTGGGCGCGGACATCACCCCATCGGGGCCGCCAAAGTTAGAGCCGCCTTCCCAAGCCCAAGCCGACCTCATCAACGGCGCAGCATTTTTGGAAAGCAAAGCCCGCCAAAAACCCAAAGACACCGACCTCAACAAGCCCGGCACCGTGACTTACGTGGTCCCACTCCAAGACCCCAAAGAGCCCGTCGTCTGGTCTTACGGATGGTGCGCGGCAGACAAAGAGACCCTCAACGCCAACTTCCAACACATCCGCCTCACCTTTACCCTGGACGGGCAAACCGTACCGGCCGACAAACTCAGCACCATTGACTACACCCCCAACGGGCAAGTCTGCCGGCTGGTTTATGCCGTCCTCAAAGATTGGCCTGCGGGCGAACACCATCTGACCATCCGAGCCACATTCCTGCAACCCATCAATGACGGCTTTCAAGACTACCCCGCCGGCGACTACATTCAGCAATACAACGTCTTCGTCTCGCCCTAAACCCAGGCAAAGCCGCCGGCCGCGCGTGTTGAGCGCCGCGCCTGAGTAAAAACCGCAACAAGCGCACTCCGCCCAATCGCTCACAGGCCCTCTTCCTCTGGGAAGGGGGCCTGCCCTTCATTCCCGCAACGGGTTGCGCTTCCAACCGGTCGAATACGCCCCCGCCATCTCAGCACGCCCAGCACCAGCGCGGCTTTGCAAGATGCCCGCGGCGCCTGACACGCCCCTTGGCTTTTGGTACAATACACCGTGCACGCCCCAACGGCGTGTCAATGCATTTTGCTTTCCATCTCAGCAGCCCCGCTGCTTTTCATCCCAACTGTGGAGTTTCCCATGCCCCAACCCCTGGACTTTCAATCCATCATCTTTGCCCTGCAACGCTTCTGGGCCGAGCAGGGCTGCCTGATTTGGCAGCCCTACCACACCGAGGTGGGCGCGGGCACCATGAACCCGGCCACCGTGCTGCGCGTCCTCGGCCCAGAGCCCTGGAATGTCGCCTATGTGGAGCCTTCCATCCGCCCCGACGACGGGCGCTACGGCGAGAACCCCAACCGCCTGCAAATGCACTACCAGTTCCAGGTCATCCTCCAGCCCGACCCCGGCAACCCCCAGGAACTGTACCTGCAATCCTTAGAGGCCCTGGGCATTGACCCCCAAGTCCACGACATCCGCTTTGTGGAAGACAACTGGGAAAGCCCCGCCCTGGGCGCGTGGGGGCTGGGCTGGGAAGTGTGGCTCAACGGCCTGGAAATCACCCAGTTCACCTACTTCCAGCAGGCGGGCGGGCAGGTGCTCGACCCGGTGGCCGTGGAAATCACCTACGGCCTGGAGCGCATCGCCATGGCCCTGCAACGGGTGCGCGACTTCAAAGCCATCCGCTGGAACGAACACCGCACCTATGGCGACCTGCACCTGCAAAACGAGCAGGAATTCAGCAAATACAGTTTCGAATTGGCCGATGTAGAGCGCCTACAGGAACTCTACCGCATCTACGAAGCCGAGGCCGAGCGCTGCCTGGCCGAGGGGCTGGTGATGCCCGCCCACGACTATGTGCTCAAGTGCTCCCACACCTTCAACATCCTCGACACCCGGGGCGCCATCGGCGTGACCGAGCGGCAGGGCTACTTCCGCCGGATGCGCGACCTGGCGCGTCAGGTGGCCGAAGCCTACACTGCCCAGCGCGAGGCGTTGGGCTTCCCCTGGGGCCGAGCCGACAGTCAAGCGGTGTACACCCCGCCCCAGGTGCCGGCGCCGCCCCCGCCGCCCTCGGCCCCGGCCGACTTCCTGCTGGAAGTCGGCACCGAGGAACTCCCCCCCGCGGAACTGGACGCGGCCCTGAGCCAATTGCGCCAGGCCGTGCCCGCGCTGCTGGAGCGCCTGCGCCTGGACCACGGCGAGGTGCGCGTGCTGGGCACCCCGCGGCGCTTGGTGGTCCATGTGCGCGACTTGGCCCCGCGGCAGCCCGACCGCGAGTTGGTGGTCAAAGGCCCGCCCGCCGACCGGGCCTTCGACGCCCAGGGCAACCCCACCAAGGCCGCCCAGGGCTTTGCCCGCAGCAAGGGCGTGGCTGTGGAAGATTTGGAAATCCGTGAGATGGACGGCGGGCGCTATGTGGTGGCCGTGGTGCGCGAGCAAGGCCGACCGGCTACCGAGGTTTTGGCCGCTGCCCTGCCCGACCTCATCGCCGGGCTGCGCTTTGCCAAGACCATGCGCTGGAACGCATCCCGCACCGCCTTCTCCCGCCCCATCCGCTGGCTGTTGGCCCTGCTGGGCGAGCAGGTGGTGCCCTTCGCCTACGCGGGCTTGCTCAGCGGGAAGACCACCCGCGGCCTGCGCTTCCTGGAGCCCGAAACCCTGACCGTGGCCGACCCCACGGCCTATTTCGCCGCGCTCCAAGCCCAGGGCATTGTGCTGGATCCCGAGGCGCGGCGCAGCCTCATCTGGGAGCAGGTGACCGCCTTGGCCGCGGAAGTGGGCGGCACCGTGCCCGACGACCCCGCGCTGCTCAGCGAGGTCACCAACCTGGTCGAAGCCCCCACCGCGCTGCGCGGCACCTTCGAAGAGGCCTACCTGGATCTGCCGCGCGAGGTGCTCATCGCGGTGATGAAGAAACATCAGCGCTACTTCCCCGTGGAAAAGGACGGCCAACTGCTGCCCTATTTCATCACCGTGGCAAACAAACCCGACGCCGCAGGCCGCGATTTCACCGCCATCATCCAGGGCAACGAGGATGTCATCCGCGCCCGCTTCGCCGACGCGGCCTACTTCATCCGCGAAGACCGCAAGCACAAACTGGACGATTTCCTGCCCAAACTCAAAACCCTGACCTTCCAGGCCGACCTGGGCTCCATGTGGGATAAAACCCAGCGCATCCACGCCCTGGTGGACGACCTGGCCCCCCTGCTGGGCTTGGATGCCGATGAGCAGGCCACCGCCCGCCGCGCAGCCCAACTGTGCAAGGCCGACCTGGCCACCAACATGGTGGTGGAGATGACCTCGCTGCAGGGCATCATGGGGCGCTACTACGCCCTGTGGGGCGGCGAGCCCGAGGCCGTGGCCCAGGCCATCTACGAGCATTACCTGCCCCGCTTCACCGGCGACGCTGTGCCGCAGAGCAAGGCCGGCCTGGCCGTGAGCCTGGCCGACCGCTTGGATACCTTGATGGGCTTGTTCGCCGCTGGCCTGGCCCCCACCGGCGCCAAAGACCCCTTTGCCCAGCGCCGCGCCGCTCTGGGGCTGGTGCAGGCCCTGTTGGCGTGGGACCTGGACTTCGACCTGCGCCAGGGGTTGGCGGCCGCGGCCAAGCACCTGCCCATCGCAGCCTCAGACCAGGCCAAAGAGGCGGTGCTGGCCTTCATTGTGGAACGCCTGCGCAACCTGCTGCTGGAACAGGGCTACCGCTACGATGTGGTGGACGCGGTGCTGGCGGCCCAAGGTCACAACCCGGCCCGGGCCGCCCGGGCGGTGCGCCAACTGAGCGCCTGGGTGCAGCGTGACGATTGGCCGCAGATTTTGCCCGCCTACGCCCGCTGCGTGCGCATCACCCGCGACCAGGCCGAGCGTTACGAAGTGCAGCCCGAAGCCTTTGCCGAAGAAGCCGAGCAGGCCCTGTGGGAAGCGCTGCAAAAGGCCGAAGCCACGCCCCGCCAGCCCGGCTCGGTGGACGACTTCTTCGCCGCCTTCCTGCCCCTCATCCCGGCCATCGAACGCTTCTTCGATAAAGTGCTGGTCATGGCCGAAGACGAAACCCTGCGCCGCAACCGCCTGGGGCTGCTGCAGCGCATCGCGGCCCTGGCCCACGGCGTGGCCGATTTCAGCCGGCTGGAAGGGTTCTAACCCATCGCCTGAAAACCCTAAAAAAAGCCCTCGGGGCGCAGCATAGCGCCCCGAGTTGTTTTTTTAAGGCACATTCACATTGAACGGCGGCCGCTGAATGCACTGCCCCTGCAGCCCCTCTTCGGTACAAGTTTTGACCGTCACCTGCACCGTGTGCCCGCGCAAATCAGCCCCGCCGATGTCAACCCATACCTCAACGTCTTCGGCCGGATCCAACGTGTCTAACTGGCCAGAGCAATAATAAAAGACATCACGCTGAATGGCCGGCGTTTCGTAGGAATTGCCCGTCTTGAGGTCCTTGATGTAAAACCGCACAGATTCGATGGGCGTCGGGCCGCGGTTGACCACCGAAAAGACCAGGGCGTTGCCCCAGCAGGCATCCTGGCGGAGCAAAGTGACCGAAACCGCGGCAGGCGGGGCCGGGGGCGGGGTGGCCTCGGGGAGGGTTTGCGGGTCGCCGGCGATGTTGAGCCAGCGCCCCCAGACCCAACAGGTTTTCCCGTGGGGCGTTTGGACCAACCAATAATCGTCGCGGCCGGCCGCGCGGGCCAAAATCACAACCTGGTCATCCGCGTGCATGGTGTCAATGGCAGGATAATAGGGGGCAGGGCCGGTGCGGCAATACAAATTACCCCGGGCCTGGCCTGGCAGGCCCTCCTCCGGCGACGTGGTGGGCGAAACGGCCAAGGTTGCCGTAGCCGTGGGCTCCACGGGAGTTGCCGAGGGCGCCACAGTGGCTGTGGCCGTCGGCGCAGACGACGCGGCTTGTACGGTGAGCTGCAACGCCACTTGGGTTTGCTGTAAGGCCACCGCGGTTTGGGTCAAAGCTAAATCTGAAACAGCGCTTGAGGAAGGGGCAGCCTGAGGCAAAGCGCACGCCAGCAAAAGCACGCCCACACCCCAAAGCACCCCCCAACGGAAACGGACAAAACGATTCACAAAACACCTCCTTACAAATGAGCACAGGCAAGGATAAAACACGCTCCAGCGCTCAGCCAACTTTACGGATAGACGACAAAAAAGGCTTCTCCGTTTCCGCAGAGGGCCAATTCTGTACCTCTTCCGAAAGCGCCAAACTCGCGAAGCGACACTGTCAGTGTACCATTTTTGCAATCCCGGCAGGGCCAGGAAACCCGCCCCGCCCTGAGCTCGCCACCGAAACCTCCCACAAAACCGCGCCTTCCCAAAGCCGCCAGCCCCAAAAGCCTCTCTCGTTGACTTGCGAGACCCTTCCCCAACGAAAACCGCACCAAGAAAATCCGTCAGGGCACGAGTGCAAATTTTGGGCTAAATTTATATCTTGTTTTAGATTTTCGCGGTTGACAATCCCCACCCAAAGGCTTATACTTGAAACATCCCTTCTGGAGTGCGATGCCGTTATGCGAGTGTCAACCCCCCTTCCCGTTTGAGTTATGCGTCTCAGGCACGCCCGCGCGTGCCTGTTTGTTTTTACCCTCACAAAGGAGTGACCTATGGATTCTGGGATGATTCGCAAAATCGAAAAGGCCAAACGCTATGCTCAGGAACGCGATCGCATCCGTTTCGATGGGCTCAAAGTGACCTTCCAAGGCGCCAACAATCCGCACACGGTCACTTTTGAAAAAGGGCAATGGCAGTGCGATTGCGATTTCTTCCAACTTCGGGGGCGCTGCAGCCACACGATGGCGCTGGAATACATTTTTGAGGAATGCCACCTCACCTTGGCCGAGGGGGAATAATCGCCCCTTGACGGGTCCTGAAAAACAACCAAGGCAGCCGCGCGGCTGCCTTGGTTTGATTTTGGCGGAGAGGGTGGGATTCGAACCCACGGTGGCCACAAAGGCCACAGCGGTTTTCGAGACCGCCCCGTTCGTCCACTCCGGCACCTCTCCGTAGGCAGGCCAAATTATACCAGAGTTTCTGGTTTGTCAACCTTTTGAAGAGCAACCATGGCCCGATGTTCCAAGGCCAAGGCTTCGCGTTCCAAAGCGATGCCACGGATGGGGTCGTGGGTATCCACCCCTTCGCGGCGGGTACGCAGGTAGTCCTTGAGATATTGCCACACAAAGCGGAAGCCTCCCAATTGCTGCCACTGCCGCACATGGACCAACTCGTGAGCCAACAAAGCCGCTCGCTGGCGAGGGCTCAAGGCCGCATAATGGGAAGCAGAAGGCACCAAAATTCGTCGGCCGAGGGTCACGGCCAAAGGCGGGTGGTCAAAACGGGCCATGAACCAGCCCACCCACCGGGCAGCGCGCGTACCGATTTCCACGACCACGCGCGGAGGCACGGGATAGCCTATCGCCTCCAACCAGGCCTGTTCTTGGGGGGGCAGCGGGCGGTAAACCTTTCCGGTCATGACAATCCTTCGTCTTCAGCGCCTCGCGCCAGCCATCGGGCGGCCACCGAAGGCAAACGGTGCATCGGCCCTTGATGCTGGGTGCAAGGGGGAAGCGACTCCAAAAACAGCGTGCCATAACGCTTTGACAATAGCCGACGGTCGAAAACAGCCACCAACCCGCGGTCGGTCTTGGTGCGGATGAGCCGCCCAAACCCCTGCCGAAACGCCAAAATGGCTTCAGGCAAGTGGTATTGGTGGAAGGGGTCTTCAAAGGTCTCTGCCCGAGCAGCCACGATGGGGTCGGAAGGGACGGCAAAGGGCAATTTGACGATGACCAAAGCCGAGAGCGCCTCGCCGGGGATGTCCACCCCTTCCCAAAAGGCGCGGGTTCCCAAGAGCACCGCGCCCTCGCTGGTGCGGAATTCGTCGAGCAATGCTTGCGGGGCTGCGCCGCTGCCCTGTTCATACACGGCCAAGCCTGCTTCCAGCAAGGCCGGGCGAATGGCCCGCGCGGTGCGCTGCAATTGAGCATAGGAGGTGAAGAGGGCCATCAAACGCCCGCGGGTGGCGATGGCCAAGTCAATCAGCCCTTGCTCCACTGCCCGTTGATAGCGTTGGCGGTCGTTGGGCTCGGGGATGTCGTTGACCACATAGAGCAGGGCTGCTTGTTTGTAGTCGAAAGGGGAGCCCAAAATCAGTTCGTCGGCGTCGTATGCTGCCAGGCGGCTGCGGAGATACTCCAAATCGCCGCCGATGGTCAGCGTCGCGGATGTGAGGATGACCGACGATTTGGCGTACCAAATATGATGCTGCATTTGCGAGGCCACTTCCAGGGGCGCGGCGTGTAGCGAGAGCCCCCGCGACCGCGGCTTCATCTGCACCCAATAGATCATCCCTTCGCTCGGCTCGGCAATCAGAGCGTGGATTTGGGCCGCGGCTTCGCTCAGCCGAAAGCGGAGGTTTTCGACTTCGCTGGCAACATCTTGAATTTTGGGGTCTTGTGCGGGCAAGCCCATATCGAGCACGGCGGCTCGCAATTGCCGCAAGGTTGTGTCCAAATCGCTGAAGGCCTGCGCCGCTTCTTCCCAAGCCGCGTTCACCCCATCCCAATAGGGCAACGTGCGCACGGCCGGGGTAATCCGCACCTGCTGAGGATATTGCCCCAGCGCCCGCCCTTCTCGTTGGTCTTCCAGGAATTCATGCAAATTGGCGAAGACGGCTTTGAGGGCTTCCTCTGCCAAAAAAGCATAAGTGGTCGCCGTTTCGACATGCTGGGCCAGGCGTTGGTAGTCGGTTTTGTCGGATTTGCGCGCGGCCGAAAGCAGGCGCCCGAGGAAGCCAGTGCGAGGGCTGCCCAATTCCGAAAACATGCGGCGCAGGTCAGCCTGGGTGATGGTGAAACTGAGGGCCTGGGTGGTAGCCGATTCCAAATGATGGGCTTCATCCACAATGAGATAATTGTATTCGGGAAGCACCCGACTGCCCGACGCGACGTCGCTCAACAAAAGGGCATGATTGACCACCACAATATGGGCCTGCTCAGCGGCCTGGCGGGCCTGCTGCAAGGGGCAAAGCCCGTGGGTATGCCGCACACACGCCTCGGCCGTGCAGGCTGGCGCATCGGCAGAAAGCCGTTGCCAAACCGCGTTTTCCGCCGCACCCCGCAAGGTGATTTCGCTCCGGTCGCCGCTGCCGCCCTGATGCAGCCAGACCAACACTTTCGCGAGCACCCGGGCTTCTTCGGGGCGGCGCACCTTTTGCTCCAGGAAGCCCTCCAACCGATGCGGGCAGAGATAGTTGGCCCGCCCTTTGAGCACAGCAGCCCTCAGGCGCTCGCCCACCACGGCTTTCACCGTGGGGATGTCTTTTTGGAGCAGTTGGTCTTGGAGGTTTTTCGTATTGGTGGAAACCACAACCCGCGTGTTGTTTTCCAAGGCAAAGCGCGCAGCCGGCAGCAAATAAGCGATGGATTTTCCCGTGCCCGTGCCGGCTTCCACGATGAGGTGATGGGGCTGGGAAAGGGCCTGGGCAACCGCGCGGGCCATGGTGACTTGCTGCGGGCGGTGCTCAAATTGGGGGAAGTGTTGCGCCAGCGCGCCGCCGGGCTCCAACATGGCCGCAACTTCGTCGGGCGAAAGAGGTTTGGTCGCCTCAGGCTGCGGGAGGGACGACTCAGAGGGCGGCCGCGGCCTGTGCGGATAAAGAGGCCGTGGGCTGGGCTTCTCACCAGCCCGCTGTTTGCGAAACAGCACCTGTTGAAACAACCAGGTGCCATCCCACTGGGCGTCAACCCCCAGCCGCACAATTTTGGCCACCAAATCTAATGGCAAATCTTCGGCCAAGGCGGCCAGCTTCAAATAAAGGTGTTGGTTGACCCGCGCGTCATCCAAGGCGCGGTGCGTCGCACGCAGGGGAATGCCCAGCATGTGCCCCAATGCACCCAGGCCATAACGGCTGGCCCCCGGCAAGAGCACCGACGCCAATTCGTAGGTGTCCACAACCGGATTGTCGAGGAAGAGGCCGGCTTGCTCCAAAAAGCCCAAATCAAAGCGGATGTTGTGCCCCACGATGACCGCATCGCCGATGAAATCGCGCAGACGGGGGAGCACCTCGTCAAGGCTCGGCGCCTGCTGCACCATGTTGTCGGTGATGCCAGTCAGGTTGGTGATAAAAGCCGAAATGTGCCCCCTGGGGCGCACCAATGTGGTCATTTCCGCTTCTGTGCGCCGAGCGGTGAAACGCACTGCACCGATGTCAATGATTTCATCCGTCGTTGAGTCCAGGCCGGTCGTTTCCAAATCTAAGGCGACAAAAGTGGTCATGGGCTGCCTTTCAGGGAATTCTCGGGCAGATGTTCGGATATTATAACCCAGTTAGTGGGGTGGTTGCCTGGGCGCGGGTCGCAGGGATTGGGGATTAGTTACTTGGTTGCTTGGTTACTTGGTTACTTAGTTACTTGGTTACTTGGTTGCCTGGTTGCCTGGTTACTTGGTTGCTTGGTCGTTTGGTGCCCCCTTGCAACGCCTTTTGGGCGGTAGGGGTGGCGCGCTGCTCCGCGTTGGGATGCACACGGAGGCACAGAGGGCACGGAGAGGGGATAGGGCAAGGCACGCCTTGCCCCTACACAAAAAATCGGCGG
>Ga0256914_1000484_pt1 | contig 39477 bp, 33 predicted proteins | sample HulkmetaG_FD_191571 | JGI IMG/M metagenome (GOLD analysis project Ga0256914, IMG submission 191571) | Hydrothermal chimney microbial communities from Main Endeavour vent field at the Juan de Fuca Ridge, Pacific Ocean - Hulk | ecosystem: Environmental > Aquatic > Marine > Hydrothermal vents ... | reverse complement strand
TCTTCTCCTTTCTTCAGAAAAATTCTCTCTGCTGGCGGCTTCATTCCATCGGGAGTTTTCTCCTTCCTGTAAAAGCGAGCGAAATAATAACCATCATCAAGGAAAACGATATTCCACAAGGATGGCTTTATCTCCTCAATGATTTCACGAGTCTTAAGGTCAATTATTTTCGTTATCCCTTCATCAGCTCCTCCAATTGAGAAATTATAAGCTAATCTTTTCCCTTCTCTGTCAACGGTAAAGCCCTGAAGGAGAACCTCATCACCAAGTTCTTCTTCAAGCTTTTTGGAATCAACTATAATTTCTTCAGTCTCGAGGAGTTTTATGAGCTGTCTTCCTGCTTCATTCATCTTCACAAAGGTTCCTCTCTTTGTAATTTGAGCCTCCCAGATATTGGGCAGGTAATAGTACGTTCTCACATCATCAATTAGCTTTTCTGGCAAATCTCCAATAAATTCCCTGAAGCGTTTGTTCTCATCCTCAATGAACTTTAGAACCCTCTCATCATTCAGATTCTCCATCCACCGGTAGGAGTCCTCCATGGTAGCCACCATTAAGATGCTGAGCTTAGCGTTATTAAATGCATTATGGTAGTCATAAACTAACCTTAAATACACAATAGGTAAATTTTTGATGGTGGTAACAATGATTCTTAGAGGTAAAGTCGTTGGTAGTGAAATTCCACGCTTCAAGCACCGATGGTTTGGAATTCTTGAAGTTGAAGCTAAGGGAGAGAGGTATAAGCTCTACATGAGTGGTGTTGCTCAATGGTTTGTAACTGGAGATGAAGTTGAAATCCATGTGAAAGAGAAGCCAAAAGTCAGAAATGGTGAGAAAATTCTTGATTTTGATGATTATGAGCTTTACAAGTTCTATCAGGGCGATAAAATTAAAGTTTGGCCATTGTGGGGGAAGGAATATGAGGCAAAGCGCTATTCTCCGCTAACTGGTGAACTGCTCTATACCTATAAAATTAAGGCGAGGGAAGCAACTTATGAGAGCGACTTTGAGGCAATAGCGGAGCTTGAGCAGTATCACTACGCATCTCAGAAGGAGAAAGTTGCTCTCTGGAGATGTGAGAGGTGTGGCAATGTCTTCGAAGCAAATACAAAGCAGAAATGTCCGAAGTGTGGGGGTGAAGACGTCCACATCTTGGAGATTAAAGGCTCAACCCCTGCCTCACGCTTCTTAATCCTTGAGCTTGAGAACAGAGAGGAATATGAGCCAAGAATATTAGCTTATGTTAGAATTGACCCTCCAATTCCCTTGATGCACAGGCGGTTGCCTAACGGTGAAATAGAGAAGAACATTCGTGAGAGGGTCTTTCCAGAGGACTGGTTCCACCCGGCATTCTGGCCAGAGAAAATTTTGAAGGAGCTTTATGAAGAGCTCAAGAAGAAATATCCTAAAAAAGTTGCCCGCTCAATGCTCTGGGAGAAAGCAAAATGGCAAGCCTTAAGGGAGAGCAACACTGCTGGAGCGAGAATTGCGAGAGTTGTTGTTCATCCGGACTACCGTTCCGATGGACTTGGTCAATTGAGCGTTAAAGCTGCTCTGGAGTGGATAGCTGAGAGAAGAATTCCAGAGATGAGAAAAAGAAAACACATTGTTGAGACCATAGCTCAGATGGCCAGATATAATCCCTTCTTTGAAAAAGTTGGCTTTAAGTTCCTCTGGGAGACTGCAAGTGGAAGACCTGTTCTATTTTATCCGCTGACTGATGAAGCCAAAGAATACATTGAAAGATTTTTGAAAGAAGACCCATATGCCCCCAAAGACGGAAGACTGTGGAGGCCAAGCTATGGAAAAGTTGAACCATTAAAGAGCTCGATAATTTTCAAAAATGTAAGCAAGGTCTTCGAGAGCGAGCTTGACATAAAAGGTCTTCCTGAGGAAATTCAAAAGCTTTTGAAGGCTTTTGGAGTAAGATACAGGGTTATTCAGAGACCCGTTCTGAGAAATCTCAACTTTGAAATCAAACCAAGAGAGTTGATTGTGGTTGTTGGAGCTAGCGGTGCAGGTAAGACAACTCTGCTGAGGTTAATTCTTGGAGCGGCTAAAGGTTACTGGGAAGAGAAATACAGACCGACAAGCGGAGAAATTGAAGTGCCAGAAAACGTTAAGGTCTCGGTCATGATTCCTGGAGAATTTGAGCCGGAGTTTGGAAGTGAGAGTATATTGGAGCACGTTTACAGGAAAATCAAGGATCTGAATGCAGCAGTTGAAGTTTTAAATCGCTCTGGTTTGAGCGATGCTGTGCTTTACAGGGCAAAGTTTAGTGAGCTTTCCACGGGACAGAAAGAGAGGGCTAAAATTGCATCTCTGCTTGCGGAGAAGCCGAATCTATTACTTATGGACGAGTTTGCTGCGCACCTTGATACACTGACAGCCATGAGGGTTGCAAAGAAGGTCAGCGAGATAATTCGTGAAGCCGGCATTACGGCGGTGATAATCACCCACAGACCGGAGGTCGTTAAAGCCCTTGATCCGGATAAAGTGCTCTTTGTTGGCTATGGAACGGTTAGAACTCAGAGTAGAACACACAATATATCAAAAAACGCCGAACCAAGCCAGTGAAGGAAAAAGCTTGGAAGAAAACTCTGTCCTTTCAAGTCCATTTTAGCGAAGAGGATTCCTGCAAAAAAGGCATAGGGGATTTCAACACCGGGTTTGCCAATATGGACGAGGGTGTAGGGAAGGTCTTGGGCAAGAATTGCCAGCCACTCATTCTTTTCTGCCAGGGGGAACAATAAAATCCCCCTATAAAACGCTTCATGAGCAAGCATTATCAATCCAACCGTTGTCTCCTTCAAAAGAAAATCTGACCACCCAGAATAGCTAAAAATTGGGTAGTAGTTTTTCATGGCAGGAACCGTGGTACCATAGAAGCTCACTGGGATTGATACCAAAAAAAGAACTGCAAACCATTTGTATCCATCTTTTTTTCCAAGCTGAAAACCGAGGCTTTCTGGCTTAAATCCTAACAGATAGGCCAAGGGTAATGGCAGGAGAATATAAAAGAGGATATCATAAGCCGCCCATTGGAAGACATTGTTTCCCCTGTGCCATGTTAGGGGAATGAAAACCAGCGAAAGTGCATAGAGAATCCACGGATTTTTTTGGAGCTTCATGCTAAATGTTTATCATAATGGAAATAAAAGGTTTGGCATTGCTTTGTGCCTGTCTCTATGCTCTGCACCTTGTGAAGGTAAAAATAAACAGCTCAATGGCATTATGCACTTTCATTCTCAAGGCTTTCTTCTGCCATCTTTTTGGTAGCTTCCCTTTTTGTACTGGCGGCTCTTTTTCTTACAGTCTTTGATTTTTTGGTGCTCTTTGTTGACTTCTCATCTGATTCCTCCTGTTCTTCACCTGGCTTTTCTGTTTCTCCTGTTTCTTCTGTTTCGGCCTTTTCTTTGTCTCCTTGTGTTTCTTCTGTTTCAACTTTCTCTTCCGGTGGTTTTAGAAGCTCCTCTACACTCGGTTCAAACTCAACTTCTTCATACCCTATGAACTTGAGATCGCTTTCAAGGAGTATCTCACCGAGAATCAAAGTGTTTTTGTCGATTTCGGGGTCTTTAAACACAACCTTAACATCCTTTTCCCCTACTTCAATTGTGACCTTACTTAGGTCAATTCTTGGGAGTCTAAGCTCTATGAGCCCCTTGACTTTCTCTATTGGATCATCGATTTTCTCAAGTATCTCAACCTCATAGAGGAGCGTCTTTCCCGCGAAGGGATGGTTAAAATCGACTCTTACTCTACCGCTTGAAACGCTCAGAACTCTACCTTTGAGCTTTTTCCCACTTTCTGTTGTTACCTCAACATCCATTCCCGGGAAGGGATAAAGCCCCTGCCTTCTAAACTGTCCGAGAGTGAATGTTTTGATGAGTTTTGGATCCCTTCTACCAAATCCCTTCTCAGGTGGAATGAGAATTTCATATTTCTTTCCAACCTCCAGGCCCTCAAGCTGTTCGTCGAGACCTTTTATAACATGCCCAGCACCAACTGCTATCGGGACAGGGCCGTATATTCCCTTCTCACTGTAAATGCCAGCATCCTTTGCAATTTCTTCAAAGGTCGTGTCAAAAATCTCCCCGGTTTCCTTTATTTTTCCAGTATAGTGGAGTCTTACGACGTCTCCCTTCTTTATCTTCATGAGCATAACCTCCTTCTCTTTTCGCTGCTCTGCTGCTCTAAGATTGAAGAGAGGGTTTTTAAGCTTTGCCGGAAGTGATAATTAGATGCTGCCTAAGAGTTAGATTGTATAGTCGCCAAAGTACCAGTGGTAACTTATCGGAAATTTTATAAAAACAGCCCCAAAATACTACCGGGTGTCGTCATGAAGTGGCGAGCAGTTCTGATAATCTGCTTAATCCTTGTAGGTGCAGCACTTCCAGCGGAGGCCCACAACGTAAGTTCAAATGTTTCTGTAGAAATAAGCCCAAATTCGGAGCTCTTCTCGGTGGTCTACTACCTTGCCTTCGGCAGAACTGATCCATTCATAATAAACAGGGGAAGCTATCTTAATGAGGTTGATTCATATTTCGGCGCATACAGAAACCATAAAGCTGTTGAGATGATCAAAGAACGTCTTGGAGATATTAATTCGATCCCGAATAGGGATATGGTGATTTTTAACCTTGAGGCTGCTCTGCTAATGTGCTCTGAACCCCCTGAGCTAAAGCCACTGGTGCCCTTGAACGACAGGTGGTTTCTTGACTTTCTGAATGCACTGAGGGATTTTGCAGAGAAAACGGATTTTATGAACTTTTATAACAGCCACCAGGACTATTATCAGGATGATTTGGAAATTTACATAAATGCATTGAAGCTCTTACCTCCCGATAAATTCATGGGAAAGTACGTTAATATCTCCAACGTGCACTTTGAGTTCCTTCATCCGTATCTGGTCGCAGTTCATGGCCATAGCTTTAATCCCAGTATAAACGGCACTCAGATTTATGGGGCAGGAGGTATACCGCCTCTTGTAAGAAGAGTACCTCAGAGGACAGATTGGAGCCATAGGACTGCTAAGGACACTATATTCGGCCTGCCTCTTAACAGGGACTTCATCAGGAACAGAAAGCTTGATGAACTCAACTACCTCGCATTTCTCTACCATGAACTCGGGCATGATATTACAAGCGAAGAACTCTGGAAAAGCCGCAACATCCTCTTAAACCTCACATATTTTGAGAGTATCATAGAGGATGACATGCCCTACTTAGCTCGCTATGACATGCACTTCTGGAGCAATGTAGGGATGATATACGAAGGCTTTGCTGACGGATGGGAGGACTTTGCTTTGAGCCATGTAAATCCAGTCTATGCTAACCTTTCGTTATGGATGCAAAGGGCGTGGGGGGAGTTCTGGATCAGCGAAATTGTAGATATGTACAAAAAATATGCACACATAAGCCTGAAAGAGGGCAAACCCCTGAATGATTATGTTCCTGAAATGCTGGAGGAGCTCAGGAGACAAATCCCTCCGAAGAAAGCTGAAGAGCTCTACAAAGAGAACATTCCGGTAACACCCCTCAGGGCACTTGATAAAGCCGCCGTTGCCGGAAGGATCATTGTTATCTACGGTACTCAGAACCCTGATCCCAAGGGTGTTAAGTACGATGAGGAAACAGCCGATACTGTGGCGGATTGTCTGAGGACTTTCTACTCCCAATGGCCAGAAAATGTTAATGTAGAGGTTAAGACCGACATCAACATCACCCATGAAGAGCTGAAGGAGAATCTCGTCCTCGTTGGTGGGCCTGTTGCCAACAAAATTGTTGCTGAGATGCAAAACTATCTCCCGCTTCACTTTGTGAAGTATGGCGATAAGTGGATTCTGGAAAAATCGAAACACTGGGATTGGAAAGTTACATCTTTTATACTTCGGGAAAACGGGGTTTATCCTGTCCTCGAAGGGTGGAATGCCAACTATTCCAACGCATCCGTTATAATGGCTATCAGAAATCCCTTTAATCCAGAGAATTATATCATCTGGATCGCCGGCACTGACAGGTATGGCACAAGAGTCTACAGGAATCCAACATACTATCTAAGTAGCTATGAAATCTTCGCAGGAAATGAAATGGAAATGGGATTTTATGTTCAGTCTTGATGCTCTTCTCCATTAGCTTCAGTCTTTATATGGGGTTTGCCTATAGCTATTGTGAAGCCTTTGAATGAGTCATCCTTCTTGTTAAATTCCAAAGCCAGCGGAAGGCCGTTATCCTCATTAAAAACTATCCTAACGATTCTAGCCCTCGAATGGTCATTTAAATAATCTTCTTTAAGCCTGTCATAGTTTTCAAGAGCACTGTTTATGCTGTCTTCATGCATCTCATAAATTTCGCGGGAATAGTTGCTGTGCTCCCTAATGGTTTTAACCATCTTATCTTTATTCAAGTTATCACCGAGTCCAGATTTCGCCTCTTCTCTTAAATACTTTTCTCTTCTCGGCGAATTTCAAGGCCTCTTCGAGCTTTTCTCTTGGAACATCGATACCATGGAGCTTCTTAAAAAGTCCGATAATCTCCTCCAATGTAAGTTCTGTCTTCTCTTCAAAGAGATTGCCTGCGAGGTTTATCATATCTTCGACGAAGTTCCATGGGAACACTATCCATGCCCAATCGATTTCTTCCCCGTAGTAATCCGGTTTAAAACGAGATCCCTTAATAGTTAGGAGCGTTGCAACCTTTACCTCTGCCGGTTTCTGTGAATCAACATAATTTTTTGCCAGCGTAAGGCTTTCACCTGTATCAGATATGTCATCAACAATCAGAACCTTCTTGCCCTCAAGGCTGTAGTTTGAGCCGTATTTAAGCCGGGCTTTTCCGTCTGGAGTTGCTGTGACTCCCCAGTGCTCGACTTTCACGCTCACGAGGTCTTTAATGCCGAGATAGTCGCAGTATAAACGAGCTGCAATCCATCCACCCCTGGCGAGACCTACGATGACGTCAGGCCTCCACTCACTCTCAAGAACCTTCCATGCGCCTTTTTTTGCCCATCTTTCAATATCTTCCCAAGAAGCCAAATAAGCCGGAAACTCTTTCATGATTTCCCTTACCAAAGTTAAAAGGCTGAAGTTTTTAAAGCTTTCTTTGATGAATAAATGTTAAATAAAGGGCGCGTTAGAATCCGCGCTCTTGAGTTCTCATATATTGATCCTCTTCCATATTGTTCCCTGTGGCGTGTCCTCAAGCTGTATGCCCAGAGCCTTGAGCTCGGCTCTGATTCTGTCTGCCAGAGCGAAGTTTTTCTGCTTTCTGAGCTCGGTCCTGACCTGAACCAGCAATCCTATAAGTGCTTCCTCCTCTCCTGCCTTTTGCTCCTTGAAGTATTCCTCAAAGATTCCAAAAATCTCCCCAACAATCCTGAAGAATTCCAGAGCTTTCCTGAGCACACTTTCTTTTGGCCTTTCAATCTTTGACAGGTATCTGTTTACACCATTCGCTACTTCGAAGATTGGCTTCATGGCCTCTGCAGTGTTGAAATCATCGTCCATTGCATCGTAGAACTTCTTTCTGGCATTTCTGATGATTTCGTAGAGTTCAAACTCTTTATTGTCCCATTTGAAGGAGAGCTCTGCCTTTTCAAGGGCAATTCTGATGTTCTCAAGCGTATTGTAGAGCTTCTCAAGATTGTTCTTGGCGTGTTGAATACCCTCTTCCGTATAGTCAAGGGGCGAGCGGTAGTGCTTCTGGAGAACAAAGAAACGTATGACCTCGGGGCTGTACCTTTTGAGAAGTTCTCTTATCGTTACGAAGTTTCCGAGGCTTTTACTCATCTTTTCCCCGCTTACCATGACGAAACCGGTATGAAGCCAGTATCTCACCCATTCTTTGCCGGTGCATGCTTCAGTCTGGGCTATTTCATTCTCATGGTGCGGGAAGATTAAGTCGTTGCCGCCTCCATGGATGTCGAAACTTTCGCCGAGATATTTGGTGCTCATCGTGGAGCACTCTATGTGCCAGCCGGGCCTGCCCTCTCCCCACGGACTTTCCCACTTTGGCTCACCGGGCTTTGCCTTCTTCCAGAGAGCAAAATCTTCTGGATTTTTCTTGCCCTCACCCGGCTCGACTCTCGCCCCTTTCCTTAGCTCCTCAAGCTTGATTCCGCTGAGCTTTCCATAGCCCCCGAACTTCTGAACCTCGAAGTAAACGCCGTCGCTCCCCTCATATGCATATCCCTTTTCCTCAAGTTTTTTCACAAATTCTATTATCTCCCCTATGTGCTCCGTAACGCGTGGATAGATATCAGCGGGTTTGATTTTCAAGGCATTCATGTCCTCAAGGAAGTAGCGGAGGAATTTCTCAGCGAGCTCCTTTGGATCTTCTCCAGTCTCATTGGATCTTCTGATAATTTTATCATCTATGTCGGTAAAGTTCATAACCATCAGGACGGTGTACCCCCTGTGCTCAAGATAGCGTCTTATAACATCGAAAGCGACATAAGTTCTTGCATGACCGAGATGAGTGTAATCATAAACCGTCGGACCACAAACATACATCCTGACCTCTCCTTCTCTTAACGGCTTGAATTCCTCCTTCTGTTTTGTCAGGGTGTTATACACTCTAATTCCCATTTTTTCACCACCTCGCTAAGTTCTGGGTTATATCTTATTAGGTTATCGCTCCTGCTGGGGTGAGTGTGATATGTTTTGGGCATCCGATAATCTTTAAAGCCAATATTGAAAATTAATTAGGGTGGCCGAAAATGAGAGCAACACTCTTTCTTATGATCATGATTATCTTTGGAGCAGCATTACCTCTTACAGCAGCTTCAGGAGAAAAGCCGCTGGTTGTGACTTCAATAACACCGTTAGCGAGCATTGTGAAGGAAGCCTTTGGAGATTCAGTTGAGGTGGTTTATCTAATCCCTCCGGGGGTTGATCCTCATGAGTATCAGCTTACAGCCCAGCAGGTTGGAATGCTTGAGAAGGCCGATGTGATAGTGACAACGGGAGGGCACCTGCCGGCGGAACAGAGAATGGTTGAGCTCCAGAAGGAAGGAATTATTAGAGGATATGTCCTCTTGATAGAAGACTACCAGAAATTTGGCTTTCGCTACATGAAGGAGCACTGGTATAACGAAAAGAACAATCCTCATGGTGTATGGCTCGATCCATATAACGCCGTGGCGATAGCTGAGGCTGTGGAGGATTCTATTGTAAAGCGCTATCCTTACAATGCTGGTATCTATAAAGAAAGATTTGAAAACTTTAAACTTAAGGTTGAATCAATTGCCAGTGCTTATATGAAGGTTGTTTCTCGGGGGTCAAATGCAGTGATTCAGATGCCGTCCAATCAATATGCTGTTGAATGGCTTGGAATTAAGGCCCTTGCATCGATTAAACCTGAAGAAGAAGTTCCGGCGGTAGGAGTTGACGAGCTTTTGAAAACAGCGGAAAATGCCACCTTGATAGTGTATTCCTCAACCAGTCCAGAACAGCTTAAAAATGCTGCTTTAGATCTGTCAATGAAGAGCGGCAAACCTCTGGCAGATATTACCGTCTTCTGGAAGGATAAGCCTTATACAGAAATTCTGGAGAAGAACACCGCTCAGATAATCAAGGCACTTTCGGGAACGGAGATCGTAGAGAGACCTGTCAGGAACAATAATTGGATAGCGTATATTTTTGCCTCTCTCATTGTTGGCATTGTCCTCGGGGCCGCAGTGGGTTTCATTATAAAAGGCTAACTTACCACTTCCATCCAGAAAATTTTAAATACTATTGTTAGGTTAAACTTACATGATAAAAATGAGACGATTGGCTTTATTGGTCACTATTTTAATCACTGTAATGAGTATTTCAACATATGTTTCCGCTCAAGAGGAAATAAAAGTTTTCAGCATAGATGACATTATTCCCGGTGATGGGCAAGTTCTGCTCTTTGCTGGATATCAAATTCTTACAGGCTGCGACTCCCAGCAGGGGTGCGGGAAGGAGGGAAAACTGAGCTGGTATCTCTATGAAGATGGAAAGTTCTACAGGGTGGATTTTGGAAGATATACCCCGCTATTCTGGTGGAATGGCTGGATTCTGGCGAAGATCATACCATATCATCTCTCCGTGATACGAATGCGAAACTGGAGCATCCAGCCTCTCTTCAACATGAGTATTCACATGTGGAACATGTATTTCAACGGGAATGAAATTGTTATTGCGGAGAAAAATGGTTACTACAATTCAACCACCCTCTACTTCTTCAACGGGACCCTTCCAATGCGCTCTTTAACACTGGATGGGGAGGTTGTTGATGCTCGCTATGGAAATGAAGCTTGGATATTTTCCTGTGTAAAAAGAATTCGTAAAGGCTCTGAGATTGATTACCTGGAAGAGATCCATGTGCTCAAAAACGGAAAAATCTTCACATTCAACACCTCGCATTTCATCGAGGATTACTCCTTCAATGGAACACATCTTCTGATCGAGATCAATGATTATATCAATAAAACTCCCTGGTATGCCCTCTATCTATGGAATCTAACCTCATCTGAGTTTATTCTGAATATCACGTACCCCTATATTGGTCTCTCAGTCTACGGCTGGAATGGGACATGGTATCTTGGGGATGAATATTCCCTTTATTCTCAGAATCCACAGCTATATCGTCTTGAAGGGCACAATTTAACACCTACAGCATCCGGTTATGTCTATGTAGAGGGTTACAGAAACATATCGCCCAAACTTGTCGTCGGGAATAAAATAATATCCCTCAGAGGACTTGCTGAAACAAGAGTGAGGATAGAGCATTATCTTGGTTCAATGGATTACTGGTCTTACTTAAGGGGAACTGCTCCCTTTGGTGATGGTGTGGCATATATTCGATATAAGGATAAAGAGCGGAAGCTGGTAATAGTGAGAGATGGCATGAGGCAGGTTTTTCCTCTCGGCGAATATTTTGGTGGGTTCAGCATAATACCCGCCGGGAAGGAGCTGTTTATATACAGCTACTGGAACGATGGGAGCTCAAGGCTTTACATATACCGCGAAGGAAAGCTTGAAGAGCTGACGGATAAGCTTAAGGACGTTTCCACGCCTCTGAAGATGGAGGAATTTCGGATTGAATCTGTTTTCCCATGGAGCAAGGGGTTGTTCCTGATTATAAAGCCCCTCTGGGAGGGAAGGCTGCTTTACTATTACAACTGGACAAATTTTACCCTTATAGGACTGAACTTTAAACCTCTTGGGGGACTTGGAGAATTCTACGTCCTAAACTCTCAGGGTGGAATATCCTACCTCTATAACGGCTCCTGTCTGTGGAAAGCTGATACCCTTCATGGGGAGTATGCAGGAAAATTCTTCATAGCCAGAAATGGAACGGCAACCGAAATCTATAATGTGAGCGAAAAAGGGTTTAGAAGAGTTCTCTATCTTGGAGTCCCCCTGAAGTTCCTCTACAGAACAGGTAGTTATCTCATTTTTCAGCAGGAAGGAACCGATATATGGGCTATCTTCAACGGAACTTCTTTTATCCGCCTTCCTGTAAAAGGGCATGTACTTGAGCTACCAGATGATAGAGTAGCAATCTTGGAACATGGAAACCTCTACTTCTGGAATTTCAAAAATTTAGAAAAAATTGGGGAGTTCACCAAAAATCTGGTTCCTGTAGATTATAAAGGAGACATGATACTTGGAGAACCTGCTCCTTCCAAGGCATTTAAATCCCTCTACTTTTACAATGGCTCCCTCAATATGCTCTTCCCTCCGAAAAATGACACTCTCTACTACTATCTTAACGGCACTGTTCTGGAGCAGAAGTGCAGATTTTTCCTCTTCAAAAGATGTAACTACACAGTCTTTGATCTCAGCAGACACAGACTTGGAGAATTCACGGGGAAGGATTACTTCGGCTATTCCTTCTGGAATGGAAGTATGTACTTTACAAACGGCACGCACCTGATAGAAATGAGTGGAGGAAACCCAAAGAGCATAAAACTGCCGTTTGAGATTGAGGGAGCTTCAATGGTATCTTCTAAAAGAGGACTCGTTGTCTTTGGTGGAGATAAACTTCTGCTGTATAACGGTACCTTCAGAAATCTTTCTGGGGAGTTCCTCAGTGCTTACAGAAATCAGCCCTATTATCCCTCAACCCAACTGAAGCTCTGTAAAAAAGTGCCTTTCAAAAAATCGGATGAGAATATAACCCCTTCATCACCATCAAGTTCAATTTCTTCTCAAACATCAAGCTCTACTTCAACTTTATCCTATAGTTCCACACAGCTTTCCAATGTTTCCACCGGAATCCCTTGGAAACTTCTTGGAGGATTGGCTGTTATCCTCTTAATTGGAATAATTTACAAAATGAGGGGAGGGAGATGATCACTCCCTCTTGTATGGCTTACCGTCCCACTTGGGCGGTCTGGCTCTTCCTATGATTCCTGCGACCACTATCAAGGTCACTACATACGGCAGGGTTGCAATAAACTGCCACGGCACGGTTCCTGCCATCCATGGATTGTTCTGTATCCATATGGCTAAGTTGTCGAAGAATCCGAAAAGAAATCCTCCAAGCAGTGCCAAAATTGGATTCCATCCGCTGAAGACCATGTTTGCAAGGGCTATGAATCCCCTCCCCGCGGCTATCTGCTTCGTTACCGTTCCGAGCCAGTCTACGCTGAGATAAGCCCCTGCAGCTCCAGCCAATGCCGAAGCAAAGAGTACTGCACCGAAGCGGTAAAGCTCAACGTTTATTCCGAGGGCATCAGCGGCTTCAGGGTTTTCCCCCACAGACCTGATTCTCAACCCGAGAGGTGTCTTGAAGAGCATCCACCAGACGAGGATTGTAACTATAAATGTTATTACCACCATCGGACTGAGGGAATTTCCAAAGGCATCCATCCACAGAGGTTTGATCTGAGCATAGCTTGGTACCTGATGTTGACCAGCAGTTCCCCAGTATGCTCTTATCCCGAACGCCACAGCTCCGTAACCGAGCAGGTTTATACCTATACCGGGTATAACATGATCACCTTTAAGATAGACTGTGAGGATTCCATGGACGGCACCGATGAGCATGCCAACGAGGGCTCCGCCAAGTATTCCAGCCCATCCACTGTGAGCAAGCTCGGCTATTATAGTGCCGAAGAATGCCGAGAGCATGAGGATTCCTTCATAGCCGATATTGACAACACCTGCTCTCTCACTGACGACAGCTCCAACGCTCGTAAGAACTATTGGCACCATGGCCGCCAGTGAACCGAGGAGCAGACCCACAATCATGCTCTCGTTCACTTTGATCCCCTCCTGAAGAGTTTCTTGAACAGGTCAGCCAAGCCGGGAACGGCAACAGCAACGATGATGATGCCTTCTATGATTTTAACCATCTCAAGGGGGACACCGGTCTGTTGCATTTGTGTGGCACCGGCATTCAGCATGCCGAAGAGGATTCCTGCGAGGATTATGCCAAGGGGATGATTCCTGCCGACGAGTGAAACACCTATGCCGTCAAACCCATATCCTGAAACGTTGGCCAATCCTTGGGTTATTGCATAGCCTGGTGGAACTCCCATTACCTGAACGGCTCCAGCAAGACCTGCTGTCATGCCACCAAGCACGAATGACCATATAGCGGCGATCTTTGGATTAATACCCCCATATCTGGCTGCTGTGGGATTTTGCCCGCTGGTTCTGAGCTCATAGCCAAGCTTTGTATGCCACATCACGACGAAAATAACAATCGCCGTGATGACTGATACTATGAAGGCCCATGAAAGGCTGGTATTTGAAATGAGAAGTGGCAATCGGGCACTCGGGGGAATTGCAAGGGTGCTGTTGGGATCTTTGGGATTATAAAAGACATCCAAAGCGAGCCAGCCCACAATATAGACGGCTATCCAGTTAAACATGATAGTTGAGATGACTTCGTGAACCCCCCGGTAGACTTTGAGAACTGCTGCCGGGAGTGCCCACAGGGCACCTATGAGAATACCAGCTATCATGCCAGCTATTGGATTTTGGAGATATTGGGTTACAGCAACGGCGGTTATTGCTCCAAAGTAGACCGTTCCCTCTGCGCCGATATTGAAGAGGCCCGTTCTGGCTCCAATTGCAAATGTCAGGGCGGTTAGGATAAGAGGTGTTGACTTGCTCAGCGTTTCAGCTATTCCATCGACAGAGCCAAGGGCACCCGCTATCAAGGCCTTATAAGCGTCGACAGCACTATATCCGCTTGCCCAGAGGACTATAGCTCCTATGAAAGCTCCGATCAATATAGCCAAAACGCTCTCTGTGAAAGGCTTTACGTAACCTCTGAGCTCTCCACTCACGCTCATTCTCTGACACCTCCCATCATGAGACCAATCTGCTCCTCTGTAACCTCGTCAGGCTTTACAATGCCCATGAATTCACCCTCGTACATTATTGCCATCCTGTCACTCAGCTGAAGAACCTCATCAAGATCTGCAGAGACAAGAAGAACACCCTTATTCTCGTTTCTAAGCTTTACAAGGTAGTTTCTGATGTATTCTGTTGAAGCTACATCCACACCTCGCGTTGGCTGGGCGGCCACTATGAACTCGGGCTTTTTGCTGACCTCTCTTGCAACTATAAGCTTCTGCTGGTTTCCGCCGCTGAGGGATTTAACTGGGGCTTTTGTTCCAGGTGCTATTATCTCAAACTCGTCAATAAGGGCCTGGGAATGTCTCTCCACCCTGCTCCAGTCTATAAGAGAAAATCCCTTTGAGAACTCTTCCTTCCAGTGAAGTCCGAGGATCGAGTTTTCCATAACGCTCATTTCAAGAATAAGTCCCATGTGAGTTCTGTCCTCTGGAATGTGGGCAATACCGAGGTCATACAGATTGCGAGGGGCTTTGCCTGTTATATCCATACCTTTCAGGATTATTTTCCCCTTTTCAACTTTTCTAAGTCCTGTTATAGCTTCTACAAGCTCACTCTGACCGTTACCTTCAACACCGGCTATACCGAATATTTCACCAGCACGGACTTCGAAGGAGAGCCCCTTAACAGCTTCCTCACCGCGATCTCCCTTTACCCAGAGGTTCTGAACCTGCAGTATCGGTTCTCCCGGTTCCTTTGGTGGTTTTTGAATTCTGAGAACAACATCCCTTCCAACCATCATTCTGGCGAGGAGCTTAGGCGTAGCCTCGCTGGTATTGACGGTCCCTATTACTTTTCCCCTCCTTATGACAGTTACACGGTCGGTTATCTCCATGACTTCATTAAGTTTATGGCTGATGAAAATTATTGTCTTACCTTGACTTTTGAGCTTTCTCAAAACTTCAAAGAGCTCGCGAACCTCTATAGGGGTCAAAACTGCAGTGGGTTCATCCAAAATGAGAACATTAACATCTCTAAAGAGCATCTTGAGAATTTCTATTCTCTGCTGGACACCCACTGGAAGGTTCTCCACAGGAACTTCAAGCGGAACCTGAAAGTTAAGCTCATCCATGAGCATCTGAAGCTTCTTTCGGGCTTTTCCAACATCTATCTTTGAAAGCAGTCCATGACCTTCCATCCCAAGAATGATATTTTCAAGGGCGTTGAAAACCTCAACGAGAGTAAAGTGCTGATGCACCATTCCAATACCATTCATTAGAGCATCAGCTGGGCTCTTAAAATGAACCTCCTTTCCATGAAGGTATATCCTTCCCTCAGTAGGCTTAAGCATTCCAAATAGGACCTTCATAAGGGTTGTCTTACCTGCTCCGTTTTCACCGAGGAGTCCCAGAATTTCTCCTTCATAAACTTTCAAATCAACGCCTTTTAAGGCCTCTGTGCCATCTGGATAAATTTTGACGATGTTCTTCATCTCGAGCACTGGAACTCTCTCTGCATCCATTGAATCACCTCCAAAGAGTGAAATAAAAAAGGAAGGAATTCACTGTTTGTGTTGCTTGTAATAATTAAGTGCCCAATCAGCACCGAAGCGATAACCACCTTCAAACTTGTATAGAACCGGGATTTCCATACCAAGAACAATACCGATGGTGTTCTTGCCGTCGTTGAGTGCTATTAAAGTCGCTAATGCTCCTGCCAAAGCAGAACCCTCATTTTCTTTAAAGAGAACCATTTGGACGTTATGCGGCATTTTTGGATCATAACCATCTATGATAACGAATCTCTGCTTCGGATACTCTGCGGCAACCTGTTTGACAGCTTTGGTCATCATGAATCCTACAGCAATGATTATATCATACTGCCCACTCTTGGCAAGGGTTCTTAGGTTTGGCAGATAGTCGTTCTCGCTGTTGCTCTGGAGCTGGGTAAGCTGAAGTCCAAAGTCTTTGGCTGCCCTTTCAGCTCCCATGTATGCCATGTCGTTGAAGCTTAGATCACCTCTTCCGCCAATATCATATACAATTGCTATCTTCTTTGTGTTCTGTCTCTCATTAATGGTTTTGTTGAAGTAAGTTTCAGGCTTAGGAGCACTGGCTGCCCATTCTTTGGCGAGTTTTTCCATCTGGTCCAAGCTTGTGCTCTTTCTGAGGGCTTCAATCTGGCTTTTATCAGTAGCCTTCGGGATGATTATCTTCCCGCTAATGATGTCTTGCTGGAGCTGTTCAACAGCCTTCCATATCCAATCCGGAACCTGAGCACGGGTCTTGTTCAGAGTCTCAAAGAGTTGCTGTTCATTCTGGAACCCCAGCTCTTGAAGCTTCTTCTGTCTGACATCTGCCGGCAGTGAATTGAACATGTCCTCAACGTCTTTTATGGTGCTGAGCTTAACGCCACCCTCCTTGAGGCCAAGCTCAACAACACCACCTCTGAATTGATTTTCTTCCGCCTGCTTGACTGCGTTGTAGACACCGACGTCAACACGCTTCATCATGCTTGCGATTATAACTCCCGGTTTAATCCAGTCTTGGGCTGAATCAACACCTATTGCAAAAGGTGGTCCCATCTTCTTATTGTTGGCTTTGAGGTAGTTACCAACTGCTTCGAAAACACCGAGACCTGTTCCACCGGCGACTTGGTAGATGACCCATGCACCTTGCTGGAGTTGGGCCTGTGCGGCAGTCTTACCCTTAGCTGGATCACTAAATGAACCCGTATAGGTGTAGAGAATATTTATCTTTTCGCTTGTGGTTCCTCCGCCACTTATGCAGCCGCTGGCCACTATGCTGAGAGCCAGAAGGCCTATCATTAAAAAGGCAAGTGACTCTTTCCTCATTTATAAAACACCTCTGGAAGTTCTTCAGAAGCATAGAGATTTTTCAAAATATATACTTTATGGTTTCTCATGATGACACAGATTTAGAAAGAATTTTAACTCCAATGCAGAATTTTTTACGATGGATATGCTCAAGGAAATCGCCAATCTTGAGAGAGGAATAGTTCTGCTAACAGGAGATGCAAAAAAGCTTGGGAGAATATATATAAAATCATGGCTGGATAGAGGTTTAACAGTTCTGGCTGAAGATTTGCCCTTTGAGTTAAGTGGGAGGAATCTCTTTATAGGATCCCCATACAAGAGGTTCTCCTTTGACGCATATTTGATTTTAAATCCTCTATCAGGACCAAAAAATTCACGTGCAAGGCTTTATAACTGGCTGGAAGAAAATAAGGATAAGCTGATTCTTCTATACGAGAGAAAATACGTGAAAGATTCGATAGCACATTATGGAATTAAAGAATTAATCAATTACTTAATTGCATACAAGCGTGAAACTGTTGGTTTTGAGAGGGTAGATGTTTATAGATTTGAAAAGGGAAAAGTCGTTGAAAAAAAGTGTTATATACGACGAAAATAAATAAAAATGCCCAATGAAGAGCGGTTTCGGGTCTGAGATATGATGACACCAGCTATCGCTGAGGGCTATTTCTTCTTCAAAGCAGATATCCAAGGAGAAGGCCTGCAATTACCTCCCAGCGGGTAAAGAGCGGTGCATTTTTCAGAGGATTCTGCAGGCTGGTCATCATGGGGGCCTTTGAGCGGTTTATGCCAGTTTTATATCGCTTTCAATAGGAAAAGCCTTAAAGTCTTCACACCCTCAGTGAATTGGGTGATGGCATGTTTGGAAAACTGAAGGAGAAATTGGGATCATTCGTTGATAAGGTGGCTCAAACCGAGATAAGCGAGAAAGATGTTGAGAAAGCGCTATGGGATCTGGAGTTGGAACTTCTTGAGGCCGATGTTGCCCTTGAGGCAGTTGAAGAGCTCAAAGAGAGAATAAAAGAGCAGCTGGTAGGGCAGAAGGTTAAAATAGGAACTAATAAAAAGAAGATTGTTGAGGATGCCGTTAGAGAGGCAGTTCTTGAGCTTATAACTCCCGAGAAAAAGTTAAACTTTCTTGAGGCAATAAGATCGAAAGGAGATAAACCATTTGTTATAGCATTCGTGGGCTTTAATGGGAGCGGAAAGACAACGACAATAGCTAAACTGGCCCACTGGCTCAAGAAGAACGGCTTGAGTGTTGTCATAGCTGCCAGTGACACCTTCAGGGCCGGGGCGATAGATCAGGTGGAAGAACACGCTAAAAGGGTAGGTGTTAGAGTAGTTAAACATTCATATGGAGCAGACCCTGCGGCAGTTGCCTATGATGCAATAGAGCATGCTAAGGCCAGAGGCATAGATGTTGTCCTCATAGATACTGCTGGGAGAAATGAAAGGAACAGAAACCTCATGGATGAAATGAAAAAGATAGTTAGGGTTGCAAAGCCTGATTTAGTAATTTTTGTGGGAGATGCCTTGGCTGGAAATGCCATAATAGAACAGGCAAGACAGTTTAATGAGGCGGTGAAAATAGATGGTGTCATTCTTACAAAACTCGACGCAGATGCTCGTGGTGGTGCCGCATTAAGCATAAGTCACGCAATTGGAGCGCCGATACTCTTTATTGGCCTTGGCCAGGGATATGATGACTTAAAGCCCTTCGACGAGAGGTGGTTTGTGGAAAGGATTTTTGGGGAGGCTTAAAACATTCTCCCAATATTTTTCAAATCCACTTCAGCAGTCATGTCGATGTTTATAGGAGTGACACTAACCCTCCTCTCGACCTTCAGAGCGTAAGCATCCGTCCCGGGCTCAAAGTTTTTGCATCTCCTCCCGACGACCCAATAATATGGATTTCCCTTGGGGTCTATGCGCTCCTCGATGGTGGGATTAAACATCCTCCTTGCGAGCCGGGTTAGGACTATGGGAGTTTCTTCGGTGGCATCAGAGGGTATGTTCACGTTGAGCATATCAACACCCTCTGGGAGGCCCTTCCTAAGAACTGCCCCTGCTATCCTTCTGAGGAATCGAGAAGCGATTGAGAAATCTATTCCCTGACCATCTCCCAAAGTTTTTCTCCAGTCAACCTCAAGACTTATCGCTATACTGGGAATTTCGTGTGTAGCAGCTTCAATTGCGGCAGAAGCTGTCCCAGAGACTGTTATTTCTGTGCTGAGATTCTCACCGAGATTTATTCCACTTATAGCAAGATCGAAAATTCCGAAGCGGGCTATAGCAAATATAACACAGTCGACAGGCATGCCATCGAGAGCATATGCTGCCTTTGTTCCTTTAAATGCTACCCTCTTTGCTCTCAATGGCCTATGGAGTGTCATTGCTCTGCCACTTGCACTCCTCTGGAATAAGGGTGCAACTACATAAACCTCACCAAGTTCTCTGAGGGCATCTACAGCTGCTCGTATTCCCTTTGAATAGATTCCATCATCATTTGTTATCAGTATTCGTGGAGTTTGCATAATTAGAGATTGTAGCTCGTGGATAAAAGCTTTCCTACATATTTAAAAACCCTCAATCAAAGCGCACTCTGGTGAGAACATGACATTCTGGATCAGTGAGGATAACGTTGCAGGGAAGCCCGGTAAGGCCCTCTTCATAATCCTGCCCACGGTAGGTTGCTATCGCTTTAGAATAGGGAAAGCCTGCTATATGTGTTCCTATCCAGCAGCTGCGCCTAAGAAAAAGTGGAGTCAGGAAGCGATAGTGGATTACGTTCGCCAGGCCCTGAAGAAAATCAAGGGTAAAAAGGGCCCCTTTGCCGTGAGGATGTTCACCTCCGGCTCTTTCCTCGACAACGGTGAGCTGAAGCCCGAGACGAGGAGGAGAATCTTTGAAATCTTGGCGAAGATGGACAACGTCGAGGAGGTAGTGATAGAGAGCAGGAGTGAGTTGGTGCGCTATGACGCCGTTAGAGAGCTGGCCGAGATAGTCCCTGACAGGCACTTTGAAGTTGCCATCGGCCTCGAAACGGCAAACGACGACATCGCTGACGTCTCGATAAACAAGGGTAACACTTTCAAGGACTTCATTAGGGCGGCCGAGATAACACACAAAGCGGGGGCGAAGGTTAAAACCTACCTCCTCCTCAAGCCCATCTTCATGAGCGAGAGGAATGGAATGGAGGACGTCAAGGAGAGCATAGTCAGGGCCGAGCCATACACGGACACCTTCTCGATAAACATCACGGATATACAGAAAGGGACGCTTTACGAGCGCCTCTGGGAGAAAGGTGAGTACCGCCCACCATGGCTCTGGAGTGCGATTGAGGTCCTTATCTGGGCTAAAAAACGTTTTCCAGACAAGAGAATTTTAAGTGATCCGGTTGGAGCAGGTTCAAAGCGTGGACCCCACAATTGTCTGACGGATTACGATCGGGTTATAGGGAGAGCAATCAAGAGGTTTTCGGCAACGCAAGAGTTGGGTTATATCATCAACCTGCACCATGAATGTAGGAAAGAATGGTTGTTTGTAATTCAAGAAAACCTCCTCGATTGGCAGCTTATTATGTGGTGAATAGCAGTGCCCTTTATATTTGTAAAGGCATCTCAAAAAAAGCATGTCTAAAAATGGTCATTAAATCGCCTTAATAAGATCCTAACGAAGCATTAGTTCCCTCTTTTTGTTGAATAATTTTACATGAAACGAATATGTGAGAAAAACTTCAATATGCGAAAGATTTAAATGCTTTACATACGTAAAAGTATCAGCAGTTTGCAGGTGATGATTATGGCAGATGTCGAAATCCATAAGGAGGAATATCTCGTGGTTGGAAAAACAGAAGCAGTTGAGATTGACGTCGACACTTTTCTCTGCAAGGGGTGTGGTATCTGTTTGGAGATGTGCCCAAGGAAAGTCTTTGAATGGAGCAAGGAGCTGAGTGAAAAAGGTGTGCATTACCCTATTCCCATCCATGCCGATAAATGCGTCAAGTGCAAACTCTGTGAGCTTCTCTGCCCGGATTTTGCCATCGCGGTAAGGTGGTGACTCATGATTATTCGAGGTGATGAGCCTGAACAGCTCAGGCTCTTGAGGAAGCTCTACAAGCCGGGCAACTATTTTATGCAGGGCAATGAAGCTGTAGCATATGGTGCTCTTTTTGCAGGCTGCAGGTTTTATGCAGGTTATCCAATAACCCCATCCAGCGAAATAGCTGAAACTATGGCAAGAGAACTGCCGAAGCTTCGTGGATACTACCTCCAGATGGAGGATGAAATAGGAAGTATAGCGGCAATGATAGGGGCTTCTTGGACAGGTTTTAAGGTCATGACTGCAACAGCCGGCCCCGGTTTCAGCCTGATGCAGGAAAACCTTGGTTATGCTGTAATGACAGAGACACCTCTCGTTCTGGTTGACGTCCAGAGGAGCGGACCCTCCACAGGTCAAGCAACAAAGGGAGCTCAGGGAGATTTTTTCCAAGCACGATGGGGAACTCACGGTGATCATCCTATAATAGCGGTTTCGCCTGTAAGTGTTGAAGATGCCTTCTGGGAGACAATCCGGGCGTTTAATATGGCTGAAAAGCTGAGAACTCCAGTTATCGTTCTTTTTGATGGTGTTATCGCTCATACAAGAGAGCAGATAAGAATTCCTGATGTCTCTGAAGTTGAAATAACCTATCGTAAATTGCCTGCCAGCGAAAAAGAGGCAAAGCTTCCTTTTGGTGATCCTCATGGGGACGGTATTCCTCCAATGCCTCTCTTCGGTCGCGGCTATTTCACCCATGTCACTGGCTCGACCCATAAAGAAAATGGTCTAAGAGATGTCTATACACAGGAGGTTCATGACAGGCTTGTGAGGAGAATTCACAGGAAAATCGAAGAGCATAAAGAGGAAATACAGAAATGGGACGAGTATTTCACGGATGATATGGATATTCTTATCGTAAGCTGGGGTGTTTCAGCGAGACCTTCCCTTGGAGCAGTTCTCAAGGCGAGAGAGGAAGGAATTAGAGCTGGGATATTTGTTCCAAAAACCGTCCATCCCTTCCCCGGGAAGCGCATGAAGGAGCTCTCAAAGAATGTTAGAGCAATACTCGTTCCAGAGATGAACCTTGGACAGCTTATCTTAGAAGTGCAGCGTTATGTGAATGACAATATTGTAATTAAAGGCGTCAACAAGATTGGAGGAGTTCCTCTGAGGGTTGATGAAATCCTCCGGGAGATAAGGGGTGTTGCATGATGGCAGTTAAGATTTACTCCAAGTACGACAAGGTTAAATACCTGAGAAAAGAAGCTCTTCCGACTGCTTTATGTCCTGGCTGTGGAGGTGGAACGGTTCTCAATGCTTTTGCAAATGCCCTTGATGAGCTCAATCTTGATCCAAGGGACGTTGTTGTCGTTAGTGGAATTGGCTGTTCCGCTTGGATAGCATCACCCTATTTCTTGGCTGATACCTTGCACACAACCCACGGAAGGGCTATAGCTTTTGCAACTGGCGTTAAGGTTGGCCTGCCTGATAAGAAGGTTGTGGTGATAAGCGGGGATGGTGATTTAGCGAGTATAGGCGGAAACCATCTTCTCCATGCAGCAAGAAGGAATATAGACATAACTGTGATCCTCGTCAACAACTTTATCTATGGCATGACAGGGGGACAGGTCGCTCCAACAACTCCTTTCGGTGCGATAACAACGACATCTCCCTACAGGAACATAGAACATCCGCTTCAGATAAGTGAAACGGTAGCGGCGGCGGGAGCAAGCTATGTGGCCAGATGGACAACGGCACATATTTACCAACTCATAACCAGCATAAAGAAGGCCCTGCAGGTTAAGGGGTTCTCTCTTGTTGAGGTGATTTCTCAGTGTCCTGTTCAATATGGAAGGAGAAACAAAATGAAGGAGCCTGCAGAGATGCTCCGCTGGTTCCTTAAAAACAGTATTTCGCTGAGCAAAGCCAAAAAAATGTCTCCAGAGGAGCTGGAAGGTAAATTTATCATTGGAGAAATCGTGAATAGACAGAGACCCGAATTTACGGAAGAAATTAACAAGCTGATTGAAGAGGTAGCTGACCGCTATGGTTTGGGTGATGATAATGCAGATTAGATTGGCTGGTATAGGTGGCCAAGGCGTTATCCTTGCGGGGGTTATACTGGGAGAAGCTGCTGCCATTGAAGGATTAAACGTTCTCCAGACTCAGGATTACGGCTCTGCAAGCAGAGGGGGCCACTCAATAGCTGATATTATCATATCTAAAGAACCGATTTATGACCTTATAGTAACAAAAGCCGACGTTTTAGTTGCTCTGGCACAGCTGGGTTATGATTCAACAAAAGAAGAACTGAAAGGAGAGGGCATCCTTATCATTGATACAGACCTTGTTAAACCTGATCGCGAGTATATCGGCGCACCATTCACTCGTCTGGCCGAAGAAAACACGGGCTTGGCCTTAACAGTTAATATGGTCGCCCTTGGCTACTTGGTTGCAAAAACTGGGGTCGTTAAGAAGGAGAGTGTTGAGGAGGCTATAAGAAGGAGGGTTCCTAAGGGGACTGAGGAAGTTAATGTTAAAGCCTTTAGAGTTGGTTATGAGGAGGGATTAAAATGAAATATCCGTTCCCTGTAGGTAGGAGTGACTTCATTCAGGGTGATGAAGCAATAGCAAGGGCTGCAATCTTAGCAGGCTGTAGGTTCTATGCTGGTTACCCGATAACCCCAGCCAGCGAAATTTTTGAGGCAATGGCACTCTACATGCCTCTCGTTGATGGTGTCTCCATACAGATGGAAGATGAGCTGGCCAGCATGGCTGCCATTATAGGTGCCTCTTGGGCCGGTGCAAAGGCCATGACAGCAACGAGCGGCCCAGGTTTCAGCCTGATGCAGGAAAATCTTGGTTATGCTATCATGACTGAAACTCCAGTGGTTGTTGTTGATGTTCAGAGAGGTGGGCCTTCCACCGGCCAGCCAACTTTGGGAGCTCAGGGTGATGTTATGCAGTCAATATGGGGGACTCACGGTGATCACAGCCTCATTGTTTTAACTCCCGCCACCGTTCAGGAGGCATTTGACATGACGATTAGAGCCTTTAATCTGGCTGAGAAGTACAGAACTCCCGTTGTTCTTCTCACGGATGCTGAGATAGCTCACATGCGTGAGAGAGTTTATACTCCAAATCCGGAAGATATTGAACTCGTTTACAGAAAACTTCCCGCCAACAAGGAAGAAGCCCAGTATCCCTTTGGGAACATACACGGTGATATGATCCCTCCGATGCCGATTTTTGGAAAAGGCTATAGAACATACGTAACTGGCCTAACGCATGATGAAAAAGGGCGTCCAAAGACTGTTGATGCTGAAGTTCATGAAAGACTTATCAGGAGAATTATCGATAAGCTTGAGAAAAACAAGGAGGATATCATAGCATATGAAACTTTTGATCTGGACGATGCTGAGATTGCAATAATCAGCTATGGAATTGTTGCAAGATCAGCTATAAGAGCTGTAAAGCGTCTCCGTGAGGAGGGTATTAAGGCCGGTCTGCTGAAGCTCAATACGATATGGCCATTTGACTTTGAGATGATTGAAGGTATAGCCGAACAGGTTAACAGGATATATGTTCCGGAGATGAACCTTGGACAGGTATATCACCTCGTAAAGGAAGGGGCCAACGGAAAAGCAGAAGTCGAGCTGATACCGAAGATAGGCGGAGAAATTCATACTCCCATGGACATAATTGAGAGAGTTAAGAGAGGTGTGTGAGATGTATTTGAAGTGTGCTTATGAAATTCGGGAAAAATATCTCCGTAAGGACATGCTTCCGACGATTTTCTGTCCGGGGTGTGGAATAGGCTCTGCTCTCCAGTACACCCTAAGAGCCATAGATGACCTTGGTCTCAACCCCGATGAAATAGTATGGGTCAGTGGTATAGGCTGTTCCTCCCGTGTTCCGGGTTTTGTTAACTTCGATGGCCTTCATACAACCCATGGAAGAGCTCTTGCGTTTGCAACGGGAATAAAGCTCGCAAATCCTGATCTAAAAGTGATAGCCTTTATGGGTGACGGAGATACTGCGGCAATAGGTGGAAACCATTTCATTCATGCCATTAGAAGAAACCTTGACATCACGGTTATTCTCATTAATAACTTCACCTATGGAATGACGGGTGGTCAGGTAGCACCGACAACATTAAAGGGGCTCCGTGGTACAACAGCACCCTACGGACAGTTTGAGAATCCGTTTGATATAGCGGAGCTTGCAGTTGCTGCTGGAGCGAATTATGTAGCCAGATGGAGCGTTTTCAATTACCTTCAGGGCATCAACAGCATAAAGAAGGCTTTGCAAAAGGAAGGATTTACCCTCGTTGAATTCCTGAGCCCATGTCCAATCAGCTTTGGAAGAAGAAACAGAATGAAAACGGCCCCAGAACTGCTCAGATGGTACCAGAAGATAACGGTACCCCTTTCCAAAGCTAAGAAAATGCCTCCAGAAGAACTTGAGGGCAAGATTGTCATTGGAGAATTCGTTGATAGAGACAGGCCCGGTTTAGCCAGGGAATATGAAGAATATAAGAAGAGAGCAAAGAAAATGATGGGGTGGGAAGGATGAGGAGGGAGATACTCTTCAGTGGATTTGGTGGTCAGGGGGTTATCTTAGCGAGCGTAATAGTAGGGAGAGCTGCTGCTGTTTATGAAGGACTTTATGCAGTTCAAACACAGGCCTATGGCCCGGAGTCAAGGGGTGGGGCAAGTAAAGCTGAGGTGGTCATCAGCGATGAGCCTATCGATTATCCCAAGGCTCTTAGTCCAGACTGTGCAGTGTTCTTTTCCCAAGAAGCTTATGATAAGTACCTTCATCTCGTAAAAGATGGAGGGATTGCTATAGTCGAAAGCGACCTCATCCCTCATAGACATCCTGAAATAGAAAAGAAGCTTCGTGTTTATGCCCTTCCACTTACGGAAATAGCGGAGGAGACAACTGGATTAAGTCTGACGATGAACATCCTGACGGTAGGATTACTTACAAAGCTCTCCAACGTGCTAAGCGAGGCTTCTGTGGAGAAAGCTGTGCTGGATGCTGTTCCCAAGGGAACTGAACAGATAAATCTTAAGGCTCTCCACAAAGGATTTGAGCTTGGGGAAAAGGCTTTTAAAGGAGAGCTTTAGGCTCCTCCGAACTTTCTTCTTTCTTTAGGCTCTTAATCAAAAAAGAGGAAGAAATACATTCATACATGTGCCTTCCTTTTCTGGATATATTCATCTATGGCCTTTGCAGCTTTCTTTCCATCTCCCATGGCGAGGATAACTGTGGCTTCCCCTCTAATTGCATCTCCTCCAGCAAAAACTCCAGAAATGCTCGTCATAAGATTCTCATCAACTTTTATTGTTCCGTGCTTTCCTACTTCAAGTCCTGTCGTTGATTCCCAGATTATCCTGTTGGGTTCGAGACCGATAGCTATGACCACAGTATCGGCTTCAAGAACAACAGTCTCCCCTGTGGGTTCTATCTTTCTCTTACCCCGGGAGTCCCTCTCTTCGAGTGGCCTCATCTTCATGAACTTAACTGCCTTAACCTTGCCCTCTTCGTCACCTATGAACTCTATTGGAGTCAGGAAGAATTCAAATTTAACCCCTTCCTCCTCGGCATGTTTTATCTCCTCTATTCTTGCGGTCATGTCATCTCTTCCCCTTCTGTAGGCAATCGTGACTTCTGCCCCAAGTCTCCTGGCTGTTCTGGCGGCATCCATGGCGGTGTTTCCTGCTCCTATGACAATAACCTTCTTTCCGATAGCTATTGGAGTGTCATATTCTGGGAATTTGTATGCTTTCATTAGGTTGACCCTTGTTAGAAACTCATTGGCTGAATAGATTCTGTACAGAAGAATCCCCGGAATATTGAGGAGTTTTGGAGTTCCGGCTCCTGTTCCTATGAAGACCGCATCATACTCCTGAAGGAGTTGTTCTATCGTGACTGTCCTCCCGACGATGTGATCTGTCTTTATCTCCACTCTGAATTCCTTGAGTCTGTCAAGCTCACATTTGACTATATCCTTGGGAAGTCTGAATTCTGGGATTCCATAGGCCAGAACTCCTCCCGGCTGGTGAAGGGCTTCAAAAATTGTAACTTTATACCCCATCTTTGCAAGTTCTCCAGCACAGGTTAAGCCAGCTGGTCCTGCCCCTATCACTGCTACCTTCTCTTCTTTGGGAGTAACGTTTCCAACCATTTCCCTGCAGAGTTCCTCGTCTATGCCCTTTTCGCGGGCGTAGTCAGCAACGAACCTCTCAAGCTTACCGATGTCAATTGCATCTCCGACCTTTCCAACTACACAAACCCCTTCACACTGATCCTCCTGTGGACAAACTCTACCGGTTATGGCTGGGAGAGTGTTGTCATTCCATATTATTCTAAGAGCCTCCTTCAAGTCTCCTTCCTTGATTTTGGCTATAAATGCGGGGATGTTTATATGGACAGGACAGCCCTTTATACATGGGGCATATTCCGGTGGGCACTGGAGACAGCGTTCCGCCTCCTTCTTTGCCAGTTCAAGAGTATAACCAAGATTAACTTCCTCAAATCCTTTGAGTCTCTCTTCCACGGGTCTCTCGGGTGTTGGAATCCTATCTTTAATGAGTTTGGGCATTCAGACCACCCCCTTTGATTTCAGGTAGTGTTCCTTTGCAATATTTTGCTCCCTCACGAAACGGCTGTCTCTTCGTATAACATCATCCCAGTCAACTTTATGTGCATCGAACATCGGACCATCACGGCAGGCGAATTTTATCTCACCATCATACAGGATTCTGCAGGAGCCACACATTCCAGTTCCGTCTACCATTATCTGCCTGACTGTCACGATGGTCGGAATTCCATATTCCTTCGTCAGCTCGGCGAGCTTCTTGAGTGAACCCAGCTTTCCACCGCCGAATACGATATCGACCTTATCCTTTTCAATGAGCCCCTTTAGGACATCTAAGTAATGACCTTTTATCCCCCTTGAACCATCCTCTGTTGTAAGATAGTGCTCATCCGCAACAGGTTTTGCCAAGAATTTCTCGGGATAGGAGTGGGCTTTGTCTTCAAATGTTTGGATGGAGATTGTATAGTTTCCTGCCTCTTTCATGGCCTTGAGTGTCGCATAGTTTTCAGCCTGTCCGCAGACAGCATCTGAGACAAAAACAACATTACCATAGTGCTTGATCTCTATTGGCCTCCCGAGAGGACCCGCTACACTATAGAGAGAATCACCGACGTTAAAGTTATCCCAGAGGTCAAAAGTTGTTTTCCCATGCCTCCTAATGAACATTCCCAGTCTGCCGGTATCCCTGTCTGCATAATATATTGACATTGGAATTCTTTCGCCCCTTTCATGTATCATCAGAACAACAAACTGTCCCGGTTTCCATGCCTTAACTACATGGGGAGCTTCAACTTCCATAAAAAAGTCCCTGACATCCAATTCTTCTTTTGCCGTAATCCTGTACATCTTAACCACCTCAGGTTTACACATAAGAGTTTTTAACAAAGGGTTTATAGGAATTTTTGAAACCAAAGGTTAAAAACCAAATCAAAAATTTTATCAACAGACTTGCAGAGAGGGGAATATGCTGATAAACGAAACCAAAAAGAAGGTCTGGCATGGAGAGGTTAGGTTGGCTGATACCTTCCTCAAGCGTGCTGTAGGATTGATGTTTAAACCGAGTATAGATTATGCCCTTGTGTTTCTGTTGCCTGCAGAGACACGAATGAGTGCATCAATTCACATGTTCTTCATGTTCAAGAGCATAGATGTGATATTCCTCGACTCTTCAAGGAAAGTTGTGGATTTTAAACTCGCAAAACCATGGCGTGTTTATGCTCCAGCGGAGGCATCCAGGTACATCATTGAAGGACCCGTTGGTATAATCCGGGCATTGAATGTTGAAGTAGGAGATGAAATCAGATGGATTGTGAGCAAGGATGAAAAAAAGCCAGTTCCCTCCCCATTGGGAATCCCAAAAGACCTTAACTTCGGGCAGACAAATGGTTCAATTGGTCTCTCAAAAGCACACATCTCATCCATGAAAGGAGAAGAATAACATTGCCCGAGAATCTAAATAACCATGAAATCAATGGCAATATTGAACTGATAAGGGGCATAGGGGCGGATTTTTCTCTTCTCAATGATTTTAACACTCCTGCCGAGTTCCTTTGCTTTTTCTCGGATTACTCTCTCATGCTTGCTGAAAAGATCGTCCTCATGGGAGAATCCATAGTAATGGATAACTCCACCTGGTTTCGTGCTTGTTATGGCTTCCCCTAAAAATTCGTGGGCAAATTTTGGAAGGTTCATTACAACCCTGTTAGCCTTCACTCGCCCTGCAATTTTTCTTACATCCCCCAGAATAGGTATAACGTTGTGGGCTTTGTTCAGTTTTCTGTTTTCTTCAAGATATCTAACTGCCCATGGGTTTATGTCGCATGCGAAGACGAGTCTGGCCTTTTTCGCCAGCAGGATTGAATAAGGGCCGACACCAGCAAACATGTCAAAAACAACCTCTTCAGGTTGGGTCTTTTCAAAAATCCTCATTCTCTCAGTGGCTAATCTGGGGGAAAAGTAGACTTTAGCCACATCAAGCTTCAACCTTATTCCATTCTCGCGGTGCAGGGTTTCTGTTCTTTTTTCTCCGGCAAGATGGATGAGTTCTCTGATTCTGTATTTGCCTTTAACTTTGCTTCCTTTTGCAAAAACAGCCTTTATATGATGGTGAACCTTTAAAATTGCCTCGCCTATTGCCCCTCCATATCGCATCAGCCCTTCTGGAAGCTCGATTATTGCTATGTCTCCAATTATATCGAAAGAGCTTGGGAGGAGCGATTTAACTTCATCTGGGATTTTCACGACTTCACGATAGCTGTGGGGTTTTTTCTTGCTTTCTCTGAATTCTGCTTCTACAATCTCAAATCCTTCAACAGGTCGTATTATCGGAAAGAAGACAAAGTTTCCTTCTCGCTTGATGAGGTATTCTTTAGCCAAGACATTGAGTTCCAAGAGTTTTTTCCTTACTTTTTCTGCGTTTCGTTTATGGACTTTAATTGCGAGCATCATTTCAGAATAGCTCGATTCCTTCAAAAGATTTATCATTGCAAAGGAGCTTATTTATGGTGGTTATAATGCTTGATAGCATGCAGTGAAGTTTTGAATCCCAAAAGATGAAAACCTGACAGCTGGCCAACGTTTGGAAAATATCGGAAAGTATCTCAGAGCTTTTGATTCATACGTTATTGTTACTCTCCACAACATTAGAATCAGCGGCCATATCGGAATAATTTTTGCTGAACACTTGATTTAATGGCTTGGCTTTGCTGATATTGAATTTTCAGTGGAATATGAAACGGACAGGAGGTTAGCTGGAAGGATTTATCTAAAGGTCAGAGAACGCGGGATTCCTGTTGTGGACATAAATTTTACGGCTTTATCCAGTGAGTATTCACGTTTTCCCTTAACGTGGGGAAGCTGATATTTTTGCATTTCTCTGATGCATACCAAGAAATGTACTGTTGGTGAAGTTCTGGTCAAAACTCTGGGAAGAATGAGGAAAACGATGAGAGAGACCGTTATAGAACAACATTTTCGGGGGGATTTGGATTTGTATCCTGATTTGAACATAGAGGTTTATAAGAGATGTTTAATCTAGTCAAGATAGTAAATCCAACAAGATAGCATAGCCAAATCATCTGGAGCTCTAAAAGAAAAATCCAAAAGAAAACATAGTCCAAAAAGCTTAACTATATTTTTGCCTTTACATAATTAGGGGGCTTCATGAGAAAGGACCGTATGATGTTGGTCCTTTTGTTGACAATAATTATTACTGGATGCCTCCAGAGTCAACCTTTTACATCACATACCTCAACAACCAGCCAGCAATCCTCCTCAAACACGATTGTCGCTTCCCCAACTTCTACAACAATTCCAATTCGTATGGTGCCAGAGGAGCAAATCGAGGACTTCAAATTAACAGTTGACTGGAAAGAAAGTGCGAATGTTCTCATTCTGTATTTGGAAGTTCAGAATCAAACAGCCTGCACAAAAATTGATGGAAAGCTTAAGGTGACAATAAGGGACGAATTTGGGTTCCCCATATATAACGGCACGTTGACCATCCACAAATCTGACTTCCAGCCCTACACGGAGAAATTCACTGGAGTATCTGAAAATCTTACCAAAATCACCATGTATAAGGCTCGCTACATAATAACAGACTTCCAAAAAGGAGTTTCAAGTAGTGGTATTGTCAATGCAACACTAATCGCTGGAAATACGACGTTAAAACGAACTTTCATAGCTACAGATCTTCCTAAAATGAATGAAAAAGAGAGAAAGGAGTATTTTGAAAATCTGTACCTCAAAAATGCAAAGCCATTAAACATAACTCAAATAGATGGGAATGTTGAACTTGAATTCTACCGCTACGGGATTTATATCCACTATGTAAACCTCAGAAAGTACTTAAGAATAGATGCCAAGCTCAGAAACATCGGAAACTACTCAATTGAAGTAATAGGGAGGGAACCCGCAAAGCTTACAGTTGATGGATTTCCAGTGGAAGAGTATCACAGTGAATTTTGGTACGGTTATCCTAAAAAGCTTGAGCCCGGTGAATACATAAAAGAAATATTTCTGTTCCCTATGGATGAAATAAGCTTAAACAGTGAGGAATTCGTGTTTAAAGTTCAAGAAACAGAAATAATCCCTGAAAGAAAAGTTGCAACTAAGCTCTCTGGACTTAGACCCCTCCTGGAGTATAAAAATGCAAACATATCCAAAGTAGCTCAAAAATTCCCTATCGAGATAACACTGGTGAAATATGCCGTCTTTGAATATGAGACATTTGAAGGCAAAGAAAGAGGAATAAAAGTTGTCCTGAGAATTAAAAACACTGGAAATAAAGAGATAACAGTTGATTTAAACGAGATTAGCCTTGGGGGCAATGTAAAAATAGCTCCAAGCAATTGGTTCCTAACTGTAAGTCCCAATTCAGAAAAGGAAGTGTGGTTATTGTTCCCCTATGTCGAAGGAGAGACAGAATTAACAATACATCTGTACGATTTGATCGAATACAAGGATGAATTTCTTGAAATTCCAGTTGAAATAGGAGCAACTCCAAAACCGAACGAAATAGAGATTAACAAGACAATAGAGGCCTATCCTCTCGTAATCACACTGGGAAAAGTTGAAAAAATCCCATACTTAGAAATCAACAAGCTAAAACCTCTCGTAAAACTTTACGTCAAACTAAAAAATATTGGAGAAAACAATCTCTTGCTCAATATTGACCAATGGAAACTAATAACCTCAGAGGGCATTATCAGGCATGGAGACATTGTTATAAGCAACATCACTGGCGCCATGGAGCTTAGTCCTGGAAGCTATGTGTCAGGGTATGTGGCATTCAGCGATGTTCCCGATGATGTTCAATATACTTTAGAAATCACAATACCTCCCTGCCAGAGAATATTAAGCTTCAAAGACAAATTATTAGTAAGACCATGAATATCTTAGTGTAATCTTTATTTCTTTCCAAACAACTTATGAACAGTCGGCCTCAGCGGGATAGTATATAGAGCAGATTTCAACCTGTTTTGAAGAAGTTGAAGAGGATATAAAGTTAAGGGTGCACGTCTCCAATGAGCAGATAAAGATGACCTACGAGTACTACCTCCAAAAGGACCCGATCGTGGTGTTAATCTATGAGGTTCTTGTTTACAGTAGCAGAGGCTCAAGCATATCGTTATGAAGACAAGATCGCGAAATATCCAATGAATCCTTGTAGGATTTTGAATTACTTTCTGAGGGGCTTTGTAGAGAGACTTGAGAGGATGAACTTCAGTGCAAGCGCGTCCACACGAGACGTGGGTAAAGATACGGGCCATCAGGAACACGGGAAAGAGTGTTGTATTGTTAGGGGAATCTCCACAGATGCAAACACAGAGATGATGGCAAAAGTTCTGGCATTTGTGAAAAGGTCTTCAAAAGCACAAGTTTACAGAGAAGCAGTAGCAAAACTTTTTAGAGAGGAGTTTGGAAATAAACCAGTGCACCAAGAAATTAGGGGTCGGAATATGAGCAGGAGCAGATTAAGGTCTGATTTAGTTTGGCTTCTTTCTCTTGCATTTATCGTTAATTTTGCTGTTATCTATGGGCGAAAAATGCCTGTTGGAGCAAATGGTGGAGATACAATAATTCACATGGCAATGATTAGGGGAATCTACCTTGGTAGAAATCCATTTCTGGATCAACACTATAATGTTCCGCCAAACTGGTATTCCTTTCTTTATCATTCTTTGATAGCATTCTTGGCAAAACTCACTCATCTCTCAATTTGGGTTCTCATGATTTGGACTCCACTTATTTCCGCAGTGTTTATGGTCTTTGTATGGTATAAGCTTGGAGAAGAGCTGGATAAGAAGTATGGCGGACTTTTGTTAGGTTCATTATCGTTTTTAGCTCTTAAATCACAGCTTTTTCCAAATCCTAAAGCTTTAATCCCAATTTTCTTGCCCTCCTTTTACCTGATGATCCTGCAATATCAAAAAACAAACAGCCGAAGATATGCTGTTTTTGCAGGAGTTTTATTGGCAGCAATGCTTTGGACGCATTACAATGCAATATTCTCACTTATTGGAGCGTTTGGACTGTGGGCTCTTTTGAAAATTAAACAGGATAAAAATTACTTGTTGATTGCTTTAATTGGAGTGCTATTGTTTTTACCGTTTGTTTTAAACATTATACTTCATGTTGAACCTGGAGCAACAATGAGTGTGGAGGATATAAAGCATTATTGGGAATGGGACGATATTTGGAGCAGGCTTGAAAGTATAATTCCGGCATACTGGATATTGCTTCTTTGGATATTGGGTTTGTGGGCGATGTACAATCGAAAAAACAAGTTTGATGAATTTATTCTCACAATTATTTTAGGTATCTGGATAATGCGGATACTTCCAGAGTATTTGGGTTATTTTGGAATTAAGGTGTTTTCAACAAGATTTGTGATACCGCTTCATTACACTTATTTGGTTGTATATCTCTCTGGATTAGAATACCTTGGGAATTGGATTACATCGAAAAGGGTATTATCTTACTCAGTTGCACTAATACTTGTAGTTTATGGTTCATTGAGTTTCATAGAGTATAATTACAATTGTTTTAGTGCCGAATACACATATAAAAACTTTGAAGACCTTGGAGGCAACTATACTATAGGCATTGTAAAGGTTTCTGGATGGATTCGGGGGAATACCAAGAGGGATGACTACTTAATTGGACATCCTTACACTTTGGAGTGGATTTCGGGTTTCACAGGAAGGCCCGTTGTTGCTGTAACCTATGGTCATGGAAATCCCTTCTTAAACATGAAACAAAGAAGAGAGGATATTAGAGAGTTTTTCACAAATCCGGGAAAAAGAGCTGAAATTATCAAGAGATATGGGATTAAATATGTTGTTTTAGATCCGTTCATCGAGAAAGAATATAATGTTACAGTCAAGGATTTAAGCTATAATTTTAGGGTTGTGTTTCATTGGTGGCGGTTTTATGTGTTGGAGGTGGAAAAATGAAGACTTTTCCATATCTGATTTTAGGAACATGCATTTTACTTGGGGGCACTACACAAATACTCTTTAAGCTTGGCATGAATTCAATCGGAATATTAAATTCTGCTGAGAAGATTCTCTCAGTGAAAACCGTGGAAGTCGTGCTATCAAATAACTACATTCTCTTGGGGTTAGTGTTGTATGGCATATCCTCAGCGCTCTGGCTCATCGGGCTCTCGATGCTTGATGTTAGTTTAATGTATCCACTGCTAAGTTTAGCATATTTTGTTACAACTGTTTTGGCATTCTTTGTTCTTAATGAACCTGTTAGAACAACGAGATGGATTGGAGTATTGCTGATCATTATTGGGAGTATTTTGGTTGGACTTAATAAGTGATCACTCGAGAAGGCTGTGTATCAATGGAATAGCGTAATGTTTTGGTAATAGGGAGAAGCTTCTTTAGGTCCGGTATACTAACACAACCCTCTTGAACCTTATCCAGAAAATTTCAGCGCGGCTCTCAACTGGAGGGGGTGTGGATAGGTTTGTGGGTAGAATTCTGGTGCCCCGGCCGGGATTTGAACCCGGGGCGCGGGCTCGAAAGGCCCGCATGTTTGACCGGGCTACACCACCGGGGCGTCGATATTGCTAAACTGGAGAAGCTTTAAAAATCTTTCGCCCGGGAATAAGTTTTTAACCTGTTTTCCATTCTTCTGCTCGATGCCAATGAGAAAACTTGGGGAAATTTTTGCAGAACTCCTTGCGGAGCGGGGTATCTACAAAATCGGTAGCCTATCTAAGAGAATACCCAGAAGAAACTCCAGAAATAAGCTTCAGGAAATAGCCACCGCAGTTTTTGAAGGTTATGGAGCGATCTGCAGACTGAAGAAACCTGCATATATAGCTTGGGATCTGGAAGGGAATCTCGTTCATTGGACAGAATACGCATTTGTGCATAACAATATTGTTGATCAATTTGAACCCATTTTAACCCCTGAAGATTTGAGAAAGACCCTTCCGGATTATCCTTATTTCATAATCGATCTTATGCACTGGGAAAGGCATTCTCATAAGGAAAAGGTCAAAGTGGCTCTTCAATGCGCCCAGAGCTATGGTGTCATGCGGAATTATCTCTGGGGAGAGCGGCTGGTTATAACATGGGTTAATGAAGAGTTTAAAGCGCTTGCAAATTTCCCCCTTGATAAAATAACTACTTATGGGGGTTCAACAGCAGAGTTTTTGAAGGAGAAAGACATTAATGAAGTTGTTCTCCTTGATCCGAGGGCTGAGAAGGAACTGAGCCGGGAGGATTTGGGTGCAGAGGCTTTTATAATAGGCGGTATAGTCGATACAGGTGGTGAAAAGAAAGGTACTACTGCCAAAATTGGAGAATCCCTACAAAGCGCTGGGATTAAAGTCAAAAGGAGAAAGATTACTCTCAGAGGGGATATTATAGGAGTGCCCGATAGAATAAACATGATCCTTGAGATAATGCTTAAGATTCTTGTTGAAGGAAAACCGAGTGAAAGAGCAATTCTTGAAGTTCAGGCTCCTTTGCAGGCGAGATGGCGCTTGAGGAAAGAGCTTCCAAAGAGAAAGATTAGATTCATGATCAACGGAAAAAAGTTCCTCGTCGTTGAAATGGAGCTTTTTAATGAATACAGTGAGTGGCTCAACATCAGGTGGGAGGATTTCGTGCAGGTTTTAAGGGAGCTGGATTTCGTTGCGCTGGAAAGAAAGAGAATTCACCACCTAAAGAGGATTTCTGTTCCACGGGTAATCAATGGTAAAGTTTATTATGTTATCCTCCTTAGAAAAGCCGCAATGCTATGTTACAACTGCTGATCTTTCGTCATATAAAGCTGAAAAATGAAAAGTCAGAAGAACACCACCACGGCATCTCCAACCACTGCCGTTTCAACCTCTTCGCCCTCGCTGAAGACAGCCTTCCTCAGGACGATGTCGTCCTTGCCCAGTTCGACATCTTGCCCTTCAATCTCGAACTCGACCTTGCCGCTCTCCTTGAGGGCCTTGGCAACTTCCTCAGCGTTCTCCTTGAGGTAGGCGGTAATCTTGGGCACGAGCTTTCCATAGCGCGGCCCTACTGTTCTGAAGTTGGGCTTTATCTCGGTGATGCGCTCCTCGAGCTCTGGCTCACCCTTGATTATCTCAAGCCTCTCAATGTTCATAGTTCCGGCGATGTCCTTTTCGATGGCCTTCAGCATCTTGTAGGAGTCGGTAGCGTAGATCGCCACGTGCTTGAGCTTGGCGTTGAGAGCTAAGCCTTGGGAGTTCTTGTAGCGCCTCATGACACCGACTATCTCCCTCGCCAGCTCTCCGAGCTTCTCAGCCTCCTCATCGATCCTGGCCTCGTCGTACTTCGGCCACTCGAGGAGGTGAACGCTCTTCGCTCCGATGCGTTCTTTGAAGAGGTTCTGGTAGAGCTCCTCGGTTATGTGCGGAGCAAATGGAGCGAGCAGGAGCATGATGTTGTAGAGCAGTTCGTAGAGCGCCGCTTTCGCCTTGAGCTTGCTCTCCTCCTCGTCGCCGTAGAGGCGGTACTTGATCATCTCGATGTAGTCGTCGGCGACCTCGTGCCAGACGAATGTCATGAGCTCCCTCGTGAGCAGGTTGAAGCGGTAGCGCTCCATTTCCTCGGTGGCGAACTTTATGACCCTGTGGAGCCTTGAGAGTATCCAGCGGTCGAGGGGCTCGAGCTCCTCCGGAGCGCTGTCGGGGTCGAAGTCAGCGAGATGCCTCTCGGCAAAGCGGTAGATGTTCCATACCTTCTGGAGGAAGCGGTAGTTGTAGTCGACAGTCTCCCACTTGAACGGATGGTCTTCGCCAGGTGGAGCAAGGGCCGTCCAGAGGCGGAGCGCATCGGCGCCGTACTTCGGTATGACCTCGTCGGGAGCGACGACGTTGCCGTAGCTCTTGCTCATCTTCCTGCCGTCCGGGCCGGCGACCATTCCGTTGATGAGGATGTCGTTCCAGGGCCTCTTTCCCGTGAGAACGTGGGTTCTGAATATCGTGTAGAACGCCCACGTCCTTATGATGTCCGTTCCCTGCGGCCTTAGTGCGGTCGGGAAGTTGTGCTCGAACCAGCGCTTTGCGTCCTCATCACCCTTGATGGCATCATGCCACCTGCTTATGATGAGCGGGGTTATGCTCGAGTCTATCCAGCAGTCGAGGACGTCCGTGACCGGCTCAAGCTCGGCACCGCAGACCGGGCACTTTTCAACGGGCGGCCTGTCGAAGCGCGGGTCAACCGGAAGGTCTTCTTCCCTCGCCGGAACCACGTGGCCGTTCTTGCAGACCCAGAACGGGAGCGTCGTTCCGAAAACGCGCTGCCTGCTTATGACCCAGTCCCAGTCCATGCTCTCAGCCCAGTCCTTCAGGCGGAGGAACATATCGCTCGGATACCAGTTGATCTCCTCCGCCACCTTGACTATCTCGTCCGTGAAATCCCTCACCTTGATGAACCACTGGGTCTTGGGCAGGAGTTCGATCGGGGCCATACAGCTGCTCCTTTCGGTGTGCCTCAGCACGCGGTGGTGAACCTTCTGCTTCCTGTAGAGCAGGCCCATCTTCTCAAGGTCTTCGGCTATTTTCTCCCTGGCCTCCTCAGTCTTCAGCCCCGCGTATGGCCCTGCCCTCTCGTTCATGGTGCCGTCCTCGTTGATGGCTATGATGACCGGCAGGTTGTAGCGCTTCTGCCAGACGACGTCCTGCTCGTCGCCGTAGGTACAGTTGTAAACGGCACCGGTTCCAAATTCGGGGTCAACGTCCTCATCGGCTATAACCGGCACCTCACGCTCGAATATCGGGAGCTTCACCTTCTTGCCGACGACGTCCTTGTAGCGCTCGTCGTCCGGGTGCACGAAGACGGCAACACAGGCCGGCATCAGCTCAGGCCTCGTGGTTGCTATCGGCACGTGGCCGGAACCGTCAGCTAAGGGGAGCTTGATGTAGTAGAGGAGGCCGTCCTCTTCCACATATCCGACCTCAGCTTTGGCAAGGCTCGTCCTGCAGCGCGGGCACCAGTAGACGGGGTGCTTGTCGCGGTAGAGCATTTCCTTCTTGTAGAATTCAAGGAGGGACTTCTGCACGGCCGCTTTATACCAGTCGTCCATCGTGTGGTACTCCAGGTCCCAATCGGCGGAGTAGCCTATCCTTATGAACTGGTTGCGCATCGCCTCGATGGCCTGCCATGTCCACTCGACGCACTTCTGGAGGAACCTCTCGGGCTGATCCTTGCTTATTCCGAACTCCTTCTCCACCTTGAGCTCCGTTGGAAGCCCGTGGTTGTCGAAGCCCTGCGGGAAAAGAACGTTGTAGCCGCTCATTCTCTTGTAGCGCGCTATGATATCGATCCAGGTGTGGCTGAGAACGTGGCCGAGGTGGAGCGTTCCGCTCGTGAAGGGGGGAGGCGTGTCTATCGCGTAGCTTGGCCTCTTCTCGTCCAGCTCGTACTTGTAAATCTTCTCTTCCAGCCAGAACTTCTGCCACTTGGGCTCAATCTCATTGGGGTCGTAGGTTTTAGGAAGCATGGGTATCACCCTTTTGGATTTTTGAAGATGAATTACCCTCAGAAGGGCGGCTTAAAAATCTTAGCAACGCCGGTGGTGCCGGAGTAGAGACTAACCAAGAAGCGCGGAAGGTTTTACCAAAGGTCGAAATCGGCGTTACGGTGGACGATAGGCACCACCGAGGTATAGAAATGAGCCCGAGGTTTAAAAAGTTTGGGGTTACTTCACCGCCACCAGCCA